>Ga0194039_1000647_pt1 | contig 20318 bp, 29 predicted proteins | sample JunL228m_MetaG_FD_148679 | JGI IMG/M metagenome (GOLD analysis project Ga0194039, IMG submission 148679) | Anoxic zone freshwater microbial communities from boreal shield lake in IISD Experimental Lakes Area, Ontario, Canada - Jun2016-L227-8m | ecosystem: Environmental > Aquatic > Freshwater >... | reverse complement strand
CACTGCCACCGCCCCCCGGCTCAATACACCCGAAGAGCACAACCCCGGCGTTAAATCCGCTGCGCCACACCGATCGTGTCAGAGGGCACCGGGTCATTGAGTGAACCCACCCGGTTCCCGGCAGAGTGAAGGTACTATCCCTGCGATGCAAAGAACTGCTGCACCACCAAACGCTGTGAAGGGCGGAAATGGACTCGCAGATAGCCTGATCGGTTGGCATCTTTTGTCCTTTTTTAAAGATGGCATTTTCCGTACGTCAATAAGGGTATCAGCTGTACACTATCATTCCGCCATAAGTGCACATTTCTGCACCGTCGTTGACAACTGGTGGGGACACTGATGTATCTTCCTGATACAAATATTATTTTTAAAATATTTACTGGACCCGTGAAAAAGCCAATATGTGGAACAAATATTTTTTGGAAATGTCTGCCGATCAATTGTTTCTGTTTAAAATTCCCCCTGTATTCTGAACCTGCCAGAACAGGTCCTGCTCTATCATTCATTTTTATAATTTTCACCGATCTTTTTAAGTATCTCTGCAAACGAAGGTTCTGCTGATGACTTGATACCCTCTCCATCATGGAGATGATGCGGAAAAGTTTCAATTTCATTATGATGAGGTGCATTGTCCCATCGTGTTATCAGATTTTTTTCTGTATTCAGCCAGTGATACGAGTAATCTATTTTATGCAGACCGGAATCAACGTATTTAAAAAACGTGAAGTTCACAGCCATCTCTGAGCTCTAATGCAAACCGGATAAACCCACTATTCACACCGATAAATTCCCGGATAAGCCGGAAATTCACAACTTCCGGGCTCTTTTTAGCAACTCTTTTTAAAAACTCAAAATAATCCCCGATCATCCAATAGCCTCAAAGAGCGCTTTTCTCTCTTCTTGTAACTCCTTATACACCTCGCATGATGCTTTCCACTCGAAAAAATCCATATCGTCCCCAAGTGACCCCGTTAAAATTTTTTTATAGAATTCTTCCGTTTTCATCCCATATTTCTTTTCAAAATATTGCATGCTGTTATAAAGATCAGTTAATTTCTGGGTTATCTCTTCTATTCTGGATTTAATCGTCCTGCTTACCACAGCTTCAACGAAATCCTTTGAAAGTCCGGCGTTCTTTATATCTGCAGCCATCGGTATCACCAGTTCATACAATAGTAAATACATACCATTTAATTGCATACTATTGTATCGGTTATCCAAAAAAAATATCCGGTGTACCCGCAATCATCCGCTATTCCTTGATCTCATCCCTGCACGAAAAAGAGAGATCTGCAATCACGGGTATCCCAACACCTTGCCAGGAATAAAGTTGATGCTGCCCGGTTCAATAGCCCCCAAAGAGCACAACCCCCCTGCGTCAAATCCGCTGCGCCACACCGATCGCCACAGAGGGCACCGGGTCATTGAGAGAACCACCCGGTTCCCGGCAGAGTGACGGGCGGGCAATCCGGATTTTAAAACAGATTTACAAGTCCTCTCGAAACGAATTTATATTCAGAGTTTGTATAGTGTGATATATGTCTGCAAAATCCGTATACAGTATTCGTATTCCACTTGAAATAAAAAAATCATTCAGGAAACCCCCGATATCAACTGGCAGGATGAGATCCGGGTAGCGGTTGAGGATATGGTACGGGAGAAGCAAAAATTGCGCTTGTTTGCGCAGGCAAAAAAAATGCATGATAAAATGAAAAAATGCTGTTCTGCGGCTGAATTGATCCGGGAGGATCGGGATGCACGATAGTGTTGTACTTGATTCTTCTGTGATAGTGCCGGTATTTTTTCCCGAAGAAAGAACAGAACAGGTAATGGAAATGCTTACAGAAAAACGATTTATTACTGTTGATCTTGCTATAGCAGAAGTAACAAATGTCGCATGGAAACGGTGTATGTTCTTTCACGAGGATAAGGAGATCACAAAAGAAGCGCTGAACAACTGCATTACCTTCATTACTGACGTCTGTGATGTACTTCAGATGAGGGATCTCATCCATGATGCCTTTTCAGATGCTACGAAATACTCCATTACCGTATATGATGCACTTTTTCTTGCAGCAGCACAAAAACGATCGATACCTCTCCTTACAATGGACACAAAACTATACCATAAATTAAAAATTACTGAAGATGTGGAGCTTGTTTCATAATCGATACAGGATTATTGTTAATTGGAATGGCTCAGTGGATCGTACCCCTAAATGCAACCGCACTCATAAAGGAATTTTTTTAGTTGTTGAAGGGTAGAACTTTTTTTAAAAGTCAGGCACTCTGCGATGAACTAAAAAGACTGATCATCGCAACCTTTTTGGGCGGGTCAGAAGATTATCTTCCCTCCAACCACAAAAGATACTGGATCCCCAAAATTCTCATCACCCCCTCCCACTGCGGCACCCTCCTCCACCTAAACACCCCACAACCATAAGATTCATCTGCGCAAATAAATTTTCAGAAAAATATTCCCGCGTTTTAAACTTAAATTCTCATAAATACATTTTTTCGGGGGTTATTTACCCAAATAGTGCTCAAATTTCGCGCTGATTTCGATTAGTTTATATATCTCACACCCCTTTTTGACTTTGACAATGATTATTACTGTCGTGGCAAATTTGAAAATGCGGGGAAAAGAAGCGGTAAATGTGATCAAAGCAAAATTGGTTGCCGTTCTTCATTATATTCTCACATTCGCGTGCTCAGTCCATGCTGCGACAATCTCAATGATCATTGTCTATTCAAACCTGAGGAATGCATTGGACGCTGAGAAGCAGTACAAAATCACCAGTGACCACTCACCTGTCTTTTCGCTCTTTAGCTTTTTTCCTGATCGTTTTTAGACGCCGGTCCAACGGTGTTTTGGTATATTTCACGGTAACCGGGACGAGGTTTATAACTGATCTCACAAGTAGTGAGTTGGTTTGACGGTGTCCGGGTATCTTTTACGGTAACTCTCTGATAGGTTACCCGCTCTATCCTCGCAGGATCTGTCCCGTGATGTGTTAGCCCTGGCTCTGCCCGGACTCCCCAGAACCGGCTTTTTTTCTCAATTCAGGAAACAAAAACGAAAAATCACTTCATTTCGTCATAAAAACGGAGTGGAACTTGCACTATAAAATCGGTGAAAACTATGGAAAAGACAATTACAGTACCTCAAAATATCGCACAGAAAGCGATCGATGTCCATGAACAGAAGACCAGCTTCGCCGGAATCATCCGGAATATCATCGTCACAGAGGAAGCAGATGGCAAATACGAACAGAAGACCGGATTCTCCGGAATCTTCGGGAACATCATCATCGCAGAGGAAGCAATCGATGTCCATCAACAGAAGACCCGATTCTACGGCATCATCGGGATGGACTCACAACAATTCATGGATCGCCGTGACCATTGCCAAGCGATCACACGCAGCAGAAAGATCTCGTACATCCACTCCGAAATTCCCTTAGCCGAAAACAAAACTGGGAATATGCCCTCCTGTAATGGAGCCACTGCATGACAGTCCCCCGGAGAATGTCAGTCCTTTGCAGGGACGCGAAAATACTGCTCGAAGCAGCGGGTTACGATGTCGTTATCGTCCCGGAACGCTCCCTCCAGCAGCGATTTTTAGCACATCTCATCGCGTTCGATGGCAACACAGACGTGCGGTACATCCTCATAAAAATCGCCATAAAGCCGTTTGTCAGTCTCGCAGAGGTTGAAAAGTTCTGCGCAAATGAGATCCGCAAGATCCGCAAGCACCTTGCCCCCCACTCCCAAACGACCCGGTTCCACTGGGAAATCCGGGTGGCAACCGCTGATGGCAGGTTCCAGTGCTATGAAGTTTCGGCCGATGCGTTCCGGGAGATCTTCCCGGGCGCCCGCGATCCCGTCGTGCTTAATGAGGGGGCATCGGCATGATTCACCATCGCGCCTATGAAAGGTGCAGTCGCGTGAGCAGTCACTCCGGTACGCTTATCGAAGGTGGAGTCGCATGACCAGCCGTCGCGGTAAGCTTATCGAAGAGGGCGCCCGTGAGCTGCTCCAGCTGCACGGCTACACAGTCCGGACCATCCCGCCCGAATTCAACAAACGTTACCCGCCGGCACATCTTGTCGCGTCGCAGCCGTCCGGAGAAACACGGCATATTAAAATCAGAAAAATGTTCCGAAGACCATCAACGGTTGATACCGTTGAATCGCACTGCACAAAGGATCTGGTGCAATATCGCAAATATCTTTCACGGCATGCCGAGGACGCCGGGCTCCACTGCGAGATCTGGCTCTATTTCCTGTCGCATGGATTTTGCTGTTTTGAGGTACTGATAGACCGTGTACGGGAAATTCCCCAATTTTTTCTTTCTGTGCCTGCTGATCACTTGGAAAGAGGTGAAGTATGACCTCAACCAGCCGGTATCACCAGATAATGTACTGGGCACAGGGAATAATTCTCAAACATTACCAGATACGGGATGGGACACATGAAATACTCCTGAAATATTGCCTGATACGGGACAATGCACAGAACGTACTCTCGAAACCGTACTGCGAACATGTGTACTCATCAATCAATATCCTCTTACGCATAGCCCCGTTGAATTTTATCAAAAAGGGGCGAGCCGATGATAGGCGCTGCTTCAGGGTCAGGTGCTCAATTCAGGCAAAGAGCATAATACAGTCTCCTGAATGGATGTGCGCACAAGCGATCAACCAACTCCGCCAGTTTCTGACACCCGGTCTGAAAAAACATTACCCACGGTCTGAAGACGGGTTGTTCTCACGAACCAAGCAGCAGCACTGCTCTGAAGTTATAAAGAATGACCATGAGGTTGCCCGTGCCTGATGCAGCGGCAAATGGTGCCGCAGAGCAAATCGAAGGTATCCCGCTTTTCCTTATCCCAAAAACTATCGCCGAGCAAATCCGGAAGAAACAAAAATCCGTATTCCTGATCACGGTTGAGCGAAAGTTCATGCACCAGTATACCGTGATTGTTGAGACACGCGATGAATACGATCAGCGGGTTAATACGGGGATGCCTGTCCGTTCTTAAAAGTCACCGGCATGACGATGTGCAGGAGATGGTCGACCAGGAGGGGGGTGGAAAATAAGGGGTGTTTTACATGAAAAGTTCACCCCTTGACTGTTGAACTCTCATCATTCCACCATTTTCCGCCGTTGTTTCCATTGAAAAAGAAGAGCTTTGCATTCATCGAAGGGAGGATTTCGCCGGTTTTTTCGTATCAGATCATATGCAGCAATTGCTTCAGCCAATGAAATCAGGGATTGATTTGCGAGATAGTCGATCAGCCAGCATGTCCCATGGCAATCCACACCGTTATCTGCCGCAGCAATGCGCAATGCTTCATCACCGGTGATTAAAACGGTATTCCGGGCTTTTGCGAGCACGAGAACGGAGATATCTTCATACGAGGGCTTCTCGTATTTATCCAGCATTTCCATAAGTTCTTTGACCTCGTCCGGTTTGAGGTTTTCCACGAGTAATCCCATGGACGATAATATGTGAAAAGGTGGGTTTTGCAATTCGTGAATGATGAGGTTTGTGATCACGAATTTGCATGGCAGGCTAAATGCGATCGGAAGCAGTTTTTATATAATGCAAATCCAGAATCGTATTTGTGTCAACCACATAAAATTGCGGATTGTAGAAAATCGGATTCACCTTCAAACGAACAGAAAGCACTGATGTTCTGGTTTAATAGTTCAGCAGCTTTCGATGTGGAAATAAGACCCTCTGCATGAGATTTAAAAACCATAGAGATCATGCGAACAGGCACCTCTCCTTTTATCTCATCCCCTGGCTCTTTAGATTTCCAGCCTTGACTCGAGAACAACTTCTGCATCTCAACATAAAACACCGGAGAAATTATTCCGAGATCTTTTGCCCTATATAGCCAGGCACCCATCGAAAGCCCGTATTTTTCCTTGAGAATCCGTAGTTCCTTAAGCGAGAGTTTATTCCTCTTATTACCAAGCTCAAAAATTACTTTTTCAGAGGGTACCAGAAGGGAGCCGGCAAACCTGTGCATGACCTTTTCTGTATCGACTCCTTCTTCTACATCTAAAAGGCAATGCCCCAGTTCGTGGGCAAGAGAAAACCGCTGGCGTGCCCGGGGCAGTCCTTCTTTTATCACAATGATTGGATTAGTGCCATATTCAGTAAACAATGCATCAAATTTTGTGATGCCCCTGATAATCCCGATTTTAATGCCTTTATCTTCCAGCAGGTTTGTCAGGTTTTCTATTGGATCTGTCCCAATATCCCAGACTTTTCTGAGATCGTTCGCTGCCTTTTCTGCATCATCGAACGAGGAAACTTTTTTTTGGAATCCCTTGGGAATCTCGAATGTGCGATGATTGTCGGATAATCTCTCGATCTGGAGATAGCGTTCCAGCCATTCTTTTGTCTCGGCATTAATCTGCTTCTCGTCCCGTTTTTTCATCTTTTTGGAACGGAATGCCATCTCTTTTAATTGTATTTGCTGGTTTTGGGGCCGGAGCAGAGAGGCAATGGGGATCTGCAATCTCTCGCTTAACTGGATGAGGGTCTGTGAATCAGGGACCAGCTTGTTTTTTTCATATTTGTCGACAGTCGTATGCGAAACACCGATCTGTTCCGCAAGGTCTCTTAAGGATATCCTAAGAATCTGTCTCCTTAACTTTATGCTCTCTCCCAGGCTCATTATTTCACCAAAAAAATGTTGGTTTACAAATTGACTAACTACACTACTATTTGTAACCTTATATTTATAATCATATCATTTGTTTTTGTCAGAGAATACGGCCCATGATTATTGGATTTCCGCCTGCCCTTCTTCCCCATCATGACACCCATCCCTTCAGCAACATCCAAATGCGCAGTCTTACAGATAGGTGTTCAACCCACGGGCCCGGGGGGGAAAGGAGTCAACAAAAATGGCAGATTTCGTACAAAACTCAGAGACCAAAAGTGCAATTCGCACACTTGAGAGCCAGATTGCAGATGTAACAACGTTCAATTCGATCGTCCAGTCGGTCATCACCGACAACCCGTTTGCATGTGTATCGTATATGACCGCCGGTGTAACTCACGACCCGGTTGAGAAGACAAAGGAAGGCTACACCGTGAAGATTGTCTACCAAGACACCAACGCAAAGACCGTAGGCAGCCTGTCAGACAAGTTCTCCACCATTGCCGGTTTCAACGCAGGCGCAACCGCACTGCTTGCCAGTGCTCCCCTCACCGCAGCACACGGCGGCACTGCTGTCCGTGACGCTGACAACGAGACGTACAGCGCGACCTTGAAGTGCCACGACGCAAATGGCGAACTGTTCAATATCACTTTCAGCCGCAAACGCCTGTCCCTCACGTCCTATTCGGATGAAGCCATCCGGACGAAGGTCGAGACATGGGCAGACACCGTGGCGGCCCTCGCCTAGATGCGCCAGACGATAAAACCCGGAAGGGAGGAGACTTCTTAATTGTCCCCACTCTTTTTGGTCATCTCGTCTTTTTTTTGGAGAACCGTTATGGACATTGAAATTTTGGGGGTTATACTCGGAGCTGTGCTTCCGATCTATCCCGTACTGTTTACGATCCACCAGAAGATCGGCAAATATGATGAGATCGTTGAGGAGTTTAAGAAACTCCGTGTGGAACATGAGAATTACAAGGAGAACTATCATGGAATCTGAAATCGCAAGAAAGCCGGTCGCAACGGTGACCGGTCTGTACCGCGGAAAATTCGGAGGGCTTGAACCGCTGACGGTGGATAAGCCGCTTTCCCTGGATGAAGTGCGGCGCAATCCCATCTTCTATGAACTGGACCTGCATCCGGAGCTGCGCGATGAGAATCTTACCGGGCATGGTGATGAGAATCTGATCGGACAAAGTGGTGAAAACCTGATCATCGATGTGTGCTATGACAACCTCTCGCCCATGCGGTTGCAGGACCTGCGCCGGGGAACGGATATTCCGCGAGGTGTCCGGTTCTGGCCCGACTGGTTCGATATTCCACCTTATGAGGAGATGCATGACATTGACGGTCGCCGGGTGTATCCGCGAGCGCCTGGTATCCACACGATTCAGATCCGGACCGGTCGGCGGAAGTTTGCCCGGATGGGGCGGGTCCGGGACTTTAGCCCGGAGAATGGCGGGTATGAGAGTCCGGTGTTTGAGATCCGGATTGTGGAGAGTAACGATGTTCGGGAATGAAGTGCTGACCTGGTGTTTGAGATCCGGATTTCAGGTGGTATGAATGATTGAGATCCTTAATTGCAGGATGCATGTATGTCCGGGATTCGGATTACCGGTGATACGAATGACTGAGATACAGGATATGGGTGACATAAATGTTTGAGAATGAGTTGCAGACCCGGGTGGCCATCTGCGGGACCGGGATCCTGCTTGGGCTGGTTCTTGTGGTAGCTCATCTTCCGCTCGTCCTTCTTATCGTTCCGGTCGTTGTATTGTTCCTTGGTTTAATTGCAGACCCGGAGGAGACGCACGCGGTCTGGTACGGGATATTGAACACCCTTGGCATCTTTGATTTTTCCGCGCTGACGGATGCGGAGCGGGCGAACTACACGCAGAAAAAACATTACTTCTGGTTTGGGGAGGTAGGGATGGCAGCTGTGCTGGCCGGTGTGTTTACAGTTCCACTGGGATGCTGGTTTGCAGGACAAACCGGGATCATTCTTGCGTTCATCTGCGCTGCGATCCTGTTCCTGCCGTTGTTTGTGTTTTTGCCAAAATTAATTCAGCGGGCGATGAAGGCGGACACGGACGCGGTGATCGATTTGTTCGGGAAGAATGAGCAGTTCAGGAGAGTGTTCTGGTCATTGTTCGTAGTGATGGCCGCTCTCGTGCTGACACGGGTTGTTGATCCGGTTACCGTGCAACAAATTTTGGGGGTTCTTACTTCGGCTGGGATTTAAAAACCAAAAGTATGACCGGGGTGAGATTTCATCCCTGTTTCATTCTCATTTGATTTTTCGCCTAATGATTGTACAGACCAGATATTTTCAGATGTGATTAACTATGACAACCAACAAACAAAAAAACACAACCGGGGGATCCCTTGGGATCATTCCGGAGCGGAGAAGTGACGGCGTTGCCGTGCCTTCCTCGACGGTGCCCGGAGATGAGTCCGGTACTACCGGTGACTGCAATATGAACAACCCTGAACCTGATGTGGAGTGTTTAAGAACTGCCCAGCGACTGATTGAGCGGTATGAATCTGAATCCGTAGCAGCTGATGATGAGAAAAACCTCCAGCAAGATGGTGTGAAGATCATAAACACGGATAAGCAACTGGTGGAGCGGAATGCCTCCGGTGGTGCCGATGACTGCAAGAAGAACAACCAGCAACAGGAAATGAAGTCCAAAGACACGTCACCACGACTTGTGGAGCGGGCAACTGCACTTCGGGGACTGAGTATCAGTTCTGCAAAGGATTCGAAGAGCACCTGCCGGAAGCGGACCGAACGGGCACTCCATTCTCCTTATGCCGAGGTACCGTATGTCAAAACAGAGCAGGCGATCCGTGCACTGGTCTGTTCGCTCTTGGAGCGCCAGGACCGGATGAGCGAGGAGATTTTCTTAAAATTTAATGATATCAAATACCGGGTCGATGATCTCGAAACGGGCAAAAAGTCGCGTGTGACAAAGCAACCGGGTATAGAGAAGGATGCACAGAAATGACACAAGCAGCAAAAAACCCGGAGAGCGATAGGGATCTTCCACTCGCCCCCGATGAGCATGAGCAGGACCGGATAGATGAGGTGATCCTGCTGAAACTCAATGATCTTGAATACCGGGTTGATGATCTCGAACTGTGCAATAAGAACCGCATGACAACGCAGCCGGGTATCAGGAAGGAAGCGTGTAAATCGGCAGATGGTGGTGAGGTGTCGTGACAAGGGGGAGAAAGCCGCTCATCGCTCTTGGTGAGGCTGAAGTGATCGGCAGAACCCGGGGTTGTGTACTGCCAACCCCCGGCCGAAGGGAAGACCATTTCGATCTCATACTATTTTTGGAACTGCTCACGATATTTATCCGGGTAAAGCGGAGCGTCACCCACATCAGCGATCCAAAGGAGATCCTCGCCATGTACCAGCGCGAGATCATCCGGCTGAGGAAGGTTTCCTTAACCGGAGTTATTGCCCGCGAACTCTGGGTCCGGTCGCCACGGGGGAGCTGGCAGTTCTTCCGGATTCTTGCTGACCGGATTGTTGAGATACGGCGGGATGGAACGATCATCATTGGAGTGGATCATTCGCTCGCTGATCTTGGACCGGAGGTTAAGGTTGTCCATGAAGGGGTGAGTCCGAAACTTCGAAGGTAGTTGCTGTGTTGTATAAATTCCAAATTGATCTTTTTTTCAACATGGTCATAATTAAAATGGTTTTTTAACCATTGACTATTACTAAGTTTTTCTCGAGAGCCGGTTTTTTATCGGTAACCAATAAACTCCCCGGAAATGAGATTAATCGGATTTCAATATATAGTGAAATCCTGCCTGCTCAAAGTGATGATCTGATGAATATGCAATGTCGATACCTTCTCTTTTCATCACAACAAAAGAGATGCAATCGGTGAGGCTCCAGTCTTTGTCAGTGTATTTGAATAAATCAAGAGCCTGACGCAACAATCCTTCATCAGTATTTACAACGTGGATTTGAGGAGATTCATAGCAATATTGTATAAAATCTGAAACCTGACTTTTATTTGATTTTGAAAAGGTATTGCCAATCTCAATAAGGATAGCCTCAGTAATCCAGATAGTAACGTATGTCTTTAGGTTTTTTTCTAAATCCAGAGCTGCCTTGTGAAATTGATCATCATTATTGATTATAGCAACAACAAACGAAGTATCCAGAAAGATTTCTCTCTTATTCAAGATTCACCGTTTTTTAGCGTCCCATAGAGATAATGATCATGCTCTTTTGACCAGTCTTTTGGGCCATGCGCAGTTCCTGCAATACTAAACAGGTAGTTTATTGCATCTTCTGTCTGTTTCGGTTTAACTTCTTTTATAGAAATAAGGCATTCGCTATTTGGTGCCAGATCGATAGGGTCGATCACATGAAATGAATGACCATCAAATGTTGCCCTTACGATTTTTGTTGCCATTGCATCAAATTGTCCTGAATTATGTATTATTCCGGAAGTGTATCAACATTCGCATTTCTAAATTGTTCTTGAGCGCTTTGATGATGTGTCATTTGATATGGACCAAGGGGGTAGTCGGCATCATCGGACCGAAATGGTATCGGGGTTGGAGGTACGGCCCCTTCTTTTTTGAGGGGTGAATTAACCCCTTTTTTTAAGAGACCTTATGGGAGCATGCCCATCAGGGAGTCCGGGTACTCTGCTGCCAGAGGGGATCTACGTCGTGGTGTTGGGTGATCTCATGGGGGTTTTATGCTACCCGGAGCGGCTTTAGGTTGCAGAAAATGGGGAATTCCGTCACACCATTTTGGGGGGTCGCTATTCTGGGGTTATTTGAGGTGAACTGAAGTAGATCTGCGGGTTAAAATGTACGCTAATGGATGCTATTGGGAGACAGATCAGCATTAAGATGACCTACGGGTTGTTGGGATCAGAAAAACAGGGTATTTTCCGGATCCCGGGATCCGGATATGACCGTTGGATCCCATGGTAGGAGATGAGACCAGGGGTTTCCCTTGTGGCAGGTGTCTCCGTCGTGAGGGTGCACACCCCATGAAGGTCTTTAGCTGGCCGTAGCGGCTTTAGGTTGCAGAAACCGGGGAATTCCATCACACGGTTTTTAAGAGTCGCTATTTTGGGGGGATTTGAGGTGAACCGGGGTTGATAATTGGTTTAAAATATACGCAAATGGATGCTATTGGGAGGCATCCGGCTGATCAGATCAATCAATATCACTGGTTCGAGGAAAATGGTAGATCCAGTTTATGGCAGATAACAAAAAATATTAGCAAACCGGGAAGGAAATCCTGTCGGTTGAGAAACGATCCGTACACTTTCATTCCGCCATTGACATTGCGCGAACGATGGATTTCCAGTTCTAAAAATATCTTTTCAGCCGAAAATTGTGTGGCAAGTCCATTCTCTTTCATCAAAAGTGAAGTTGGATTTGATTACAGGACAATAATATCGAGGGTATCATGCTTTTTTAGTGGTACTCCCAAAGAGAGTCATCCAGACAATTTTTCTGAACTGTGAATCCAGGAATAAACCGGGAATTCTGAAAAAAATATTTGAAAATAATCGTAATGCATCCATACGCCGTTGAGATCGCCACAGCCGGATGCAAAAAATCAAAAGATCCAGATTTTGCCGGTAAACCAGTTGTTTTAAGTTTCTTTCATTAGACAAACCCATCTGATCCGGGTATTGATAGAGCAAATCCCGCATCGCATCTGCCATAAGAGATCGCATCTTTGGCAAATACAAAAGAAACGGGCATCTTGTGATTGCATGAAAATGCGGGTGCAGAATTTCGAGATATCGGCAGGTGATATGTTTTACTTCCGGATCATTCTTAAGATGTTCCAGAAGGTCCTTATTCTCATCAAGTGCCAGGAGCAGCTCAAAGAGCCTCCAGAACTGGGTAGTTAGCAGAGATATCTTCTGTTCCTCAGAAAGAGTGAATGATCTCAATATCCGGTCAACAGAATACACGATTTCAACAGAAAATGGTGCTTTTCCCTGGGCTGTTTTTGTCTCGGGATATATCCGGAACCCGGAGAGTGTTTCTGGAATGTATTGGAGGTCGTGCACTAAGGCTGCCTTTAAAAGAAAGTCGTAGTCCAGCGCAAAATGCAACCGGTCGTCGAGGTAACCAATCGAAACCAGGAAATCCCGCCTAAAGAAGACCGACGATTGAGGGATATCATCCGTGCGTATCAGCCAGCGAAGGTTAAATGGGCCCGGTATTCTTGTATGAAGAATTTTTCCTACCCGGTCCATTACAAGAGCATCCCCATAGATCATGATAACTTCAGGATGTTTTGAAAAAAACATGCCAGCCGTCCGCAGGGCACCGGGTAGCAAAATATCATCCGAATTGACCCAGCAGACAATCTCTCCAGTGGATTTCCTGAACCCTTTATTGAGTGCATCGGTCTGACCTCTATCAGGTTCACTCACCCAGTAGGAAATCTCATACTTATATTTGTTAATAATTGCCACAGAATTATCAGAACTTCCTCCATCGATTACCAGGTACTCCATACTGGGATACTTTTGGGATATTACTGATTGTATCGTTGCTTCAATGAACTCGCCCTGCTGAAATGACGGTGTGATAACACTGATTTTTGGAAGAGGTTCTGGTTGCTGGCACTCATTCATAATTTCAAAAACATATTGATTACTAATGTTAAACTAATTGTCGAGAGGTGGCGGGCCATGTCTGGTTTGATGACGAGTTCTGGTATTACATCCTATAGCATACTGCCAGTTGTTTTACCTGATAGGCATAAACGTGTTTTTATCTGCCTTTGAACTACTGCGAGTTTTTATCAACGGCTTTTTGTGAAGAAGTAGTTGGAGAGAAGGTAAAACCGGGATTGTAACTTCCATAGATTTTACAGAGAAGTGATCGTATCCAGTCGTGTACCGTCGAATGATATGCCGAATCCGCTGCCCGACGGAGGGGCCGTATCACGCACCCGCAGCCGGTAAAAATTCGTGAAAGGACGTTTGCTGATTGGGTTGATGTACCGGTTCTTAAAGGATCTCTGTCGCAGGATCTGGAAAATCCCATAATGAAAGACGAAAAAAACTCTGAATACCATTTTCTCCGGATATACGCCCGGCATTCCTGCCGTTTTTTAAGAGGAATTGTTCCCGCTGCCAGCTCTTGTTTGAGGTATTGGGAAAAGGGATGCTCTTTTACGGCATGTTCTTTATTGCAGATCCGGTCCATCGCCTCGGTATGATAAATCGCAAGCCCTTTCCAACTATATGCCATAGGATAAGAAAGTGAGATTTTACCCCACAAGTACTGGTCCTCCCCATACACTAAGTTATCAGGAAATCCACCCATGGAATTAAAAATATCCCGGGGAACCGCGCAGCTGGATGAATGCACAGGTTCATCCCCGCGAGAGCAAATTCGCAGGTAGTTCGACAGGTAACCCTCCCATGGGGGTTTTGGAATACCCACAAAAAGCATAACCTTCGGGCTGCCATTCTGTTTTAGTTTTATATGGGGTGTGGAAAACAAGCCCGCATCCGGGAATTTTTTTCTTATGTTGAGGAGAGTTTCCAGATGGTCTGGCTCCCATTCATCATCCGCATCAAGAAATGCAATAAAATCAGATTGTGCCCTCTGCACCCCAAGATTTCTCGCATTCGCCGCGGTTGATTTTGCGCAGGTGATGTGGATGATCCTGGGATCTGAACAACGATTTACCTGATCAGTACTGGGGTCCGTTGAACTGTCGATGATGATGCATTCAAAATTCTGAAAGGTTTGGTTAAGAACCGAATCCAGCGTCCGCTGAATATACTTCTCTTTATTGTATAAAGGTATAACAACGGAGATGTCTTTTTGCATACAATCACTCTTGAGAGGTAATCACGTTTTTTTTAATGAATGCACAATCCCCTGTTCACTCATGTCTCCGGTTTGTGGTTTTGTTAAGACGGATATGTAAGTCGGCATGAGGGGCATTAACAATTTAATTACTGATTTTGGAATCGTCCGAATAATCGATCCTGAACCTATCATATCTTCTGCTCCAAATCTTTACTCTCCCTTTCAAAGTCGATTACTGGAGAGGTGATTATCGTATTAGTAATGAGTAAAGGAATAAAAAAGAACCGATTAATACGGCATCCTTTAAATCCTGAAAAAGAACACCAGGCCCCATCACTGAAAAAATTTAATCCTGCATGACTTTTATTTGAACGGAGTTGCCAGAGGAAAACTGTGGTATGCGGTTCGAGTACCGTTGTAATAGCCGGGACAACAACACAATAGTTTTTTCCAACCCGCTCGATTTCTGAAATTATTTTGCAAAGATCCTCAATTGGTTCAATGTGTTCTAATACACCAATCGAAACTACAATATCGAAAAATTTATTCGGGTACGGAATGCAGCGGGCATCTGCTTTTATTCTGGTGATATTTTTGAAATCGGGTAAAAAATTTACATCGGTGTTCGTGTCTATACCATAATAGTGCAATAGTTCAGAATCAGGAATGAATTGAGCAAAATCTCTTCCAAGGCAACAACCAACTTCAAGAATTCTTAATGGTTTTTTAGTATGAATAAAATCGTCTAAAAATTTATTCATCACATCAAATCGTCTTTTATGGAAAAACGAGGGGGGTCCAAGGGAGAGGTAGTATTTTTTTACTTTCATTGTAAGAGACATTCAAATACATCCATTTTCATTATCAACTTTGTTTATAATTTTCCAGAACTTGAGAATACACCATCGAAAACTGGTTCGCTATATGATCCCAGGTAAATGATTGCTGAATTCTTGTAAAACCATTCTTCCGGAATTTTTCTTTCAATTCATCATCCGAAAACAGTTGCACAATCAGTTCAGCCAATATATCCGGTCTCTGTTCCGGTACAAGAAACCCATTCACTCCATCTATAATAATATCGGGAATCCCCCCAACATTGCTGCCGATAACCGGACATCCCGATGCCATCGCCTCCAGCAAAACAACTCCAAGCGCTTCGGTCTTGCCGGATTTATTAATCGATGGGAGAACAAAAACATCAGCCGCATGATAATAGGAGGGCAAATCCTCATTATCCACAACCCCGGGAAAGTGTATCTGGTTTTCAAGACCGAGTTCATGTGCCCGATTAACAAGGGTCTCTTTTTCCGGACCCGACCCAATAATAAGAAGTACCGTATCAGGGAACTGATGGATTACTGCTGGCATTGCATCAATCAGATGGATCGTCCCCTTCCAGTCAATGAGACGCCCGACACTGATAACGAGGTGCCCGGCCTCGAACTGTTTCTTAATATCAATAAATTCTGTAGCCTTGAACTTTTCCGGATCAATCCCCATCGGGATCACCCGGATTTTTGCACTGCTTTCCGGCGCAAAGGATTCCAGTTGTCGTTTCATATAGGTACTGTTTACGGTGATGATATCGGAATTTCGAATGATGAACCGGCCAACCGGAGCAAGGATTTTATGGCGGGTGATAAGATTGAGATCGCTTCCATGGACAGTTGCAACATGGGGTAAGTTCCAGATCTGGTGGAATACGGCACCGGCAAATCCCTGGGGGATCAGCCAGTGGGTGTGGATAATTTTTATTGGTTCACTGGTGAGCAGGATGAAAGACGATAAAAAACCGGATACCACGAATGGGAACAGTCCAATGAATGCAAAAAGATCCTTTTTCACATTGAACAGGAGTCCCGGCCCGTACGCGAGGCGTTCAAACCGTAGTGGGAAAAAATAAACAAACCGGTATACCTGAACCTGATTCCAGGACTCCCGTAACTTTCCTCCGGGAAAATGGGGGGCAAGTACGAGAGGGGTAAAACTGTAACTGGTAAGCCATTGTGCGAGTTCAAGGATCCAGCGGGCTTCATGGGAACCTGCATAGCGGGGAAATGAACTGGTGAATACAAGTATTTTCAAGTGAACTCACACCCGACGATTCCCAGATAGATGAAAAACAAGGGTATTTGTGATAATACGCCAGGCATTTATTTTTCATCCCATTCAGTGCGGGTGAGTCCCCGGCTTTCCTGGATATCAAACAGGAGGGCAAATGACAGGAACTGGAACCCGATGGCAAATATCAGAAGCGAGAGCACGCCCCGGATGAACAGCGCTCCATGCTGGACAAGAACATAATAGAGTGTAAACAACCCGGCAAGAAGACCGATAAGTGTCAGCACAAACCCGAACAGGTAAAAGATAACAAGCGGGTGGAAACTCAGAACGACATATTTCATTTTAAGACGGTAAAAGAAATCTCTGAAAAGTACCCACGAGACCTTTCGGATATAACTCCCGTACCGGATCTTGGAGGTTTCCCGTCCATATCGTGCCGGCATCTCAATATTCATGACACGGAATCCAAACACGTTCAGTTTGACAAGAAGATCATTGAGATACCCATACCGGGGGTAGATTGTATCGAGGTTAATCCGCTCAAGTGCCCGGTGGGAAATCGCGGTATAGCCGTTTTGCGGGTCCATCAGGTTCCAGTAACCGGAAGAGAATTTAGTCAGGAGGGTCAGAAGCGTATTTCCGATAAAACGCCAGGTACTCATTCCGCGCCGGTATTCAGGGCTCAGCAGGCGATTGCCTTTGGTATAATCAGCCCGATTATGGATAATGGGATCAATCATCAAGGGCATAAGTTGAGAATCCATCTGGTTATCCCCATCTATTACCACAGTAATACCCATATTGTCTTTAACCGATTGTTTGTACCCGGATGCAATTGCGGTACCTACGCCACTGTTTTTTGTATGATGTATAGGAATAACACGCGGGTCACGTTTTGAGACCTCATCAATAATGATCCGGGTTCGATCAGTAGATCCATCATTCACCACATATACCCGGTCAACAAAGGAGGGGATGGTAGAAATAGTGTCAGCGATGAGCAATTCCTCGTTAAATGCCGGAACGACTACAGCAATCGAATGATCACGGTACACAAGAGTTCTCTCTTTTTTTATACTGATAAAAGTATTCAGGGAACCATGGGTTTAGGTAATTATTCGGAACAAAATCAGACGCAGCGATTTTTTTATCAGGATATCGATTCGTATTAGCTTTACGTCAGGTTTCTGATCACGGGTTAAGGGTTTTAAAAATCCCGTGATTTTAATCGGAGAGGATTTAACAATTGTTCCCGCACTTTACTGAATATCAGAGATTCTTTGGATGAATCCGTCCCTTTGGAATTCTGTCAAAATCATGGTCAAGACTGACAAGTTTTAACCGGAACCGGTCTGCAACTGCAAACTGGTAGGCATCATCAAAATCCAGATCGTATTTTTTGCACCAGGCGGGGGATCTGTTTTAACTCATTAGCATTGATAGAAATGGTTCTGATATCCCTCATATCAAGATCCTCGATAAACGTGCCAAACTGATCATACAGATTCCTGCGCACTAAAAAATACTGCACGGATTTATAGATTAGAAGTTTCGCAGAACCTATAAAGCATCTCTGTATTGAGCATCCGGGCGTTAGGCAGCACCATCTTGATGATTATCCTGGAATCGACATATCTGATCGGTACGGAAGTGTTTCAATTTTGATCGACCATACCATATACTTAAGGTATATTACAATAAAATAAAACAAAAACTCCATGTATACTATAAGTTAATAACGATAACTCACTCTATTATGTATCATGCAGGAGCTCACAAAACTCGGGATAATGGAAATTCTCAATGATTGGAATTACTGGCATCGGGACTTTGAAAAATATGTCCCGAGGACTGAGTACCTCAAAAAAATGCGGTCCTTTCGGAGATCCGGAGAGATTATCATCCTTTCCGGCATCAGGAGGAGCGGAAAATCAACTCTCTTAAAACTGGAGATGGAGAATCTCGCAGAGAATGTGGAAAAAAAAGAGCTCCTGTTCATAAATTTTGAAGACCCGAGGTTTTCAGATAACCTGAATACAAACACACTCGACAGAATCTTCGAAACATACCGGGAGAACATCAACCCTGATGGAGAGGTGTACCTCTTCCTCGACGAGGTGCAGAATGTCGATCGCTGGGAAAAATGGGTCAGGACGGCATATGATCTAAAAAAGGCAAAGATCTATGTCACCGGTTCGTCATCAAAGCTGCTTTCGGGTGAGATCGCAACATCGATAAGCGGCAGGTACCTTCAGGTGGAGGTCTACCCTCTCACATTCCGCGAATTTTTAGCCTTCAAAGCGGTGGAATGCAGAGATATTGGAGAATATTCGGTCAACCGGAGCGTAATAAACCGCCTGTTTACAGAGTATCTGAGATACGGAGGATTTCCAAGGATCGCTTCTGTTGACGAGGATCTGAAAAAGGAGGAACTGATGTCATATTTCCAGACAATATTGTTAAAAGATATCCTGGCGAGATACCGGCTTCGAAACTATGATATGCTAAAAAAACTGGTCGAATACCTTCTCACAAACGATACTAAACAAAACAGTATACACAGTATCAGCAGCGCGCTGAAATATAATTATGATACCGTAAATGATTACATTGGTTACTTAAAGCAAGTCTATATGTTTTTTGAAGTCCGAGCCTTTGACTATTCCCTCAAAAAGCAACTGGTATCGGATATAAAATACTATGCCATAGATACCGGGTTTGTGAATGAGGTCTCGTTTTCTTTTTCGGAAAATATCGGGCGGTTATATGAGAACGTAGTCTATAATGAACTGTTACGGAGAGGCAAAACGATCTTTTTCCACAATGAGAACGATCATGAATGCGATTTTATCGAAAAGGAGGGTACCCGCATAACCGGCGCATATCAGGTATGCTATGAACTTAATGATAAGAATGTTCAGAGGGAGATAAAAGGTCTTATTGTGGCGTGCAAAAAATTCGGTCTGAAGGTGGGATATATCATAACAGAAAGTGCATCAAAGAGTGTCAGAAAAGAGGGTGTGGAGATCAGGATAATTCCCATAACTGGATTTTTGCTTGGTTTCTCTGACAAGGTGTGACCGGGGGCACCTTACTGATGTTTGACACTTCCAGGATTTTGGTTGTGGTGGGGTAAAATTTAGAGCGGCGAATACAGATGAGCTTATTAATCCACAATTGTTCTCACACGTTACTGAATATCAGATATTCTTTGGATGAATCCGTCGCTTTGGAATTCTATCAAAATCATGGCCAAGACTGACAAGTTTTAACCGGAACGGGTCTGGAACTGCACACTGGAAGGCATCATCAAAATCCAGAACGAATTTTTTGCACCAAGCGGGGATCTGTTTTAACTCTTTTGCAGAGATCGAAATGGTTCTGATATCTCTCATATCAAGATCATCGATGAACGTGCCAAACAGATCAGACAAATTCCTGCGCACTAAAAATATGCCAACAGAAAAAACGGAGAAATCACTCACGAATAAAGCAGTTGTAATATCACGGTTCAGGAAATCCTGAATAACTTTTGAATATTCACGACTGAGGATTACCTCAAGAAAAATATTGGTATCAAGGAGATACAATTCATTTCCACCAGTCAAGGATTTTTTTCTGAAGCTGTACCTCGGCGTTCGCACATATTTAAACCTAGTATTTGAGATCTCACATCAATGGAATCCAACTCACAAAAGGCTTGAAAGCAAGGGGTAAAGGCTTAGTAAT
>Ga0194039_1000646_pt1 | contig 20322 bp, 16 predicted proteins | sample JunL228m_MetaG_FD_148679 | JGI IMG/M metagenome (GOLD analysis project Ga0194039, IMG submission 148679) | Anoxic zone freshwater microbial communities from boreal shield lake in IISD Experimental Lakes Area, Ontario, Canada - Jun2016-L227-8m | ecosystem: Environmental > Aquatic > Freshwater >... | reverse complement strand
TGGCTGTTTGGAACTGCCAAGCCGTTGGTAAACTCAATTTGGCGAATCGGTTTTATGCCAAGGATAAGCTTCAGTTATGTGAAAGTGGCGAAGTTAAGTATTGATGCCGGGAACGGATATGATATCTGGGGTTTGTTTGCAAAAACCCGTGGATTTATGATCTCGGGAAAAGGGGTCGAGAAAACCCGTGACTTTAGTCGTGGGAGATGTCAATCTCAATTACTGAGAAGACTGTAGGGCAGAGCCCTCCGAAAATCTTTCCTGTATTCACCCGGTGCCCTTCTCTTGTTGTGACTGCGCTGTCTCTTACCTATGAGCCGTGTCTTCTTCCTCCAGATTTGACTCTTTTTCTGCCTGTCCCCTGAAGAAGACATGTTCGATCACCAGAGCAGAAAAAATACCCACGATAAAGGAGTTTGCAAGGACCGGTTCGATCCGGGTACTCATCAGAGTCTTTGTGGTGACCGGAAGGAATGCGATAAGTGTGGCAAAGATAAGCGCAATGCCAATGACGAGCCCTGAGTTATACCCGATCCCCCCGCTACGCTCTTTTGCGAGGTTCAGCGTTGCTGCAAACATCCCCCCGAGCAGGTAGATCAAGAGGCACGCGATAACGACAGGGGGAATTGCCATCAGGGTGGAGACAATGATCGGGGAGCAGCCGATGATGATAAAGAGGATGCCTGTGCATGCAAGCGGATACCGTGACGCCTGCCGGCTTGCGAGGATGACGTTCATCGAGAAGTTCGAGTTCGCACAACCGATAGTCCCTGCAAATCCGGCAACCACGCTTGAGAGACCCGTTACGGCCATACCGCGCCGGAACCGGTTGTCCATCCCCTCGGGCTTGAGCGAGAGTTCGATGGATTCGGCTGCGGAAAAATCGATAACAAGGACTGTGAAGTAACAGAACAGAAACGCAACAAGGAGCGGAAGGCTGAAATCGAGACCTGTCGGGATGATGCCGGTGAACAGCCCGAACGGTTCGCTGCTGATTGCAGGAGGGCTGAATGGAAATATCACGATGTAGAGAACAACACCAAGTATCATGGCAATCGGTAGCAGGAGCTGTTTTGCCATCCCTTTGAGTAATCCGGAGAGACCGAGTATAAAGAGCGTGAAGAGGATGGCAAAGATCAGATAATCGGTCGGGTTTGTCACTGCGGATTTAGGGATGATCATGGAGAGGATCATTGGTGCAACGGCAAAACAACTCATCAAGAGTACGGTCACGATGATGTTGAACGTGAAGAGTTTTTTTAAGAAGTGCTGAGCCTTTATGACTGCAAGTCCGCAGATGGCAAGACCACAGAGAATCATTGAAGTGAAGATCGCATTTGTTGTGTATGCAAGCCCAGCACCTACACCAATGATTATAATGGCCGTAGGACCCACGCCTATCGGCAAGCGATGCCCGATGAACATCTGGAGGATCTGGAATATGCCACTCACGATAAAGATCGCCTGGATGACCTGCATCTGGAGTGCCGGTTCGGTGTGCAGCATGGGTGCAACCATCATCCCGTATATCAGTGCAGTAGGCATCAGGATAATGAACCACTGGAGTGTTGCGATCACTAGGGTTGTTGCTGAGGGGATCTCATCGATCTGGGAGAGAAGTTTCATTGCTCACATCGTTACTATCTGCTGCCGGATCAGCGGAGTATGGTTTTTCCGGTGTATATGGAGATGCTCATGATCGCCACTCCGCTTATTCTCGCCCGGTGGGGTCGGCAGGACTCATGGAGAAACGCACTCTCATTTTCCGATGAATCACTCAAGTAAATGGACATGATAGCAACGGTTCACTTGCATAGAGCGGCATGAAAATGGCAAAATCCGTTTAAAAAAAATCGGTTTATTTTTCTATCCACAATCTCCCTTGCGGGAACAAGTAGAAAAAATATATTATTCATGACTTCTGATTCTGCGGCTTGTTCAGGTTCCATTCCGGTTTGCGGAAGTGATAGATGATCAGAGGGCAGATACCGAGTATTACAATTCCTACTATCAGGATGCCTGCATATGTGCCCGATCGCATCCCCAAACCGGTCGGTTCGGCAAACCCGATGAAGAATGCCGCTATGCTGGCGATAATGCCGATGACGCCGACAAGGGTCATACAGGGAACCCGGAACCCGCGTTTGACCTCAGGTGCGATCTTCCGCAGGCGCAGTGCTGATAGGAACATCATCACATACATGATCAGGTACAGCTGGACTGCCATCGCTGACAGGATCCAGAAAGCCGAACTGACCGAGGGTAAGAACGCAAAGAAAATAGCGAGGATGGAGACTATGATGCCCTGCACAATCATGATATTGACCTGCATGCCTGCTTCATTCGTCTTCTGGAACCAGGGGGGCAGGTAACCCGCTTGTCCAACCATCAGGAGACCACGGCTGGGCCCGGGAATCCAAGTGACAACCGAGGCAAGTATACCGATCACGATCAGAGCAGAGAGAATATTCACACCATAGGGAATGCCGATGTGATTGAAGAATACATCCAAAGCCTGCATCACCCCAGTGGTAAGGCCAATGTTTGCTGACGGGACTGCAATGGATATGGCAAGGGTACCGGGTATGAATATGAGCAGGATTAGGGCTGACGCAAGGAGGATTGCCTTGGGGAACTCTTTTGCCGGATTCTTCATATCCGTCACATGTACCGCATTCATTTCCATTCCTGCATACGAGAGGAAGTTACTGATGATAAGGACAATCCCCGACAAGCCGGCAAGTGCCGGTATCCAGTCTGATACTGCATTGGTTGGCATATCTGAGTGCCCCCCTGTGGTAACGTAATATATCGCCATCACAACAAGCACGACGACCGGAATAATTGTACCTATAACCAACCCTTTACTTCCGATCGCGCTGAATGCAGATATTCCCCGGAAGGCGATCAGGGTAGATATCCAGAAGACCACTAGGATGACGATCCCGATAAAGAGCCCGCTGTTCGCAAGGTTCCGGTCAAAGATATACGCAAGGGCTGTTGCAAAGAATGCGAGTTGTGCAGGGAACCAGACTACATTCTGGATCCATTGTTGCCAGATGGCAAAGAAACCTGCACGATCTCCGTACGCGGCTTTGACCCACCCGAACACTCCACCCTCCCAGCTGCTTGCCAGTTCCGCTGCAATCAGCGCAGTCGGGACAAGGAAGACAATTGCAGGGATAATATAGAGCAGAATGGAGGCCAGACCATAGGGTGCCATGGCAGGAAGACCGCGAATGCTTGCAACCGCACAGGTTGTCAGCAATGCCATAGTGACCCAGCTGATAGCCTTCATTGGTGCCGGTGTTTTATTTTTTTTATTCTCTTCTTGTGACATAGTTCTCATATCTCCTTTAATGGTGGAAACTGGTCCCGGAGGTCTTGTCGATCATGGGCATGTGCTGTTTCTCAAGGTTGGGAAGCTGTCGTTTCATATCTGCAATCAACATGTCTGCGAGATCATGCGTGAACCCCTGCCGGACAACAATGCGAAGGACAGCGAGGTCTTCGCGGTTCTTTGGCATAGTATATGCAGGAACCAGCCACCCGCGTGAACGCAATGCGTCAGATACATCAAAGACAGTATAATTTTTGATCTCGTCTTTGAGTTTGAAGGCAAAGACCGGGAGTTCATCCCCCTTTGTGATCAATTCAAACGGTCCAAGCTTGGCAATATTCTCTGCAAGGGTCATTGCTACGTCGCGGAGGGATGCCTGTACCCTGGTATACCCTTCAATACCCAGGCGCAGGAAGTTATAGTACTGCAATATGATTTGCGACCCGGGGCGGGAGAAATTGAGGGCAAACGTAGGCATATTGGAACCTAAGTAGTTCACCCAGAAGATGAGATCTCCCGGAAGTGCCTGTGCGTCCCGCCAGATAATCCAACCTACACCTGGGTAAACAAGACCATATTTGTGACCCGATGTATTGATGGATGCCACACGGGGTAAGCGGAAGTCCCAGACAACATCCTTGTCGATAAACGGGGCGATCATTGCACCGGATGCGCCATCGACATGCACATTGATATCAAGCCCTGTCTTCTTCTGTAAACTATCAAGAGCGTCACAGATCTCTTTAACGGGTTCATACGAACCATCGAATGTCACGCCAAGTACCGCAACCACACCGATCGTATTCTCATCGCAGAGCTTGACTGCTTCCTCTGCAGATAAGTGGAGACGGTTTCCATCCATCGGGACAAGCCGCATTTCGACATCCCAATAGTTGGCAAATTTCTCCCAGCAGACCTGAACATCAATTCCCATCACTATGTTCGGTTTATCGGTAGGTTTGCCTGCAGCTTTGCGCTTGTGCTGCCATCGGCGTTTAAGCGCGAGCGCTCCCAGCATGCATGCCTCGCTCGAACCGGTAGTGGAGCACCCGGTTGCCTGATCGTTATCGGGTGAGTTCCAGAGCCGGCTTAGGATGTTCACGCACCGCATCTCGATCTCTGCGGTTGCCGGATACTCATCCTTGTCGATCATGTTCTTGTCGTAAGTTTCAGAAGCGAGTTTCTGGGCCTGAGGCTCCATCCATGTCCCGACAAAGGTGGCAAGATTGAGCCGTGCATTCCCATCGAGCATCAGTTCGTCATGAATGATCTGGTATGCGAGGTCAGGATCCATCTCATCTTCAGACATCTCATGACGGGGTATCTTCGTCCTGCCTTCCTGAACGAAGATAGGATCGATGGAGATATCCTTTTGTCTGATTTCCGGTCCGTCCGGGTGTTTCAGTGCCATAAGTCTTTACTCCGATTTCGCATATGCGTTTTTATAGTGTTTAAAATATCCGTTCTCAAAATTATTTGAGATCACATCAAAATATGGAAGTGAGTAAACCTACCCGCTCGGATATAAAAGAATCATGAAGACAAGGATCATATCCCCCACAAGTGTGCCGGTGATTGCTCTTTTCAGTATCGGGAACTCATATTCACACTAATTTTGGACGGGATACGAATTTCACATGCTGAATCTAATGGCTCATCAACAATCCAAAATTAGTTACGGGTGCATTTCTGATCTATTACTATACGGAAAATCCCGAGGAGATAAAAAATTGGAAATCATGTGGAAGAATAAATTTACCAAGGCTCTCCGTCAGGGTATCAGGTATGCACTCATAGCGCTGCTGTCATTTTCCGTGGCCCATTATATCACGTTGTATATATTTGGTACTAACCAATATGCCCCGATTGGCGCACTCTGGGCAACGATTACCGGCACGGTAGTTTTGGCTGATACCTATGGAAGTACTGTTGCAAAAGCCAAGCTCCAGGGACTAGGCGGACTGGTCGGGGCGATAGCAGGTTTCATCTACCTCTCATTTTTTCCATTCAACATTTTTGGAATGACGGTGATGATCTTACTTGTCGTGTCGTTATGCTATGCCACACAATTGTCAGGCTATTCTCCCGGGGCAGCCATGAACCTGGCAGTAATCCTTATTTTTTCATCGATCAACCCTGAATTAACACCCATAATGAATAGCGTCTTGCGACTTATTGAAATGGCGATTGGGTGCAGCTTTGCCATAATCGTTGCCCGGTTCCTGCCCGGGGTGCCAGATGAACCGGTCATTGCTCTTTTGGAACCAAGTTTTAAAAAGTAACTTTAAGGAAGATCTCACAACAGTAATATTATGAAACGATGGTTTAGTATTGCCCTTATCCTTGTGATTTGTATTTTGAGTAGCGGGTGCACCCAGCAGCCGGTCGCACCTTCAACTACCGGCACTCCGGCGAGTACACCCACAACTACTCCAGTCACAAAGGCGCCCGGAGTTCCGGCAGCCGGAACGGTTCTTGCTGAACTCTCAAATACCCAGCCGAACACCTCACTTACGCTGGATCCCAGCACCTTCATACTCTCTTTCAAGACAGATGGTCCACAAAACATGGTTTTTCAAATCAATGGATTTCAGGATTATGAAGAAACTGAACTCTCTACAACCGGTCCATTCTCCGGTTCGCTCACCTTCGGACCGGTAATAAAAACGGGGGTATACTCAATGAATATCACCAGCAACGGGTCATGGACTGCACAGCTAACCTGGGCTGATCTAAAAACTCCTCTGAAGGTTCCGGTTAACCTGTCGGGTTCAGGCACGCAGGTAACACCGTTCTTCTACTTAGAAAAAGGGCAGTATTTCTTTGCGAGAAATGAGACGGGTCTCTCTTCTCCTTTGTATTTCCTCCATTACGCAAACGGGAGTTACCTTATGGATGCCAATAACACATATGTCCAGCCGGGCTTTGGAGAGGGCTCACTCCATCCATTCCTGTTCGTTTACATAACGGAATCCGGTAATTATTACCTGAACACTATCATGAAAAAGAATCCCGGAGCCTGGTCTGCATCGATCAGCTCAGTCCCCGCCATTCCCCACATGGGACCCGGACCGGCAATGCCGAAAGAAACGCAATAACATCTTTTTTTCTCGATGTTCCCGGCCAGTCTCATTCCGAACCTGTCGACGATATGAACTCTGTTCAAATGATTCGCAACGAGGCGGATTTTTAAATCCGTTGAATAACTTCCCTGGTAAAAAAAGCGATTAGAGACGTACCCATAAATACATCGGAACAGGAACTATTGAATTAAAACTCCGGATATAGGGGGCCCCCATTCCATCGCCTTAAAAAAGAAGTGCCAGGTGGATTTCCCAAAGAGTGAGAAAAAGTTCTTTGTCCCGATTACTCCGGAAAAATAATTCAGGGTGAAACATGCCAGCAGAAGAGGAAACCGCAAAGAAGACCGGAAAATTTCCCTTTCTTCAGGGTATCCTCCCGATAAAAAAATCGCTGGTGCCACTCGACATCATTGCGGGAATTACCCTTGCCGCACTTGCCATTCCCCAGGTACTGGGGTATGCAAAAATTGCAGGGGTCCCGGTTGTCTATGGCCTCTATACTCTCCTGATTCCTCTGGCAATCTTTGCTCTCTTTGGAAATTCGCGCCACTTGGTGGTTGCAGCGGATTCGGCTACTGCAGCGCTTCTTGCAACTGTGTTAGTGACCATGGCCCTGCCGGAGTCACCCGAGTATGTTGCCCTTGCAGGAATTGTTGCGCTGCTGGCAGCGGGATTTCTGATCCTTGCACGTATCTTCAAGCTCAGTTTCATAGCAGATTTTCTCTCTCGAACCGTCCTAATCGGATTTTTGACCGGTGTGGGGATACAGGTAGCACTGGGCCAGATCCCCGGGATGTTTGGCTTACCGACAGAGGTGCATGACCCCATACGGCAGATCGTATATATGATCGGAGAAATCCCCCTGATGAACAGCGTTACGATTATCCTTTCAATTCTTGTTCTGATCATCATCCTTTTTGGGAACCGGTTTATGAAAAAAATACCCTGGGCATTTCTTGTGGTCATCGGGACGATCGTTGCAAGCTGGGCACTAACCCTTGAAGTCTATGGTGTAAAAACGATCGGCGCTGTCCCCGCGGGTATTCCATCTGTTGCATTCCCTGTCGTGCCCCTTGACAAAATCCCTGATCTCTTTGGCGTTGCAGCCGCTTGTTTTATCGTAATTCTTGCCCAGAGTGCCCTCACCTCGCGAGCTTATGCGATGCGACACGGTGAAAAATTTGACGAGGATGGGGACCTTGTCGGCCTTGGTCTTTCCAATGTGGCAGCCGGTATGACGGGCACTTTTGTTGTCAATGGGAGTCCGACCATGACAGAAGTTGCCGATAGTTCTGGTGGTAAATCCCAGCTTGCCCAGCTGGTCACAGTCGGTATAGTTCTCATTGTATTGCTGTTCCTTACCGTGCCTCTTTCCTACCTGCCTAGTGCGGTGCTGGCAACCATTGTGTTTACCATCGGGATTCACTTGATCGATCTCAAAGGCATGAAAGAACTACTTAAACGTCGTCCTGTTGAGTTTGTAGTGGCCCTCATCACGGCATTGGCTGTGATCTTTGTTGGGGTGAGATGGGGCATCATCTTAGCGATCGTGCTCTCCATTATTGCCCATCTCCGCCATAGTTACCAACCACTGAATTTTCTCCTTGTCGAATCCCCTAACAGGGGATGGTTGTTTACTCCCCTCGAATCCGGGAACCAGGCTGCACCGGGACTGATGATCTACATGTTCGGGGCCAACCTGTATTATGCCAATGAGGCCCGTTTCACCAGTGAAATTCTTGATATCGTGACAACCGCGAGCCCATCAGTGAAATGGTTCTGCCTGTCTGCATCATCGATCCATGATATTGATTTTTCCGGCTCTGAAGCGCTCAAACAACTGCATGGGGAACTCAAAAAACGGGGCATCGTGCTCGTGATGTGCTATGTCGAAACCCATGTCATGCACCAGCTGGAACGGGACAAATTCGTTGATCTGATTGGAAAAGAACACATCTTCGATTTCACCAAAGATGTGACCGTTGCCTATGATAAATTACAGGGAAGGTCGTAAATGACTTCCATCATTGATTCGTTTTTCTCAGATCCGAAGTTGAGTTTTTAGTTTTTCCCGGCGGGACACTTTCCTTTTTAAAAACAATCACAACAGGTTGTGTAATATTTTTATTGGGGGAAATAACTTCTTTTTATTTGATTGGGACATACGAATCAATTGAGGAAGATACCTTATTTATTCAGATTCTAGAGCAGCGTGCCAGTTGACGTGATCCCATGAATTAATGTCAAATGTCCCTCACATATCTATTGAGAATTGTCAGATAATTCCCTTTATTTTTCGTTTACCACGAATAGTCATGGGAATCATTCTGATGCAGGAGAATGGGAGATTTATGCAAACATCGACATGTACTTCGGACAATAAACCTGCGCGAATTTCCCTGCCCGAGGATCTGAGAAATTTCCACAAGCATCTGCCCCTTGCCGGTGATCCACCAAATGCTTTGCTTTCCCTTCCCGATGATCTCCTTATCTATCTTATCGCTGCGATTCGTAATACGCCCCGCTCACCTCCGGATCTTTCTGTCGAGGAATGGCACAATTTTTTCGACCTGCTGCGACCGCACTGGATTGTTCCCCTCCTTGCCTTCCATTTGCGTACCTGGCCGGAAGAATTTCGGCCCCCACAGAAAATCATGGAATACCTGGATGGGATTTTTCTTGCGGCTTCTGCCCGGAACCTGCTTGTCGGGCGGCAGATTCAGAGTATTACTACAGCCCTTGAAGAAGCAGACATTCCGGTCATCCTCATGAAAGGTCATGCGCTCGCCCGTACGGTATATCCTGATCCGGCACTCCGGCAATCAAGTGATATCGACCTGCTTGTGGCACGTGCCGATATGCTTCGCGCTGAAGCGGTCATGAACAACCTTGGATATACCTGTGACTCCCATACCTTCCATATTGCTCTACATGAGCATCCCCACCAGGTATTCCACCCGCGAGGCAATGGATTACATGTCGAGCTCCATTGGGATGTGGACGGGAACTACAAGCTCTTTGAAGAGAACTGGATTACACAGGCATTCGAAAATAAAATTCCTGTCCGGTCGCCGGAACTGTGCTGTTATACCTTTGACCCGGTTCACCAGTTACAGTTTTTAGCGTGCCACAATATTTTTCAGCACCACTCCCTCCGTCTTGATTGGGTGTATGATGCTGCCCGGCTGATTGAACAGATCCGCTCCCCGCATGACTGGGAGATGATCCGTACCGTAAGTGCACCGAACCACATCCGGATTCCCCTAGAACTGGCACTGGTATCTGCAAGACTCTGGTCCGGATTCGATATACCGGCACCGTATGATGATTTCGCGACATGGCCGGCTGCTTCGGAGCGGGAACACCGGCTCTGGAGGCATGCACAGGTCCGGCACAGGAACCTCATGTCCGACCAGTACCTCATCCTCCAAAGCATTCCTGGGACAGCGGAAAAACTGAAATATTGTTTCCGCTTTTTGCTACCACCAGCCGAATTATTGAACGCCCACAGGCGCTCATCCTCTCCTGCCGATATCCCGGTAGCCCATCTTCGCCGGTGGCTCAGTATCGTTAGATACGGGTAATCCTAAAAGAGCCGACCTGCGATCATCGTTCTTTTCCCACCCCATTATCACGGTAAGGTTCTGCTTGTGCCCGGAACATCTCGGCATAGTGCCCGTTCTTCGCCATCAGATCTGCATGAGTACCATTTTCAATAATTTTCCCACTGTCAAATACATATATATGATCGGCGAGAAGAACAGTTGAGAACCGGTGGCTAATAAGGACCGCTGTGCGGTCTTTGACCAGTTCGCGGAATCGGTGGAAAATTTCTGCTTCGGCAAGAGCGTCAAGTGAACTTGCCGGTTCGTCAAGGATGACGATCTCCGCGTTGCGGAAGAATGCCCGTGCAAGGGCGATCTTCTGCCATTCACCCGTGCTCAGTTCCTGCCCCCCAGAGAACAGTTTTCCCAGCAGGGTGGAGTACGCATCCGGAAGTTTTCTTATTACCGTGTCTGCCGCTGCCTGCTGTGCAGCCACCTCAATTCGTGGCGTATCGGATGACAGGCTGACATCTCCCATCCAGATATTTTCCCGGGCGCTGAGGTGGTACCGTACATAATTCTGGAACAGGACGGTTGTTTGCCGTCGCCACTCTTCCGGGTCGGTCTTTTTTAAGTCCAATCCGTCTACGGTAATCTTTCCCTGTTCAGATTCATAGAGCCGGCAAAGAAGTTTGATAAGAGTACTTTTTCCTGCACCATTGTCACCAACGAGTGCAATAATCTCTCCCTTGTGCAGGGTGAGGTTTACGTTTGAGAGCGCAGGGCTGGCAGCTCCGGGGTAGGAGAATGTGACATCCGTAAACCGGATTTCCTGTTTGAGGGGGGCAGGGACGGGCACTGGATTTTTTGGGACTGCGATTTTTGGTTCCATATCGAGAAAGGAAAAAAGGTTGCGCAGGAAGAGCTGGTCTTCATAGAGAGCGTTTACGCTTCCGAAGATGGACTGGGTGTACCCGATACAGAGCTGGAAACCCATGAAGAACATGACAAGGTCGCCAAGCGAGATCGTGCCATTAACTGCCATCAGTGCAATGACGGTAAAAGACCCAAATACTGCTACAGTGATGAGTCCCTGCGTCAGGGTCTCACCTATCGCACGCGAACGGGAGATCGCCAACCGGGCGGTGCGAAGGGAATCCTGCAGTGTGCGATACCGTTCACGGAACAAACCGCCAAGACCGAACTGGCGGATCTCCCGTGCATGCCAGGTGTCGGTCATCATCATGTGGTAATACCGGCTCTTCCGCTCCGGTTCGGTCTGCCGGATACGCAGTTCGTATAATTTCCGGGAATACCAGACGCGGACGAGGGCTGCCGGAAGGGCTGCACCGATCAGGACAATGCCAACGACCGGTGAGAATGCGAGGATGAAAACCCCGATTGCACAGACCGAGATGCTGTTCTGTCCGATCTGGACGAGGTCATTGACAATCTTAGCGGGGCGTGAGGGGCCTTCCATCTGGGCCCGGTGCAGGCTGTCGTGGTAGGCAGGGTTTTCATAGTAGGCTAGATCGAGGCGGATGGAATGTTCCTGGATCTGGTCTGTAATGATATCGGTGAGGACAAGTGACTGGACTTCGGTTGTGTAGCTGGCAACCGCCCGGCAGATCGCAATTAATAGGGCGATTGCCGCTGCTGCACCTAATAGCAGGAGTAGATGAGTAACGACCGTGGTTTTGTCGGCAGATGCAATTCCCGCAGTTACCGTATCTACGATCAGTTTCATGACATAAAGGGCAGCAAGCGGGAGGAGTCCCTGAATCACGATGAGCAGGATGGTGAGGATGGTGAGGCCCGGTGCATGGGCAAAGACCAGACGGATGGCCCGAAGTATGGCCGTCTTCATGGATGCGATCTCGCCAGAGATTGAGCTGTTGGGGGGAATGGGAATCATGGTGCCTTGATGACGGGTGATCGTGATGAGGGACTATCAAAGATCGGCGTTTGTCAGGAACGGTTTTTTTAAACGGAACCCTGCCGGTTCCATGAATTTACGGGAATCCGGTTACAAATACCAGGTTATTTTCGATCTCTGATTAGGACGGTTGACTTTAAATTTTTATATATCTAATAATTTCAGGGAATGGTATGGAGAAGATTACTCTGGCAAAAATTCCAGTGGCGAACCCTTCAATAGTATCCCGTGACGGACTGGATGAAGGGAGGGTGATGGTAAACTGCGACACCGGGGCGGCAATTTCCCTCAACAGGACGGGTGCGCTTGTATGGAACCTGATCGACGGGCTACGCAATCCCGATGAAATTGCAGAGATCGTCAGCCAGAGTTTTAACAATGCACCGGATACGGTTAAGGATGATGTTGCAGCGCTTCTTTTGACTCTTTCAGAAGATGGTTTCATAGGATATGAAGTCAAGAGTCACTTGGATGATCATTCTAAATAATACCAAAGCCGCATGGGGATACCAGAATGGAACCTGAAAAGAAAAATACTGGAATTGCCAACGATCTGGAAAATACAAACACGGTGGGCATCTGCCTTGACGGAAAAATTGTCGCAAGCCCGGTTGTTTCGTGCAGGATTGAGGGGGATGAGGGCGCTCTTCTCTTCAATGCTGATACTGACAATACCCTGTTGATCAACTCGTCAGGCATTGTTATCTGGAATTTTATAAGCCGGCCCCGCACGGTTGAAGAGATTGTTGAATATATCACCAAATCGTTTGCCAATCGTCCGGATTACGCCTCGGTGAGAAAGGATATTGAAACATTTGTTACGGATCTTGCCCCGGACTTTGTATCGGAGGTATAGGGTAATGCCGGAGCACCCGCTGTACGCTGACCTGACGGTTCCGCCAAAAGGGGTTCTTCAGGCACCGAAATCCGTAGATTTATCCCTTACCGGGCAATGCAATCTCTCGTGTAAATACTGTTTTTATGCGGACAGTATGACCACTCGGACGGATCTTCCAACTGAACGGTGGCTGGATTTTTTTACTGAACTCGGCGGGCTCGGAGTCCAGAGAGTATGCCTTTCAGGAGGAGAGATCTTTATCCGCCCTGATATTTTTTCCCTGATGGATGGTGTGATTGCCAACCGGATGCGGTACAGTGTCCTGTCAAACGGGACGCTAATCACAAAAGATGTCATTGCAGCCTTCTCAGAAGGCAAGCGCCGGCTCAGGCTCGACTCCATCCAGGTTTCGATTGACGGATCCTGTGCGGAGATCCATGACCTTTCCCGCCCCCATAAGAGTTTTAGCCGGGCTGTCTGTGGGCTCCGGCTCCTTGTTGAAGCGAAATTTCCTGCAACCGTGCGGGTGACCTTAAACCACCACAATATCAATGACCTTGAAAAGATCGCACAACTTCTCATCGATGATATCGGGCTTTCCGGCTTTTCCACCAACGAAGCCGAGGCAATGGGGACTGCCCGGTGCAGTGGCGAGAACATTATGCTTTCAGAAGAAGAACGGCGGCAGGCTATGAAGGTTCTTACGGAGCTCAACGTACAATATAGCGGCAGGATCGGGGCAGCTGCCGGTCCACTTGCCCGTGCAAAGATGGTGAGGGAGATCGAGGAGAAGATTTCACGCGGGGAGACTAGAATGCCGGGACGCGGGACGCTCTGCTCGTGCGGCGGTGTTTTTTCAAAGATGGCGGTGCTCCACGATGGCACGATGGTGCCGTGCAATATGCTCCCGACGCTGACGATGGGAGTTATCGGGATGCACTCCTTAAAAGAGGCATGGCTCACATCACCGGCGATCAATGCAGTGCGCCGCAGGCGGGAGATCCCGCTCTCTGCACTTCCCGAATGTACCGGCTGTCGGTATACCGGGTTCTGTGCAGGGGGTTGCCCGGCATCGGTGATGGCAAAGAGCGGCAGGCTGATCGGCACCGACCCCCAATCCTGCTTCCGCGTCTATTTCGGGGAGACATAACCCTATGACACTCTGTGATCTTCCTGAAGAACCTGTTCTGACCGAAGAACAGGCCCGGATCCTTGACCTGCCGGAAGGAGTGCCCCCGCTCCGCGCATTCTATCTGTATATGTCTGCGAGCTGCAACCTCCGTTGCCGGCATTGCTGGATTACCCCGGAATTTTCCGGTGGCAAACCCCTGCCGGGAAAGACCATTGACCCGGTGGCACTCAGGGAGGCGGTTACCGAGGGAAAGACCTTAGGCTTGTCCAGCGCGAAGCTGACCGGAGGCGAACCAATGCTCCACCCGCAGTTCAAAGAAGTTGTCGAGATGCTCACAGCAGAGGGGGTCTCGATGAACATGGAGACGAACGGTACCCTGATGACGCACGAGATGGCGCACTTTCTCAAGGAAAAATCCAAAGTGAACTTTATCTCGGTGAGTCTTGACTCGCCGGTTCCTGCGGAACATGACAAGTTCCGGGGCGTGGAAGGGGCGTTTGTTGCTGCCCTCAGCGGGCTGGACTTCCTCGTTGAAGCAGGCTACACCAACTGCCAAGTGATCATGGCAGTCCATCACGGCAACCGGCATCAGATGGAAGATCTTGTAAAACTTGCTGCTGAACACAAGGCTGGGTCGGTGAAGTTCAACCCGGTGACCCGTACCGGGCGCGGCATCGACATGCACGAACGCGGCGAGGCACTGAACTTTACAGAATATATTGAACTGTCCCGGTACGTGAACGAGGAACTCCGCCCGAAGGCACCGATCCCGGTGATCCTGCCGATGCCGCACGCCCTTACGCCACTTTCCGAGCTCTGGCGGACGAAAGGGAAGAACTGTGATTGCGGGGTTGCCGGCATCCTCGGCATCCTAGGCGGCGGCGAGATTGCCCTTTGCGGGATCGGCCAGACCATTACAGAGCTGGTGTACGGGCATCTCGGCAAGGACAGCATCCGGGAGATTTGGCTCAATAATCCAGTGATTCTCGGGCTCCGAAAAGATCTCCAGAATGTCAGCGACTATCCCGGCATCTGCGGTTCCTGTATTCATGCACGGTCCTGCCGGACCGGCTGTGTGGCAAATAACTATGGTTACAGCGGCAAACTGGTCGCTCCCCCGCGGCTCTGTGATGAGGCTGATCGGCAGGGTATGTTCCCGAAAAGCAGGATGAGGGGATGAATCCGCTTTCGGCTGACGAGACCTGAACTCTACCAGCACCACAGCTCCGGATAGCGTGACAATTTTTATATGCATTGAAGACTGATGGCAATTCAGGAGAACAATTCATGATCAAAAACGATACCACAAATCCATTTGAAGCACAGAAGCCCACATATACTGCCCCTCGCGTAGTCAGGATGAAGGATATGATGCAGGGTTTTGGGGAATGTATCGAAGGAAATTCTGCGGGTGGACATGTACTTTGTGAAGAGGGGAATGTTACGAATGAATGTAACCCTAGCGGAAATGCAGCAGTACATTGTCTTACTTTAGGGAATACCGCAGCATGATATAAGTTAATGCTCCGCCATATTTGCATTGTTGTGGCATTGCCTTGATTACGAAAGGTTTGGGCACAAACCCTGATTCCAACACACCGGGTCTTCCCGACTGCATGGTGTCACATATCCTTGGAAACGTTCGGGAGGTGTGGAGAAGTCAAGAATTTGGTATTTTACAATTGTTTTTACCGCATTACAGATTAACCCCAAAATCTTAAAAGGCAACGGGTGTAATCGCTATTCAAAATTGTCCCCGATCTTTCGTTCAATTAATATCCACTGCAATAGAAAACGTACTTGGCATGCCCATAGAGAGTGAGACCACAGCGTCCTGTATGAGCATCCGGCTCGCGAACGGACAGCAGTGGCGTTTTTACCCGACTGATACCGGTGCTACGGATGTTATCCGGCGTATAGCAGATGTAATGAAACTCTCTTCCTCTTCGTCCGGCACTGAACTGTTTGTTACGGTCCGGGAGTGCAAACGGGAAGACAGGAACCAGCATCCGGGCAGTACCCCGCTCATCTGCATCCTTCCTCCCGGAACAAACGATGCAATGCAGACAATCCAGATGATGGATCTCGCCAAGGCGATCGCTATCGAGACCATACCTGCGGGGGGTCTGCTCATTCACGGGGCGCTCGCAGAACGGGACGGATTCGGGGTCATCCTTGCAGCCCAGAGCGGGACCGGCAAGACTACCGCCAGCAACCGGCTCCCCTCCCAGTGGCATTCGCTCAGTGATGATGCTACACTGGTGGTGAGGGATGGTGCCGGGAACTATTTTGCCCACCCCTGGCCCACATGGAGCCGTTTCTTTGATAACGGAGGTGGGGGCAGCTGGGAGGTGGAACGGGCGCTACCGCTTTCTGCGATCTTCTTTCTCTCCCAGTCGCCGGAAGATCATACAGAGCCGATAAATGCCGGAGAAACGGCTGCATACCTGATGGAATCCGTTAACCAGATTATGGGGATGCCGGCATTGATGGGATGCACACCCGCGGAGTTCGTATCGCTCTGCAAAATGGAGCTGGCTACGGTGGGAACACTCGTAAAGGAGATCCCTGCATATATCCTGCACATCAGTATGACAGGAAGGTTTTGGGAGGAGATCGATTTAGTTCTTGCATATCGGACAGGTGACGGTCATGCAGAAACAAAGGAAACCCCCTCTATTCCCACAAAGAAATTGCTCCACGGGGGGCTTCCTGATCGTGGAATCGATTTGTTCGGCGCCGGGCATATCCCGATCGTCTACTCCGGACCCAGCATGAACCCGACACTCCGGGCACCCGATCTGCTGGATGTCGTCCCTTACAATGGTGCGCAGCCTGCTGTCGGAGATATCATCTGCTTCACCCCGCCCGGTGATGAAAAGATTGTCGTCCACAGGGTTATCCGGATCACCGGTTCCGGCATCCAGACTCAGGGTGACAATAATCACTCAGCAGATACGGACATTTTACAGAACGACCAGATTGTCGGACGGGTGGTCGGTGCAACGCGGGGAAACCAAATAAGGAGAATCGCATCCGGGAGCATGGGCCGGATCACCCGCTGGAGAATGCGCACCCGCAAGTCTGCGATAATCAATATATTCAGGATTATCCGGCTCGCAAAACCGGCTCTTGTTCTCACACGGGCATCCTCTAACCTCCTGCCCGGCATCTGGAAACCCCGGATCGTACTCTACTCGTCCCGGAATACCCAGATCATGAGGTTGTTCTTCGGAGCATCTGTTGCAGGAGAATTCAATGCAATACGGGGCATATGGACGATCCGGTTCCCGTTCCGATTGCTGTTCGATGAAAAAGATCTTCCTACTGTTGAACGGCATTTGCTGACATACCTTCAGGACAGTGCCAGTCATCCGCTGAATTCACCACGGTAAGCGACGTTACAGGGTTCACGTGTCGGATGAGCATGTGTAAAAATGCAGTGTCGCTTCACCAGGCACTATTCCCGGATGCGTTACTACCGGCGCCATTCCCTGAAGTAAATATAGATTCCCAACAGGGTGAAACCAACCACAGCGAAAATAACCATCCCATTCTTGATGAGAACACTCAACGGGAAGCGAGCGGTAACCGGGACACGGAGACTTGTATCCAATTCCTCCGCCCGATCAAAACTGGACCCGGATTCGATATACCTCCCTAGTTTATCCAGGACTTTTCCTTTCTCCTGCCACATCCAGGCATTCTGTGGACTGAGCGCGAGTGCGGCATCCATCTTCTCAAGTGCCCCGGTATTATTCCCGGCACGGGAAAGGTAATACCCATAATTAAAAAGGACTCCGGAATTACCGGGATCTACTTCGTGGGCGGACTCAAACGCTGCCCAAGTACAGGAATAGTCTCCGTTGCTGTAGCATTGACTTCCCTTGCTCATCAGGCTGTTAATAAGTGTATTATTATCCGGATCCAGTGCGGTTACAGGGGTAACTATCCCCATAGCTGCACACAGTAAAAAAAATACCAGTACGACAAATACGGGTCGACCCTTAAGAGATACCGGTAGCCGTTGGCATGTGACGTTGTTTTTGTGCTGAGGGCGAGTCATACAATGATCCGACAAAGAATGAACTACCATTATTGGGAGCTTCTCGGAAAAAGAATTCTCTTTTGCAATTATCTGTACCATGCACCGGATCGTTCTACACATTGCTGCATCGCATTCCACGTTTCCATTTTTCGTTCCGCTAACAGGAGTTCTATTGTCTTCTGCCCCCATCCCCTCAGGGATGGTATCGAGTCATCCGGCACAGGTATGACACGGATCGTTTCGCCGTAATCCAGCCAGACTAAATGAACCCCGGCACCTATCTGGTACCGCTTCCGCAGAGCCGCCGGAATAACCGTCTGCCCCCGTTTGGTTGCGGCTATGAGCATAACTCACATCACAATTCATTTTTACAAGACATAATTATCAGATGCAAGTCATAAATAGATTTTATCTGCATTTTCAGGTTTCACGTAGCATCTGCCTGTCCTCCTTTACATCCCCGTATTTTTCTCAAACCTCGATCCGGTGCACTGCAGCGTTAGTTGGGGGGACTCACATTCAGTGCGTTGTCAGTGATAAATTATCTCTTTTTTTTGCTTTAATCGGTCCACCTTCTTTGCCTCTTGCCAGTTTTAAAAAAAAACACGAATGCTACGACGAGAGAGATAGTATTATCTTCCCTCCACCCCATCGTTCAGATACCGACCCCTGATCAACCGATCACCGGTCTGACAGGTGATAATGTGGTATTCCTTCCAAACTTGCGGTACATGATGGTTATCTACCGTGGCCACTGGAGACCGATTGCAATCTCGCAGATCTTTGCACTTCTCTATGTCGCGTTTATGATCTTTATCCCGATGCAGGTAATGATCATCATCAACAATTACAAGGATATCGATGCAGCGATACAAAACGCGGTGTTAATAGGCCTCTTTGCCGTCCTCACCGGTATATTCTGTATGGCGAACATCGTCTATGCGGTCAGAATCGCAGAAGCAACCGGCAACTATATACGAAACGGAATTTTTGCCCGGATCCAGACTTTCTCGTTCGGGAACCTCGACCGCTCCGCGACAGGCGAACTGCTGACACGGCTTACAAGTGACATCTACCAGATCAACATCGGCGTCCATCTGTCACTCCGAAGCCTGTTGATGGCCCCCTTTGCCATCATCGTCTCTCTCATCCTTGTGGGGATCACGAGCCCCGAACTGCTCTGGATCCTTATTGTTGTCCTTATCCTCTCGACCGGGACATTTGGCGCTGCTATGTACGTGATGCAGAAGCAGTTCCAGGCCCGTCAGGCAAAGTATGATCTGGTCCAAAACAATCTCCAGGAGGACATGGCAGGGATCCGAGTGGTCAAGGCTTTTGTCCGGCAGGATTACGAGATTAAAAAATATCGAGGGATCAATGACGAGTTCCGGCAGGCAAACGTCAACCCGCTTCACACCAATGCTATCACAATGCCGGCAGCCCTCTTCATCATGGGCCTTGCCACCGCTCTTCTTATTATTTTTGGGGCGCCTCTTGTTGCCGCAGGAGTGATAACGATCGGTGCGATGCTGGCATTCTTCCAGTACACGTTCATCATCATCGGCCAGATGTGGCAGCTATCCATGCTAATGCCCCAGATCGTCTCAGCTGAGGCCTCTGCCGGACGCTTAAAAGAGATCTGGGATACGGTCCCAAATGTTATGGACAGCAAAACCGCACGCCAATATATTCCGGATAATGTGAAAGGAAAAATTGTTTTTGAGAACGTCAATTTCCGGTATGATCCAAAAGGGGATACCGATACCTTAAAAAATATCAACCTTACAATTGAGCCCGGGCAGACGGTTGCCTTTTTAGGCGCCAACGGATCCGGGAAATCAACCCTTGTCGCTTTGATCCCTCGGTTCTATGATGTTTCAGGCGGACGTGTCCTGATAGACGGTGTGGATGTAAAAGAGATCCCACAGGACGACTTACGAAACATTGTTTCTGTCGCCCTCCAGAAAGCTTTCCTCTTCTCGGGAACGATTGTAGAAAACATACGGTTTGGCAGACCTGACAGCACGTATGATGAGGCAAAAGCCGCAGCTCAGGTTGCCGATGCCGATAGTTTTGTTGCTGCCCAGCAGGGTCAGTATGATGCCAAGGTCTCCCGCAAAGGACAGAACTTCTCGGGTGGCCAGCAGCAGCGGCTCTCGATGGCCCGGGCGTTCACGGTCAAACCGAAGATCCTTATCCTTGATGACTCAACATCCGCAGTGGATATTGAAACAGAAGGCAGAATTCTTACTGCACTGCCAAAATTCCTCTCAGGAGTCACCCGCTTAATTGTCGCGTCCCGGGTCTCGACTGCGCTTGCGGCTGACAAGATTGTCGTACTTGAAAAAGGCGAGATTGTCGCAATGGGAACCCATAAGGATCTGATCAAAACAAGCCCGC
>Ga0194039_1000643_pt1 | contig 20429 bp, 23 predicted proteins | sample JunL228m_MetaG_FD_148679 | JGI IMG/M metagenome (GOLD analysis project Ga0194039, IMG submission 148679) | Anoxic zone freshwater microbial communities from boreal shield lake in IISD Experimental Lakes Area, Ontario, Canada - Jun2016-L227-8m | ecosystem: Environmental > Aquatic > Freshwater >... | reverse complement strand
CAAAAGAGTTCATAGAATCTGTATTTTTGATAGGAAAATATTTTGTATCAAAAAACAATAATTCTATGACTTCGCTAATACCAGCCATAATGAGAGAGGAATATGACAAAATATCAAAATTTAAAAAAGAAACAAAAAGAATTGATCCGATTTCTTTTAAAAACGTAAAAACAGAAAAATTACTATTTCAAGCACAATTCGAAGATAGAATTTCTTTTTACAAAACTCTGATTCGTGGATCTTTTGCTCAAAAAAAATCTATTTTTATAGTACTACCAACAGAAAAAGATATTGAAGAATTTTCTAAACTACTTGAAAAAGGAATAGAGAATTTTGTAATTCCTATTCACGGAGGGTTTAGTCCCAAAAAACAATTAAAAAAAATAGAACAGATTATCAGCTCTGTTCATCCAATACTCGTACTGGGAACAGCCCCATACTTGTCTGTGCCACGTCAAGATTTCGAAACAATCATAATAGAACATGAAAATTCAAGTGCCTATAAAATGATCGCAAGACCTCATTTTGATTTACGAACATATGTAGAAGTTTTTGCTTCAAAAATGGGAGCTAAACTAATACTGGGAGATTTCCTTCTTAGATATGAAACGATCGCAAGAGTTGGGTTAGATAATTTTAGTGAAATACGCACTTTGTCATATAGAACTAATTTTAAGGGAGAAATAAAAACATCTGGGAAAGAAGACAAGTTTAAAGTTTTAACGGATGTAATTATAAAAGAAATTCAAAATACTATTTCAAAAAAAGAAAATGTTTTTATTTTTTCTTTAAGAAAAGGGCTGGCTACCATGACGATATGTAGAGATTGCAATGAACCAATTATGTGTGAAAAATGTTCTGCTCCACTTGTGTTATACATATCTCGTTACAGCAAAAAAAGAATGTTTATATGTAATAGATGCAAAGAAGAAAAAAGTCCTGAAACTACATGCTCAAATTGCAGAAGTTGGAACTTGACTCCCCTTGGCATAGGTACAGATACAGTATATGAAGAATTAAAAAAATATTTTCCAACAACTAAAATATTCAAATTGGATAAAGAATCTGCCAAAACAAACATGGGAGCAGAAAAGATAATGCAAGATTTTGAAGAAAACCAAGGGGCTATATTAGTAGGCACAGAAATGACCTTTTTTTATTTAAAAAATAAAATCCCACTTTCTGTAATAGCTTCTTTTGATTCACTATGGAGTATCCCAAATTTTAGAATGAGCGAAAGAATAATCCAACTAATGATATCGGTGGTAAACAAAACCGATAAAAAACTTATAATTCAAACAAAAAATGAAAAAGACAGAGCCATAACTTCTCTCATAAATGAAAACCTGCTTTCTTTTGTTCGAGAAGAATTGAGCGACAGGAAACAATTAGAGTACCCGCCATATATGCGTTTCATTAAAATTACTCACTTAGGAGACAAAGAAAAAACAACAAATGCAAAAGCTTTGCTTGGAGAGTTATTAAAAGAATATAATCCTGAAATTTTTAGTGGATTTATTGCAAAAGAAAAGGGTAAATATTCCACAAACGCACTAATAAAACTTGATCCTAAAAAGTGGTCACTGCCGGAACTGTCAACTGGTTCTACTATTGATCAAAACCTTTTAGAAAAACTTTCTTCTCTTCCACTATCATTTTCAGTAAACATAGATCCAGAAGATTTGTTATAAACAATGTTTATAATTCCATAACTATTTGCAAGAAAAAATTCTTATGATATACTTTTAAGGTAATGTTTACAAGCCAGCAAAAACCAAATAATTGCATATTTGCTATTATTATCGGCTTTATTAAAAGCCCGGTTTTTGTTGATAAAGTTTAGTAGACATAAAAACTAAAACAACCAACAAAGACCGGCCTAAAAGCCGATTTTTTTTGTTTTAGATTAGTTATTTGAAAAATATAATAATAGTCACTAAATAAAAATAAGTATTAACCAAAAACTTCAATCTTATGGAAACAAAGGTGTGTTTACTACTTCATTTTGAACCTTCTAAAGTAGAATGGTGCAAGAATATATTATCAGGCAAAAATATACAGATAGATTTCTGTAGAACTATGTCTGAACTTCACGAAAAGGCTCCGAAAAAACATGATTTAGCTATCATAATAGGAGAAAAATTCCATCATATGATAGGTTCAGAAAAATTTAGTTATGTAGGAGAAGTTACTGATCTTTTACTTATAAATAAAGTTGACTTCTTAATTCTTCACAACGAAAAACCTGACTCCCGTAAAATTCTTGATTTTTTAGAAGAATTACGAGAAAAAGAAAAAAAACTTAAAGAAAAAACTCCCTTATTTCATGACCAAAGTAATATCCCTTGGCCAGAAATTGAATCACAATACCATGCAAATGATTATGGTGGGTGGGGTGTTAATCCAAAAGTTTTTTAAACAAAAGCCTTCCTTTTCAGGGAAGGCTTTTTTATTTTATGATACTAAAACCGTAAACTCCCCTTTTTGTTTTACTGGATTTTTTGTGAGATAGTCTAAAAGACTAGCTGGGCTATCTGTTTTAAACTCTTCATAAATTTTTGTTATCTCTCGAGCAATACAAACTTTTTTATCAGGGCAAAATTTATTTAGAGATTCTAATGTTTTTAAAATCCTATGTGGCGATTCATAAAAAATCATCGTTCTCTTTGCCTCTGCTATTTCTTTAAATAAAGTTTCTCTGCCTTTTTTATGCGGTAAAAATCCTAAAAATGTAAATTCATGAGTTGTAAGACCTGAGGCAGAAAGTGCGGCTATTATAGCAGTCGCACCTGGAATCGGGATAATATTAACTTCTTGTGAAGGACCGTCCTTCACAAGATATTTTTCTCGTATTTTTGAAATGAGAATCGCACCCGGATCGGAAATTGTCGGTGTTCCAGCATCAGATACAAGTGCTAGATTTTTTCCTTCTTTTAGTAATTCAAAAATTTTATCTGTTTTAGATATTTTGGATTGTGCATGATAACTCATTGTCGGCTTATTTATGGAATATTTATCAAGTAACCTTTTAGTTATTCTAGTGTCCTCACAAAGTATCAAATCCACACTTTTAAGCGTCTCCACTGCCCTATATGTAATATCACCCATATTGCCTATCGGCGTCGCCACAACGTAAAATTTAGACATGTTTTTTAGTATATCAGAAATAGTTTACCTTGACAATTAAAATTAACATGATACCACAACACTGAACATCTAAAACAAATAAATATGGAGAAAAAAACATTGGACATTGCGATAAAAACTATCGCAGATCAACATGTCGAGCGAATGCTCGAGATGTATAAAGAGACCATGAATGATAAGGAAGAGTTACGACAGGAAATAATGTGGGGTGCAGAAAAAGTAGGCTGTTCATTTAATGAATACGCAGAATTTATGCACCTTGTGATACAAGAAACAAAAAAAGAGCTGGTCAAAAGGATCGAAGACTTTGAAAAAAAAGTAGCAGGTCTTGGAATGATCAGTGTTTAAAGTATCGTATCATGTAAATCATAAGCAGCCCGAGCACAAACGGGCTGTTTTTTTTATTCTTTTATTAAATCTGTCAGAATTACAACATGACTTTCAGGGCGAACTTCGAGAACTCCGCCGGAAACTTTAAATTTTTTACTTGTCCTGAGTGGATTCGAAGGATCTTCAATTCCAGTTTTTAAAACAAGTTCACCATCTGCGATAGCTGACACAAGTTGTGTATGATTCGGCAAAATTTCAACAATACCAGTTTTTGTCGGCACAAATACTGCCTCTGCTTCCCCTTCATAAGCAATCTTATCTTTGCCGATAATTGTAACCTTTAGTTTTGACATTTTATTTAACTTCTTCAGCTAAAACATCTTCAATATTTCCTTTCATATAAAATGCTTGTTCAGAAATATGATCATACTTTCCTTCTAAAATTTCTTCAAAACCTTTAATGGTTTCTTCAAGTGGTACATATTTACCTGGTCGCCCGGTAAATTGTTCTGCCACGAAGTTTGGTTGTGAAAGGAATTTCTGAATTCTACGAGCGCGAGAAACGGCAAGCTTGTCATCGTCAGAAAGTTCATCCATACCCAAAATGGCAATTATATCTTGCAAGTCTTTATAACGTTGCAAAATTTTCTGGATGCCTCGAGCCACATTGTAATGTCTTTCACCGATTATGTTTGGATCAAGAATTGTAGAAGTAGAGTCTAGTGGATCAACTGCTGGATAAATACCAAGCTCGGATAATGGTCTTGAGAGCACTACAGTAGAGTCTAAGTGCGAGAATGTCGTAGCTGGAGCAGGATCTGTAAGGTCATCAGCTGGCACATAAATAGCTTGCACTGATGTAATAGAACCTTTGTCTGTAGAAGTAATTCTTTCTTGTAAATTTCCCATTTCAGATGCAAGTGTCGGCTGATATCCCACAGCTGAAGGCATACGGCCCAAAAGTGCGGACACTTCAGATCCTGCTTGAGTAAATCGGAAAATATTATCCATAAACAAAAGCAAATCTTTTCCCTCTGTATCACGGAAATGTTCAGCCATTGTTAGAGCTGAAAGCGCAACACGAGCACGAGCACCTGGTGGTTCATTCATTTGTCCGAACACAAGCATTGTTTTGTCGAGTACTCCAGAATCTTTCATTTCTTTATATAAATCATTACCTTCACGAGTTCGCTCTCCGACTCCAGCAAACACAGAATATCCTCCATGCTCTGCTCCGATATTTCTAATAAGCTCTTGGATAACGACAGTCTTTCCAACACCAGCACCTCCGAAAAGTCCAACTTTACCACCTTTTAGAAATGGACACATAAGGTCGATAACCTTGATACCAGTTTCTAATACTTCTGTCTTTGGAGATTGTTGGGCAAAAGTAGGAGCCGTACGATGAATAGGCATTCTCTTTGAATTTTTTGGCGCTGGCATTTCATCAATAGGATTTCCTGTAACATCAAACATTCTTCCCAATGTTTCTTTTCCAACAGGTACGGTAATATATTCACCAGTATCAACAACTTCATCCCCGCGAGAAAGTCCGTCAGTTGAAGTCATAGCGATGGTTCGCACTTCATTTAAACCAAGGTGACCTGCAACTTCAAGTACGAGATCTGTCTTGCCTTCTCTTTTAACTGTCAAAGCATTCAAAAGTGCTGGCAATTGTCCTTCGAATCTTACATCTACGACCGCTCCTATAATTTGTGATATTTTTCCTTTTTGCATAATAATTTTTAATTAATAATAATTTTTAATTTGTATTTAAAGCTTCTGCTCCGGCAACTATTTCGGAAAGCTCGCGTGTTATACCATCTTGTCTTGCATGATTATAAGAGAGCATAAGTCCCTCTAATATCGTGGTAGCACTATCTCCTGCATTCTTCATTGCAAACATTCTGGCAGAATGCTCTGACGCGAATGCTTCAGCAAGAGTCTGATAAACGACTACATCTACAAGTCCTGGCAAAATTCCATCCAATATTGTCTCTAAATCTGGTTCTTTTATGTCTGCTTCTTCGCCAGAAACATCTATAACATTTTTAACTGTCATTGGACTTATCGGGAAAAGTTCTCTTATTACTGGCTTGTAAGTCGTGGACTTCAAAAATTCAGTATATAAAATTTTTACACTAGCATAATCACCTTCTATATATTCTTTTGTAACTAAATTACTTAATTCTTTTGTTTGTTCTATGGTTGAATATTCAGAAAAAGTTATAAAACTTGCGAAAAGCGGTATGTCCAATTTTTTACAAATTTTCTCACCATATTTACCGATAGTCACCGCTTTCGTCTCTCTGCCTCTTGATTCTTCCTTTTTTAAATATAAAGACAATGCTCGAAAAAGGTTTGCATGATATCCACCACAGAGGCCTTTATTGCTTGTAATTACAACAATCAATTCTTTGTTTGATTTTCCTGCCACCCCGCCGACGCCAAGGCTTTGGCGGGCACGCATCAAAGGATGTGAGATATCTTTTTGACTTGATAAATTGACTAAAAGCTCCAAAGCATATCTTGAATATGCTCGCGATGCAAGAGCTTTGTCCACTGCTCGGCGCATTTTGGAAATAGAAACCATCTCCATCGTTTTGGTGATTTTCTTAATGTTTCCAACTGACTTTATTTTTTGTTTTATAGCTTTTGTTTGAAGCGGCATTCTAATTTTTTATTTTTAAAATTAATTCCCCATAAATTCCTTAATTGCGTTCTTTAATAAGTCCTCTATTTCTGGTGTCCAATCTTTTTCTATTTTCGCAAGCATATCTTTCTTTGATCTATCTAAGAATGCATAGAAATTCTCTTCCCAAGCTTTGATTTCTGTAATCTCTAACTCATCCAAATATCCTTCGTTAACTGCATAAACAGAACAAACTTGTTTAGCTACCGGGATTGGAGAATATTGATTCTGTTTCAAAAGTTCTGTAACTCTTTTCCCTCTGTTAATAGCTTTTTTTGTTTCAGGATCAAGATCAGAATCAAACTGGGCAAAAGATTCAAGTTCACGATATTGAGCCATTGCCAATTTCATTTTGCCGGCAACTTTTTTCATAGACTTAATTTGAGCTGAAGATCCTACGCGAGATACAGAAAGTCCTACGTTAATAGCTGGACGAATTCCTTTGTTAAATAAACTTGTTTCCAAGAAAATTTGTCCATCGGTAATAGAAATAACGTTTGTAGGAATATAAGCCGACACATCACCAGCTTGAGTCTCAATAATAGGTAGTGCTGTAATCGAACCACCTCCATAATTTTTATTTAAACGACATGCACGCTCCAATAAACGAGAATGTAAATAGAAAACATCTCCAGGATAAGCTTCGCGACCTGGTGGACGGCGAAGTAGGAGAGAAATTTCTCGATATGCTACGGCATGTTTTGATAAATCATCATAAATAATTAAAACATCTTTCCCTTTATCTAGGAAATATTCTCCAAGTGCGCATCCAGAATACGGAGCAAGATATGAAAATGCGGGACCGTCAGACGATCCAGCTGAAACTATAATTGTGTAATCCATTGCTCCTGCTTCTTTTAGTTTTGAAACTATACGCGCGATTTTAGATTGCTTTTGTGAAATTGCTACATAAATACAAATAAGGTTTTGTCCTTTTTGATTTATTATAGTGTCGATAGCTATAGCTGTTTTACCAGTTTGTCTATCTCCGATAATAAGCTCACGCTGACCACGGCCAATCGGAATCATGGCATCAATTGATTTTAACCCAGTCTGCACAGGAGTTTTTACAGGTTCACGAGTCATGACACCAGATGCGATTTTTTCAACAGGATAAATTGCATCTTCTTTTATAGCACCACGTTCATCAATAGGAGCACCAAGAGGATTTACAACCCGACCGATGAATTTCTCACCGACAGGAATAGAAAGAATTTTATTTGTTCGCTTTACGGTTTCCCCTTCTTTGATCTTAGAAAAATCTCCGAGAACAATAGCTCCCACGGAGTCTTCTTCTAAGTTGAGCGCAAGACCAACTGCACCAGACTCAAACGAGATCATTTCGGATGACTGACATTTTGTTAACCCTGAAATCTTTGCGATTCCGTCTGAAATACTCATCACAGTACCATATTCATACATTTGGGCCCCACCTTGGAAACCTGCAATTCTCTTTTTTAAATTTTCTATTGTTGTGTTTGCGCTCATATTTTTATAATATTATTTTATAATTAATTCTTCTAATTTTTTTAATCCTGTCATAACGCTAGAGTCATAAATAACTCCATTAAACTTTCCTCTGAATCCTCCTATTAATTCTTTTTTTATTTTTACTACTTCTGGTTTTCTTGAAACATCCGAGCCTGGTGAAATTTTTTCTAGAAAGCTTTTTATTTTATTCACAGTATCAGTAGATATCTCGTGGGCAACTTCTATTTGCACACCTTTCTTTTCAAGATCAAGTTGCACAATTCTTTCTAAGTGATAAAGAATAGATGGCATCTGTGCTTTTAAATTCCTTTTTTCTATAAAATCAAAAAATTTAGCATCAAGATTTTCAACCTTCTCGTTGGAAAGTTCAAATAATGCTTGTGCTAATTGTTTTGATTTAATCATTATTTTACGGGTGAATTTAACATTGCTTTGATAATATCCTCTCCCTTACCTTTTTCTACGTAACCTTCGATAACCTTACGAACACCATCAGAAACTAAGACTGCAGCATCTTTGCGAACTTGTTCGTCTGCGTTCTTTTTTTCTTTTTCTGCATCAAGTTTTGCCTGCTTAATGATTTCTTCTTTTTCAGAAATAGCTTTATCTTTTGCTTCTTTTACTATCTCCTTGCCATCTGCTTGTGAAGTAGAAATTATTTGCTTTGCACTTTCTTTTCCTTCTCTGATGATTTCTTCTTTTTTGATGTTTGCATTTTGAACTTCGAGTTTTGCTTTTTCTGCATTATCTAGCCCATCAGTTATTTCCTTTGTTCTATCTTTCATTAATTTACTAAGTGGTTTTGCCGCCAACCAATAAATCAACGCAAAAACAAGCCCAAAGTTTACAATTTGTGCAATCATCAACTTCCAGTCTATATGAAATGTTGTTATTAATTCTTGCATGATTTTTAATTCCAATTTCATTTAAAATTAAAAATTTCAAGAGTCGTGGGTCCCCTTGTCCTTATGACTCCAAGGGCGAAGGCTCAGAAATTTTTGAATTTTAAAAGAAATACTATTTTATAGAAAATGCTATAACCAAACCATAAATTGCAACTGCTTCTGCGAAAGCTGAAACGATAAGCATTGGAACAAGAATTTTTCCTGTTGCTTCAGGGTTTCTTCCGATTGATTCCATTGCTTTTGCACCAACCATACCAATACCTAAAGCGGCACCAATACCGGTCAAACCAATTGCTAAAGCTTTTGCTAAAGGAACTAAATTTACTGCTGTACTAACTGCACCTACTACTTGATTTTCCATAATATTTTCTTTGTCCGCCATAGCCTCTGGCGAAGGCGGATTAACTAACTTATAATACTAATAATATTTCGACTAATTTTTAATAATTTTAAACACTTGCTAATACTTGATTCTCTTTATGTTCGTGCTCATCGTGTTCGGAATGATCTTGTGATGCTATCGTAAAGTAAACCGTAGCGAGTAAAGAAAAAATCAAAGCTTGGATTAAGCCAACAAATATTTCTAAGAAAAGAAATGGTCCTGGCACAACGTATGCAAATATTGCCCCCATCGATACTAAAAGCACTTCCCCTGCAAATACATTGCCGAACAATCGAAAAGAGAGTGAAGCTATTTTTGCCAATTCTCCTAAAAGCTCAAGAAGTCCGACAAAAAAAGTGATTGGCGCAACGATAAGCACGCTAGGGTCTTTTCTGATCTTAAATGGAATCTCTGCAAGTGCTTTCAAATTAACATATTTATTAAAGCTTTTCCATAAACCGACAACAATAATTCCAAATAGGTTTGACCCTATAACTACCATAATACTGAGTGCTAATGTAGTATTTATATCAGCTGTTCCAGAACGTAAAAATGGCACAAAGAAAGAATGCGCTCCTTCTGTCGCAACTAAACCTATTGACCCTAAAACAGGCAACAACCCAAGCCAATTATTTATTAAAATAAAAAGGAAAATAGAAAATATAAATGGAAAAATTTTCAAAGAAAGCTTTCTGTCATTCGTAACCTGATCACAAAGCGATAATGCACCTTCCAAAACAACCTCAAACATATTTTGAAGTTTCCCTGGTATTTTTTTTAGTTTTAATCGTATTGCGAGAGCAAGTGCGAGTACTACAAGTACTGCTAGCCAAGAAGTAAGAAGAGAGTTTGTTATTTGAAAATTACCTATATGAAAAATCGGCTCGGCATATATAGTCACTTCGTGACTAATTTCTTTTACTACTGTGTTATTTTCTAAATTATTATTTGTCATTTTTTTTTATTTTCAAATCCTTTTTATACTGATTTATTTCTCTGTAAATTCCAAAACAGGTTATCCCAAATCCGATCATTAAACAAATAAAAAATATAAATTGGCTTCCTATTGATTCACTAACATACTTTCCTAAAAAAACAGCTAAAATCAAAGGAATTATGATCCAAGAGGTTGTTTTAACATAAAAAACAACCACGGGTTTCCATAAAGCCCAATTTTTATTTGAATTATTGCTATCTTGCTCCATAAAAATAAAAGCCGTTCGGCTTTCACTTGCATTATATGATAAATATAATCAAGATGCAATTGTGAGCATGGAAGGAATCGGACCTTCGACCTCTGTCTTATCAGGACAGCGTTCTACCACTGAACTACATGCTCAAACTAAATGACAAGGAACCCTTTCTTAAAAGTCAGAACTTCTTTTTAAAAAATCGAAGCATAAAAAATATAACAAAAAAGATACATTTAAGCAAACAAAAAATCGCCCTTAGGCGATTTTTTGTTTTAAAGTCTTTGAAAATTAGTACTCTCGGCGACCACCGCGGTTTCCACCACCATAACCACCATTTCCTCCTCCGAATCCACCAGTTCGTGGTGGACGAGCTTCCATTGGGCGAGCTTCATTTACTGTAAGCTTACGTCCTTCGAATTCTTGTCCATTGAACATTGAGACAGCATTTTGTGCTTCTGCATCTGTTGACATTTCAACGAATCCAAAACCTTTTGAGCGACCGGACATTTTGTCCATGATAATCACAGCAGATGTAACGTTACCTGCTTGTGCGAAGTGCTCTTTTAAAGCATCCTCTTGAGTGCTGTAAGGGAGACCCCCTACGTATAGCTTTGTAGCCATTTTTAATCTCTCCCGTTTTAATAAACGGGCAAAAACTATTTATAATGCGTAGGTGCTCTGACCGCTTACTTGGTTTCGTTGATGCCTGCCCTTCCGAAGCTTTACGCGAAGGAGGGCCAAACCATTCAAAACTCACAATTAAAACTTAAAAAGCTTATTGAGAAACTACCCTGCAATCGTAGCACAAATCTATAAAAATAGCAACATCGTGTGTATAAATAAATATTAAATTATATAAAATAATAGCCCCGTTTGTGCTATGCACAAACGGGGCTTGTTTATTCTCTTTTTGATATTGCGTTTATCGCGCTAAAAATCAGCGCGAATATGAACACAGTGACCCCTGTGGTCACTAGGGTTGGGTTCACCAACTCCATTTTGGATATATTTACTCCTCCTCCAATAAGGAGGATAGAACACCCAAATGTGATCAAAATCCAGCCCCATGAGTGTTTTTGGGGATTGGGGTTTTTGTCATGTTTAAGGGCAATCAACACCCCTAAAATTAATAACCCTATCCCTAGGGCTACAACAACAGTACTCATGTTTATCATATTTTATTGTTTTTAAGGTTTCCGCAAAGAGTATATCACCTTTTACCTCATTTGTCAAGGTAGCCGTTATAATCTGAGCAAGGCAAGGCCTTGCTCATTATTCTTCGTCCTCGTTCCCTGTTTCACCAGATTCCAATGAATCAATAATTTTTCCCATATTACCTTCCATGATAGTTGGAATATTTGACCAAGATTTTTTAATACGATGATCAGTAATCCGATCCTGAGGAAAATTATAAGTACGAATTTTTTCAGATCTATCACCAGTGCCAATCTGATCTTTTCTAACTCCTGCATATTTTTTTGCCTCTTCTTCTTCTTTTAATTGTTGAATCTTGGCAGTTAAAATCATTAGAGCTTTTTCACGATTTGCAAGTTGACTTCGCTCATTTGTGGAGCGCACATCAAGCCCTGTCGGTTTATGAATCAAGCGTACAGCTGTCTCAACTTTATTTACATTCTGCCCTCCTTTCCCGCCAGAACGTGAATATTCCATTTCTAAATCAGCAGGATTGATCTCAAATAAAACTTTTTTCCTAATTGGCAGAATAGCCACAGAAGCAGTAGATGTATGCACTCGTCCATTCTTCTCGGTTGCGGGAACTCTCTGTACTCGATGCACACCCGTCTCATGCCGCATTTTTTTATAAACATCCTTACCTTTTATTTCAAAACTCGCTTCTTTATAACCATTCAAATCACTTTTTGATTCATAGTTTGTTTTCCAACTCCATCCCTCTATTTCAGAATATTTTTCATACATATGCGCTAGCTCCCAAGCAAAAAGTGAAGCTTCATCTCCACCAGCACCCGCTCTAACTTCGAGTACTATTTCATTTGGTGATTCTTCTTCCTCTACATCTTTCTTTAGAATATCTTCTATTTGTTTTTCTGTATTTTCTCTTTGTTCTTGAATTGATTTTAATTCTCCATCAACCATTTCTTTCAAAGAAACATCTTTGGTAAGAATTTCTCTAATTTCTTTTTCTTCTTTATCTAGACGCTCCAAAATACCAGCTAAGTAGCTTGTTTTGTGATTTTTCTTTAGTTCATCGAGATTTAAAGTCATATTGTTATTATACATTAAAACTCCCCTCCTTGATGAGGAGGGGCTGGGGGTGGTGATTCTTTTAATTACCACCTCGTCTTGATAAATCAAGACACTCCTCCTTGGTAAGGAGGAGAACCTTATTTCTTAGCTTTTACAGATGCAGCTCGACGTTTATTGAAACGTTCTACTCGTCCAGCAGTGTCCATTATTTTTTCATTACCAGTATAAAAAGGATGACATTGGCTGCAAATTTCCATTTTGATTTCTGACATTGTTGAACCAACTTCAAAAACTGCTCCACAAGCGCAAGTGGCTTTTGTTTTAGTGTTAAATTTTGGATGTATATCTTTTTTCATTGTTAAAAAACATTAACATAAATTTAATATGAAAGCAAATCAATATCTGCCTGAATTTTATTTTTTAAAGCAATAACACTTCTACTATAAGAACATGTAGACCCCCCAGAACCATAATACTTACAAGCTGCTCTTGATTGAGCACTGACGCTATTGCCGACAGCTCCTAGATCGGTCAAATACATAGAAGAAGCCATAAAGGCATCCTCTGGTTCCCATGGATTTGGATAATGACCTAAAATCGATTGCAAGCGATCTATAAATATTTGCCAAGTCGAAGGAATAAATTGAGCAGGGCCCATAGCTCCCCCATAACCTTTTACTCCAGCGATTGGACAAGACACAGTGGTATCAAATGGATTGAAGTTTAATTTTTTAGTAATCTCCACAAAAGGATCTATGTCGCGTCCTGGTTTCATTAGATTTGTCCAAATTTTTTGTGTAGCACGATTTATACCATATCCAGCTTTAGGCCCTACTATGTCAGTCAAATAACATTTACCAACATTGGAACCAAGGTTGCTTTCTTGGGTAAGAATAGCGAGCAGAAACGCTGGATCAATCCCGTTTTTACTCTTAGCTTCATTGGCATATAAAAGAGCTGTACCGAACGGAATACCTTTTGCCAAACCTGCGAGTGAGAATAATGCGTTACGAATTTTATCTGCTCTTGCTTTTTTCTCAGCTAAGACTTTTTGGTAATCACTTTCTTTTTGTTTACTAATGGCTAGCAATTTTTTCTTTTCGGTTTCTGATTGGGTAACTTTTTTTTGTGCAAGTTCAAGCTCAGCCTTAGCGTCTGATTCAGCATCTTGTTTTTTTTGTAAATCAGCTTTTTGGGCTTCTGTTTCAGTCTTTATCCCAGTTATATCTTCGACTGATTTTTTGATCGCCTGCTTTATAGAAGCATAAGATTCTAGATCACTATAAAATCCAGATAGTGTCTCATCCGAAAAGATCAAGTGAATAAAATTTTGATTGTCAGCTTCATTTGTATTGCGAAGTAGTTGCCCCAATGATTGTTTTTCACTTTCAATTTTTTGAGATAAATTTTTTATAGTTGTAGATTTTTCACTTATTGAAACCTTCAGTGTCGCTATGGCCAATGCCCTTGATTTTATTTTTGCTTTGAGCGCATTGATTTGACTAGTTAAAAATTTAATATCACCTGTTATTGTACCTGTTTGTTTAGTTTGTTCTGCTAGTTGGCTCTCAAAAGCTGCCACTTGGGCAAGCAGTTGATTTAATTCACTTTGACAAAACTGCTTTTGATCATTTGAAGAATTATTATTTAAATCAACAACACAATCAAAAGAAAAAGTCGTTCTTGGTATTCCAAAAGTAATAAAAATAGCAAAAACAAAAAAAGCTATGACCATATTTCGCATCATAACTTTCATTATAACATATTTTAGGATTTTCTATTTACTTTTCTCTTCTTTAGGTGAAACTTCAGCTTCTGCCCCTTCTTCTTCTTTCTTACCTTTCTTTTCAACTTCTATTTTCGAAAGATCAACTGGTTCTACTACTTCTTCTTTTTCTTCTTTTTGTTCAGCGATAGAAGCCACAACTTCACTGCCTTTTGTAATCATTGTAACTCCAGTAGGAATTTTTATATCAGAAACCAAGATAAGGCTATCTAATGAAACCAAACTTGAAATATCAACAATAAAATTGTGAGGTAAATCTTTAGGCAATGCCTCAATTTCAACTTCATATAGAACTTTTACAAGTGTTCCCAAGCCACTTTTTACAGCATCAGAAATTCCTGAAAATTCAAGTGGAATTTTAACTTTGATTTTCTTATCCATGTCTATCACCAAAAAGTCCACATGAATAGGCTCATTCGTAACTGGATCTACCTGTACATCGTGAATAAGAGTATCAACTGAAATTTTTGGTCCAGTTATCTTGACAGTAGAAGATTCCCCAGCTTTTTCCCAAGCTTTTTTGAATTCTACAATTGATATAGAAATAGGCGTAGATTTATTGCCCATACCATAAAAGACGGCTGGCAATTCGCCTGATTTTCTTAAATTTTTGAGGTCTAAATTTAGATCTCGTGTTTTTGCAGTTAAAGATAACATGGACTAGATTATATATGAAAAATTTTAAAAAGCAAATTTTGTGGCGTTTTTTAGTGAAATTGTCCTGGTTTTATAATGTGAGCTATCATGTAGTCCTTCATTTCGGCCTGATTTTTACCTAGAACAACTTTTATGTTCATTTAATTCCATTAAAAAGTTTCAAACGAGATTCAACGATTTGCTCTATGGCAAAAATGGCTGGATTTAAAATCTTTGAAGGAACAATCTCATCAGGATTCTCTTGTATAGATTTTTTAACTGCTTCTTTAAATGCAAATCTTATTTCGGAATTTATATGTACAATTGAAATTCCTGAAGCTATAGCATTTGTAAAATCTTCATCACGCAACCCTGAACCACCATGCAAGACAAGCGGAATACCGACAGTTTCTTTGATTTTTTTAACTAAGAGAGTATCTATGTGCGGTTTACCTGACTTTATTAATCCGTGAATACTACCAACAGATGGAGCAAGCATGTCTATGCCAGTTTCATCAACAAATCTCTTTGCATCTTGTACTGTAGTTAAAACGCCGGCACCTTCTGGAATGTTATCCTTAATATCTGATCCAGTACCGATATACCCTATTTCAGATTCTACTAAAATATCTCTGCCAGTATTTTTCATAACTTCGTGTGCATATTCTACACATTGTTTAGTAACTTTTATGTTTTCCTCAAAACTAAATTTCGCTTGATCTATAATAACTGCATCAAAACCTGCATCGATAGCTCCCTTCACAGAATCAAAACTTGTATGATGATCAGCATTTAAAAATATTGGGTAATTATCTTTCTCACGTATTGCACGTATTAGAGCTACTGCTTCTTCACGTCCTACGAATTTTTCTTCACCTTCTGAAAGTCCAATGATGACAGGAAGATTTAATTTCTTTGCTGCATTGTAAATTCCATGCAATGCTTCTAAGTTTGAAATATTAAAATGACCTATTGCAACTCCTCGCTCACTCGCATCTTTGATATATTCTCTTAGAGTTTTCATTTTTTTATTTTAACATTTCCTTTAATAATTTAATAACTATTTGTGGATTAGCACTACCACTGCTCTCTTTTATAACTTTTCCAACAATAGACATTATTGCATTTTCTTTCCCAGCTTTATAAGTAGCCACCACTTCAGGATTTTCTTTAATTGTTTTTTCTACAATCTCTCTTATCGTTCCTTCATCGTTTTTCTGTAATAAATTTTTTTCTGTGGCGATTTTAAATGGGGATTCATCATTTATCACTATCATTGCTAAAATATCTTTCGCTCCGCGAGAAGAAATTTTATTCTCAAAAAGTAAGTTTATGAGTTCTGCAAAATTTTCTGGCTTTGGCATTTTTGCATCTTTGTTGTTTTTCTTTAAACCAAGGAAATCTGACGTAATATAATTTGAAGCAATTTTTACTTTTTCAGTAGTTGATAATATCTTCGAAATATCTTCAAACCATTCTCCAAGCTCTAGGTCATTTATATAACTTTCTATGTCTTCATCTTTTATACAAAAATCTTTTTTATATCTTTCCCGCTTTGCCAAAGGAAGCTCTGGTAATTCTTTTTTCATCTTTTCTAAATCAAATGCTTCGTGAAGCTTCATCTTTGGTAAATCTGGATCCGGAAAATATCTATAATCATGACTGGATTCCTTCTTTCTTTGAGAAAATGTTTTTTGTTTTACTTCATCCCAACCACGAGTTTCTTGAACTATTTCATCACCCTTACCACTTTCCAACAACTCTATCATTCTGTCTACTTCATATTTAATAGCTTTTTCTACACTCCTAAAAGAATTAAGATTTTTTACTTCAACTTTTGTTCCCAATTTATTTTTATCTTCTGACACAGAAATATTTGCCTCTACTCGCATTTCTCCTTTTTCCATATTTACATCTGACACCCCTAAATACCAAAGAATCAGTTGAAGTTCTTTTGCAAAATTAGATGATCCTTTTGCTGCGGTAATATCATCTACAAAGGTATTAGGCTCTGTCACAAGCTCCATTAATGGCACTCCAGCTCGATTAAAGTCAATTAAGGAGAAGTCCCCCTTGTCGTGTTTATTATTTGCTGTATCTTCTTCTAAATGCACACGAGTTATATCAAAATCTACCAAACGTCCTCCTGAAACTATTGGATATTTATATTGAGAAATCTGATATCCTTTCGGAATATCTGGATAAAAATAATTTTTTCGATCAAATTCTGTAAAATCAGCAATACTACCACCAACAGCCAGACCAACTTTTACAACACTTTCAATCGCTTTTTTGTTTGGTACGGGTAAAGTACCAGGATGTGCCATACAAACTGGACAAATATTTATATTTGGCATATCTACGTCAGGATCATTCCTACAAGCACAAAACATTTTGGTTTGCGTTTTCAATTCTGCATGTATTTCAAGTCCAATTGTTGGATAATATTTTTTTGGCATAAGTTAATTATAACATGGGATTTTTCCTTTTTTCCCTCGACTATTGACCTACGAGCGAAGTTTCAAAATTTTAACCAAACTATCTCTGAATTTTTTTGTTGACTTATCGTCATACAAAGAAATAGAAAAAACATTTTTGTTAATTTTTTTAAATTTTTCAATTTCTTTGTCAATGAGTTTTTCATTTTCCATTACATCAGTTTTAGTCAAAATAATTATTTCATCTTTTTTTGAAAGACCATTTTCTCCTAAATTATTTTTCTTATCATACGCCTCAAGTTCTTTTCTAATTTCTTTATAAGCTTTTAATAAATTGCTATTTTCAAAAGAGATTAAATGCGCAATCATTTTTGTCCTTTTAATATGACGTAAAAATTTTACTCCCAAACCTTTTCCTTCTGATGCTCCTTCTATCACTCCTGGAATATCTGCAATAATATAACCATAAAAATCTCCTAAATTTGGATCAAGAGTAGTAAAAGCATAATCCCCGACTTTTGCATCGGCATTCGTAAGAACATTCAACAACGAAGATTTTCCTGCATTTGGAAGACCTACTAAGCCAATATCCGCAAAAAGTTCAAGCTCAATTATAAAATTACCATTTTCTCCCTCTTGTCCTGAGCGACATTCTTGTGGAGTTGTATTTGTAGAACTCTTAAAATGTTCATTCCCAAAACCTCCGTATCCACCATGCAATAATAAAACTTTTTGCCCTTCTTCGAGTAATTGCCATTTTTCTTCAGTTTGAGGGTTTGTGATAATAGAACCTATTGGCAATTCTAAAATAAAATCTTCACCATTTTTACCGTGCAAACTTTTATTTCCACCATCTTCACCTCGACCTGCAATAAATTCTTTTTTGGCTTTATATTTTGCAAGCACACCCATGTCTCGAACAGCAAGTGCAAAAAAATCTCCACCACGACCACCATCTCCACCAGCTGGTCCACCCTTTGGAATAAATTTTTCTTGACGCCAACGAACAACGCCGTCTCCACCGCGACCCGCTTCCGCATATATTTTTATTTCATCAACAAATGCCATAATTATTATATATTAGCACGAATTTAAAAATTCTCTTAAAAACTTTATCCTCGGTTTTTTTATCTTAAAATAGGAAAATAAAAATTTTAAGAGTCGTGGATCCCCTTGTCCTTATGACTCCAAGGGCGAAGGCTCAGAAATTTTTGATTTTCCTATTTTTAATGCTAACTTAGCTAGTTTTATCGCTCCTTCTTTTGATTTTGCCACAGTAAGAAAAAGACCTTTATGACAAAAAACAGCATCTTTCACTCCTGTAACTTTTTGTAATTCTTCATCTCTAAGCCCTGCCCATTTTTTGGGAAAATCTTTCTTATTCTTGAAAGTTTTAGTATTTTCTCTTATTGCCCTTATTCCCCACAAATTATCACTCCCTCTTGGATAAATCACAAAGAAAGATTCTTTAAATTTATTCAAAATATCTTCATCGTGAAAATGTTCATTTAAAACTAAAATCCTTTTATCCTTTGTTTTTTTATAAATTAAATTTACTTTTTTTTCAGAAATAACTGCGTCTTCAATATGAATTATTTCCCTTGATAATATTTCTTTTGCTATCCTTACGGACTCTAAAAACATTTCTTCATTATTTGCTTTTTTTTCTCGTAGGGCTGGACGCATGGCAAAGAAAAAATGTTCAATAAAATAAGGCGAAATTTTATGTTTATTTTCCACTAAATCAAAACCATTATCAAAAGCGTCAATGGGAGCTACAAGATGATCGTCGATTATTTCCATAACTTCTTTCGTATTGCAAAGTTCTTTCCCAAATTTTTTCCAAACTAAACCAAAAGAAGAATATTCTATACCGTTTTCTCTTATACCTCCTCCGCCTTTTTGATGATGGTCAAAACGGTTTTTCTTCGGATCATAGATGCCTCCGACGTCAAAAACATAATCACCCCTTTTTACAAGCTCTTCATCACGAGTGCGAATTACCTTAAACTTATTCCCTTTTTTCTCAAGCATTAGAGATAAAGTCGCACAAGCAAAAATATCATCTGCGTGAAATGACCCATTGTGAGTTACTAAAAGTTTTTTATTTTTATTTTGTTTCATCGTAAAATTCTTCAAAAATTTCATAAATCCATCCGATTAATTTATCAAAAAGGAAAAATAAAATCATTAAAATTAATATGACAAGCGAAAACCTCCAAATCTCTTTACTAACATGTAATGCTGTAAAACTAAAGAAATATCCAAGCGATAACAATAGCGGAGCCCAAATCAAAGTAGCACTAATTTCAGCTTTTAAATATTTTTTATAATTTACATTTTCATAGCCTGAAAATATTATTACCATAGAATTAACACCAAATATAAATTTGGAAATAAAAATTGACCAAAAAGGTTTTTGATTAAAATGTGGCATTATGTTCAATACTCTTTTTTCTATATACTTGAGAGCCCTAGTCTCATGCCATTTGTCGTGAATTATTTTGCCAATATGATAACCTAAAAGGGTTTTACTAAAACCTCCTATCAAAATAAAACACAATGCAAACCAAACATTTAAAGCACCAAGATGTGAAAGAATGCCAGTAGATATCAATACGACTTCTCCTTCAAAAATTAATCCAAAAAATATAATAACATACACCAAAACTTGATGATGAATAACCAAAGTAGTTAAAAGTTTTACGGTATGCATATATTAAAATAAGACATCTACGGCCTCTTTTACAGTATTACCATCTGCTTTACCTTTTAAATCTTTCATCAAAGCTGACATTAATTTGCCTTTTTCTTTTGGATCATTTATTCCAAGCTCCTCTTTTTTTGCTTTCGCTATTTTCCCAACTTCTTCAAGATCCATCATCTTCGGTAAATATTTTTCTAAAATTATAAGTTGTGCTTCTTCTTCTTTTACTAAATCCATCCTATTCCCTTTTTTGAATTGTTCTATGGAGTCTTTCCTTTGTTTGGCAAGACGAGTTATCACAGAAATTGCTTCTTCATCGGAAAGCATTTCGTTCGGCTTTTTGCCTTTTGCTACTAATTCGTTGGTAAAAGCAGAAACCATTCCGCGATAAGTATCAAGTGCTGTTTGGTCTTTAGCCATCATTGCTTCTTTTATTTTTCCTTTTATTTGTTCGTGTAACATAGATTTATTATAACAAATTATGTTAAAATAGCAC
>Ga0194039_1000642_pt1 | contig 20436 bp, 19 predicted proteins | sample JunL228m_MetaG_FD_148679 | JGI IMG/M metagenome (GOLD analysis project Ga0194039, IMG submission 148679) | Anoxic zone freshwater microbial communities from boreal shield lake in IISD Experimental Lakes Area, Ontario, Canada - Jun2016-L227-8m | ecosystem: Environmental > Aquatic > Freshwater >... | reverse complement strand
AGTAGAACGCGCTGAATCTATGGTTGGAGATGAAAAGATCTCCATTTATCTCAATGTTTCTGTAGATTTACGGAAATATCTTCGTTCTATGAAGATGTTGGATCTTTTTCCTGATGCCCCGAAGTCAGTTGTAGGTTAGAATTTTACGCTGAAAAGGTTGATCTAATAAAACAGGAAGCCCATGTGGAAACCTACGAGGAAGCGATCCTATTTTTGTTCAGGAAACATCGGAAATCACGTCCCTCCGCAGCAGGGACACACCCGGGAATCGGCCCCTTTGTAAGGGAGGAGGAGGGTCCGTATAGGACTCGTCATTGATACCCGGGACTTGATGGGTTGAGTATTATGAGACGAATAACCCTGAAATTGCGGCATATATCGATGGCGATGAAGACCTCTACATTTCCTCCATCACCATTGACAGAAATATTGCGGGCACTTATTCCTAAAGTCGGAGAGGATGAAGCAGACGAGTGTGTTGAAGATATTCTCTACAGAAGTCTACCCGTGCCAGTGTCCGCTGAAATTGCAATTCTTGCAGGGAAATTCAAATATAAAGGATTCAAGGGGGGGGACAGCAGATGCCATTATATTAGCTACGGCCCATCTCGGCAATCACAAGATTGTTACTGGCGATTTGCACTTCAAAGGTCTCCCAGATGTTCTGTTTGTCAAAAGCAACTGACCACTTTTTCTTCCGGGAATACATGTATGAAACTCTAATTTTTTTCTTAAAACTTAGAACCGGGTCTTACATATAGAACTATGAAGAGATCCTTTGTCAAAAATCCACACGCTTTTCAATATTGTTCTGTTCTCAACAAGCCACCGGTGCGTCTCCTTCAACCAGAAACTCGTTGCAGTAGCCATATCCCGGGTAGATGCTGCCAAGGCTGACACGTTCCAGTGCCCGGCCGATGATCGCAGTATACCCGTTCTGGGGGTTCATCATCTGCCAGTACCCGGACGCCATCTTCGTGAGAAACGTGAGGACCGAGTCGCTTTTTTCAGGTAAACTGGTAATATAAACATCGGCCGTATACCGAACCTTCACCTCAAAGGTCAATCTCTAATCTCCGAGAGGGTCACGTACTCCGAATCCGGACACTCTCCCAAACTTTCACATCATCTTTCAGGCGGGCTTTTTTTACTCGTTCTATCATATCTTCAAGAAGGTCATCATACGTCTGACCTGTCCCCTTCATCTCTCCAAGCATTTTCCAAACCGTTTCGGACACGGGAATCCGCTTAAACGCTGGCATGATAATACGATCGTGATTGTAAATACTATAAACCTTTACCATCTTCCCGATCCCGCTCATCTGTGACTGCTTCCTGCCACGAATGATCACAACCTTATATTCAGCCGGTCATCACCTGGACGTTCGGCGGGTTGCTGCAGATCCAGGGGCCTCTGTGGTGACCGGATGACGAACTACGCTCGTGTTCGGGGTTTTCGGGGTGACAGCGCAATGGTCCCCTGAGTTTATCTCATCCGGGTTGTTTTGATCATTCGCTATCCGGGAGTACCATGGCACTGCATCCAATCTCCATGGTCCTGGCTACAACCAACGTTGAGGAAATGGGCTTTCCTGCTGTTCTTCTTGATGCGGATAACTTCTGCACTGGCAAGCTCTGTGACATGTCCGTCTATGGACCGGCTGAACTGGGGAGAAACCAAAATCTCTCAAGGGTCCCATGAGGGGGTTGCTTTGTCCCTGGATGTGAGGTCATCTCATCCAGAATAACCCATTTAAAGGGCGTATTTCCCCCTGTTATCCGGATAAACGGCGGGTCTCTATCAGATAAACGGTCACCGCAGGGAAAATCAGGTTAAACTCTCCCCATTTTTAAAAATAAGCAATATAATGGCCGTAATGCGGGCCCAATAAAAACACAATAACGGGCGGTTGTCGGTAGGGTTATAGCCCTTCATCCGGGAGAGAGATCGGGCGTTTATAGGGTAGGGGAGAGGCCGGAAAACGCAGGGATTTATGGAGCGGGGGGTAAATGCCGGATAAGTGCCTTTAGGGGCTATAGATCGGGATACGACGTTGTTCACCGGGATTGGGCGCAATAGCAGGCACTGGTTTGCACGATGATCAGCCTTTCGGACAGGGTAGGGTTTCCGGTCCCCGAACGAGATGGACCGGGTGGGTGCAAATACTGTCCGGGTCGTTGGGGCGCATCATCATCCTGCCGTCCGTCCTAATGTCATTCATCACTACCGGGATACGAGCACCCCGGGGGGTATACAGTTTCGGAACACCCCGATAAACACCTGAAATCAGAAAGATGTCCCTGGGGGTGTCACTCACCGTAGGATCATCCAGGTCTTTGACCACAGACTGATAAAAAAAGTGAGCCCCTCATGGTGAATGGGAAACTTGTTTTTTCCACCTTGGAATTCATATGCATATCGAATCCTCCAGACAATGCCTTGATTTTCTCCTTCCCCGCGGAATTCCGTGAGATTTTCTCTTGCTCGTGGCCATGGTTACGGGGCCATCAATTACATCCTGGAAAAGGGCGGGCAGCACATCGGCAATTCCCATCTGGTACATTTCCAATTCGCACACTTCTTCCTGCACGGCACCACATGAACTGCACCAGGGCACTAAAAAAAACCCGGCGAATAAATCATGGGGCCAATAGAAAATGAAGAACGGTGCCTTACCAGTAGACCAGGAGGATATTTAATCATGACAATGAAAATATATACTGCCATGAAAATGCAGGCATCGATAACCGGCAGCCCGGTACATGGAGTCGGATACCGGGTGTTTCTGCTCAAGAAAGCGCTGGGCTATGGAATTCAAAGATTTGATGCAAGCAATGAAGTGACCCACGAAAAACAACAGGTGGTCATGCGTGCTGAGGGAGAGCCCTCCATGATCGAGGCTTTTAGTTCCTGTATCCGAAGTGAGTCCCCTCCTGACGCGATCGTTTCAGACGTTTCTTTCCAGGAATATACCGGATATGTCATCAGCATCATCGATTACATGCACCTGATACAGGTCGAACAGCTTTCCAAAGGAATTCCTGCAATTATTAGCATTGATAAAAAACAGGACCGGATGCTGGGCATACAAGACCAGATGTTAAATAAACAGGACCAGATGCTTCAGAAAATGGATCACATGGAAACTTCAATCACAGGTGAGATTACCGACCTTCGAACTGATCTGCGTTCATACCTTGACCGGAAACTTTCTGTGATCGGACATTCAACAAATCAAAACTAAAATAGGTCTGGTATAAGTATCCCGTTTCCACCCGCAAGACCTGATGATTTTAGCCGATGTTCTGACACATCCAATTTTTTTACCTGCCTTCCCATCGCAGAATGGATTGGACCACTTGGCACGTGGTTGTAACATTTCGTGTATAGCCTTTCTGATGCGGTCGGGATCAGTTCCGACCAGTATAGTTGAACCGACAAGAATAGTCTCGGGACGCTCCGTGTTCTCCTGGAGGGTGACACAGGGGACACCAAGGATGCAGGTCTCCTCCAGGACTCCGCCGAAATGGCAAAGAAAGCCGGGCATTGGTCTCAAGCTGGAGGAATTCAAAGAACCCGACAGGGGGGATACCGTGGATGCCATCAGTGGAAATCCCGACCATTGAAAGCATCTCTTTTTTTGATAATCTCTGCAAACGAAGGCCCTGCTTATGGGTTGATCTCTTCTTCTTCATGAACATGATGGGGAAAAGTTGCAATCTCGCTGTGACGAGGTGCATTGTCCCATCGTGGAATCAGCTCTTTTTTCCTGTTGCACAAATATTACCGTGTCATCTTTTGGGAATGTTCCATTTGGAAGAAGAAGTGAGATTATCAAGGAGGATAACTTTTTTTGCAACAATCGAGGTCGGGATCCGGGTCGCACCAGGCGAAATGGCTGCACCCGATGCACCGTGAGCAGACAGAACGTGGGCAGTCAGCCGGGTAGGGTTCCGGTTTAGCCATTGGATCGTACTGGTCATTCTTCGTCTTTTTCCATGAACCACCAGGTTTTAGAATATAGGCGTGCCTGTCTTAAATCCTGCCATATTCTACATTGAGTAGGAAATATCCTTCGATTGTGATGAAATTCCATGAATGCACGGACGGATAGTCCTTGGGCGAGTTCCTTATAGCTGGTTAAATGTGTTCACTTCATTATTTCAATGGGTTTGTGGTCGGATGGGGTATCAGGGAATGGTTTCTCCCTCAGGTGTATTTGTGGAAATTGAAATGGGGTTGTAAGCGGACCGCACCAGTTTGACTATCTCCCCTGTATTATGGTGGAAGTGGTGTCGGCCAGCTATACCAGAGAACGCTACATCCGAGGATAATGATCAGACTGGTAATAATGGTCTCATAAGGGGAGAGGTGGAGTGTGAGCGGCGAAGCAAAGAGACCTATCCCGGAAAGGATTACAGCAGTGCCGAACACAATCCCGGCAACTGCTACACTCCTGCGGTACGGGACAAGCCCTGGCGCCAGGATAACTCCGGATTGGACCAGGAGAAAAAGGATAATAATACCGGCAATCCATTCGGAGGGGTTGAACAGTTCTGCAAAGAAAGCGTTTTGCAGAAAACCGGGCGGGACGTATCCCTGGAACGGCCCGGATAAAGGCCAGGACCAGTTCACCGGCTCTGTCCACATGAAATCCAGGAACTGGTGGGAGATGATGCCGGCAACAAGGGCAAGAATATGTGGGCCCGCACGGGGATAAACCGGAAAAAGAAGGAGGCCTGCGATAAGCAGGGCAAAGAAAAAAAGGAGCGTATGCCCGTAAATCCGTCCGTAATTGAGCGTATTGGCAAGGAAGATATGGCCAAGGGGCTTGTCGATAAGGTCGGGGAGTACGCTGCCAACCGCTGCCATGATAATGACGACCTTGTCCTGAAAGACGAGCGTAAGGGTGATACCGATTAATACGCCGGCCAGCAGGTGGGTCAGGACAAACATGGGGTGAAGAGAGTTGGGATGGGTGTGGTTATCAGGCTTTCATGAGGTGCGGTGTGCCTTTGGGCTGTATAAATTAGAACGTTACCGGAAAAAAGGGAAATTTTATCGTATGCCACGCCGGGAGATGACAAACAGCGCCAGACCGAGCGAAATAATCACGGGGACCAGGGGGAATCCGCTCTTTGTGGGGGTAGGTGTCTGCGGTACAACCGGTGACTGTACCGGGGGGTTCGGTGTGCCCGGGGCACGTGACGTAGCCGGTTCATTCGTTGTAACCACCGGGGTAGGCTGCCCGACGATGGTCCCGGTCGCAGTGACATTTACCGTCGGGGTGAGCACTGGTGTAGTTGATGAAATCCCGACACCGATACTACCCCCGAAGGAACCGCCACCGCCACCACCGCCGCCGAGACCACCATACGATGTTGTCCTGGTTGGTGTAGGTGTATACGTTGGTGTTGCACCAGGGTTACCGATTCGGATCGTGTCAGAGAGGGCCTGGACACCGTTTACTGATATCCGTATCGCCACAGTCCCATCAGTGGTCCCGATAGTGCTAAACGTAATTTTGGAATCACTGGGTCCCTGCTTGGTCCCCTGCAGGCTAATCGCTGCGATAACCTCCTGGGCACCAGGCGCGGCGGTCCCTGATAGGATGATAAAGTCATATGTCCCTGATGGAATGGTCCCGGATTGTTTGACACTATACTTACCATTGGTCGATATCCCTACTCTTTTCACCTCGGTATCATCTTTGCGGATGCTCAGTGAATTTTCATTGGTGTTCTGCATCGTGGCAGACAACGTTCCGTCCTTCAGGGTGAACGGGAGGAACAGGTTATCAGTCTCATAGGAAAATCCACCCTCCGGGCTCATGGCAAACCTGCCCTCAAGTTGCAGGGAAACCGTGGAATTCTCCTCCAGCCCCTGTATGGAAATTGTCACCGGCCCCCCATGCTCGATTTGTTTTGGCTCAACCGTGACTGAGAGAGCTGCCACTCCCTGGACAAGGACGAGGAGCAGGAGGACTGCAAAAATTATCAAACAATATTTTTTCATCAGAATTCATCCGGAATAATAAGAGATAGTAGGTCACTGCACGGTGATTATCATTTCGATCATATTCACAACCCTTGAATTTCAATGGTCAATCCTGCTGGCATTGGAGAGATCATTATGGATCTGATCCCAATCATCGATATATGGTAATCTGCATTGCTGCTCACCATTTGGACAAAATGTTGATTCTGCACATTTCAATCGATTGGTACAATTTGCCGAATGGAAAAAAATTTCTTGTGAACTCCTCACGCAAGCCTTCTTGCAACAGGCAGGACAAATGACCCATCGGTCCATATTCGACAAACCCGGGTCTTCAGTGTTTTTACGTCATAAGGTTTAACGTGCCAGAGCGCATCTGTTACCCGTATAAATAGGGTTCGGGGAACAGAGCGGGCCTAAATGAAAGGAGATGAATATGGAAAGACTGACAACTATGAACTCCTGCAGCATTCGATGGACAAAAAACCAAAAAGAAAACCATCCCCGTTTCGAGGACTGGCGAATGAGCCCTCGTCTGCGTGTGATGTGGTTTGCACTCCTCTTCTGTCTCGGGCTCCTGCTCCTCGTACCGGTGACATTCGCCGCACCAACCCCCTTTGCCCGTATTGATCTGGACCATCCACAGGAGCTCCGTAATATGACGGTTTCCAACGTCGAGGTGATCGACCTGATGGACCCTTCCTTATCACGCGTCACTCTCTTTTCCACCAACGGTGACGGGTCTGATACAAAAATAATCCCCCTCCCCTCCCTCCAGACTGTACGCAGGATATTTTCAGAGCGCGTGGCATTTTGTAAAGACTATACCCTTACAGTACTGGGCCCCCTCGATAGCACGGTTTCGGTCGCCGGACTTGGGGAATACACGGTCTTTATCCGTCCACACCTACCTGTTGTTCGCTGCCAGGTCCCGGGAGCAACAGCAGATATCGTCATGGCAAAGGTAAACGCGAGTAGTAGGCAGGTGGACATTTCAGGCCTGGTCTCTTCAACTGACATGGCATATCTCCTTCAGGACCCCCGTGGAGTACTCGCCATGCAACAGCACCCCCAGGTAATCGGGGCATATGGTTCATGGACATCCGCAGACTACAACGCTTCAGACCTGTCTTTTACCTTCGTACATAACCAGTTCGATATCTCTGATTACACCCTTGACCGGGGAATTGCACGAAGTGTTTCCAACCTTACGGCCTTCATATCAGGTACCCCGCCAAAGCCCGGAGAATACCTGATCAGTGCGTTCCAGTACAGCCCCGTGGATCAGAAGGCCACCACGTATGCCGCCTGGCCGGTGGTTATCCTCGACGGAAATAACCGGTTTGTGTTCGTGGGGAAATCAACCCCCTACCAGTATGACCTCATGTCGGGTGAAGACCTGGTACTCACCTTTGAAAATCCCACCCGCATCAACAATTTAACGTATATCCTCATCAAGGATGGCGAAAATTATGACGCGCAGGTCGATGTCAATATGACTGCTCTGGAGGAGTCACCCGATGAATCAGGCCTGGATGTCATTCTTTCAGGGAACCTCTTCCTGACCCTCCTTAAGGACACCGGGACCGCAAGTCCCGTATTACAAAATATTATCAGTTACTCGATTACCCGGCAGGGGAGCCCGCCCACCATTCAACCCCCGCATAACCACGAAATCAACATCACCCCTGGCTACGGTATCTCGGGGTATGCGCTGAACTCAACCTACGTAGTTATCGGGCAGGATAACCTTACAACACTGAAAGAGGGATCATTCAGCGTATACGCCATGGGATTGGACGGGAAGAATGATATCGTGGCACTGGACTATGGAAAGCTCCTCATAGGCGTTGTACCAAACATCAACTTCAGCGGTCAGCCCACAGGGGGAACAGCTCCCCTGCAGGTCCAGTTCACAGACACCACCACGGGTAACCCGACGTCCTGGAGTTGGAGTTTCGGCGACGGGACGGCAAATGATACAGCAAGAAATCCGGTACACCAGTACCAGAACGCAGGGACCTACGATGTAACGCTGACGGCCTCGAACGGAGGGCTTTCCTCGGTTATGGCCAAGCCGCGCTATATCAGTGTTACAACCCCCGGGCTTCATGCGGACTTCAGCGGTCAGCCCACAGGGGGAACAGCTCCCCTGCAGGTCCAGTTCACAGACACCACCACTGGTAACCCGATGTCCTGGAGTTGGAGTTTCGGCGACGGGACGGTAAACGATACCACACAAAATCCGGTACACCAGTACCAGAACGCAGGGACCTACGATGTAACGCTGACGGCCTCGAACGGAGGGCTTTCCTCGGTTATGACCAAGCCGCGCTATATCAGTGTTACAACCCCCGGGCTTCATGCAGACTTCAGCGGTCAGCCCACAGGGGGAACAGCTCCCCTGCAGGTCCAGTTCACAGACACCACCACGGGTAACCCGATGTCCTGGAATTGGAGCTTTGGCGACGGGACGGTAAACGATACCACACAAAATCCCTCGCACCAGTACCAGAACGCAGGGACCTACGATGTAACGCTGACGGCCTCGAACGGATCCATGTCTTCGTCCATGACCAAGCTGCGCTATATCAGTGTTATATCACCCGGTCTCCGCGCAGATTTCGTTGGAGATCCAACCAGCGGATATTATCCCCTTATAATCCAGTTTTCTGATACCTCTACTGGTCCACATGATACATGGAACTGGGATTTCGGAAACGGCGGGTCTTCGGCAGAACAAAACCCGGTTCATACCTATTTGGCGATAAAGTCATACAATGTCTCACTTACAGTATCCAATGCGACCTCCAGTGATACCCTTACCAGAAGTTCGTATATTACGGTAATTTCACGAGGTGGGAGCGGGGGTGGAGGTGGCGGCGGCTATTTCTTTAACCCGCCAATTAATGCCACACCCACCCCAACGCCAACACGGATGCCAACTCCCCCAGGAGGACTCCCGCTTGGATTAAATAACCGTACTACCCAGCCTGTGGTCATCATTTCAACCGATGGATTTACTACCCTCTCATTGGGTACCGGTGTGGCGGTAAGCGGTGCTGATGGCAGGGTCATCACAGTTCTCACCCTGGAACAGGTGGCGGATGACCTCCTGCCTCAATTCCCTCCTGGGTACACAACCGTACCGGGGTTTGCCTACGCAATTCTCCCAAAGGATGCAGTCATTGACTCTGGCGCCAACCTGAAAATAATGCTCTCTGGCGACAACGGGGCCTCTCTCGTAGGAAAAGACCTTGTTATTGTAAGGTATGACGCAGGGTCCGGGTCCTGGGTGCCTTTTAACACCCAGATTGATGCGGTGGCAAAAACCGTGAGTGCGGACATCACAAAAGGTGGTATATATGCCCTCGTCATCAGGGGACCGATGACCACCGTGGACACTACCACGCCCGGTACTACAACCATACCGGTAGTGCATATCACACCGTCACCACCTGCCAGTACAACAATTCCATGGACAATCATCACCATCGCCCTGGTGGGAGTAGTAATTGTGGCTGGAGTCGTTGCATTATACGTCATAAGAGTCAGAAAGGGGAAACCTCCTGACACGTGAGATGGTGCATATCGAGGATGGAAATTAGATGCACCTGATCTCTCCAATCCACCACCTTCTCTTACTCAATGAAGGAGTTCTGATCCTGCCGATGATCTAAACCATTAGTCCTGATAGGCCGGAAATTGCGGATTTATTAATGACCCTGAAAACTGTTACAAAATCGGTTTTGGCCGTACCGTCACCCAGAGGTGCAGGTCACGGTAACTCGCGTTGATCCGGTCCATCCCCGTAACCGAAATGGCAGGGACCGTTTCATTGAAGAGCAGAAATTCTACCCTGTTATACCCGGTCGATGGTGCAGTGAGGGTATAGGGTATCACCTTTGTACTGTTATGGGGCAACGTGACGGTGAAATGATCCAGAGGGTCCATGCGCTCGATCGTTGAGCTATTGCTCGACTCGTTGAAGTTAACCTGTTCCAGGTACGTCTCAACCGTGTACGTCACATTTCGGTACTCGTGGTTCCCTATCCCGATATACATCGGGTACGTGAGACCGGTGAACAGGCGGTCAGGGTAATCGGCGGCCATCTTCTTCTCGCCAAGGATATAGAATTCCGTGAACTTTTCCCCTTCTTTCGGCACCGCAATGACATAGATGGTGGTCCCGACTGCTGCAATAATGGCAACAAGCAGCACCACGGAAAGGATCCTGTCCAGCTGGGAACCCGTTTCTGGAAAAAGCTCTCCCCTGGCGCTGTTCACGATTGATCTGAATGGCACGGTAAATCGTTCATCCGCTGGGAGGGTAGCCCTCCGGAATAGCGCGATTACCAGCATCGAGACCGTGAAAATCACAAGGGAGATGACAATCGGGTCAAGGCGGATCCCCCACGGGGTATAATTCAGCCCGAGTCCTATCAGGGGTACTAAGGCAATTGAGAGCCCGAACGATAACGCGGTCCGCTCGATACCATCGAGGTCTGATTTGTTTGGAAATAGAGCTGCGATAAGACAATATCCCGGGATAAAGAGGACAACCGGTAGTGCGAATACCACCCGGAGTGGACTAGAGTTGACAATCGGCAGGTAAATTCCTGCAACCGCGAGCACCAGCCATGCGAGGATGATTTTTAAGTCGGTGGGGAACGGTTCACTATACAGTGCTGTAATAATGACATCAAAAAAGTCCTTCTTTGGCGCCGGGACGTCCATTACCATGTACTGTGCTGCGTTATCCCATAATAGATGAGGACGGTAGCCACGATACCGCCTGTGGGATAATCGGGGTGTCCCATCCATCGGCGCTCCCATTCGCGAGGTGGTAAGAGGACCACAAAGGGTGCAGTCGTAATTCCTGGCCGGGACCACCGTTACTTGCGTGGTGACAGAACGGTTAACCTGCAAAGCTAGTCCCAGCACTAATGAAATCAGGGTATTCATGCAATGAAACCCGAATAATTCTTAAAAACCCGTCCCCGAAAAATCACCAGGGGAATTGAACGTGATGAATAGTTGTGATTTGAACTCTGATCCATCGCAATCCTCATTTTTTTCCCCGGATTTGTTGAACATTACCGGTATTCTGTTATTCCTGCAGCGGAAAAATGCCAGGTCAGACATCGCAGAGCGATTAGATACTCTGATATCAGTTGAACTCGAAACGGTAAAAAGTGCACAAAAAGGCCCTCTATGCAATGGTCGCATTACTTATCTGGGTCGTCCTGATCATCTCGTTCATGGTACTATCCTACCAGGTCAACCTTGAAATATTCTTTGTGCTGTGGCTTATTGCCCTTCTGGTCGTCATCGAACTGGTAAGTGGCACCACCGTCCAGCCGCAAAACATACGGTACCTGAAATATTTCGTTGCAGTGCAGGTGGTCCTGTTCGGTATGATCGTTGCCAAAAAAGTCATGGAGATCCTCGCTAAATGAAAAGGAGATGGGTACTGCTGGGGGGGATCATCATTTCACTGGTAGTACTGGCAGCACTCATCCCCTCGATGCAAAACCCGGAGATCTATAAAAAGACCCCCGCCGAATATGCCACGCGGTTTCACACGGACCCGGGTCTCTACGCCAAATCAGATCTCAATTCTTCCGAATCCAGTTTTCTCCTGATGCAGGACATGCTTGATATCACCGGGCAATTGACACTGAATCTACAGATATCAGACCCGGAATCGGCGGCGGAAGACCTTGCCCGTTACAGGGGACTGTTTGGTTCGATGGACAAGCTGATCGTGAAGATCGAGATGAACCAGAGTGACCTTGAAGATTACCTCGCTACCCACAAGGACAATGAAAAAATTCTCTCTCAACTCCTGAATGAAACACAGGACCTGAGCCGGCTCAAAGAACTCGAAATACAATTTACTGACCAGGAAAACCCCGGATCCTTAATATCTGTCATCTACCAGGAGTCGGCCATCAGGAACCGGATATCAGAACTCAACAAGAGGTACCGTGCAAACCGGGAGGTCGTAAATACGACCGCATCAAAATACGGGCTCAATACGGCAGATTATGTGGCATCGGTAGAAAATTTTGCCGCCATTGTCGAAAAAGAAACAAAGGACCAGGTTGCTCTTGATACGCAGGTGACCGAGATCAAAAAAGCCATCGCAAAGCAGACAAAAGATTCCCTCACAATGGAACTATTCCCCCTGGAAGCCAGGTATGGGGACCAGGTCACAATCAGGGGCCTCTTAAATAGCGCCAAAAACCGGTTACAATCTGTAACGATGAATATCGATAACCGTGATTCGGCAGAGACCATTACAGGATTTAGTGGTGAGTATGAATTCCACTATTTAATAAATCAAATCACCTCAGGCCGGCATACGGTATATGTATCAGGAAACGGAATATTCTCGGACCCCGGGTCATTTACGGTCATCCCGGTAAATTCCGTGACCACGCTCATGGTGCCTGCTGCCACTGACCAGCCTTCGGTTAACATTTCCGGGAGTATTAATACCACACAGGGGATTCCAGTCCCCGATGCCCCGGTTACGATTGCATGGGACCGTACCAATACAACAGGTACTACTACAGGTGCAGACGGGAAGTATACTACCCTCATCACCCTTCCAAATGGTAACCATACCATTCAGGCCATATTCCAGGGGACCGGCTATCCTGTGAACCCCTCTCGATCTCAGGTAAGTAAAATAAGCGTAAAATACAAGGAGCCAGCGAAACAGAAAACATTCCCGTGGTTACCTCTCACCGTGCTGAGTGGGGCACTGGTAATTTCCTCAGGTGTTGCGGTACTATACTTGCGAAGGCGAAAGATCAGTTCTCTCATCAGCCCTGCAAGGATCGAAACAGCTGATGGGGACATCAAAGTCATGACGGTACTGGAGGAACGACCAATCACGGAAGATGCTGATCAGGAAGACCCGGAAATTCAGCCAGGGCCATTTAAAGGCGGATTTGAACAAAAAAATAAAGAATCGGGGTTCCAGAATGTAGCATATGATCGGTATTGGGAAATTATCACCCTTGTTCATGCCAACATTCCCCTTTCGTTTGCCCGATCACTCACTACCCGTGAGGTTGTTGCATCATGCCAGGGAAAATCCTACTACCCGTTATTGCAGAAGGTCGTCGCGTTCTATGAATGGCTACGGTACGGGCCGGGACCGTTGACTGGTGAAGATGAAGCCCGGTTCATGGATGAATCAGCGGATGTAATAGACTGGATAAGAGGGGATGAACATTCTTAAAACCTGGTCACTCGTAACCCTTGTTGTCCTCGTCATCGCGGGCACGGTCCTGCTCTTGCACCTCTCAAATGATTACAACGACTATAGCAGGTATAACCCGGGCTGGAACGGCACTTCCCGTTTTTTTGCGGGCCTTGAAACGGACAAGGTGGTCCTGCTGGGCAATGTCGATGAATTACCAGGATATATTAACACATCACTCCTCATTATCGCACCGTCAGGGAACTATTCTGTTACAGAGATTGGCTATTACCGGGACTACCTGGAACGGGGGAACACCGTGCTGGTGCTTGATGATTTTGGCAGTGCGAACAGCTTGCTCGACCAGCTGAGGACAGGAGTCCACCTTAGGAATATTCCGCTGATGAGTGCTGACCGAGCCTATAATAACCCGGTGTTTGTCCGGGCTTACCCGGCCGGCAAATCACCGGTTATTCAGAATATCTCCTCCCTTACCCTAGACCGGCCTTCTGCAGTAGAAGGCGGCTCCCCATTTCTTTTCAGCTCACTGTTATCATGGGAAGACAACAACGGGAACCAGAAAGCAGACCCGGATGAGACAATCGGCCAGTTTGCTGTCGGAACAGTGGGGCAGGTCGGTACCGGCCAGGTTTATGTCATTTCGGACCCGGGATTTCTTATCAATGCAATGGAGGGAAGCGAAGGGGCAGGAGACCGGTCCACCCTCCTCTCGAACATATACCACCTGAAAGATACTGTGATCATCGACCAGACACATTCCATGACTGGTATCACCACTACCCCAAGTCGTATTATCCATAAGATACAAACATCAAGGGTAATTCAAATTGGATTGCTGGCATTTATTCTCATGATATTTGTTATCGGTTTCAGAAAGCAGCTCTGGTGATTGCATGGCGAAAAAAAAGAGAGATACCAATGAAAAAGACCTGGAATACCAGGGCGGGAATATTATGGTGGGGGGTGCAATCCCTGATAGCTCCGGAGGCAGCCATCAGGAATGTCCCGCAGATAATCATACCAGGGCATTCATTTTAAACGAGGAAGCGGAAGAAATTGCCAGAATTCACGGAGTGATACGTGAAGCCCTTGGCAGGCTGATTATCGGGAACGAGCCGTTGATCGAGCATATCCTCACTGCTCTCCTGTCCGGAGGTCATATCCTGATTGAGGGGGCACCGGGCACAGCAAAGACCTCGATCGCGAAAGCAATTGCACATCTCACCAGTTGTGAATTTTCACGGATTCAGGCCGCCGTTGATATTCAGCCCGCCGACATTATCGGAGTAAATATTTTTAATCAGAATACCCGGCAATTCGAATTCAAAAAAGGCCCGGTTTTTACCAATATCCTCATGATCGATGAAATTAACCGCCTCAGCCCAAAGACACAGAGCGCGTTTATCGAAGCAATGAGCGAACGGCAAGTCACGGTGGATGGGATCACAGCATCTTTGGGAGCCCCGTTTTTTGTGATAGCGACCCAGAACCCCTATGAATTTGAAGGGACCTTCCCCCTGATCGAAGTACAGCGTGACCGTTTCATGTTCTGTCATAAATCCAAGTATATGGACGCAGAAAATGAGTTAAGGATAATTGACCTTGCAGATGAGGGACGACTGGACTGGATGCGGTTCCAGGAAGACCAGAAGCCGGTCATGAGTGCTTCAGATATTCTCTATTACCGGGAGCGGGTAAATCACGTGTACCTGGGTGACCAGGTCAAACGGTATATCCGGGATATCATACTCGCAACCCGCAGCCATAGTGATATCCATCTTGGTGCATCAAGCCGTGCATCACTCGCGTTTGTAAGGGGGGCAAAAGCTCTTGCTGCGTTGAACGGGAGGACCTTTGTGATTCCTGATGACATCAAGCGACTGGCCCCGATAATCCTCAACCACCGTTTTATCTTATCACGAGAGGCAAACATCGCGAATATTACCTCAATGCAGGTGATCAGGGAGATCCTTGACACCACCGGGGTGCCGTAGTGAATGGGGCCGACATACCTCATTAAAGGAATAATAATTGTAGGGGTTATCCTCTTATGGTTTGCATTTTTTTTCAATTCGGCTATCGCGATGGTCTCCGCACTTGCACTCCTTCTCGTTGTACTATGGCGGCTCTTTTCCTTCCAGCAGAATATGAAACAGGTCCTGGCGGGGATTGTATGCCACCGCGAGGTTCCGGTCCAATTTGTCAGGGTTGGCTCCTTAGTTGGTGTCAGGCTTTCAATCCGGATCTCCGTACCAGGTGGTTTCGAGGCAGCTCTACGGGAACATGTCTGTCCCGGGATAGTAGTTCAGAATGGAGACCTGGATTATTACATAAAAGGTGAGGGGACGGCGCAGGTTGAACTGGCGTATAGTGTCGTGCCCATGGTGCATGGGACATTTTCATTTCCCGGTATCTCGGTCCGGTTTACAGACCGATTCTTCTCCGATGAAATCGACCTCCAGAAAGACCCTTTCAACGGGCCCGTATTGAAGGTCTACCCCTATGGCAATTACGAGCTTGGTTTAGAGTCTCACGAGTACGGGGAGCAGGAGATCGAACGGATACGTTCGATATCTGGTGTGGAATTAAGCGGTTTTCGTGTATATGTCCCAGGAGATGATATGAAACATATCGACTGGAAGATGACCGCAAAATACGATAAACCCGTAGTCAGGGAATATACTGGTCTTGGGGGGACTACCCCGCTTATCATTCTCGATCTCCCCGAAAAGGTGGAAAACGCCATCCCCATCCATTTCCATGCCATGGTCAGTGCCGTATCCGGAGCAGCAGAAGAGTCGTGGAAAAAAAACAGAAAATCATCCCTCGTGCTTATATCAGGCCCGAATATCATAAAGACACCTGAACCGGGGGGTGGTATCGAGCAGTCGCTTGCCCTTCTCAATACCATGGCCCACCCGGTGAAAAGGCCCCAGACCTATTATCGTTTCCAGACGAAGGGGGTACTGCGCGTGATGAAGGGTGAAATTGATAAGGCAATGGGGATGACCCGAGACAATAATGATATCCAAGTGTACCTCGGAAAAATCGGTTCAATTGTCTCTATCTCCCAGAAAGACCTGTCAGGAGTCCCTCTGTTTCACGGTGAAATTTCGCGTATCCTCCGGATGTGGCCTCATAAACGGGTTGTTATTTTCAGCCTCTGCTCCGGTGATATGAGTCATATCAGGTACCTGATTGATCTGGTGCATAATGAACACGGTACGGTGCAGCTTCATGTGCCGGCGGACTCTGGTGTACAAGCTATGATGAGGATGTACCTGCAGTCCGGTGTGGATACGGTCAAGGTGTTTTCATGAAGATGAAGATGATCAGGGCCGGGATTATTATGCTCATCATTGCTGAGGCAGTCGTGACGGTGTTAGCAACTCAGGATGTCCTTGTGCTCTTTTCGCTAGGTCTGATGTTAGTAGTTGGGCTTTTAGTAAGAGAGTGTGAAGACTGGGGATTTTATACCTTCACTGCCGCGATTCCTCTGGTAGTAACAACGGGGGAATTGTACCTGCCTGCCGGTGGCATTCTGTTAATCACAACCCTCGTTCTCCTTTTCCTGGATTCATGCCAGTACTGGAAAAGGTATGAGCGTGTTGGAGCGGCCATTATCATGCTTTTGATTGTTTCAGCGTCGATTGTTACACCGTTTATCGCGGGGGTCACGGGCCTCGGGCTTATCCTGCTATGTATCGCCGTAGCCGGGTTAGCACTTGCTGTGTTCAGTAATCGGCTTCTAAAAAAAGATTACCTGGGTGATATGGGATGAAATGGCGAAATTTTGATATCCAGATTGTGAATGGTCTGTTGCTCATCAGTGCAGCAGCAGTACTTATCGGCATGTCTTTTATCGTGCATAGGGGCGACCTTTCCACCGCTGTACTCATTGTTTCAGGGGTCGGTTGCTTCCTGCTTGGTATCGTGATGTTTGCCATGTCAGGAGGTGAGCGGATAAGTCCACGACTGGTCAGTCTTCTCCCTGTCCAGGCCTCGATCAATATCTGCAGGATCACCGGGGACCTTGGTCTCAAAGGTACTGCCCATATTATCCCGTCTGCCGGGATAGGGACGATCCCGATGCAGTTCAACCCGGTGGATGCGTTTTCTATTCCGCCAGGACCCCGGGACTCCAGTTTCTCCCTATCCGCACCGTGGGGCATGAGTATCATTCCCTCCGGCTATCCCCTCCTTAAAGAGCTGCAACAAAAATATGACTGGAGTCCGGTCCAGGACCCCGGACACCTTATCACGGGACTCAAAGAGGTAAGTGAAGATGTCTACCAGTTTACCCGGCTCGCTAGCGTGACCTTCAATGAGTCACTCCTGACTATCGTCCTCAAAGAATTCCGTTATATTGATTGCTGTAAAGAAATTAACGCATCTTCAGCCCCGGTCTGCTGCCGCATCAATCCATGCCCGGTGTGTTCATTATTTGCCTGCATGGTCGCAGAAAGTATGAGAAAACCCTGCACAATTGAACTTGTTGACCAGGAAAAAGGGGATCTGATTGTTGGGATCAGGGTCTTTGATGCCCCATGAGGCTTCCCCGTATCATCCTTAAGCAACGAATGAAGGTACCAGTAGATATCATACTGTACAACCCTTAATTTTTGCATCCCTGTTGGTGGTCAGTGATCTGATGTTCAAATAATTTCGAGACTGATCCCTACAAAACTCCACTACTATAGTGACCCCCCCGCGGAGTCAGGATATCTGACGACAAAATGAAAATGCTACATTGATCAATTGTATTTTTTTCACGGACACCGGGCGGAGAGGAAATATTAGTATGCTTCGGCAACCAGATAGAACGACTATTGCTGGGTAGATCGGCATTACATGTAGGAGGAAAAATTGAAAACGATGGGCATTATTGTTATTGCACTTGCAATGCTGATTATACTCCCTGGTGTTGTATTGGCTGACCAGGGCGTTCCGGCAGTTCCGGGTGCAGGGGGAATCACGAGTTCAACCGTGATCAGTTCTGAAGGCATGGTCCTGGAATCTCAATCACTTGTATGGTCACTTGGAAGCACAACCCTAGCAACAAGGAGTAGTAACCCAGACTCATATATGCTAGATCCTAATCAGACTCAATACAGCACCACCTACGATGCCAGCACCGTGGCACAGGGTGGGAAAACTACCTACGCTAAGACCTTGGTAATCGACACGGGTGACAAGCTTCGCACCCAGTCGAATATCAAGGCGGGCACTGCAGTCACCTTCGTGGCAACCGGAGACGGGGGAAATATCCTCGGTTCGGAAAACATCATGATTGATGGGACAAGCAGGCCGACTACCGCATCAGACAGAATGCTCTGTCCGTTCGGAGGAGCCGGTGGCAGTGTTTTCCCGGCGTACTGTAACATCGTAACGGCAGGTAGCAAGTATGACCTGATCATTGGTTCAGTTGTTACGTCAGCCGGCGATCGGTTCGTCGATACAGATGCAACGGCCCCCGTTGTCCTGAACTATGCAATCAGTGTAAAACCCTATACTATTCAGGGCCAGGGTACGTCCCCGGCGATGGGCTCTACATCGGCATATATAATCGCGCATATTCAGGAAGACAGGGGTAGTGATAATAGATATAAAGCCCAAGATCTTACCGACACTGAGTCGTCATCAGCTAGTGGAATCATCAGCTCATTCAGTAAGACGATCGCTTACCAGTCCGGTAAGTCATTAATACCCTGAAGTTGTTGAGCCGGTAAATAGGGTGGCAGAGAAGGATTTATCCTTCAAAATCCCCATGTCATTTTTAGAGAGTGAGTTGTTGCATATATTTTTCCGGTTCTCGGGATTATTCTGGAACAATGTCCCTAATTACCATTTTTGTTACAGCCAGGTGAAAACCTGTGGTAACAATCGCCCGGTATGACTCGATGGCCACGGCTGATAACCGATGCAGTTTCGAAATGTTACCCACGGATTGGTACCACGCCCTGAAAGATGCCTGGACGACGTCAGTATGTATCACCTGAAGACTGAAATCAAATGGAATGGTCCATTATCGTATGTTTTTATACGCATATTCAATAACATGGATAATCATGACCCACGCTTTGTCAATGACTTCCTCCCGGCGCTCTAACGACTCACATTAGGAAGAGCGAAGAATCCTTGGGACCTCTTTTTGGAATATACAAAATCCCCTCCAATCGAAACGATTAAACGGCCCCAAATTTCCAGAACAAGCGGACAATGCCGGGTTTTATCCATTCCAGGGGACCAAATTGGAATGGGGACTCAGGTCGTATTTTACGGATTGATGCCTATACATGCCCTTACGCTGATTCAGCAGTGATACAAGTCTGATTAATTCTTTAACGATTTTCGTTAAGGGCGCAAATTCGAAATCCAGGTGTAACAATTGCACTTATTTCCGGTCATGCGACTTACCAGGTGACTGCAGGGTGCAATGAATCGGGACCCATTAAGGGTGTTGATCCTCGTGAAACGAGGGGCCATCGGGTGTGTTTAAAAATACGGCTTGAAAATGGTTAGATCCTGAAAAAGGTGGAAATATTGGCAGTAAAGCCAAAAATCCGGGTATGGGCTGGAAGGGGATTTGTGAAATGGTGGTGCAAAGATGATACCCCCGCTTTTTTTGAAATACCTGGGTTGAAATAGGGTGGGATTTTTTTTAAGGCTGACTGGAATTCGTGTTTTCGATCCCTTGCATTTTCTTCAGGAATTAAAATGGTTGATCTGGATTTATTGACTGCGTGCCCCCTCATGATACCTTCTTGCCCAAGGGTATCCAGGGTGGATAGGACCATCCACCCATACAATCCTTAAAAATAACGGCACGATCCTAGCTGGGCTCACGATAGTCTCTTAATCCTGGAAAAAATAATAGGCTTGTTCTATGGGCCTTACGCAAATCAATCGTTTAGATAACTTATTTCGGGCTACTCTGTAAAAATATTACTTTTTGACATTACCAAATCTTTTTAAGCGGATGCATATTGCGTAACTCTATTATATTTTCTTCTTATCTTGTATCCTAAGTTCCCGAAATTTTTAGGCGCTCGTTCTGATTTATCTATCCAATATTTATCGCCAATCAAAATTAAAGTCTAAATATTGCTTCTAACCGAAATTATTTTATAAAATAGTGTGCCTATAATATATTAGGCACACCATGGAATCAATACAGCGTCTCAAAAAGATCAAGGGTATT
>Ga0194039_1000641_pt1 | contig 20444 bp, 17 predicted proteins | sample JunL228m_MetaG_FD_148679 | JGI IMG/M metagenome (GOLD analysis project Ga0194039, IMG submission 148679) | Anoxic zone freshwater microbial communities from boreal shield lake in IISD Experimental Lakes Area, Ontario, Canada - Jun2016-L227-8m | ecosystem: Environmental > Aquatic > Freshwater >... | reverse complement strand
CACCGGCGGTCCCAGTCGCACCGGCGAGCGAAGCGCCCACGACGAAGTTCGCCGCCGTGCGAAAAGACGACGATCGCGATATCGGTGCCTGGCTCGGTGAGCTCAGGAGTAAGAGGCGCCCACCGGCCGCCAATCCACCGGGCGCCAACCCGGCGGACTCCGAGGATGCCACCACCGCGATTCCGACGCAGTCTGGGCCCACCTCCTCGGGGCCCACCTCCTCCGGGCCCATCTCCTCCGAGGAGACCCGGGCCATCCCGGTGAGCCGACCCGATTCCGGCGACACCGACGTGGCCACCGAGCAACTCAACGCACGCGCCAAAAAGGGCGGCGGGGTCAGCGCCCAGGACCTGTTGCGGCGCGAGGGGCGGCTCTAGTCCGCCGGAATATCGGGCCGGGCGTGCATGATCAGCGGAGCCTCGTCGGCTTCCAACTGCGCCGCCTCGGCACCGGGGTTCGGTGCGGCCAGCACCCGGACGGCGCTGTTGAAGAAGGCCAGCACGGGGACAGCCAACAGCGCACCGATGATCCCCGCGAGTACAGCGCCGGTTGAGATGGCGAGCACGATCGCCAATGGGTGGATGGATACGGCGCGGCCCATCACCAGCGGTTGCAGAACGTGGGCTTCCAACTGCAGAACGGCGATGACCAGCCCCAGGGTGATCAACGCGTAGAAGACGCCCTTGGCAAGCAGGGCAATCACGACGGCGAGAAAACCACTGACCACGGCGCCGACCAGGGGGATGAAAGCGCCCAGGAACACCAGCGAGGCCAGCGGCAGCGCCAATGGCACGCCCATGACCGCCAGGCCGGTGCCGATTCCGACGGCGTCGACGAGCGCCACCAGGAAGGTCGCCCGGACGTAGCCGATAAGGGAACCGAAACCGGCCCGGCCCGCGTCGCGGACACGTTCGCGGGCCCGCGCGGGCACGATCGTCGTCAGGTAGGCATAGATGTTTCGGCCGCCGTAGAGCAGGAAAATCAGGGTGAAGAACATCAGTAGCGCGCCGGTGATGATCTCGGTCAGGGTGGCCGCGGTGGATAGCGCCCCGCTGGTCAGCTTCTCCTGGTTGTCCTGCAACGCCTTGACGGCCGTATCGCCGGCTTTGTCGATCTGCTCACGACTCAGATGTGCGGGACCCTCGATCAGCCAGCGGGTGGCGTTATCAATACTCCGGGTGACCTGTTCGACGAGATCCGGTAGACCCGAAATGAACTGGCTCACAACGAAAGTGAGGATCCCCCCGAAAACAGCGAAGCCACCCAGCAGAACCAGGGCCACGGCGCCGCCACGAGCCATGCCTCGCCGGTCCAGCCAGTCGACCACCGGCACCATCAGTGCGGTGACCATGACTGCCAGGGCCAGCGGAACAACGATTACCTGAAGACGCTGTATCAACCACAGCAGAGCAAGGACGGCCGCGAGGATGACCAACAGACGCCACGACCACGCCGCCGCCTTGCGAACAAAGGGTTCAACCGCGTCGTCATCGGACGGCATCATTGAAGCCTAACCGGCCGGAGTCGACATCCCGAGACGAACGGCGGGGAAAACGCCCGGCACCGATACCCTGAAACACGTGGCCCACGACGCGACGGTTAACTCCGCCCGCGAGGGAAGTCCCCGCCCCAAGCCCCGGGGGAAGTACTGGTGGGTGCGCTGGGCAGTGCTCGGTGTCGCGGTGATCGTGCTCGCCGTGGAGGCCACCCTGGTGTGGGATCAATTGGCCAAGGCCTGGTTGAGCCTGATCTCGGCGAACCCGTGGTGGGTGCTCGCGGCGATCGCAGCAGCCATGGCCTCGATGCACAGCTTCGCCCAGATTCAACGAACGCTGTTGCGGTCGGCCGGGGTGACGGTGCATCAGTGGCGTTCAGAGGCGGCGTTCTACGCGGGCAACGCATTGAGTACGACGTTGCCGGGCGGGCCGGTGCTCTCGGCGACGTTCGTCTACCGTCAGCAGCGTCTCTGGGGGGCCTCGCCGGTGGTGGCGTCATGGCAGTTGGTGATGTCGGGTGCACTGCAGGTGGTGGGACTGGCTCTCCTCGGTCTCGGTGGAGCATTCCTGTTGGGCGCCAAGAACAATCCGTTCTCACTGCTGTTCACCCTCGGCGGTTTCATCGCGCTGCTGCTGCTTGCACAGGCGGTGGCGACCCGGCCTGAACTCATCGACGGAATCGGTGTCAAAGTGCTGGGCTGGGTGAACTCCGCGCGCGGCAAGCCCGTCGACACCGGACTGCGCAAATGGCGCGAGACGCTCACCCAACTGGAATCGGTGAGCCTGAGCCGTCGCGAACTCGGGGAGGCCTTCGGCTGGTCACTGTTCAACTGGATCGCCGATGTCGGCTGCCTGGCTTTCGCGGCCTACGCGGCCGGCGGACATCCGTCACTGGCGGGCCTGACCGTCGCGTACGCGGCTGCCCGCGCGATGGGCGCCATCCCGCTGATGCCCGGTGGGTTGCTGGTCGTGGAGGCGATCCTGGTGCCCGGCCTGGTGTCCAGTGGAATGGCACTGCCGGAGGCGATTTCGGCAATGCTGATCTACCGGCTGGTCAGCTGGGTCTTCATCTCCGCGATCGGCTGGGTGGTGTTCTTCTTCATGTTCCGCACCGAAGGGGCGCTGGACCCCGAGGTCCCGGTCGAGGAATTGGCCGCCCAGGAGTTGGCAGCTCGGGAGTCGACCAATTCCGAGCAGGACCCCCAGGCCCCGCCCGAAACCGGCCCCAACGCTGACGAACAGCACTGAACTACCCTCGAGACACCGTGCCGATTCCCAGCGAGAAAGCCCGCGCCCTATCGGCGCTGGGTGTCGACCTCGCCTGGGTCGTGTTATTCGCGGCGGTGGGCCGCCGCAACCATGCCGAGGGCGTGAGCGTGGGCGGGGTCATCGAGACGGCGTGGCCGTTCCTGGTCGGGACGGTGGTCGGCTGGCTGCTTTCGCGCGGCTGGCGCCGGCCTACAGCCCTGGTTCCGACGGGCATCGGAGTCTGGGTGTGCACGATCGCGGTGGGAATGTTGTTGCGCAAAGCCACATCTGAGGGCACCGCGATGAGCTTCGTCGCGGTGGCCACGCTGTTCATGGCTGTTGGGCTACTCGGATGGCGGGCCGTCTGGGCAAGACGGGCCAACCGCAGCCGTTAGGGCGACGGAACGTTGAGGTCGTCGGACTGACCGCACCGAGCCTTCAAATCCACCAGTGGCTGTCGGATAGCGGCCAGATCCGCCCGCACCGACGGGTTCGCATCAAGATAGGTCTGCACCGACGAGCGCAGGGTATCGCGGGGCGTGCCTTCCAGTCCGGTGAAGAAATCGTTGACGCCAGGATTGGTGAACAGATAAACCGAAGTCGCGGCGGAAACCCCGGCGGCTACCCCGGCCAGATCCGCGGCGGTGCAGTTCGGTGGGGCGGCGAGCGCCGCTGGCGCCATTCCGACAACAAGTGTGCCGGCGGCAGCGCCTGCGCCGATCACTCCACTGATCGCACGACCGGCCTGGCGGACAGTGATCATCCTCGGACTCCTTCACTTTGACGTTTGGCTCATCGCCGTTTGGCTCATCGCCGTTTGCAACATCCTAGGGCAGACAGCCTGCTCAACATGCTGCGGTAGGCTCGCAGCCACGCGATTCGGGGCAATGCGGGGAGACACGCCATCCAGCAGTTCATGATGCGCCTGAGCGGCATTCTGCGCAGACACCGGTGGCTGGTCTTCGCCTGCTGGCTGTTGGTGCTCCTGCCGTCGATCTTCCTTGCGCTGACGCAATCCAACAAGCTGACCGGCGGCGGTTTCGAGGTGTCGGACTCGCAGTCGCTGCACGTCCAGCGCCACCTCGAAGAGCACTACGCGCAGCAGGGCGCCTCACCACTGGCACTGGTCGCCGCACCGCGAGCAGACGCCACCTACGACGACATGGCTGTGGCGGTCGCCCAGCTCGAACAGGCGGCACAGCAGGTGCCCAGCGTCGAACTTGTGGAGAACCCCACCCAGCCGGCGCCCGCGCCCGACCGGCCCTACGTGGTGTCCCTGCGGCTGAGTTTCAACAACTCCGGCGCAGTCGATGTCGCTCGTCAGTTACGGGCCAAAATCGGAGTCGAGGGTGACCGGCCCGGCGCGATCGACAACGGCCGGGTGCGGCTTTATGTCATCGGGCAGGGCGCACTCGGGGCGGCTGCGCAAACCAGTACCAAACACGATATCGCCGCCGCCGAACGCTGGAATCTCCCGATCGTCCTGACGGTGTTGGTTGCCGTGTTCGGCTCGCTGGCCGCTGCCGCGATACCCCTGATATTCGCCATCTGCACGGTCGTGGTGAGTATGGGTGTGGTTTATCTGCTGTCGACGCTGACCACGATGTCGGTGTTCGTCACGTCCACGGTGTCGATGTTCGGCATCGCGCTGGCGATCGATTACTCGTTGTTCATCCTGATGCGCTTCCGGGAGGAGTTGCGCGCCGGACGGGATGCCGAACAGGCCACCGACGCCGCCATGGCGACATCTGGTCTGGCGGTGCTGCTTTCGGGACTTACCGTGATCGCCTCACTGACCGGTATCTACCTGATCAATACCCCGGTTCTACAGTCGATGGCCACCGGCGCGATCCTCGCGGTAGCGGTCGCAGTCCTGACCTCGACAACTCTGACCCCCGCTGTACTCGCCACATTCGGGCACGCGGCGGCACGACGCTCACCACTGCTGCACTGGTCTCGTCGGCCGGAGTCGACCCAGTCGCGGTTCTGGACCCGCTGGGTCGGTGCGGTGATGCGCCGGCCATGGGCCTCGGCGATGGGAGCCGCAGCCTTCCTGCTGCTGCTTGCCGCACCCGCGTTTTCCATGACACTCGGCAACAGCATGCAACGGCAGTTTCCGTCCTCACATGAGATCCGCGGGGGCGTGGCTGCCGCCGCCGAAGCGCTGGGTCCCGGTGCGCTGGGCCCGGTGCGCGTTCTGGTCACGTTCCCGGGCGGTGACGCGTCCAATCCGGATAACGCGGGAACCCTCGACGCCGTCGCGGCGAAGATTTCCGAGGCTCCCCACGTGATCTCGGTGGCGCCGCCGGTGTTCGCCGATGACGGCAGCAGCGCACTGATCTCGACGGTGCTGTCGGTGGATCCGGAGGATCTCACCGCCCGCGACAGCATCGACTGGATGCGGGCGCAACTGCCGGCGGCGGCAGGTGCCACCCGAGTGGATGTCGGCGGCCCCACCGCTTTAATCAAGGATTTCGACGACCGGGTTTCGGCGACCAAGCCCATGGTCTTCGGTTTCGTCTCACTGATCGCCTTCGTGATGCTGCTGATCTCCATCCGGTCGTTGTTCCTCGCGCTCAAAGGCGTCCTGATGACTGTTCTCTCGGTCGCGGCGGCCTACGGCAGCCTGGTGGCGGTATTCCAGTGGGGCTGGCTGGAGGGCATCGGGTTCGAGCCGATCGCCTCCGTCGACAGCACCATCCCGCCCCTGGTGCTGGCGATGACATTCGGCCTGTCGATGGACTATGAGATCTTCCTGCTGACCCGCATCAGGGAGCGCTACCTGCAATCCGGCGATACCCGCGACGCCGTCGCCTACGGGGTGGCCACCAGCGCCCGCACCATCACCAGCGCGGCGCTGATCATGATCGCGGTCTTCATCGGCTTTGCCTTCGCGGGCATGCCACTGGTCGCCGAACTCGGCGTCGCGTGCGCGGTGGCGATCGCCGTCGACGCCACAGTGGTCCGCCTGATCCTGGTGCCGTCGCTGATGGCGATGTTCGATCAGTGGAACTGGTGGCTGCCCGGCTGGCTTGACCGCATTCTGCCGTCTGTCGACTTCGAAAAACCACTCCCCAAGATCGATCTCGGCGATCTGGTGGTGATCCCCGACGAGATATCCACGACCGCACCGCCCGCCGCCGACCTGCGCATGGTGGTCAAGAATGCGGCCCGGCTCAAAGAATTGGCTCCCGACGCCGTCAGTGTGGCCGACCCGCTGGCCTTCAGCGGCTGTGGAACCCCGACCGAACAGGTCGGTCTCATCAGCCAGACCCGAGGGCGCCGGCTCGCCAGGGGTTCCCGTGGCGCCAGTTCCGCGACATTGCGGCCGATTCACCCGGTGACCATGTGGCGGGGCCGACTCGCGGTTGCACTCGACGCCCTGGAAACCGAGACCGAGGTCGAGCGTCTGAGTCCGGTCGAGACCACCAACGTGCAACTACCCACCGGCGATCGGCTGCAGATCCCGACCGGTGCCGAAACCCTGCGTCTGCAGAGCTATCTCGTGCTGTGCCGGAACAACCGCTCGGACTACGCCGAACTTGCTGACCTGGTCGACTGTATGGCCATCGATAATGCGGCGTTGGTGCTGTCCGGAATCGACGGGTACTACAGTTCTGGGCAACCGCACCAGCACTGGATTGCGACCCAACTGGTCCGTCGGCTGGCTGATCCGGTTCCCACCGATGCGGCCGACGATGCACGGTGGTCCACCCCGGACGCGGCGGTGGAGTGGGACGATGTCCGGACGCGGTGCCTGTCGCTCGCGGTAGCGATCCTGGAGGAGGCGAGCTGACGTTGTCCATCGACGACCGGCCCGTCGAGTTCTGGCCCACGGCATCAATCCGTACGGCACTCGAGACCGGCGATATCACCGTCTGGCAACGTATCGTCGTCGCCATCAAACGTGACCCGTATGGACGCACCGCACGTCAGGTCGAGGAAGTCCTGGAGGCCGCAGCGCCCGAGGGAATCGCCAAGGCGCTCAACGAAGTTCTGGCGCGCTCCCGAAGCCATTTAGATGCCAACGAAAGAGCCCAGGTCGCGCGTCACGTCCAGGTGCTGCTGGAACGTTCAGCCCTCGACGAGCCGGAGTTCGCCTCCAGGATCGGCGTCACACGAGAGGAATTGACGGCCTACCTCAATGCGACGACGAGCCCGCAGGCCTCGCTGATGATCCGGATGCGCAGACTGTCCGACCGGTTCGCCAAGATCCGGGCCCAGCAGACCGCAGACGGCGGGTTCTCTGATAACAGCGGCGCCGAAAGTTCCGAACCCGAATCCGAACCCGAATCCGAATCCGAATCTGGCTGAATAGTTCACCCCTCAGCGGGAATTGATCGGCGCCACGTCGACCACTCTCCAGCCGCCCTCCTGTTTGGTAAGGGCAACCCGTAGCGACAGCACCGCGACACTGGGATCCTGACCCGGCGCACTCTGGGTGCCCCGCATGATCACGGCCACGCTGGCCGACGATGGTCCCAGCGCCTCAAGACCCGCGGAGACGGTGCTTGCCTGAGCGGACATCTTGCGCTTGGCCATATCAGCGGTCGCGGATCCGAACTGGGCCTTGAACGCCTCCGCGCGCTCGGGCACCATCAGCGCCGCGGCTCGCTCGATCGATGAGTTCGGGTCACCCGGGGTGAAGGTCGCGGTCGCCTCGGACACCTGGGTGGCAATACGCACAACGTCGGCAGAGTCCGTGGTGAAAGTCCGGTCGGGCAGGACCCAGTTGGTGTAACCGACCGCCACCGCCGACGCCAGCGCGGCCGCAGCCAACCCCGTGACCGCCAGTCGTATCCCCGGCTTGTCGTCGTCGGTGCCCACCGTCACCGAATCACGCCGGTACAGAACGAGATTGACCAGTGCACCCTCAACGATCAGCAGGCACAGGATCGAACACACCGATACCCACCAGAGCGGCCATTCGAGCATCACACCGATGATCAGCAAGGCCGAGATCGCGGCCACCGGCGCACCGATATCGAATGCCACCACCCTGGCCAGGTTCCTCATCGGAGAGACTCCAGCCGGGAGATCATCGGCTTGCCGTCCACGTCGGAAACGCCCAGGCGCAGATTCCACCGCACCGTGGTGGGGGTGTTGCCGGCGTTCTCGCTCACCGACGTCGCAACGACGAGCACGGTGTCGGTGCGTGCGGAAAACTCGGGTGGCAGGCTCGCCGGTGCGGTTGGCCGCTGAGGATCCCGGGCGTCCAGATCGTGATGGACCTCCTCGATCGACACCGACTCGACCTGCCCGGTGGTAGCCGAGCGCAGCGCCTTCACCACGTCGCGGTACGGCGCGATCGAGGAATCGAAACCGGAGTTGAGCTCACCCACGGTGCCGTCGCGCAGCCGTTGGAGGCTGCCCTCGACGTTATCGGTGTTCATATTGATCAACACCGCGGTCCACTCGGCCGCAACCTGCATCGAACGAGCCTGGTAGGTGCGCTCGGCGGTCGACGCACGATGCCCGGACCACATCACCGCTATCAGCGCCACCGCGGCAACCGCCGCTATCCCAAGGACGGCGGAGGCGACGCCGAAACCGGAAAACACCCTGGGTCGCGGCTCTCCGGTCTCGGGCACCTCGTCGACGCCGGGCATGCAGGGCAGGTTACCGCGCATGGTAATGATGGTTGCGTGACGGTACATACTCAGCGGTCCGGGATCGATCTCGCCCATGTCGATTCCGCGATCCGCCCCCAGGACGATCTGTTCGGCCATGTGAACGGTCGCTGGCTGGCCGAATACGCGATCCCTGCGGATCGGGCCACCGATGGGGCGTTCCGCCTGCTCTACGACCGTGCCGAGGAGCAGGTGCGGGAACTGATCACCCAGGCCGCCGAGCTCGCCGGCACGGAAGCCTCCGACGAGCAACGTATCGGCGATCTCTACGCGAGTTTTCTCGACGAGGAGGCCGTCGAACAACTCCGGCTACAGCCTCTGCTTGACGACGTGGCCCTGATCGACGGCGCTGACGACCCGGATGCTCTGGCCCGAGTCATCGGGGGTTTGCAGCGCACCGGCGTCGGCGGCGGCGTGGGGCTCTACATCGACACCGACTCCAAGGACTCCACCCGCTACCTGGTCCATCTCAGCCAATCGGGTCTGGGACTGCCTGATGAGTCGTACTACCGCGACGATCAACACGCCTCGATCCTGGCTGCCTATCCGGGGCATATCGCGAGGATGTTCGCGCTGGTGTTCGGCGGAACGGCCGACGAGTACGCCGAGCGGGCGGGACGAATCGTGGCGCTGGAGACCAAGCTGGCCGCCGCACACTGGGATGTGGTGCGCCGTCGCGATGCCGACCTCAGCTACAACCTGCGGACATTCGCCGACCTGACTGCCACCGCACCGAACTTCGATTGGACAGGCTGGATATCCGCTCTGGGAATCCCACCCGACGGGGTCGCCGAACTCGTTGTGCGCCAACCGGACTACCTGAGTTCGTTCGCCGAACTATGGTCAGGTTCCGACGTCACCGACTGGCAGGACTGGGCGCGCTGGCGGTTGATCCATGCCCGCGCCGCGGTCGGAACCCAGGATTTGGTTGATGAGGATTTCGCCTTCTACGGATTCACGTTGAGCGGAACCGAGCAGATCCGTGACCGTTGGAAGCGGGCGGTGTCACTGGTCGAGGGCCTCATGGGCGATGCGGTGGGTCGGCTCTATGTGCAGCACCACTTCCCACCCCAGGCCAGGGCGCGGATGGACACCCTGGTCGCCAACCTTCGCGAGGCCTATCGGGTGAGCATCACCGACCTGGAATGGATGACCCCCGCGACCAGAAAGCGTGCACTGGCCAAGCTGGACAAGTTCACCGCCAAGATCGGTTATCCGAAGAATTGGCGTGACTACTCTGCGCTTGTTATCAAACGGAATGATCTGTACGGCAACGTGATTCGTGGCTACCAGCTGGAGTTCGACCGCGAAGTCGCCAAACTCGGCGGCCCGGTGGACCGCGACGAGTGGTTCATGACGCCGCAGACGGTGAACGCCTACTACAACCCCGGCATGAACGAGATCGTCTTCCCGGCCGCAATACTGCAGCCGCCATTCTTCGACGCCGGGGCCGACGACGCCGCCAACTACGGCGGTATCGGAGCGGTGATCGGACACGAGATCGGTCATGGGTTCGACGACCAGGGCTCCAAATACGACGGTGACGGCAACCTGGTGGACTGGTGGACCGATGCGGACCGCGACGAGTTCAATGGCCGCACAAAAAAGCTCATCGAGCAGTACGACGCCTATGTGCCGCGGGATCTGGAGGGTCGATCCGAATCCCCGCATGTTCAGGGTGCGTTCACGGTCGGCGAGAATATCGGCGACCTGGGCGGGCTATCCATCGCATTGCTCGCCTACCAGTTGTCGCTGGGCGATCGGAAGGCTCCGGTGATCGACGGCCTCACCGGGGTGCAGCGCGTGCTATTCGGTTGGTCGCAGGTATGGCGGACTAAATCCCGCGTGGCTGAATCCGTCCGGCGACTCGCCGTCGACCCGCATTCACCGCCGGAGTTCCGCTGCAACGGTGTCGTGCGCAACATCGACGCCTTCTATGACGCCTTCGACGTCACCGAGGACGACGCGCTCTACCTTGAACCGAAGCAGCGGGTACGGATCTGGAGCTAGACCAGACTCAGTAGAGCGTCCACTGCCAGTCGTCGGCACCGTCAGGATTGTTGTAAAGCCCGACGGAGTTCTTCACGATGACCGGATCCCCGCTGCCGAAGTTGTCGTAGAACCACTTCGCATTATCCGGTCCGAGGTTGATGCAGCCGTGGCTGACGTTGCGCTTGCCCTGATCCGCCACCGACCACGGGGCGCTATGCACGAAGGCGCCGCTGTTGTCGATGCGAACGGCCCACTGCACCTTGAGCTTGTAGCCATTCGGTGAGTTCACCGGCACACCGTAGGTGGACGAGTCCATGATGATGTCGGGGAACTTCTCCAGCACGTAGTAGGTGCCGTTCTTGGTCTCGTGCTTGCCGTCGGGCATGCCCATCGACACCGGGAACGTCTTCTCCACCTTCCCGTTGCGGGTGATGGTCATCTGGTGGGCCTTGTCATCGATGGTGGCCACCAGGGCCTCACCGACCCGGAAGTTCGACTGGGCACCGCTGGCGTCGATGTGAACCTGGGTGCCGGCCGGCCAGAAGTTGTAGGGCCGCCAGCGCACCTGGGTGTCAGTCGTCCAGTAGAACGTCCCCGGTACTGCCGGTGACGAGGAGATGTGGATCGACTGCTCGGCCAACGGCCGGTTGGCGATCGGCCGTTGGAAGTTGATGATGATCGGCTTGGCGACACCGACCGTTGCGCCGTTGACCGGGTTGAATCCGGGCGGTGCGAACACCGGGTCACCGGTGTAGGGCGCGGCATTTTGGCCCTTGGCCGCGCTCATGGTGACCGGAGGTGGGGCCACCGGAGGCGGCACATCCACTGGCGGCGGCGGCACATCCAGTGGTGGCGGCGACACGTCGACGGGCGCTGCCAGATCACCCGGAATCGGCGGCGGGGGCGGGGGAAATTCGATCGGTGCGGGCTCGACGGGAACCGGCGCAGCATTGACCAACTGCGGGTCCACCGGCGGTTGATCCGGATCGGCCAGTGCCGAACCGCTGCCCAGACCGCCGACCGCGACCCCCACCACACACAGGGCGGCGGCCATGACGCCTTTCACCCGCTTCACCAAACTCCTCCAATGCTCTCGTCGTCCAGTCTGACATAGCGCAGGGGCCGACGATGGATCCGCAACCGCCCGGCGGACCCCATTAGAGCCCAAGACCAACTGGCTGACCTGTGTAAATGATCGCCAGGGGCGTGACGAGCGTTACTTCCCGCCGGCCAAACCCAACAGGTGTCGGCTGGTGATGACACATGCCAGAGCGGATGCGATCAGCAACGCCGAGGCCGTGAGCATCACTGCCGCGCCGCCATGGGAGAACAGCAGTCCGCCGATCACTGAGCCCGCCATGATGCCGACCTGGAAGGCCGCCACATACAGGCTCGAGGCTCCGTCAGGGTCCTCCGGTGAGTGCCGCATGGCGGCCGATTGCAGCATGGGCGACATCGCGGTGGCTGTGGCTCCCCACCCCACGATGGCCACGATCCCGATCAGAACCGTGGACCCGGTGTGGCCGTCACCGAGGGCCAGCCCGGCAAGCACCACAAAAACCAGTGACAAACCTCCCAGACACCCGACGATGGCGGCCTTGGGTCGCCGATCCCCGGACCGGGCCAGCAATCCCATGGCGGTCAGACCCGCGATTCCGTAGGCGGCCAGTAGCCAGGCCAGGTTGGTCCCGTTCACGCCGACGACGTCGCGGATGATGACGACGATGAAGGTGTAGGAGATGAAGTGCCCGGTGACGCCGACCAGGGTCAGCACGCTCATCGCCAGCAGGCGGCGGTTGCGGTGGTGCCGCCTTCGGCGCGGGCCGGTTCCGGAGGCAGACATCGCCATCAGCGGGACCGTGAATCGAGCCGCAACGAGTACCGCGACGGCAGCCACCGTGATGACGGCGACGGCCGACCGCCAGCCCCACAGCTGGCTCATCACTGCGGTCAGCGGGCTACCGACGACCAGCGCCAGCCCGGTTCCCACATAGACCGCGGCGGTGGCCCGGCCGGCATGTGTCGCGGGCACCAACCGCGCGCCGATGGGGGCGATCACCGACCACATCAACCCGTGGGTGAGGGCGCACAGCACCCGGCCAAAAGCAAGCACCGTGAATGTCGGCGCAAGTGCCGAGATCAGTTGCGAAACAACCAGACAGATCAGGGTGAACAGCAGCGTCGTCCGTCGTGGCCAGGCCGCGGTCCAGCGCACCAGTGGAACCGTGGCCAACGCCGCCACCAACGCGTAACTCGCCAGCAGTGTGCCCACCGTCGCTTCGCTCACCCGAAGATCGTCGGCGATGGCCGGCAGCGCCCCGACGGGCATGATCTCGGCAGTCACGTAGACGAACGCCGCCGCCGCCAGCACCGCCAGCGCAACTGCGACCCGAGGTGTCCAGGGTCCGGAACGAGGCGGGGTCACGACGTCGACTGTCCTGGCCTGAGTGGGCACGCATCACGGTATCGGTTGCCGACCTGGTTCCAAGCCCCTCAACACTCGGGTAAACCGGTTCGAGACCGTGCCGAGACCAGCGGCAGACATCAAGGCTCAGGAACGCACCAACCGGGCGATGGCCGCTGAAGCCTCCGCGAGTTTCGTGTCGGCCTCCTGACCACCCTCGGCGACCGCGCGGCTCACACAGTGACCGAGGTGTTCATCGAGCAGGCCCAGTGCCACCGACTGCAGCGCGCTGTTGACGGCACTGATCTGAGTGAGGATATCGATGCAGTACTTCTCGTCGTCAATCATCTTGGCAATGCCCCGCACCTGGCCCTCGATGCGGCGCAGTCGTTTCGCGTAATTGTCCTTGTTATCCGAATATCCCTGCTGCCCAGTCATTTACCCTCCCAGCATCTGTTTCATCTGATCGATCTCACCCTGCTGGGCGGCGGCGATGTTCTTAGCCAGGGTGACCATATCGGCGCTCTTGCCGTCGGCGATCTCCGACTTGGCCATCTCGATGGCGCCCTGGTGGTGGTTGATCATCGACTGCAGCCACAGCGCGTCGAAATCCGCTCCCTTGAGGCTGTCGAGTTTGACCAACGTGGCGTCATCGACCATGCCGGCCATGGTCATGCCCGCATGACCGCTCTCGTGCGGCATCTCGGTGGGGTTGACGTTCCACTGCAGCAGCAGCGCCTTCATGGTGTTGATCTCGGGCTGCTGTTCGCCGACGATCTTGGCGGCAAGTGCGACCACGTCCGGGTTGGACGACCGGTCGGGCACCAGCATCGCGAGCTCGATCGCCTGCTGATGGTGCGCGATCATCATCTGCCCGAACTGGACGTCGTCAGTGTCATGGGCGGCCACCTGCCCGGTAGCGCTGGCCGAGGACTGCGCGCCGTGATCCTCCTTGGTGGCGGAGCTGCAGGACGAAACGACGCCTGCGGCGACGAATGCGGCAAGCAGGGCGACAAGGCGAGTGCGGGTGACAGTCATACTCCCCACTGTACCCGATACCCCTCGGGGGTATCAGAATGAGATTTTGGCAGCCGTGTGCAGCGGGTCATACTGACGTGATGAGCGAAACTCCCGACATCAAGCCCCGCAGCAGAGACGTCACCGACGGCCTGGAGAAGTCGGCCGCCCGCGGCATGCTACGGGCGGTCGGAATGGGTGACGAGGACTTCGCCAAACCGCAGATCGGCGTGGCCTCGTCCTGGAACGAGATCACCCCCTGCAACCTCTCGCTGGATCGGCTGTCGAACGCGGCCAAGGAGGGGGTCTTCGAAGCCGGTGGCTTCCCGATGAAATTCGGCACCATCTCGGTCTCGGACGGCATCGCGATGGGGCATGAGGGTATGCACTTCTCGCTGGTGTCACGCGAGATCATCGCCGACAGCGTCGAGACCGTCATGCAGGCCGAGCGGATGGACGCCATGGTGATGCTGGCCGGATGCGACAAGTCGCTACCGGGCATGATGATGGCCGCTGCGCGCCTGGATCTGGCCGCGGTATTCATTTACGCCGGTTCGATCCTGCCGGGCTGGGCCAAAATGTCCGACGGCAGCGAGCGTGAGGTCACCATTATCGACGCGTTCGAGGCCGTCGGCGCCTGCGCGCGCGGTCTGATGTCGCGCGAGGATGTCGACGCCATCGAGCGGGCGATCTGTCCGGGCGAAGGTGCCTGCGGCGGCATGTACACCGCCAACACCATGGCCAGCGCGGGCGAGGCCCTGGGGCTTTCGCTGCCGGGAAGTGCCGCCCCGCCGGCCACCGACCGTCGGCGCGACGGATTTGCGCGGCAGAGTGGACAAGCTGTTGTCGAGTTACTGCGCCGCGGTATCACCACCCGCGACATCCTCACCAAGGAGGCGTTCGAGAACGCCATCGCGGTGGTGATGGCGTTCGGCGGGTCCACCAATGCCGTGCTGCATCTGCTGGCCATCGCTCATGAGGCCGAGGTGGAGCTGTCGCTGGCCGACTTCAACCGGATCGGTGCGAAAGTCCCACACCTGGCCGATGTCAAACCATTCGGCAGCCATGTGATGAACGACGTCGACCGCATCGGCGGTGTGCCGGTCGTGATGAAGGCATTACTGGACGCCGGACTCCTGCACGGCGACTGCCTGACGGTGACCGGAAAGACCATGGCGGAGAATCTCTCGCACATCAACCCGCCGGATCCCGATGGCAAAGTTCTTCGGGCGCTGTCCAATCCGATCCACCCCACCGGCGGGATCACCATCCTGCACGGATCTCTGGCTCCCGAAGGCGCGGTGGTCAAGTCCGCCGGGTTCGATTCAGACGTGTTCGAAGGCACGGCAAGGGTTTTCGACGGAGAGCGCGCGGCCATGGATGCCCTCGAGGATGGCACCATCACCGCCGGCGATGTGGTGGTCATCCGTTACGAAGGCCCCAAGGGTGGACCGGGTATGCGCGAGATGCTGGCCATCACCGGCGCGATCAAGGGCGCCGGGCTGGGCAAGGATGTGCTGCTGCTCACCGACGGCCGATTCTCCGGTGGCACCACCGGGTTGTGCGTGGGCCACGTGGCGCCCGAGGCCGTCGACGCCGGGCCGATCGCCTTCGTCGCCGATGGAGACCGTATCCGCCTCGACGTGGCGAAGCAGACGCTCGATATCGTTGTCGAGCCCGCCGAATTCGATTCGCGCCGAGCAGGATTCACTCCGCCGACGCCCCGCTACACCCGCGGGGTACTGGCGAAGTACACCAAGCTGGTCGGCTCGGCGGCCCAGGGCGCGGTCTGCGATTAGCCTGCTGCGCTCGCCGCGGACCTGGCAGCCGCGGAACGCTTGGGCGTGGCAGCGTCCCTGACCTGACCGGCCCGCTGACGGGGCTGACGTGCGCGGGCCGTGCGCGCGGCGACGGTGCGAGCCGCCGGAACCGTGGCCGTCGACATCGCTGCCCCGACGGATCCGGCCAACCCCGGTAGGAAACCGTTGATAAGCGCCCTGACGACATCACCGGGCACCTGTGCCCACTCGGCCGGGGTCAGCGGGTTGACCGAGAGATACGGCGTGTAGGTCCCGGACTGGTCGTAGGTCCGGTTGTAGGTGCCGCCTTCGCTGGGCGTTTGGACGTCGGTGTATCCGACATTGACCAGGATCTCCGCCGCGGGCTGTAGCGCGTCGGCCAGCGGGGTGGGAACGGTGATCGGCACACCGAGCGCCTGGAACGCGGCGTTGATGAGTCGGGCCGGCAGGCGCAACGGCTCCAGCAGGGGAAGATCGGTGGGTACCAGCGTGCCATAGGTGGTGCTGGACAGGTTCAGCGCCGCCAGCGCGCCGAGCTTGGCGTAGATCACATCTTCCGATGTGCCGGCAAGGGTGGACCCACCGAGGAAATTGGTCGGAAGTGCCGTCGCCAGAAGGGAATTAGCCAACGAGAACGGATTCAGGGTGGCCGGGAAATCCGACATCAGGTTGTATCCCAGCGCCAGGCCCACCGTTGCGGCGTTCAGCGCAACCCCGGTGCTCGATCCCGACATCCCGCCCTGACTGACGGCTTCGAAGCCGAACAGATTCAGGATCGGGGCGAACCGGGCATAGAGCCCACCGTTGGGCGTACCCGGATTGTTCACCTGCGCCACCGCAAGGTTGGTCACGTTGACGCCCTGCACACAGGTGAGGCCGGAGGTGCACGGCTCTCCGGTCACCGAGTTGACCTTCCCGCTTGGCACCAGCGGGGTGTATCCGGCGGGAGTGTTCCCCTTAGCGCTGGCCAGCAGCGCCTCGTATGCGATTCCGGCTTGATAGGCGCCGAAGCCGGACCCGCCGAGGATAGCGGCGCCCAGCGTGCCGCCGGGCTGGCGCTTGAAGGTGGAGATCACGGGTGTGAAGCCGCCGAACGGGAACGCGTTGACGTCGTCGGCGAGGACCGTCGGGGCCGACAGCGCGTAGTCCAGGTTGATGGTGATGGTGCCAAGCACATCGACGTCGAGGATGTCGATGCTGGTAACGCCGAGCGCCTGGGCGACTCGGAACAGTGGCCCCGTCGCGACCGCGCCGAAGGTCACGTCGGCCTCGGCGGCCGGCGGCGTCAGCCCCGCCACCATCGCGCCCGCCGTCACCGCAACCGCACCCAGCACCGCCAGTTTTGCGGCGGGTCCGCGCCCGCAGCGATCCTTGCCAGCAACGTTGATGGCGACCATATCGTGGAACCCCCCTGTGGCATATCTCCAAATCCTCGTGAGAATAGCAAATAATCTAACGGCCCGGTCAGGTCGTGCTTCTTGCAACGGCAGCCCCGCAGGCGCACAGTGATTCGGGTGAGCCATACCGCATTGCGTATCTGCCCGTTGTGTGAAGCCACCTGCGGGATGGTCCTCACTATCGCCGACGACAAAGTCACCGCGGCCCGCGGCGACCGCGATGATGTCTTCAGTCACGGGTTCATCTGTCCCAAAGGGGCGAGCTTCGCCGAACTCGACAACGATCCCGACCGCCTGCAGCGCCCCATGGTGCGCCGCGACGGCGAACTCGTCGAGACCAGTTGGGACGAAGCCTTCGCCGCTGCCGCCGAGGGCCTCGGGCGCGTCATCGCCGCCACCGGTGGCTCGTCGGTGGGGATATACCTGGGCAACCCGAACGCCCACACCATCGCCGGGTCGCTCTACGTGCCGGCCGTCGTCCGTTCCCTGGGCACCCGCAGCATCTTCTCGGCCAGCACCCTGGACCAGATGCCCAAGCATGTCGCGTGCGGTTTCATGTACGGCGCTCCGGTGCCGTTCACGATTCCCGATCTCGATCGCACCGACTATCTGGTCATCATCGGAGGAAATCCGGTGGTATCCAATGGAAGTCTGGCCACCGCAGCCGATTTCCCGGGAAAGCTGAAAGCAATCCGCCGCCGCGGAGGTCGGCTGATCGTGGTCGATCCGAACCGGACACGTACCGCCGAATTGGCCGACCGACACATTGCACCCCGGCCCGGCACCGACGGCGCGTGGTTGTTCGCTGTCGTCAACGTGCTCTTCGACGAGAACCTGGTGGATCTCGGCCACCTGGGGGATCACGTGACCGGCGTGGAGCAGGTCCGCGCCGCGGCGGCCGATTTCCCACCCGAGGCGGTCGCCGAACACTGCGGGGTGAGCGCCGACGAGATCCGCACCCTGGCCCGCGAGATCGCGGGCGCCCCGAGTGCGGCGGTGTACGGCCGCATGGGCACATCCACCGTCGAGTTCGGCACGATCACCAGCTGGCTGGTCGATGTCGTGAACATCCTGACCGGCAACCTCGACCGGGCCGGCGGGGTGATGTTCGCGAGTTCATCAGTGAGCTCCGCACCGCGGTCCGCCCGGCCGGGCCGGGGTTTCACCACCGGCCGTTGGCACAGCCGGGTCTCCGGATACCCGGAGGTGTTGTCCGAGCTGCCCACCGTCGCGCTGCCCGAGGAGATCGAGACCGCCGGCGACGGTCAGATCCGCGCAATGATCACGCTGGCCGGGAATCCGGTGCTGTCGGCGCCGGATGGTCCGCGGCTGTCCGATGCCCTCGACACCCTCGACTTCATGCTGTCGGTGGATCCCTACCTCAATGAGACGACGCGGCACGCCGATGTGATTCTGCCGCCCCCGCCGCCGTCACAGGTTGGGCATTTCGACATCGCATTCGCGGCGGCGGCGGTGCGCAACAACGCGCGATATTCCCCGCCGGTCATGCCGCTGGCCGATGGCCGGCCCGACGAGTGCGAAATTCTGTCCCGGTTGGCGCTGATCATGCGCGGCCTGGGAACTGACGCCGACCCCGCCCTGGTCGACGATCAGATGATCGCGACGAAGCTGGGCAAAGAGGTCGCCGATTCCAACTCACCGGTCGCGGGACGATCAGTCGACGAGTTGACCGCGATGCTGGCGGACGGTCCCGGTTACGAACGGCAGCTAGACATGCTGCTGCGGCTTGGCCCGTTCGGTGATGCATTCGGCACCAAACCGGAGGGCCTGAACCTGCAGCGGCTCAAGGACAACCCGCACGGTATCGATCTGGGTCCGCTGATGCCGCGGATCCCGGAGGTCCTGCGCACTCCCACCGGCATGGTCGAATTGGCGCCCGAGGCGATCCTGGCCGATATCCCACGGCTGCACGCCTCGCTGGGAAACCGCGACGGCGGCTTCCTGCTCATCGGACGTCGGCAACTGCGCTCCAACAACAGCTGGCTGCACAACCTGCCGGCGTTGTCCGGCGGCTCCAACCTCTGCACGCTGCAGATCCATCCCGACGACGCCTCCCGATTGGGCGTGACCGATCTGGCCGTGGTGACCGGCCCGGGCGGCAAGCTCGAGGTGCCGGTCGAGATCACCGATGCCATCCGGCCGGGCGTGGTGTCACTGCCGCACGGCTGGGGACACTCCGCGCCCGGCACCCGGATGTCGGTAGCCGCTCAGCAGCCCGGGGTTAACGTCAACAGTCTCTTCGACGATTCTCTGCTGGATCCGCTGTCCGGCAACGCGGTACTCAATGCGGTGCCGGTCGAGGTCGCGGCGGCGGGCTGAGGCTCGCCCGTCATCGCACGCCCTCCTTGCTATAGACCACCCGCAGCACGTGACCCACTTCCGGGCCCATCACCGTCGCGGCCAGCTCACAGAATGTCGCCACGAACTGCGGCCCGTGCGCGGGGGCGCTGTCGGCTGCCAGGTGGTGGGCCACCTCATGGAGTACGACGAGTTCACGCATCGCCCAGCCGCTGGCACCACGCTCCGGAACCGCGATAACGCCTGTGCCGTCACGGTTTTCATAATGGGCAGCTGTCGCAGAACGCCGGGGACGAACGGCGATCCGGCTGCGCCCCGGCCAGCGGGCAGTCACGGCCGGCAGCGCCAGCACCGCGTCGAGATAACGCTGCACGGACTCCATGGAGGCAAACCGTGCTTCGGGCGGCAGGGTGATCGGATCACCGAAGAAGTCGATGGCGCGCGAACTGTGCTCGGCGGCGCGGTCGAAGAGGGTGCGGACGAACTCCTCGGCCGCATAGACCCGAGAACGCTGACTGTCTCGAACGCTCACCGCGGCAGCCGGGGCCGCAAACCCGGCAATTCGGGGCTGGAGCCCAACCGGGCCTGGCGTCCGGCGCGGTCACCGGCACGGCGCGCGGCCGACGAATAACCCGCCGTGGCACTGGTGGCCCGCCAGGTTCCGCGGGCCTTGGACTCGGCGCGATAGTGATCGCGAAGCTCGATTTCCTTGTTGCGCAACGCGATAGCGGTCCCGGGCGCCGCCCTGCGGGACTTGGCCACCTCCCGCTTGGCCTCGTCACGGGCTTCGGAGAGCCGAGAACCGATCCGGGTACCGAAGGCCAGTTGGAAGTTGAGCCGCGCGGTGATGGTGGGCGTGGGCCGGTGCACACCGGTCGCCAGGTAGGCGTCGCAGGAGCGCACCATCTGCACCACCAGGCTGGCATACAGCGCATGGCTGGCATCGATATCCTCGGTGAACCCGTAGGCATAGACGAACGTCGAGTTCGACGCCACGTCACACCGGACATCGTTAGCCAAGGCGATCGCCGCGAACAGTTGGACGTAGGTGCGCAACCCGCGGCTACCCGGTTCGCCGATGGTGATCGTCCGCTGGGTCGGAACCTGGGCGGCAGTGCGGGAGGCCGCGTGGGCGCGCGCCA
>Ga0194039_1000639_pt1 | contig 20456 bp, 18 predicted proteins | sample JunL228m_MetaG_FD_148679 | JGI IMG/M metagenome (GOLD analysis project Ga0194039, IMG submission 148679) | Anoxic zone freshwater microbial communities from boreal shield lake in IISD Experimental Lakes Area, Ontario, Canada - Jun2016-L227-8m | ecosystem: Environmental > Aquatic > Freshwater >... | reverse complement strand
CTCCAGGTCTGCTGCCACTAGCTTCTGTGCGGTTATGTCGCGGACAACAGAAAGAAGGTATGGCCCCTTGCTCGTGTCGAATCTGTTAAGAGTAATCTCTGCATCAAACGGCACTCCGTCACGCCTGAGATGCACCCATTCGAAGGATTGCGATTTGCCCTCGTAAGCCTCGGCGATAATTTTCGCGCCAGCCTTTAATGACGATTCCCCGCTTAGCTGGAAGGCAGGGGAAAGATCCAGGGGGCTATGCCCAACAATTTCCTCCCTGGAACAAGAGTATAAATCCAAGGCCCGGTCGTTGCATTCCACGAAAATATTGCCTTCCATTACGAAAATGGCATTATGAGCACTCTTAACCAGGCTTGCGTACTTTGATTCGCTGTCCCTCAAGGCGTCTTCTACCATTTTTTGGGCAGTGATATCCCGGCTGACAAGAAGGCCCCCTGTCAGTCGCTGCTCATTATCGTACAAGTACACCCCATACGCAACGGCCCAGCGGAGGCCGCCGTCTTTAGTCAAGAAACGATAAGGGGGCACGGCTTTCGCTGCGCCAGGGTCAGATATAGATGTAAAAAAAATATCTTGCACCTTCTGCAGGTCTTCCGGGTAGACCATATCGAAGCAGGAAGTCCCCACGAGATCCCCCGGAGAATGCCCCAAATTCTTGTACGACGGAGAAGCGTACTGGATAATGCCCTCTGCGTCCACTTCCAGGACGAAATCCTGCATGTTATCGGCCAACCGCCTGTATTGCTCCTCGCTTGCAGCAAGGGCGGCTTCGGCATGCCTCTTGTCTGTTATGTCTTTCAGGCTGCAAATCATATTGAGTTGGCCCTGGTAATTGCGATAGTCAGTCACGTATATTTCGACCAGGCGCTTATCTCCGCTTGCGGTCAGCAAGTAAAATTCATAACTGTGGAGGTAAGTCTGCCCCGAGATGCAGCCATAGAACTGCTGCATGACTATTTCCATGGATTCGGGAGCTATAAATTCCGCGAACGAATCGGCGGCCAGAAGGTGGTCTACCGAACGCTGCGTCATGGACGCCAACTTGGCGTTAGCCCACAATATTTTAGAGTGATCGTCGAATATGCAAATCCCCGTATGGGAATAGGCGCTAATGGCCTCATATCGATCCTCACTTTCCCGCAATTTATGCTGGGATTGAATTTGGGCGGTAATGTCCCTGGTTGAGCCTTCGTAGTACATAACTGCGCCAGCGCTGTCCTTGACAAGCAAGGAAGAAACCCGGCACCAGAACATGGAACCGTCCTTTTTCAACGCCTGGTGTTCGAAGCCGTCTACGTATCCATGCTCGGACATCAGCGATTGGTAGATTAATCGATCTTCGGGGTACAGGTAGGATTGGGAGGAGATGTCTTTTATCTGCTCAATCATTTCAGCCGGCGAGTCATAGCCCCAACATTCGGCCATGGCCTTGTTTACAACAAGATATTTCCCCTCCGGCGTACTGCGGAAAAGGCCATCGGGGTTATTGTCAAAAAAGCTCTGGTAATTGTCGCGAATAGTATCCATCGTCTCCACCGGAGCGCCCTCCCCCTTTTACCGCCAACCAGGATGATCACGAGCGGGATCTCCCTGGCCGGGCATGCTACCCTCGGGCTTTTTTTGCAGACTGCCACTTGCCGCACTGCGTACACACTTCCCCGCCATCCTTGGTGGTGCGGACTGGCTCCTTGCAGAATTTGCAGGCTTTCAATGCCTTTCCTTTGTCGTCGGTATCATATACCACCATACACGCCGAATTAGAAGCGGCAGAACATTTCACATAAAACTTGCCTTTCCAGTCCCGAAGCTGCAGATCGGACCCGCACTTCGGGCAGGCGCCTATTGTCGCGCCAAAGGAACGTGGCATCCCTTGCGATCCCGGCACGACTTGGGGAGCCTGCTGCTTGATCTGCGCTACAAGGTCCGTGACAAAAGCCCGGATCTCGGTCATGAACTCGTCCCTGCCAGTTGCGTTCCTGCGCACCTGCTCCAACCGTGCTTCCCACTCTCCCGTCATCTGCGGACTTTTCAGAGCTTCCGCCTTGATAGACTGGATTAAATGTATCCCCTTGTCTGTCGGCTGAAGAACATTCTTTACACGCTCGGCAAAACCACGCTTGAGAATCGTTTCAATCGTGGAGGCTCTCGTCGCTGGCGTGCCCAAGCCGCATGCCTTCATTGCGCCTTTCAGTTCCTCGTCGTCCAGATCCCTTCCCGCTACCTGCATCGAACCAAGAAGGTCTCCTTCGGACATACGCTTCGGGGGCGTGGTCTTGCCCGCCTTTGGGAAAAGATTGTTGACAGCTACGGCTTCCGCCTTGGCGACTTCAGGCAGTAACCCGGAATCCTCTTCTGCTTCGCCGTCGCTCCCGTCGGGTGTCTTGCCTTTTGCCTTCTCTTTTTTCGCTTTCCCGTGGGTCGGGTCGACGGCAGACCATCCCAGTTCTTTTATGACTGTGCCGATAGTCTTAAATGTCTCCTTATCGATAACCGTAATGATCGTAGTCTTGTTCTCGATACGATCGGGGAAGAAGGTAGCCAGGAACCGGCGGGCGATAAGGTCGTAAACCTTCAATTCGTCGCCCTGGAGGTTCTTCGCAGGATTTTCCGTAGGCGTCAGGGCCTCGTGATCCTCGACCTCCTTATCGTTGACATATCTTTTATCGAGCTGCACAGGCCAACGCTTCCTGAGTTCCGCGATGAAAGGCTGCAATTCCGCAAGCTGCCCCTGAGCAAGGGCCTTGATCCATTCGGGCGCTTTTTTGGCGCCTTCTTCCGTCAAGTAGCGAGAGTTGGTTCGAGGGTAAGACAATAATTTGCTCTCGTAGAGACTCTGCGCAATCTCCAGGGTCTTCTCGGCAGTAAGCCCGAAACGCTTGTTCGCTTCTTTCTGCAGATCCGTCAAGGCATAGAGGAGCTCCGGCTTTTTCTTTTCCGTCTTTGCCGTTACCGACGCAATGCGGCCAGGCAACCCGGCTAATTTGCCGGCTATCGCCTTTACGTCCACTTCCTTCGAGAACCGATCCTGATCCTTTCCATCTTCGGTACGGAACCACTTACCTTCATAAGTGCCACCCTGAGCCTGGAAAACGGCCCACAACGTCCAAAAGTCTTTCGGCACGAAGTTTGTTATGTCAAGCTCCCGGTTAACGAGGATCGCCAACGTCGGCGTTTGAACGCGCCCGATGGAATACACGCCATCGCCTCCCGCCTGGCGAACGGCTAGCGTCTGCATCCGAGTTGCGTTAATCCCGACGAGCCAGTCTGCCTCCTGCCGCGACACTGCCGCGTCTCCGAGGCCACGGTAGGCGTCGTTTGGCTTCATTTTGGAGTAGGCATCCTGTATGGCCTTGTCCGTAAGACTCGAAGTCCAAAACCTTAGCACAGGCTTAGTGCAACCTGATAGTTTATATACCAGATCAAATATGAGTTGGCCTTCGCGCCCGGCGTCGCATCCGTTAATGATATCAACAACATCGGGGTTATTCATCAGCCCTGTTACTACGTCGAACTGATCCTTGGTGGATTTCACAGGAGCGTAGCGAAACTTGTCGGGGAAAAAGGGCAAATCATCCATCCTCCACGACTTGAGGTTGGGGTTGTATTCATCAGGTTCGACGGGCTGGACCAGATGGCCGATGCACCATGTAACGATAGCGTCCTTCCCCTTTATGAAGTTTCTGCCTGTGCCCTGGATACCAAGAGCCGTAGCAATAGCCCTTCCCATGCTTGGTTTCTCGCTTACGATAACACGCATAATGAATGCTCCTTGATTTTAATTAAACGTCGATAACTTCCTTGCATCTTCCGCTTACAAGGCACTTTACTATATCGTTTCGCGGCATCACTCCATTGTTAACGAAAATGTGCCCATCCTCAACAACATAAACTACGCCCTCTATTTCAATTTTCATGCCGTCCCGCACGACTGGGCCCGCCTTGACTCCATCGCCGGGGCCCTCAGCCTCGCGCGGAACGTGATCCTCCCCGTAATTGTTCTCCAGGGCGCTAAACAGATAATCCCCAAAGTTTTCATACTTGCGGGAACATATGTACTGTATCTTGCTCTTAACATAGTCTTCACTTTTTACGCCAATCCATCTCCGAAGCATCCTAAGAACATCCTTGTTGCTTTGCTGTTCGGACGGGAGCAGATCAACGACATCCCGCGGGACCGACACGTTGGCCTGAATATCGTAAAACTTCACCCCCACGGTTTTCCTCCCCTCCCGGATCGGAGACCATCTGTAATCGATATCCGTTTTTTCGCGGATCTCCCTGTAGGCAGGATTCAAAACCTTCAACTTGAAATTCCCGAACATTTCGTACTCGTTTTTTTCAATACCAAGCATCGTCTTCAGCTCATCAACCATGATGCTCCTGACGCCAATCGACATGTACTGGCGCAGCAGCTCGTATATCCTTATGGAATACTGGCTTTTAAGCCTCGCAATGTTGACCAGTTGGTATTGGGTGAATTTCTCCTTGATTTGCAGTAATTCTGTTTCCAGATGCACCGCAAAGCTATACTCGAACCAGCCCTCATCAACGTGATGCTTGAAACTGGCTATCCAGGTTGCCTGGGTGGTTAGCTTTCCCTGCTTTATTGTAAGCTTGGTCATCAGCAACTTTTCCGAGGCCGCCTGAATGTCTTTAACGACTTGCCCCGAATAACCCCTTCCTATCATGGCCGCGAAATCACCAACCGAAAGCCGGTACACACGATTTTCAAAGGTAGCGTGCGCAGGCTTGATGAGAGACACGAGATGCCGGATGATTTTTTGAGGCAAAACGTCGAGCTTGTACTGCCCTTCAATCAAGGGGTTACTCTGCACAACCATCAGATTTTTATTATCATTTATCATAAACACATCTTTCCTCCAGCAAGGTATTACTTATTTAAAAGAGGAAATAATTAAAAAATTACACAAATCTGAGAGGTAATAGTTCGCGTCGTTTTGGTAATAGTTCGAATTGCCAGAACCGACTCTGGGGTAAACCCGTAGCGGCAAGATCCCGCTTGGCGTCGTTTTGGTAATAGTTCGGGCTGGGCGCCCATCGTTCAAGAGCAAATTCCCGCCCCAAAAGGGTGTTTCGAGGGTCAAATAGACCACAATTCAGGACAACAACCGGGCAGTTGAGGAGAAAGCGGACCCGGAAGCGAAACCCGACCGTTGGCGTCGTTTTGGTAATAGTTCGTTGCGGAAGGAAAATCGCAGCAGTTCGATCCCCCTCTGGCAAAACCTCTCCGGGCGACACTGAAAGAATGAATATCGCCGATGTATTACCGGGCCAGTCGCGAGAAATAGTTAACGTCGGTTTGGTAATGGTTAGCGAGATTTGGTAATAGTTAACGTCGGTTTTGTAATAGTTAGGCTTGCAAGTATCCGGACTGGAACAGTTTTTAACTACGTAAAATATTAAAATAGTTTAAAAACAAAAGCTACGGGCGTCTGTTGATAACCACCGCTTATTGCAGCTCACAACAGCCTCTTTTAGAAAAAGATAAAAGCCCTTCGCATTAAATCTTGCTATCCAACGAAAAGCATCAACGCTTGTTTAACCTTAAAAACTTTTCAGGCAGGGGATCTTTTTGACTTTCCTGAAGCGGGCGGGCAGATCCAGTATCTTGCCTTGCTTCGTCCATGCGGAAAATCGCCATCGGGGAGGCTGACCCGGTCGGTCCTGGTCGGCGGGCCTGGGCAATCGGTCGACTTGCTCGACCGTTATGTGCAACACTTGAGGGAATTCGGCGTTGCCTTCGAAAAGGATCTCAACGCCCTCCCTGTTCCCCTGGTCTGGCCATAAGCCTCGGGACACAATAACAATGCTGGACGACAGCCACTCCTTGGTCTCAGCCAGCATTGCATCGGGAATCAGCAGGCGGAATGTCCCGGCATTTATCGAAAGAAAGCAATAGCCGCGGGCAGCCGCCGGAGACTCCCAGTAATTGGTGCTGGAAATCTCCGGGCCATTATTGCCGATTGTGATCAAATCCACGAATCACGCCTCCGGCTTATTTTTCGGTTTTCGCGACTCGACAGACCGGATCGGCACCCTTTTCTTCCTGTCCCAGTACGGGCTTTTGCATTTGGCGCAGATTCTGGGCCGCTCGGTGTGGATACGGGGATACCAGGACCAAGTGCAACGCAAGCAGGTAACATGCGTCACCGCAACTTCCGTGAGGCCGTCCCGGTAGCCGTAGCCGCGCTCAGCTTCAGCGTCATCATAACTAAAGATAGCATCTTCCCATTTTTTCTTTTCTGACTCCGGTTCGCAATCTTCTCCGTGGAACCGCCGGTTAAGGCCGTGAATGTATCCCTTCCAATAATCGTCACGCTCCCCGAAAGACAGCATGCTCTCTGCGTACAGCATTTTGCTTTTGAATTCAGACTCTTTCATCGTTTATATGTCTCCTTTTTATTCCCACACCTTCTTATTGTCACTTGTAAGATATACCAATAAGTATGAATCGTCAAACATTATTCGTTGGGTGCCAGGGTGCACGAAGTCCGCTGGCTCGGGCAAGGTTCCTTTTTCCTACGAAGTGTTCGTAGCGGGTAAATTCCCGCCTTTTCCCTACGAAGTGTTCGTAGCGGGCAAATTCCCGCCTTTTCCCTACGCGATCCGTGCCCCGTTAAAGGCCGCAGGGAACCGCTCAGCTTGCGTCTTTCCCGTACTCACGGCAACCCCCCATGAACACGACCGTCGAGGTCACGTCCCGCCCTGTCTCGGCCAACCCTGAATGATCGCGTCCCGTCTGGCCAAGTATTATACATGGCGTTCCTGTTGCTCAACGCCGCTCCCGGACTCGATTCAAAATCATTATGTGATTCGTGCATCCAATCCCCCCACTGGTCGAAATAAAACGGTGTTTCGGCAACAGCGCATTGGTCCCTGGCGGACCTGACCCAATCGGGGTGAATGGGGAGCGCGCCTCCCCCACTTTTACCGCCGAGGATTACGCCAAAAACATGAGGCTCAACTTTTAGCGCCTGATCGAATCCCCCGTGCGCCTCCCACAAATCAATTTCCTCATTCTGCCCTTCTATTTTTAGAATTTTGCAGCCAGGCACCCGGAAGAACGCCGGCAACTTTTCGTCAACTTCTTGTTGGCCGCAGACTACAAGGGTGGGGTAGACGTTCACGGGGAACGAGTATTTCTCCACAAAAGTCCCGATTTCGGCTACAGGAGCCCAACTTCTTGCCTCAGCCAATACCCACTCGCAAAACTCCAGCATCCGTCCGGGATTTGTCGTCGCAAGAAGGAACTTGTGTCGAGGGCATTGAGCCATTATCCTCTGGGCATCCCACGCGAGGGAGAACTCTGTGCCTTCCTGAAACAGGTCATCCACAAGGAAAACAGAAGGAGCTTTTCGGCGATGAGGAATGCTCCACGCTTCCTGCGTTTCCGGCCCACCCAGGCCATTCCACCGCAAATCTCCCAAGTATTTAATTTTACTCACCACACACCTCCTTTTTCCCGACAATCCCCGCCTTTTCTTTGCCTACCCGGTACCCGAACAAACGCAACAGCCAGTACCGGGGGAACGACACGTACACTTTTGGACCTGCGATCCCAAAATAATTATCGGCAAAGCGGAGGTTTTGATGTCCGAAATATTTGTATTTGCTCTTTCCCACGACCCTTCCCTCCTTACTTAAATCCACGGTGCCACCCGCTACCATGCGGACAGCAATTTACACCCCAGCTTCTCGAGGTCCGCCCCCTTCTTGAGGGATTTGACTCCTTCAGCAGGGTTCCCTTCCCAAAAGAGAGGCTCCGCGAGAACGTGCAGCGGCAAGCCGTGCAAGTCAAGCGCCTGATATGCCACGGGTCCATCACTGGCCGCCGTTCGTTTTGCGTAATCCGTTGCTTTTATGTTGGCGATAGTGCACGCCAGCAACCCCAAATGTACTCTGCTCATGAACCCACCTTTCTTTACCCTACTTATATACTGCTGCGTAAGATATGTCAAGGGTTATCTTGAGGAGGGTCGATACTCCCCCAAGTAATACGCGGGAAGTAATACACAATGAAGGAGAGAACCTCATGGGGCACTGTTTGAATCAACGCTTTGGTCCGCCGCCAATGGCGGCACTTGCTGCTCTGGCCGGTGGTGCTAGATCGTGAATAGGGCTCTTTCCTTTATTATGTCCCGGCGGAAATACCTGGTCGCGTCCCTGCTGATCACCCTGATTTGCTATGGGGCGCTGGAATATACCTCGAATCGTTACATTATTGCCTATACGAGAGAGGGGCATTACTGCCTGCCTTACTCGATGTGGCTAATCAAAAAAGGGGAAAAGCCTGGCCGCGGAGACTACGTGAGCTTTGTCGGCCACGGGATACCTCACTTTGCAGACGGCGTCAAATGGGTGAAAGTCCTGACCGGGATGCCTGCCGACAGGCTGGAAACGAACGTCGTCCCGGTAACTGAACGCAACAATTACAGCGAGGTTGTGGAAATAAACGGCATGCCCAAACAGTTGAGGGCGCAGGCGCAGGTTTCGCTTTACCCTTCCGTGCCGGGAGAAACCACCCTGAAATTCAGGGTATTCGAAAAAGATAGCAGGGGCCAATCCCTGCCGGCAATTAACAGCCAGACCATTCCGCCCGGGAAGTTTTTCGTTTCGACTCCGGCCCAACGGTCTTTTGATTCACGCTACTGGGGACTGATAGATGAAAAAGCCATTCTTGGCAAAGCTTATCCCATCTTCTGAGATACTCAGGAAGTTTTGGCTCGGCATATTTCTCACCGGGGTCTTTCTGGCCTCGCTGATAATCTTTTTTTTGATTTACACCGCCGCTACTGCCCGCGCTTCCGATGAACCTGGCGAAAGGATAGAGGATTCGGTGGTAACCGCGCCTTCCCAGGAAACCCTCGATCGCGTTCGCGAAGCAGTCAATAGTTTCCAGGCGGCTACACCTCCGGACCAGATGCAGGGATGGAAGAAGCGGGCGGAGAACATAACCCGCGAAAGGTTCTGCGAGGAAGCTGCCGCAACCGGAAGAGATGGCGGGCCCGATTGCCTGCCGGCACTGCCGCAGCAAGACGGCGATGCGGTGGCAGCGCAACAGCAAGAAGACCCCAAGGCCTCGGACGTTTCCGGCGGCAACGTCGCCAAAACAAAGGGAACTGTCTATTATTTCTTCTCTTTTTCCATGCCGGGCGAATCCCTCCAGCAGGCGCTTCAAGACGCAGATCGGCTCCAAAAGGAAGGGCAGAAGGTTGTCATGGTAATCCGCGGCTTCGTGGGGAACGATTTGTTCAAGACGGCCATGGCCTTCGAGAAGCTAAAGAGAGAAAGCGGAGTAGACAAGGACTTGCCGGTGGATATCGATCCGCCGCTATTCAAGAAATACGGCATCACCGAAATTCCCGTAACCATTCTGGCCGGCCCGAAGCAAACCGGAAGGACAACCGGGGACGTCGGCATCCCCTATTCCCTGTCGCGGTTCGACAAGGAAATGGAGAATTACGGAAAGGTGGGGCACACTTACGAAATCATCGAGCAAGACCTGATGGAGTTCGTAGCTTCCAAGCAACCGATGATCGAGGCGAAAGTCAAAGAACGGATCAAGGTGATCAGGAAGGAAATGTTTGTTCTGAAAAAATACGACGGGACCTTCGCTAAGGCCACAAAGACCCGCATGTACAATATCGATCCCGCCCTTGTGCTTAAAGAAGACGTGCTGGACCACAACGGGAAGGTGCTATTCCCCAAGGGGAGCAGGTTTGATCCCACAGACCACGCCTCCCTCGGAAGGTACATCGTCATCGACGGCCACGACCCGGCCCAGGTGAAATTGGCCCTGACAGGCGACTACCGTAAGGTGATGATCATCAGCGGGGACGTGGAAAAGCTTGCGACGAAACACCATAAGCAATTCTGGTTTGTCACCGACGCCATATTGGAAAGATTCAAAATCAAGCGTGTCCCGCTTATATTCGAACAGGAGGGTAAGTTAATCCGTGTCACTGAAAAAGCGCTGTAATATTATTCTAATAAGCCTGTTGGTTGTCTTTGCCGCATCATGTCCGGCGGTGGCGGCGGACGACCCAAAATGCAAAAACAACTTCCCCAACCTGGTGAGCGACATCAATTGGCGAACCTTTTTCCCGATGAGGCTGGGCGGGAATGTAATTATGAATTACGGGAGCATGCCTGACAATGTAGGCACGGAAAACACCGACGACTTCAATCCCAATAGCGTTTTTTGCACTTGCGACGATGCAATAACCGGCTATCCGCGGGCTGGCGCCTACGTATCCTTTTGGGAGCCGTCAAGGGCCATCGAGGTGGTGCAGAAAGACGGGTGCTACCCTTTCTTGTTCGGGATGGACATGGGCAAGGGAATGTCTCCGTTCGGCGCTTTTGGGACAGGCGGGCAGAGCAACCAGGCGGGCGCAAAAGCGTTTTACAACATCCACTACTACGCCTTCCCTCTGCTGACGGTTATGGACCTGATATCGGGGCTGGAATGGTGCACCGACTGGATAAACGACATTGACTTGCTGGGCATGACGGAAGTCGACCCTGGATGGAATGACGACGAACTGACGATATTCATAAACCCGGAAGCAATCATGTTTGGCAATCCTATTGCTCAGGCGCTTTGTGCGGTGGACGCCCTGGCCTCATCCGCAGGGTTCCCGCTAAACGCGCTATCATGGTGCGCTGGGTCGTGGGGATCTCTTTACCCCTTTACGGGAAATACGGGAACGGTGGGATCTCAGGTTCGCACCACAAGCCTTTTGGCGGGGAGATTGCTGGCCAGGTACGCACGCCTTCCCATCTACCCTGCCGCAGAATTCGATACGAGCTCTGCGGGTGCGAAATGCGGAGGCATTGTCCGGCCATTTCTAAAGAAAAGCCAGTACAAATTTTCAACCATCTTCCCTATCCCTGAAACGGAAGATCGCGGCGGCCACGTTTTCGGCAGCTCACCCTTTACATGGGGGGAGCACAGGAACATACCCGGCACGGGCGAATATCAAATATACATGGTGTGGAGAAAAAGGAATTGCTGCCTAAAGCTTATTTAAGAACAACATCGCGAATTCTGCTTGTTTTTTATGTCTTCTTTGCTCTTGAGTTGCCGCTTCGCGCTGACGACTTCACTTCTTCCGTGGAAATAGGTCGGTCAATGGGGCAATCCTCAGTTACGGACTTCAGCCCCTCTAACCTCAACCAGACACTGCAAAACAAAAACCTGGGGACAGCTTCTGCTCTCACTCCTCAAGCAGGCCAGGCTACAGGGCAAAAAGCAACTTACGAGGGGTACTATAGCAACCAGGGAGCCCTTACGGGGGCTTCCAGCGATATCGGCGATTTCGTGAATGGCTCGTCCCAGACGAGGACCAAGTATGATCTGACCACCGACGGAACATTTGCGAGCGCGTGCCTTGAAAAAGACGGAGCAGGCAAGTGCACTAAATGGAGCACTTCAGGCGAAATCCTGGGGAATACTTACCCTGATTGCGAAGAGGTGAAAATACCAAGGCGCGACGCCGAGCCAACGGAAGCGACCTGCACCGGAACAAGGAACACCACCTCCGCCGATTGCCTAATAAGGACAATCCCGAGGGTGACATCGGAAACGAGACAGGTTCGGTGCGCAGCCGCGCCCATCCCGTACGAGCCAGGCCAAGTGTATGCTGTATGCAAGGATAACGACGAATTTTTCAAGGTATACAGAGGCACTGCCATATACAAAGACGACTGTTTCTGCCCGAACCATTTAGTCGGCGCTCCCGAATACACAACACCCACATATAGTGGTTGCGGCGACATTGACCCCATCTACACCCTGCCAGGCAGCCCTCCAGGCGGCGCAACTTTCCTGGGTAGGCGTCTTAGCGGCACCCAGGCGGACTCCTGCGAAGAAGTGCAGGGCTCTTGGGATAAGGGTACGTGGACCTTCTATGACTGGTACGAGAAGTACACTGGAAGCACCATAGAAAGAGTTTTCCTTGATTCCGACTCCTCTTGCGGAGACATGACCCGCTTCGGTGATTCCTCGTGCACAATGGCCCGGCTCGAACAATGCGACTCAAGTGGCGGTAACTGCGTTCTTACGGTCGATAACGGCGAAAGCACGGGGCAGTCCGTTTCGCCGCCAGCCCCTCAATTATGCACCACCTTTACAGGGTCCATAGAAAACTACCAAGTATGCGTAAACTCGTCGAATGTAACGCTAGAGGGGCACACCCTGACAACCACGCAGCAAACTATAACGGCGAACGGGCTGCTTCACATCTATGGCGGGGCGGACGTTCCCACGCAGGCGTGGTTCCTGAGCGGATTTTACAAGCATGCACAGATCGCCTGCAACGTGGAAAACGATGACTGCCAGGCATTGCGGGACCAGGGTTGCAAAATGTACAAGCGGACGTGCGTGGACCCCACCGATTTTGCATGTCCGCAGGTGAACTACGTATACCGTTGCGGCGGCACAGGGGAAGTGCTGGGGTACGACACATCCATTATCTGCGATGGGAACGTCAGGTGCATGGGGTCCGAGTGCAAGGATACCAGCCACAACGCCAATAAAGATTTCGCCGCCATCCCGCAGGCCATGGAAATTTTGAACGCTATCAGATCGGACCAAGCCGGCCAGAGGATCTTCCCCGGCAAAGAACGCTCCTGTCAGAGCGGACCCATCCAGTGCTGCAACGCCAACAGCAGCGGTGTCAGCATCGGAGAGTATATCTTGGCCGCGAAGGAGGCAGCATCGCTGTACGCCACCCTGTCGACAGGGATTGCCGAGACAGGTGCAGCTATGGCCGCAAATGCGACAGTTGCTTACAACACCGGAATGGTTGCCACCGGGTTAACGAATGCTACGACGACCATGGTAACTGTAGGTGCGGAAACGGTAGCAACCACCACCGCAACGACGGCAGCGGGCGTTACCACATCAACCACCATAGCCATCGCGGAAACCGGGGCAGTGGTTGGTTCGACAGGGGCGGGGGCGGCGTCGGTAGCCCCGATGCTTGGAGCCCTCTGTTCATGCCTTGCTTTCGTCGGGGTCTTGATAGCGATCTACGTAATCGCCACGACGCTATACAAAATGGTCTTCGCGTGTACTGCCGAAGACATGGCGACGTCGGTTGACCTGGGCTTCAACTTGTGCCATCTGGTTGGACAACGCAGTGGCGGCGCGACTTTGGGTATGAGTTTGAAAAAAAGGAACGTGTACTGCTGCTTCAGCAGCATTCTGGCGCGGCTGGTTCACGAACAGGGCAGGCCCCAGGTGAACAGATCGTGGGGATCGCCTGAAACACCCGACTGCACCGGATTCACTTTTGGAGAATTTGCAACGCTGGACTTTTCCGTGATGGACCTGTCGGAGTACATGCAGCATATCAAAGCCAAGGTGGAATTGACGCCCGCACAGGCCCAGGCCATCCAAGAGAGGGCATTAAAGCTCAAGTAACCACGATCCGGGACAAGATTCTTTGACTCACAAAAAAAGGGGCCTGCTCGATGGAGCGGGTCCCTTTTTTGTCGATCTCCCTTGTCGGGGTTTGTCTTTAAATCAGCGGAAGTCCTACGTTAACGTATCTCCTGGACACGTCTGTCGTGCATCCCCTGTAAAGCTTGCCATACGACCGTAAGTAGAAGTGCCTTTTAGGGAGCTGGAGCACCTGGGGAGCGAGGATCTGCTTTTCTTCCTTTTCCTTCAGCGTTATGCCGCTGTTGAAGGATAACAGGGAATCAAACTTTTTCACCATGGGAGACGTGTCTTCTACGTACTGGGCAGTTTCGGGATGGTTGATCAGCATGTACCCCCAGGTATTTATATTGTCGACGATACTCCGGGTTACGTCCGGGCCAACCTCCTCGAGCATCTGGGCCATGCTTTGCGTGTACAGGTGCAGCCATACATTGGCACCGCCGCCTTTATTGAAAAGCTCCTGTATCCCCTTGTAGAGAATGTTGTGCCCCTCGTCTACGTGCAAGCAAAGAGGAGGATCGAGCTTCCGGTTGGATGCGTAAAAGCGCCCGATCATGCTCTGAAGCATGGAAACCAAAACCCGGCCAATGATATGCGCCGTGCGTCTGGCAAGCATCGAGCCGGTGTTAACGAACAAGGTCACGCCCCTGCCTTCCTCGAACCGCTTGATAACCTCGTTTACCGTGCATTTGCCAATGATTTGCCCCGTTGATCCAGAGGTCAGGGCCGAAAGCGTGGTACGGAGAGACGAAGAAACCTTTGAGAAAAAGTCCTGTGGCGAGGTGAGAATCTGATCCATGTCGGCTCTCAAATCGTCCCCTCCCGGAAGCGTATCTATAAGAACCCTGAGCCTCTTAAGACTGAGGTAATCGCTCCACTTCTTGACGTCCAAAAAGCTTATATTTATCTTGGGATTGGTGCACCCGGCTGTGCTCCGGTGTATCAGGGCGAGCGCCGAGATCACAACCTGGCTGACCTCTTGGGCAATAGCAATAAAATAATCTTCTTTCGCTTTTATTCCCGACACGACATGGTCTATCAATTCCTCTTCCATGTAGTAATGGCTCAAGGGATCGATCATGATCGAATAGTCAGGGAACACCGGAGTCAGCATCATGACGTCATCAAGCCGCCCGGATTCTGCGGAAACCTGGAGAATCTTTGAAAAAAGGTCCGTATCGCCCTTCGGGTCGATGACTACAACATTGTAGCCTTTCTTAATGTCTTGCTCTATAATGTTTTCAATAAGCCTGGTTTTCCCCACACGGGTCGTTCCGAACACTCCAAAGTGCCCACTCCGAACGTCATCATCGATTGATATCTCAATGGGGCTCGATATATTGTCCAACAAAACACCCTTCCCAAGAAACGTCACCCTGCTTTTACTTTTCGGCTGGGTTTTTCCGATTTCATTTATCGCCCTCAATTCCGCCAGAGACATAACTGCTCCTTTTCAACTTAAAATTCATTCGTCTTGTAAGTAATACCTTTTCAGTTATTATTTTTGGTAGGCCGGGTTTGTTGTTTTGAAATCTGACTGAACTTAAGCCGTATGGCTTCCTCGATTTATCGACAGGAGACCTGCGGTTTTTTTCGTTCAGCAATGAACGATCTAATTACCTAATTAAAATCTGCATTTGCGGAGAAAGGAGGAGTTGTTGATGATAAACATCATCAAGAAAATTGTCAGCCGCTTTACGCCAGAAGTAGTACCGAATCGAATAATTAAACGATCCGGAGGTGCAGCAAAAGTGACCGACAGAGAAATTGAGTCCGCCAGGTTAGTCAATCTAATGGTGCTCATCGAAAGGCTTGGAATGCAAGCCACAAACAAGAGGGAGGACAAGGCAACTTTTTTGTCCCCCCTGCGTAGCGAAACTTCTCCGTCGTTCACCGTCAACTATTACAGGGGGCGCTGGACATGGAAAGACTGGGGTTCAGGTGACTCGGGTGACGCGATTTCGTTCGTTCAAAGCTATTACAACCTCGATTTTCTGGAGGCGGTAAAAAAACTGAACGGCGATAGCTCATACGACTTTACTCCGCCTCCGCCTCAAGCAGTTGCAGCAGCTGCAGCCCGCAAAGCCGAATCGGCAGAATGGGTCAGGAATCTGCACAAGAAAAAGACGGGAAACGTCCGTCCGAACGAATTGGCCATGATGAAAGAATATTTTGCCCAAAAAGGGGTGAAATATCACGAAGAGATGGGCTGCTTTGTGTATTACCAAACAAAGGAGAACCGAAAATTCGTGGCCATACCAACTCCTTTCGCGGAGAACATCAGCGGAATCGAGTGCAAGGAAATTGGCGGTTCAAACCGCCACACAGTCGGCGATAAAGGGGTCTGGCTTTTGCGGAGATCGCGTCGAGCAGTAGTCACGGAGTCGATCATGGACGCCCTGGCCGCTGAGATTGTGCTTGATGATGAAACATTGACACTGATCAGCATTAACGGCAGCGGGATGACGGAATACCTCCCGGATCTTTTTAATGAGCTACGTCCAGAAGAACTTTTGTTCGCTATGGACAATGACGCACCCGGACGAGGAGCGCAGCAAAAAGCGATGCAAATCGCATTAGCTTTTTGCAACAAGCTCCAAGTCATTGACGACCACGTTCGCGCGGGCGTCAAGGACATGCACAAGCTCATCGAACTGCGTGCTCCCGCCAGAATCAAAATGGCGGCGTAGCGCACAACCTTAAGGGAGGCTTCCTGCCTCCATGGCAAATCAATCCAAAACAACCAGACTGAAGCCTGAACGTGATTCCTGCGGGAACACTATCGCACCCCCTTAGGGGTGTCATGACATCCGAAGGGATGTGTCCACAGTTTCAGCACAACAGGCAGCCCACAAGGCTTCGCCTCAAATTACCTGAAAGGGAGATTAAGAAAAATGCAGCAATCAATCGCAAAACTGTTTGGAATTCAAGCACCCCCCTCGGCAATGATCGAGGTCCGGGACGAGGATCACGCCCTGATCCCCAAGAAAGACGACAATTACATATTCAGAAAAGAGATTCTTTCCGATGTTTTGGCTTGGCTCCGAGGTGCAGCGGGTATCGATCCGCTTTTCCTCTCTGGCCATACCGGCACCGGTAAGACCTCGGTCGCAAATCAGATCATGGCCGCCGTGCGGGTGCCTCTTTATCCCGTATCGTGCCACGAAAGGATGGAAGCCCCTGAATTCATGGGACGTTATGTTGTCAGGAACGGCTCGATGGAGTGGATGGACGGACCATTAGTAGCTGGATTGAAAGATCCGGCAGGCGCCATCATCCTTCTTGACGAACTCGACACTGTTGATCCTGGAACAGCCGTAGCTCTTCACCCCGCCCTGGAAGGCAAGTCTTTTATCATCCCCGAAACCGGGGAGCTGATCGACCCTACCAGGTACGGAGCGAGAATCATCGCTGCCGGCAATACAGCCGGAAGCGGAGATGAGTCCGGCCTTTACCAGTCAACGAAACGCCAGAACGCCGCCACGATGGGGCGGTTCATGATCGTCACCGTGGGATACCCCACTGTGGAAGAGGAAACTAGCGTGCTATTAAGGGCTTGCCCCGACGTAGGACTTCACGTCATTGAGTGTATGATCAAAGTCGCGAACGAAGTTCGCATGCAGTACATAAATGGCGATATCGAGCTGGTTTTTTGCACCAGATCGCTGATCAGATGGGCAAACCTGAGCCAGTTTTTCAGGTCGAAGCCGGGAATCAGTCCCCTGCACTACGCCCTTGACCGGGCTATTGGCTTTAGGGCTGAAGAAGCAAGCCGCAGCGGATTGCATGAATTAGTGCAACGTATATGCGGTTAAGGGGAGGTCCGACCATGGACATCCCGAACAACCAGGGTATCGCGATGGTGCTCCCCGAAAACGCCAAGTACGGCGTCTGGCTCCGGGCTCAAACGCCTTCAGGCGGCAAAGATTGGGTTGTCTTCCAGACGGACAAGGAGATTTTGTCCTTCCGGGGGAAGGTCGATCAGGTTAGCACGATACCAAACGTACTCTTAACATGGCCCCACCGCCATTTCCTCGATGCCCAGGTCAAACTTAAGTTTGGCAAAGGGTACAGGGAAGTGCTGGAGTGGCGAGAAGGGCACGGATGGTGCGCCAAAAACGGCCCAGTCGCGGTTCCGATAAGCACGCAAGTAGCAATGCTGCCGCCGGCTCCGCCACCTAAACCAAAACCACCACCCCCTCCCCCGAAACCGGTTGCTCCGCAATCTCCTCCCAAGCCAGCTAAACAGTTGGTTAAGGAATGGATTAACGAGAAACCTGCCGGCACCGAGGAGTGGTTTTAACATTACCGAAAGGAGTAGAAAACTATGCAAGCACCGCATAACGCCCTGTACGGAATCTGGCTTCGGTCTGCTTCTGTATCCGGCGGCAAGGATTGGCTGATCTTCCAAGTCCCTAATGGCGTGATGACCATGTGGGGCAAGACAGGCTTTGTTAATCAAATGTCACCTGTTAAGCCAGGCAAAGATATTTACCATATTGCCCAAGGGAAGAGGAACAAGGGGTACGAGGAAGTGGCAACGTGGAGCCAAGCTCACGGATGGAGTCATGGGGCGCAGCAACACAGCGGCGCCCAAGCTCAAGCAACTCCCCCCGTACCAGCACCAAAACCAACAAAACCGAGAAGATCGTCTTCGCAAAAAGCGATCGCCGCGGTTCAGAAATGGACAGAAGAAGCCCCTCCGGAAGCGGAGTGGTTTTAACATCTCGATCAAACCAACGGGCCTCAGCGCCCCAATACAATTACCGTAAGGAGAAAAAATCATGGATACAACGAATATACTTGGAAATATAAGGGTTCTTATGCTGGACATCCGGCTGTGGTCGGGTCGCAGCTCACTTAAGCCCGAAGACTGCAAGCTGGCAGATGGGAGCGAACTGCCTCCCGAAACATTGGCTAAGCTTGGATCAAAGCTTCTCATAGATCCCAAAGAATTGGCTCCGCTTAATGCGTTCAAGCAGCGCGTTGTAAGAGCGGCGCTTGCGGTCGGAACCCGGTTCATCGGAGGCTTTGCAATACCCGAGAACAAGATCAACGACCTTGTGGCCGAGATCGACGAGGTCGAGACGCTGTTTATGGCGTACAGGGGAGAGCTTCTCGAAAGGTACGACGAGAAGCATCAGGCATGGAAAGATGCCAACCCGGGATGGGAAAGTGTCATTCAGAACGCGTCGGTGTCCGTCAAGGATGTTGCGCGGGCTGTTTCCTTTTCAGCCCAGGTCATCAATGTCGCTCCTGTCGTAGAACACAGTAAAGGTCTGGAAATTGAAGTGAAAGGCCTTGCAGGGCAGCTACGGCGCGAAATCGAAGTAGAGGCCAAAAAGACCTGGAAAGATTCATACAAAGGCCAAGTCGAAGTAACGCAAAAAGCCATCAGGCCTCTCCGGTCGATGCTTTCCAAGATCGAAGGGCTGGTATTTATCGATTCCGGTCTTTACGACATAGTGGAAGGCATCAAGGATGTTCTGGCGTCACTTCCCAAGGATGGGTTCATCAAGGGGCGGCAACTTGCCGAAGTTTGTGGCGTGTTGTCCCTTCTTGGCGATATCCCCGAGGCAAACAAAAGCCTCATCGCTAACGCCCTCGCGGAAGCCGAAGAGGCAAAGGAAGCGATCGCGGAAGCTCAGGCCATCGAGGTGGCCAAAGAAGAAGCGGCAAAGGAAGAGGCGAAGATAATTGCTTTGGCTAAGGCTGAAGCAAGAAAGAAAGCCAGAGCCCATGTAAAAGAGAAAAAGAAGGCTGCAGCCGACGTCGATGTGGTGAACGACGAAAGCGGTTCACTGTTTGGTGAAACCGATCCCGCCATTATCGCGGCTATCAACCAGCCCACTGAGCTCACTCGGCCTGCCGAGTGGTTCTGATAACAACATGATTGCCCCCGCAAGGGGGCATTTCTTTAACAATTACCGCAAGGAGAGCAGCATGGTAAAAATGATAGCATTAGATCTGAACCCTGAAAACGAATGGGTAAACCTGCCGCGCTGGAAAAAGAAGCTTCGAGGCTTCGCTTCTTATGTCACGGTTGCTTTCATGTCCCTTTGGGCGCCGGAAGCAACCGACATGGTGATGTATTGCGACCTCAAAAGCCAATTCATCGAAAAAGAAGCATCCAGCAAGGAGGGATTTCCGGAAGGATCGCACATAGCCGAAATCAAAGCCTATTTGTTTGGTGGCTATGGGCACTGCATGTTTTGCAAATCGCCCTTAATCGAGGGTGAGCGTTTGGAAGCGGATAGCGACTATGCGTGGCAGAACATTTATTGCCCTGAGTGCGGCTCAGGATGGACCGACCAATACACGCTAACCGGCGTAACCAACGTAAGCGAAGGGAAAAGCCGGTTGAATACATGAAACTTGGATAGGCGGGATTCGTTCTGCCTCACCCACAACAATTACCTGTAAAGGAGTCAGATATGGAGAACACGATAAGTGGGACCATGAAGCACATCAAAAATGGGCTCATCGGAGGGCTTATATTCGTAATGAAAGCCCTGTCCCGATCCCGGAACGTCACGCTGAAGTTTGGCGGTAACACGGCCTGGGCCACAAAAACAATTATTTGCATTCCTCATCTTCCCGATGACGACAAAGAAGCGGCCATTCTTGCTCGTGGTTATATCGATCACGAAACGGCGCATGTCGCCTTCACAAACTTCGACCTCGAAGTAACCAATGGGAAGCAATTCCACGGCATTTTCGAGGATATCTTTATCGAGCGAAAGCAAGGCGAAAAATATCCTGGTGCGGTGATCAATTTGAGAGAATTGGTCGCCCTCCTGGTGTCGCAAGGAAGCTTTCTCGCGGAAAAAGGAGACTTGGTAGGCAAATTGAAACAATGGGCGCTGGGCCGCTGCAGAAACAGAATTCTACGGCAACCAGCCATTGAACCACGCGAAATCGAAGCGGAAGCATTTTGCCGGGCAGCATTCGGCAAAGAGTTTTCCGATAAGTTTTCCGG
>Ga0194039_1000638_pt1 | contig 20466 bp, 15 predicted proteins | sample JunL228m_MetaG_FD_148679 | JGI IMG/M metagenome (GOLD analysis project Ga0194039, IMG submission 148679) | Anoxic zone freshwater microbial communities from boreal shield lake in IISD Experimental Lakes Area, Ontario, Canada - Jun2016-L227-8m | ecosystem: Environmental > Aquatic > Freshwater >... | reverse complement strand
GCTCTAAACATAGTTATAAATAATTCATTTGCAGCACCAGGTCTAAGCTCAGCTCCAGCTACTGCCTACATCGTTCCAGAAAATTTGCTTAAGTCAACAAATGACTTTTTTTCAGAAACAAAAAATATTGCACTTAATCAAGGTAATTTTGGAACCTGTGAAACCTTCTCTCTTGTCGGATTAATTGGTTATATTGATAAGCACGATGTTAATGCTTATTCACCTTATTATGCTTTAATGCAAACATACCAATTATCTCTTAATAAAGGGCAAGGTATTAACAAAAGTAATTGGTGGGGGCAGCAAACCTTCGGCTGGACTCTTAGCAATTTGAAAGATAGTCTCTACAACAACACTACAGAAGCGGTTAATTACTATCAAGTTTTACAAGATGAAGCTATTGGTGTAGATACTGGATACAAATCTAATGTAGTTACTCTTCCAAGCTGGAATCAAGGGTATAATAATTTTAAGCAGCAAAACAGCGTGCCTTTCCCATCGACAATAATCCCTAACCAATACTCATTATATGATTACAGTGACTGGTCTTCCAATCCTTCTGACACTGTTAGATCCCAAAAAATAATAAATTCTCTGGATGCTGGTCATAAAGTTATAATTTTAATACAATTTATGTATAGATGGGCACCAGTAGTTGCGAAAGCAACAATAGACAAGGCAATACCTGGATGGACAGGAACCCTTACTTTCCATTTAGATAAAACCGTAAATCTATCTAAAACGCCAATAAGCTTTGATATTTCAGACAATGTTAATGTCTATAGTGTCTGGGGAATTAGTGGCTATCCATCATTCACACAAAATGGGAACACTGTCACAGTAAAAACTAATCTTCCTTCCATGGGGGATATACTAGAAGCGGAAGCCCCAATTAAGCTTTCTTTTTCTGCTAGTGCCGAGGTATATACAGTATCAAATATAAGGTTGGGCACTCCATCTCCTACTTTATTGGTTCCATGGGGAAATGAGGGTGATTATTATTTTTATGATTCAAAAGGGACAATAAATAGAGCACCTTATCCAAGCGATCCTGTCAAATTAAATACACTTGCACCATTTACCACAAAGAATAACACTGGCTGGACCTGTTATGTGGATAGCGGTCATTATCTAGAAATTATTTCTTATGCTAAATCAACAAGCGATAATCAGATTTTATTTGTAGCTAGAAATTCCTGGGGGCCGAACCGAGGTCAAAACGGCAACTTCTTCTTAACAGATTGGTTCGTAAATAATCATTCAAAATTTGCTGCACAATTCAATCAACATGATGAAGCAAATCATTAGAAATGGATTTTTACCTGCCTATTTGAGTCGGGATTTCTTTGTTTGCTAAAAGTTCTTGGTTAAAATTAAAGTACCATACTAAATACAGAATCAGCAATAATCAAAAAAGGAATTAAAAATGAAAAGGTTACTAAGTTTTGGGTCTCTATTTGCAGTGGCGCTATCTTTAACAGGGTGTTTAAGCCCTACAGGATCAACCCCAGACCAACAAAAAACTTATGCAAATGGCATAGTAAAATCTACATTGATTGAACTTTATAAAACTCGGCCTGAAGCTCAAAAGAAAATTGAAGATTCAAAAGGGTACATAATTTGTAATACATACGCAATTGATTTGTTCTTCCTGCCTACAGAAAATGGATGGGGAATTGCAGTTAACAATGCGACAGGAGCAACTACTATAGCAAAGCTTATCTGCATTGGAATAGGCCCTGGTTTAGGGGTATCAGAAATGCGTAATGTATTAGTTTTTGATAATGAGATTGATTTTAATTCATTTATTCAGAGTGGCTGGACCTTTGATGCTAAAGTAGCTGCTGTTGCTCGTTTCTCTGATGAAAGCAAAGCAACAAAAGCATATCAGGTAAATTTAATACCAAGTGTACAGGTATATAAAATTGGAGAAAGAGGACTTATAGCAGAAGCTGTAGTCGATGTCTCATATTCTTGGCCAAATGACAATTTAAATACAAAAAAGTAAATTGCTATAAATAATTTGCTCTGCTATCTGAGAGGTACATTGGCTTGAGATGCGGTCTTAATAAACTGCTTCTCAAGCTGTATTAAACGCAAGTTTGCTTCTGTCTGCCTAGTAATTGAATTTCCAGCTCCATTGTGTCACCGCGTTTAAGGAATAATGGAGGATTCTTCCCCATTCCTACACCTGAAGGAGTACCCGTCGAAACAATGTCGCCTGGCTCAAGAGTCATAAACTGCGATATATGATAAACAAGAAAGAATGGATTAAATATCATATTGCCCGTGTTACCATTCTGCTGAAGTATCCCATTGACAGAAAGTTTCATCCAAAGATTATTTACATCATTTATTTCATCCTTGGTTATCATGAAAGGACCGACCGGATTGAAGGTGTCACATGATTTGCCTTTTGTCCATTGGCCGCCGCCACGCTCTTTCTGAAATTCGCGTTCTGACACATCGTTTGAAATTGTATAGCCTGCTATATAATCAATGGCTTCTGATTCCGAATTAAGATAACGACACTCTTTACTTATGATCAAAGCCAGCTCTACTTCATAGTCTGTTTTGATGCTGTTCTTTGGAATAACCACATTGTCATAAGGGCCTACCACAGTATTTGTCGCTTTAAGAAAAAGCACAGGTTCAATCGGGATTTTGGCATTGGTTTCGGCGGCATGATCTCTGTAGTTCAGACCAACACATACAACTTTACCTGGTCTGGCTACACATGAACCCCATCTTTCCGTCTCTGGAATTGTTGGAAGTTTTTCTATGTCAATTTTAGAGAGCTTCTTAATGCCGTCTTCAGCAAAAAATGAGCTATTCCAATCTTTAAACAAAGATGAACAGTCTCTTCTAGCGCCGTCATCAGTGAGTATTCCCGGTCTTTCCTTTCTAAATTCGCCAAATCTTATAAGTTTCATAAACTTTTTTCCTCTTTAGTCCATTTTGAATACGGGTATTTTACCAGCATAGAATTGTAGTATCTGGCAACGCCTGTAACTTCCTTGAGTATCCAATCGGGCAATTCGACTTTATCCTGTTCGCTCTTAAGTTCCACTTCAGCTACAATCAGTCCTTTGTTATCCTTTTCAAAAACATCTATTTCCCAAAGCAGTTCGCCTCTTTGTATTTTGTACCTGTTTTTTTCTATCAGTGGTTTAGCGCAGAGTTTGTGCAAAATATCTTTAGCATCTTCAATAGAAATAGGATACTCAAACTCGCTTCTGGAAATATTTACCACTATGCTTTTGATGCAGATATAGGCTTTATTGCCGCCTATTCTAACTCTGACTGTAGCGCCATTTAGCGTAGGAATGTAACCCTGGCAGTAATAGGTCGGAGTAACTCCTTCCATCCATGAGGTATTTTTCACCAAGAATTTTCTTTCTATCTCTGTCGGCATAAGAGAATCCGTTTTATTTAATTGTTTATCTCTGAGAAACTTTGTAAGAATAATCCATACAATTATAATCAAGGATGAATCAATTACGAATCACCAATAAGCCCATTTAAATTATAACCTATGTGCGGAATCTGCGGTATAGTTCATTTCTCGGACAATGCCATTGATTCGTCCATCCTTGAAAGAGCTAATAACACCATGTCGAGCCGTGGCCCGGATGGATGCGGCATCAAGATAATTGACAATGTAGGACTGGCTCACAGACGGCTTTCAATTATTGACATTGCGTCCGGGCAGCAACCTCTCTCAAATGAAGATGAAACTATCTGGATTACATTCAATGGCGAGATTTATAACTATCTTACCCTCAAAGTCGAACTCATAAAATTAGGCCATATTTTCAGAACTAATTCCGACACTGAAGTAATCGTCCATTTATACGAGTCTTTTGGAAAGGACTGCATCAGGAAACTTGATGGCATGTTCGCATTTTCCATCTATGACAAAACTAAAAACAGACTTCTATTAGCCAGAGACAGACTGGGGAAGAAACCATTGGTTTACTCCAAATGCGACGACAATTTTATCTTTGCAAGCGAACTCCAGGCATTGGCATCTTTTCCGAGTTTTAATAAAGAACTCAATCCACAGACTATTCATGACTTCCTAAGTTTCACTCACATTCCGGCTCCTTTGACCATCTACAAAAATGCTTTTAAACTCCAACCGGGGCACTATCTAGAATTGGATATTGCATCCGAACAGATCAATATAGGCCGGTACTGGAAAAGTGATTTCTCAACCAAAAGCGATATTTCATTTAACGATGCTAAAATCGAACTCAAACGACTCCTGAGAAACGCTGCCCAAAAGAGATTAATGTCGGAAGTTCCGCTTGGATGCTTTGTTTCTGGCGGGTTGGACTCAGCCGTGGTAACAGCATTGATGTCAGAATGTCTAAAAGGCGATTTGAGTACTTTTACCATAGGCTTTGATGATCCTCAATATGATGAACGGCATTATGCCCAGACTGTCGCGGATCATTTCAAAACCAACCATCATGTCCGCAAAGTCACTCCCTCTGATTTTTCTGTCCTTGAAAAAATCATAAAAAACTTCGGTGAACCCTTTGCAGACGCTTCAATGATACCCACTGCCCAGCTTGCTGGGTTTGCCAGAGAAAATATTACAGTTGCTCTCAGCGGTGATGGAGGAGATGAATTCTTCGGAGGATACTACAGATACAGTGTTTTCAGATATGCTCAAGCACTCAATATAATCCCTCAAAAACTTAGAAAAACCTTTGCAGATTCAATAACAAAAATCTTATCCAAATCAGGTGATGAAAGAAAATTTTCGGGAAAGGTAAGGAGAGTCTTAAGTTTAATAAAGGAAGATGGAGTTAGCAGATACTTTGATATGCTCAATAAGACCGATGAAAGCCTGAAATACACGATCTATGGAGATAAACTTCGATCTATTCCAATTATCAACCCATCCATCAACTATCTCAAGGAACTGTCTGAATCTTTAACTTCCTGCGACTCCATCGAAAGACTGATGGAACTGGACATCTACTCTTATCTTCCGAATGATATTTTGACCAAAGTGGACATAGCTTCCATGTCATCTTCGCTCGAAGTAAGAAGCCCGCTTTTAGACTACGATGTAATTGACTTTCTTGCAAAACTGCCAATAAGTTTCAAAAACACACTTACCACAAGAAAAAGGCTTCTAATCGAGACATTCAGAGATGATCTTCCAAAAGAAATTTACGCAAGGAAGAAGATGGGTTTCGGCGTCCCTGTCGGGCGATGGATAAGGAATGAGTGGAAGGAGAAAAGCAGAGAATTGCTTCTCGGCTCCGAAATATCAAAACACGGATATTTCAAAAGTTCAGAAGTAGAGAAAATCTTTAAGGCTCATCTGGATGAAAAACAAGACTATAGTTATCTGCTATTTTCTCTAATGGTTATGGAGCTGTGGTACAGAAAATTCATTAACAATTGAAGACCACTGGTGAGAAACGCCATGCTCCGATTAGTTTATCTTTCATAGGATCTTTTTGACAATATTTTCCAATTTTGCCATGACGTATTTATCTGGTTGAATTATGTCTAAAAACTTTTCACGGACTCCCTGAGGACGATAAGGTGTTAACTTGTAATTGACCTTTGAACCATGAAGAACTTTTGCAATTTCCGAGACGGTTTCTTCACAATTAAAGAGCTCTGGGCATATCACAGTTCTTACCTCGTAGAGTTTTCCAGTCCCCAATAAAAATTGGAGATTCTTCAGAATCGTTTTGTTAGATTTTCCTGTAAGCCTTATATGTTCTGTCTCATTGAAAACTTTGATATCCAGCACAAACAAGTCAGTATTATTTACAAAGTCAGTCAGAGATTCAAAATCAATGTATCCATTGGTATCTATAAGCCTTGATAATTTAGGTGTCTTTTCCTTCATCTTGATAAAGAGTTCGGTAATTGCCAGATATTGAAGCGAGCACTCTCCGCCGCTGAACGAAACACCGCTCAGGAAATCGGCTCTTTTTCTTATCTTCTGTAGAAGTTCATTTACGACTACTTTCTGAGCTTTCGGACTTGATGACCTTGGGCAATTTTTGATACAAGTATCACATTCTATGCACTTAGTTTTATCGTAAATGACAACTTTTTCTTTCCATGACAATGCGCCTGCCGGACATGTCGTGATGCAAATTCCGCAGGAGTTGCACCTATTGATAGTCTCAGGATTATGGCAGTATAGACAGTTTATATTGCATTCTTGAAGAAATACTGCAAAGCGATTACCCGGACCATCTACATTGGAAAAAGGAATTATTCTATTTATCTCGAAAATTTCATTATTCATAGAGTTTTTTAGCGTGAAGACCTTATTTTTCTTTCGGTAACTTTCAGATTATCCTCAGCGTCCTTTCCAAGAACTGTAGCGTCATTAAGGACAGCTTGAGAATTCTGAAGTTTTGCTATCTCGCTTTTCTTAACAAGGTAGCCTGAAATCCTGACTACATCGCAGTCCTGGCAGAAAAATGAAATGTATCTGAGCCCATTGGCAAAACTCCCTTTCATGATGTCCAGAAGCGCCTTAGGTGTTTTCTTGTAAGTCTGATCAAAAACGAAAATATCACCGATGCCGCTAGGGAAAAACTTATGGAATGGCCCTGACTGCATGATGTGTTCAAATAGAGGAGGTTCTTCACCAATAGGGATTCTGCATCCCGGTGAAACACCTTTGTCATCGCTTATACCTACCTGGGCATGCATAACATAACAGTTATTTGTTGCCTTGCAGTACATTGCTTTGTGTTCTTTAATAAGTTTAGCAATCTGAGCAATTATTCTAAGACCGAGTTCATCAGCCTCTTTCTCATGACCAAAACGACCTTTTTTACCATCTTTGCCCATTAGATCATTTACGCACTCAGCCAGCCCTACCATTCCGAACATTGCTGTGAAATTATCAAGATTTATCAACCCTTCCTTAACAAGAAAATTTGATTCAAAAAAACCGCTCTCTTCCACTAGGAATTTAATTCTCTTGTCCATGACTGATGCAGTCGATTTCACGACATCAGGAAGAATGCTAGTGATGAAATCATCTGAGGACGAGGCTTTCCTGGCAATATTGGATAGAACCATCCTTACTAGCGTATGACTACCGCCGCCGATTTTCAGACCATTGTAACAGCTTGCTATGGCATAATCGCCTTTGAAATCGTTTCGGAACATTTCATCATTGGCAAAACTAGGTTTAGCCGTGTGCATTGCGCAATCCATCGCTTCAACCATAAAATCTTCTGGCATATCTTTGCCAACTTTCAGCGTGATATTAGGCACAGCAAGGTCAAGCTCTTTTGTTAATTTTAAAATGATTCTGCCTGCTCTGGTTTTATCTGGCCCCAAATTTGCGTGGCAGAAAGAGTTAGGAATAGTTTTATCTATATGAATAAGAAAAAGCCTAATGGCAAGTTCTGCTTCTTTTTCATCGCCGATAAACCTTTCCAGCAAATAGTCAATATTGCCAAGATAAACCGGCAATGCAGTAATAGAGGGAATATGTTTATAGAGTATCAGAAGCGAATTTATTGCCTCCCAAAGGTTTTGCGGAGGCTGGAGTCCAAGAAAGTCTGAACCCTTAGCCATAAATTTTTCGAAGTCAACTATCACATATCTAGGTCTGTATGGCGCGTTGCCCTCATACATCGTACAAATCATCTTTTCCGAAATATATTTCTTCTCAGTTTCCGAGAGTTCTATTGGGTTTACCATTGACTCAGCAAGTGAGGCAAGAGTGGAAATTTTCTGACTGTTCGTAAGAGTCCTGTTTTTTATAGTACTAAGAATTTCGTTCATAATTGCCTACTCCATATTCAATTTATGTTTTATCCTAAAATTCCACCGCCGATAAATTCTCTCAGAAGAGATCTGCGAGGCACATCGCTAGACGAAGCTGATACAAAGTTTGATAAAAACTCCTGGATTCTTCGCGCATCAGCATAAGGTTCATGCCACTGCTTTATCTCAGCAAATAGCGGCTCTACAAGAGGTTTTAGTACAAACAATTCATAGTTCATGGCCGAGCTGAAAGCAGAATCGGCTAAACTCTGAAACGGGAATATCCAGCGTTTCTCTCCATTTCTCACGCTTGGCCACATCATCATCGTAGCTAAAGCTCTATTTCCTCTTGTCCTGTGGTCTCTTATCACTCTTCTTATGAGCCTGCAGTCCGTCGTGGAAATTCGAGTATTATGGTCGAGATTGAGTTGAGTGAGTGCATTTATGTAGATTTTGTATTTTCTCTCCTGAGAAAGAACTTTTGTCATCACAGGATTCAGGGAGTGGATTCCTTCAATGACAGCCATATCGTTGCGTCCAAGCTTTATCTTGTTCCCCAGCCATTTTTTCTTTCCATCTTTGAAGTCGAAGGTAGGCATCTCTATCTCTTCGCCTCTATCCAATTTTTCAAGATGTTCATAAAGCAAGGGAAGGTCAATTGTTTCGATATCCTCAAAATTGTATTCGCCATTCTCATCCCTTGGAGTTTTTTCCCTTTCAACGAAGTAATTATCCACAGAAATAATAACAGGATTAATTCCGTCCACTTTCATCTGAGTTGATAAGCGGTGGGCGAAAGTTGTTTTACCAGACGATGAAGGACCTGCAATCAAAACCCATTTCAAGTCATCTTTTCTTTTGTGGATATCATCAGCTATTTCGGCTAATTTCTTCTCCTGAAACGATTCCTCGACCTCAACTATTTTTCTGAATTCGCCTCTAATGATGAGTTCATTAAGGTCGCCAACCGTTCTGACGCCGATGGTATTTCCCCATTTCTTATATGTTTTGAAGATATTGAATAGAGCTTTCTGCTTTTTGAATTCTGAAAACTTTATAGGAAGGCTCTTGTCAGGAAATTGCAATACAAACCCGGAATCATACTGAATGAGCTTAAAATACTGTAAATCTTTAGTATTATCGGCAAGCGCGCCGTGAGCAAGGTCGCTGAAGTTATCGCAGTGATAGATGGCAATTTTGGGGTTATTCTGAAACCTTAGGAGATTGCACTTGTCCTCTCTGAATTTGGCCGCAAAGTGATAAAGTGCATCAGTAAACTGAACTTTATGGCGAACTATCGGGAATTTTGATTCGATGTCCTTTTTCATGCTTATCTCTATTTTCTCAAGCACTTCAGGAAGTTCTTTCTTATCAATTCCATCGAAGGAACAGTAAAAACCTTCGCCTAGGGAATGGTTAATCTCAAGGTTGTTATCCGGGTAACATTCATACGCGGCTTTTGAGAGCAGAAAAGCTACAGAATTTCTATAAACTCTCCACCCGTGCGAATCAGCTATAGTTAGCATCGTGAGGTCAGAATCTGTATCTAATGGATATGTGACGGATACAACTCTGTTGTTGACCAAGGCAGCAATGTAGTTGTGGTCAGGGTTGTAGGCCCTGTGTTTTTTTATTATGTTTTTAACAAGCGTCCCGGGATAGCATGTTACTTCTTCTTTATTGTCAAAAGTGATTTTTAATTGCCGCTCTTCTACTAAATTCATTTTATTCCCTGCCTAATGAATGTTTGAAAAAAATATAACACGCAATTATATATCGGACTCCAAAGATTTCCTCTTTGGAGTTAAACAATATATTTTTCAAAAAACTGTTTGTGGATAGCAGGAACTCTTACCGAAAGAATCATAACATCTCCTTCATAAACAGTTCCTACAACTTTGCAGTATTTGTAAATCTTAGCGAGCAAGTCGTATTTGTCAGGAGGAACGGCAATTTGCATGTATTGAGAATTTCTGGAAACTAATTCTTCTATCTTCTTGAGAAGTAAGTCAATGCCTTCGCCTGTTTTTACAGAAATAAATACGCAATCAGGATGCATTGAGCGGAGCCTGGCTCTCGCATCAGGATCATTAAGTTTATCAATTTTGTTAAACACAGTTATCAATGGTTTTTCAGTAGATTTGAGGTCTTTCAGCAACGCCATAGTCGTTTTATACTGTTCGTCCACGCTGTTGCTCGAAACATCTAAAACATGGATAATAAAGGCCGAAACGACAACCTCTTCCAAAGTTGACTTGAAGGCCTCAACCAGATTATGAGGAAGCTTTCTTATAAACCCCACTGTGTCAGTCAAAAGAACAGATTGGTTCCCGGGAAGACCTACAAGTCTTGTAGTAGGGTCAAGTGTCGCAAAAAGTTTATCTTCCACAAAAACGCTTGCCCCCGACAAAGCATTAAGAAGTGACGATTTTCCGACATTTGTATATCCTGCAATGGCGGCAATAGGAACTGAACTTTTCTCCCTTTTTGCCCGCTGGGTATCCCTGTGTTTTGAAACTTCTTTGAGCTCTTCCTTAAGATGAGCTATTCTATTTTGGACTATGCGCTTGTCCACTTCAAGCTGTGTTTCGCCTTCACCTCTGCCTCCTATTCCTCCAGCTCCGCTCTGCCTTGAAAGATGAGTCCAGGCTCTAGTTAACCTTGGAAGAGAATATTCCATTCTGGCAAGCGCTACCTGGATTACGGCTTCCTTAGTTGTCGCTCTTGATGCAAATATATCAAGAATCACTTCCTGCCTATCAATTACGCACAATTGGCAGGTCTCTTCCCAGTTTCTCTGTTGGGATGGGCTCAAATCAAAGTCAACGACAATACAGTCAGCGTGATTGTTTTTTGCAGCTATTCCTATTTCCTCGACTTTGCCAGAGCCTATGTAGAACTTCGCATTGCTTTCTCTGAGTTTGACTACCTCAGTCCCTTTGATTTTTAAACCCATCGTATCAACGAGTTCACAAAGCTCAAGAAGATGCTCTTTTGACTGTAAAACATCAATAGTAGAGGTTTCTATTCCAACCAGGTATGCTGATTCTACCTTTTTTGTTTTTTCATTTTTAAATACTGTTTCCGCCATCTGTTACCACATTATTTTTAGTTTAAGCATAGCTCGAAGAGAGCTAATATTCTGCAAGCTCAATTTTCTTCAAAGTGGATTTTTTATAAAAAGAAGATATTTTGAGCCTTTCAATTTTGATATAAAAACGAGGGAATAAGCTTTATGGAAACGGAAATCAACCAAAATATAGACTCAATTGAATCTCAAAGTGATATTTTTCAAAAATGCCTCAAAAAAGCCAATGACTGGAGAGAAGCAGGAATAGATCCCTACGGTTCAAGATATGACGACGCTGAAAGAGTTGCGTTAGTAAGAACTCAATACATACCAGATTCGACAGAACCCCAGAAGAAGAAAATAGCCGGCCGAGTTATGGCTTTCCGTATAATGGGCAAATCCATCTTTGCAGACCTCAAGGACAGCACAGGCAGGATGCAACTTTACGCAAATAAAAACACTTTAGGCGAAAATTTTGATCATTTCAGCAGAATAGACATCGGAGACATTATCGGAGCTGAAGGCTATCTTTTTATCACAAAAACAGGCGAACTCACACTCAAGGTGCATGAGTTCAGAATGCTCAGCAAAGCCATGAAGACACTTCCTGAAAAATGGCATGGCCTTACAGATATTGAAGCTAGATATAGACAAAGATATGTTGATTTGATAGTTAATGACGAAGCTAAAGACACTCTCACAAAGAGAATTTTGATCGTAAGAGAAGTAAGAAAATACCTTGAAAATATCGGTTTTCTTGAAGTTGAAACTCCAATGCTCCAGGTACTTGCTGGTGGAGCTGCTGCCAAACCTTTCAAAACCTATCATGAAGCTCTCAGCTGTCCTATGTACCTGAGAATAGCGCCTGAACTCTTTCTCAAAAGACTGCTTGTCGGTGGATTTGAGAAAGTTTTCGAGTTGAATAGAAACTTCAGAAATGAGGGACTCTCAAGAAGACATAATCCTGAATTTACCATGCTTGAAATTTATCAGGCCTATGGCGACTGCAGGACAATGATGGAACTCATTCAGGGCTTGATAACGACTGTGGCACAGAATGTTATCGGCACGCTCAAAATTCAAAAGAGCGACGGCACAATCATAGACTTGACTCCGCCATGGACTATCGCGCCATATACTGACCTTGTTAAATCCAAAGGCGGTGACGATTGGTTTGATATAACTCCTGCTGAAAGAAAATCAAGAGCCGAAAAACTCGGACTCAAATTTGACCCGAAAGCCGCTGATTTTGAAGTGACAAATGAAGTTTATGAAAAGCTTATCGAACCTACTCTTATCAATCCGACATTTGTGACAAGACTTCCAGCTGCACTTGTTCCTCTTGCAAAGAAGTGCGATGACAATCCAAACTTTGTCGATGTCTTTGAACTGGAAATAAATGGGCAGGAAATCGCTCCTGCTTATTCGGAACTTAATGACCCGGTAGAGCAAAGAAAGAGATTCGAATCTCAACTTAATGGGAGTGTAGCATCTGGAGATCATGAACTCTGTGAAGGTAAAATTGATGAAGACTTCCTCAATGCTCTTGAATACGGAATGCCACCGGCAGGCGGCATGGGTGTCGGGATTGACAGGCTTGCAATGCTCCTGACAGGCGCTGACTCTATCAGAGATGTAATACTTTTCCCTCATATGCGCCCGAAGAGCAATAAGTAACTTTAATCTTAGGAGTTTATGGAAGAATTCCAGATACGGAAAAGTTTTCTTTTCGGCGATACTTTTGCAAGGAAAGTCGATGGAATTCCAAATTTTAAAGACATAATTCAAGATTTGGATTCTCTCCTCGACTCGTCCACAATAACAAAGAACGATGTCTATGTTAAAGCCGGGGTATTCGAACTATCCGGCTCGAAGTACTTCATCAAGAGATACTCTCCAAGGAATATTTTTTATAAAATAGGTTATCTATTTAAGCAAATACGCGCTGAACACTCATGGTTTGCTTCTCTCTTATTAGATGAGCACTCAATAGCAAACCCTAAGTCCTATCTTGTTTGTTCCAAAAGAAAATTTGGTTTTATCAGGACGAGTTATCTTATAACTGAAGCTGTAAGCGATATTTTTTCTATAAGTTACTTCAAAGAAACATTCGGAAATTCAGACAAAAGCGAAACTTTTTACGCAAAAGTCATTAAACAGTTAGCCTCGGTTCACAATGCCGGAATTTTTCATAGCGATGCAAAGCTATGGAATTTTTATGCATATAAGGATACACTAGGTCAGGAAAAGATTGGAATATGGGATTTGGACGGCGCTGTTATATACAAAGAACTACCAATATATAAAAGAGTTTTAGACCTGTCACGAACCATAGCTTCCATAATAGAATTGAATAGAGAAGTTGGATTTGATGTTTACAATTCGACATTTATTGATAGAATAGCTTCTTCCTACGAGAAGTATTCAAATTGTCGATTAGCACTTAAGCAACTTGAAAGCAAAGTCGGCTGGTTCTTGGCTAAAAAGAAAATTTATAAAACCTAATCACATATATTTTATGAAAGAAAAGCTTTTGGGGAAAGTTATAATTGGAGACATAAAGCAACTCAAAAAATCATTTGAAGAATTTTCCTCTATTACTGCAGATTTAAACCTCCAGCATGAAGAATTGCTGGAACCTTCCCACACAAACCTTAAAACTATTTCAGAAGCCGTGGAACTCTCATCACATGGCACTTTTGATCGAAGAGAGATTAGACGAATAAAATTTGAGCCTACAGACAAACAAGGCTGGTGGCTGAAAAGATCAGATATCGATGGTGATCCGGTAAAAATTTCGCACAAAAATGCCTTTTATGTTTATGAAGGCGGAGTTAATAACATTGTGCTGAAAAGAAATGGCGACAAGAAAAACTATATGCGCCTGACAGAGCACATCATTGCAATTAGAATGGGTTCAGATATAGACAATATGCTTATTACTGTCGATTCCGATGATCCACCGCTTTTTGACTTGGGCTCTGCACCCATAATTGAAGCCTTGGATAAAGTCGAAAGAGTTAGAACTAAAGAACCTTGTCGTTACTTTACCGTTAAAGAGACAGTTTCCGCTGTATGGGCAAACGGTGCTTTTTTAACAATTGCTCCTCAAGACCCCGATTGTTACTCTCTAAAAGTTGACTGTGCGATTAACTTCCCGAATGCCATGGGCAAACAAAGAATATGCTTCGTAGTGGATGAAGATAACTTTAAAATGGGCTCAAGCGCAAGGACAAACTGCTCGCTCAAGCATGCTATTCTCTGTAAGACAATTGGCAAGTTCATCCCATCGGTAAGGCATCTTGGCTATAACAAAAAAAACATACTTGTTGTAGGCAATAAAAAATACTTCAATAGGCCCAGATTAAAACACAAAGGCAAACCTCTTGAAGCAGTATGGCATAGAGCCACTCTTGATCTACTGGCGGCTTTCGCATTGGTTGATGAGGGGAGATTTATAGGCGATGTGATTTCTTACAAGTCAAATCATAAATACGATGTTGAGCTGATCAAAGAACTTTATAAAAGAGACCTTTTAATTGAAGTTATTCCACAATCAAAATGATGCCGTTTAACAAAGAAACCTACCTTCTTTGGATTGATAATGAACATTCGCCAGATCTCAATATGGCAATAGACGAAGAACTTCTCTTCGAATCCCAAAAGACCAATACGCCATTTCTGCGCTTCTACGAATGGGATAGAAAAGCTATATCAATAGGCTATATACAGAGCTATTCTCAAACTGCCAAGGAGGGTTACGATTTAGTCAGACGACCTACAGGCGGGGGAGTCGTTTTTCATGATATTGACCTTACTTATACCATAACTATTCCTTCAGGACATAAAATAGAGCTCTTACCTAGAGAAGAAAGCTACCATATTTTCCATAAAATCATAATCTCTGCATTAGCCTCAATAGGCCTGGCAGGGGAGTTGATTCAGACTACAAAAATTTCAAAAGAACGGCACTCTATGCAGTGCTTCAGTGCTCCTGTTAAATTCGATGTTGCCATAAAGACTGACAATACAACTTCAAAAGTCGCCGGTGCAGCGCAGAGACGAACAAAGCATGGAATTCTCCACCAGGGAAGCATAGTTTTGCCAGATATGAAAAGCATCAGAAAAACCTTGATAGATAGCATAATCGACTCTTTCAAAACATGGCTTGGAATAGCATTCATACCTTTTATGCCAAGTCATGATTTCTTAGATCGAGCCGAAATTTTAGCGCAAATTAAATATAGTCAATCTAGCTGGAACAAACTAAGGTAGAACTTGTTACAGTTTACTTATTTTCCTAAACTAGACACCTTCAAATTTTCGTTATTGTCGCCTCTCTAAGCAATCACCTTTTTATTTTTGCTTTCAAAAACCTACTACATTAATGTCAGTTTTTTTGTTTAATACGACATTAATAGTATAAAAGTGCTAATGAAGTCTTCCATAATATTATTTTTTACAAGTTTATTAAATATTGCTTTCCATATAGATACAACCATAAATACTTAAATACTTCCTCATTGGCACAGCTATTGCTATATGGAAACGATATTGGAAATGCTCAGTGTATTTCTATAAATCTAAATGGAGTTAAACATGTATAAAAAATGTCTAGTAGCGACAATCCTAATCTTGCTAAGCATCACATCGATGTTTGGAGAAGAAAAAACCAAAAAAATCAGGCTGATACAAGATGACGCTCAGGTAAACATGGTAACAAAAGTTTACAAACTTAAATATGCCAGCTCGAGCGATCTTCTGCCATTCGTTGAAACTGCTGTGATGAGATATGTCAAAGAATCGAAAGTGCAAAGTTTAAACTACGATGCCAAAGGCGAACAGTACCTCGTTGTGAGCACAGGCGAAGGAATGATGCCATTCATTGATGACATGATTACAAAGCTTGACAGACAGGGACCCAAAAATGAATATGGTTCTTTGATAGAAGGGACAGGTATTTCAAGATTTGTGTTATACCCAAAATATCGCGCCACAAATAAAATGGTCGAACTCGTACAGTGGTTCAATAATTACGGTCAGGCATGGTACGATGCCAGCACATCAATGATTTACTGGAAAGATTCAAAATATGACGGCAATGAAACTCTGAAATGGCTTACGGCTCTGGACAGACCCGTTCCACAGGTAGAATTAACCGTAAATATCTACAATATCAGAGACAGCGATTTGTCTGATATAGGCGTTGACTATCTTGCTTGGAAAAACGGTCCTGGTTTGGACATACTGAGCGTAGGGTATCAGGCTATCAATATGAATAGCGTAGAACAGCTTTTCTCCCAGTCGTCCAGTTTATGGAGTATGGCAGGAGCCCCATGGGGAGGTTATTTGGCGGCACCCCAATTTGATATGAGTTTCATTAGGCTTCTTGCCCAGACAGGAAAGGCAAAAGCAGTTTCTACAGGAAAACTCGTTGTAGTAAATGATTTCGATAATTCATATAATATCAAATTCTCTCCAGACTTTGATAACATTCAGAAGGATATGCAAAGCGATACTACAAGTATTGTTTCCAGTCCTTGCTCTGTTGACCTGACAGTTAAATCACCAATAGTCTGCTTCAAGCAAATCGGAACTAATACAGATGCAGATACTGCCGTAGATGTATCTGGTACAGAAGGAACTATCATATTCGGTTACCAGATGGCTACAGTCAATGATGTTTATGAAAGAAATAATTTTGGAAATGAGCTTACTCAAAGCTCGACTGTTTCATCAAGCCTGAACCTTGATATGAATGTGGAAAAACTTCTGGCTGTCTGGACAAAGCAGTATGATGTAGAACAGACTGTAGGAATTCCATTCCTTATAGATATTCCGTATGCAAAATATCTTTTCGGCACGGTTACAAAGAACAAATCTATAGACCACATGGTGATGACAGTCAAGGCTGAGCTCATCAATCCTGACGCTACACTACAGAAATGGGCAGGTGAAGTTATCACTGCTGCAGATATTCCTTTTGACACTAAATCAAGAGACTATATCAACTAAACAATAAGGATTTTAATTATATGAAAAACAGACTAAAAATTCTACTTTCTATCTGCGGACTGCTCGGCTCGACAATGTACGGCGCTTGGGATGAGACTACAGATGTTAACCTGAATAACTCAAAGCTCTCTATTAGCAATAATAATCCAGGAGTTATAAGAGTAAATAATGTTCAGCCGACTGAAAAATATAATCCAACAAATGTAAATGCTTGGCTGAAAATTGACATTGATAAGGAAACCGATGCCGTTCATTTCGTGAGGGATAATAATAATCCATTTGTAGTTACCAAAACCTACGCTCTAGAAAACGCAGACCCTTACCAGATAAGGAAATTTATCAATACAGCCATACAAGCTAATATGGTTGACAGAAATCCTACAGTAGTTGACTGTATAAAATTCAATGACGGCAAAGGCTTGCTTATAGTCGGCGCTGAAGATTACCGTTTTACCTCCAATAAAAACGGAATGAGCATAGATGAAATAGTCTCTACGCTGGATAAACCAGATATTACAGCATATCAAGGCCAGAGGACATTTATGTACTTCCCAAGGTATTGGGACTCGCGTTCATTAGCCGCAATTGTAAAAAGAGTCGGCGCAAATATAACTGAAGCAAATACTAACGAATTGCGTTACGGCAGTGACAAAATCGGATACGACGAACAGCTTAACTGCCTCTTTATGTATGTTCCCCAGTACAGCAGAAAAAACATTCAAGATATGCTTAAACTTTATGACAGTCCGACATGGGAAGTAAAAGTTAAGTATAAACTCTATGAACTTGATGCCGAGAATGACGGTAAAATTGGCGCAGACTTCGAAGCCTGGAAGAATAATGCAGGAGTTGACTTCTTCGGAGTAGGCGGTCAGTTCAGAAGCGGCTGGAGCGCCACCTGGGACGGAGGAGCCATGCCTAAAAACAATGGATACGGCAACACAAGATACTCTAATTTTAATCCGAAATGGAATTCACGATATCTTGATTTTCTTGCTGTTCAAGGTCACGCCAAAGTCGTAACCAGCGGAAGTCTCGCTGTCCTCAATCAGATGACAGGAACAGTCATAGAAAATACGAACCTCTTTAACCCTGAATTTGTAAAGATACCTGACCAAACGCTGGATTCATACATAATTTGCGACCCTTATGATGCCACAACAGCTGACGGAAATTATAGAGTAACCTCTGCTACAGACAGCAGCGGAACATCTATAACAGTAAGTGGGACAGGCGTTATATCCGTGAGTAAAATAACATATGGTTCATTCACTTCGTACTATTTAAATGTGATGTCAGGATCGGCTTTCTTTGAAAAAGGCGGCGCAAATATAGGAACTTCGACCAAAGCTTACAATGTAGTAGTACAGAAATGCATTCAATCAGGCAACGACCTTGGAGGGGGCGCTTCCTATACTCTAGCCTGGACTGATCAGACAAACTGGAACACTGATCTAAACTTAAAGATTTATCATGGGTATCAAGAGTGGACCACTACCAACCCTGAGGGCTATGGTTTTACTATGAACTTGACTCCTGCCATCTGTGAAAATGCAACTATAATGAATTTATCTATGGTTAACAGCTCTCTGATAGGTTGGAATTCAGACGGAAGCCCAAGAATAGACAAAGACAGCGAAATTAATACTAAAGTTATGATTTCCAATAAAGATAACACTTTTGTTATCGGAGGTTTGGAAAAGAAAACGGTTGTAAGCAGCGTCAGCGGAATGCCATATCTCAAAGACCTTCCCGGCATCGGCTGGCTTTTCTCTACTGAGTCCGAATCCACCAAAAAATCTCAGCTTGTTTTGGTAATGGAATGTTCTCTGAATAATCCTGACACCAAGATTGGCCAAGGCGAACTCGGAGATGTTATTAAGATTAACGAAGGCTTAAAAAATGCAGGAGAAAAGAACTCATGGGGCAAAGACCAGTATTATATAGGAATTGACCCAAACAAATCATAGATATTGCTTATTAAAAACGGCGGCCTTAATAAGCCGCCTTTAACTATCAAAATTTATCACAAAAAATTATGAGAAAATTAAATAAAATCTTCGCTCTTCTTTCTTTAACTGTTATCCCATTAACTTTTACTTCTTGTTCAACTCTTCAGCCTTCTCAGACTCAGGAAGTTGTAGTTGAAAAGTCAGGCGAAAAAATGGCACATAGAATAATCGATGGTTTTCAGACTCAAGACTATGGTTTATTCAGCAAGAATTTCACTCCAGAACTTAAAGAGCGTTTCCCAAAACAGGATTTTAAAGCCTCTGTTGACTCATTCAATAAGAGATACGGCAAACTTGAATCTATGACTCCAATGGGCGAAATGAAAATTAGCGGAATGGATGTCATTTTCTGGAAAGCCAGATTCAGCGCCAATAAAAACGATGTTTTAATTCGCTTAGTTCTCGGGCAACTTGACGGGGTTTACAAAATTTTTGGGTGGAGCATAGAATAAAAAAGTTATTACAAACAAAATGAATCAATGCATAGATATAGACTTTAAAAATTTTTAGGGCAAAAAACTATGATTAAATCTCTATGTTTATTCATGCCATTTAACAATTAAAGGAGTAAGTCGTGAAAAGGAAACTAGTAATCGGATTAACAACAATAATAGGCGCTTTGGCATGCATGAGCGCTTTGGCTGACGGTGAAATCGCCACCACAGCAATGGCAAGCGCATCTGCGATTAACAGCGGAGATACAGCCTGGCTGATGATAAGTGCAGCTCTTGTGATGCTTATGACGCCTGGTCTAGCCTTCTTCTATGGCGGTCTTGTCAGAAGGAAAAACGTTCTCTCAGTCCTTATGCAGTGCATATTTATATTATGCCTTGTAACCATACAGTGGGTTTTATTCGGATATAGTTTATCATTTGGACCTGATATTAAAGGTATAATAGGAGATCTTTCATGGGTCGGATTGACAGGAGTCGGACTTACTCCGCACAGCATTTATGGATCTACTGTCCCTCATCAGGCATTTATGATATTTCAGGCAATGTTTGCAGTAATAACTCCTGCTCTTATCATCGGAGCTTTTGCTGAAAGAATTAGATTTATACCGTTCTGCATTTTTACGCTCCTCTGGACAACATTGGTATATGATCCAGTCGCTCATTGGGTTTGGGCAGATAAAGGAATGCTCGGAACATTCGGCGGCATGGGAGCATTGGACTTTGCAGGAGGAACCGTTGTTCACATCAATGCCGGTATGGCAGCTCTGGCAGCAGCTCTATTTCTCGGAAAGAGAATTGGATACCCTGATAAAATGTCTCCGCCGCATAATCTTCCATTTGCAGTGCTTGGGGCAGGATTGTTATGGTTCGGATGGTTTGGATTCAACGCAGGAAGCGCTCTTTGTGCTAATGGTTTAGCTGTAAGTGCTTTTGTAGTTACTCATGTGGCAACTGCAGCGGCTGGAATGACCTGGGCGATATTGGATCTCCTTCATAACAAGAGATCAACACTCCTGGGAGTAATAACAGGCGCAGTGGCAGGTCTTGTAGCAATTACCCCGGCGGCCGGATTTGTGACGCCTATGGGTTCTATAGCAATAGGTTTCGGTGCAGGTTTAATATGTTATTTATCAGTTACATT
>Ga0194039_1000636_pt1 | contig 20490 bp, 15 predicted proteins | sample JunL228m_MetaG_FD_148679 | JGI IMG/M metagenome (GOLD analysis project Ga0194039, IMG submission 148679) | Anoxic zone freshwater microbial communities from boreal shield lake in IISD Experimental Lakes Area, Ontario, Canada - Jun2016-L227-8m | ecosystem: Environmental > Aquatic > Freshwater >... | reverse complement strand
CCCCAACACCGACCTCCGGCTCTGGCCCGGCCAGTTTGTGAACGGCCATTTGCTGCTGGCCGTCCGCAAGGACAGCGTCGTGGTGCCGGATTCGGTCATCCAACGCGGACCCGAAGGCAATTTTGCCTTCGTCATCAAGGATGACCAGACGGTCGAGGTCCGCCCGGTGAAGGTCGCGCCCATAATCGCAGACCAGGTCGAGCAAGCGGAGACAGTGATCGAGGAAGGTCTCCGCCCCGGCGAGCGGATCGTCGTGGATGGCCAGTATAAGCTCCAGCAGGGTTCCCACGTTAAGATGGCAGAGGCGACGGACAAAGCCGAAAGTCGAAATCCGAAAACCGAAATCCGAAATCCGAAACCCGAAGGAAAACCGAAGGCCGAAACCCGAGGTAAGACCAAGAGCTGAGGCGTCAGATGGCATTCGACTTTCAACGCAAAGACGCAAAGGTGCAGCGGCCCAATCCACCTGGCAGGGGCGCGTCCCGACCAGAACAAGCAAGTTCCAACCCTCTCCGACTTTGAACGTCTCCGAGCCATTCATTCACCGCCCGATCGCCACGTCGCTCCTCATGGCTGGCGTGCTGCTGATGGGAATGCTGGGCTACAGTCTCCTCCCCATCTCATCGCTGCCACCAGTGGATTTTCCCACCATTCAGGTCACCGCACAATATCCCGGGGCGAGCCCGGACGTGATGGTTTCCTCGGTGACCACGCCGCTCGAACGGCAGTTCGGTCAGATCAGCGGCCTGGCACAGATGACTTCCGTCAGCTCGTTTGGCAACGCCAGCATTACGCTCCAATTCGTGCTTGATCGGGACATCGACGCTGCCGCCCAGGATGTTCAGGCGGCGATGAATGCGGCGAACGGCGTCCTGCCGCGCATGCCCAACCCGCCCACCTACAGCAAGGTCAACCCCGCCGATACGCCAATCCTCACGCTGAAAATTACTTCCGACACCCTGCCGCTGGAGAAGGTCAACGACCTGGCTGACACAGTCCTTGCGCAAAAGCTCAGCGAAGTCACCGGCGTCGGCCTGGTGACCATCGAAGGCAATCAGAAACCCGCCGTGCGAGTCCGCATCAACCCGACCGCCCTCGCCTCGCAGGGACTCAGCCTCGAGGACGTGCGCACCGCATTGATCCAGAACAACGTGAATGCTCCCAAGGGCAGCTTCGATGGACCGCGCCAGTCATACGCCATTAATGCCAACGATCAGATATTTTCCGCGGCGGAATTTCGCGAGGTCATCATCGTCTCGAAAAACGGCGCAACGGTCCGCCTGCGTGACGTGGGGGACGTGATCGACAACGTGGAAAACGTCCGCATGGCGGGATGGGTGGACGGCCAGCCCGCCGTCATCGTGGATATCCAACGTCAGCCTGGCGCCAACATCATCGAGACCGCCAACCGCGTGAAAGCGTTGTTGCCGAAGCTGCGTTCGACAGTGCCGCCTGCCGTTAAGATTGCCATTCTCACCGACCGGACGGCCACCATTCGCGCCTCAGTGCAGGATGTTCAGTTCACGCTCGTTCTGGCGATCTTGCTCGTCGTCATGGTGATCTTTGTCTTTCTGCGGAAGTTCTGGGCTACGGTGATTCCCAGCGTGGCTCTGCCGCTAACCCTGGTCGGCACGTTCGGCATTATGAAGCTGGCCGGCTTCAGCCTGGACAACCTCTCGCTGATGGCCCTGACCATTTCAACCGGGTTCGTGGTCGATGACGCGATTGTGATGATCGAGAACATCGTCCGCTTTATCGAGGGGGGTGAAGCCCCCATGCAAGCCGCGCTCAAGGGCGCCAAGCAGATTGGCTTCACGATCATCTCGCTGAGCGTCTCCCTGGTCGCGGTCTTCATCCCGTTGATCTTCATGACGGGCATTGTGGGCCGCCTGTTCCGCGAGTTTGCCATCACACTCAGCGCAGCCGTCGTCATCTCCGCCGTTGTGTCGCTGACCCTCACTCCGATGATGTGCGCGCGCCTGTTAAAAGCGGAGGACAAAACCAAGCACGGACGTCTGTATCTGCTTACCGACCGCATGTTCCAAGGGTTGCTGGATGCTTATGACCGCAGCCTGCAATGGGTGCTGCGACACCAGGCACTCACGCTGGGGGTGGCGATTGTGACCATGGCAGCGACCATCTGGCTCTATATCATCGTGCCCAAAGGCCTGCTGCCCGAGCAGGACACCGGCCTGATTGTTGGCGTCACCGACTCGGCCCAGTCCATTTCGTTCAAGATGATGGTCGCACGCCAGCGGGCCGTTGCCAACATCGTGCGGCGTGACCCGGATGTCGTCAGCGTGGCTTCCTTCGTCGGCGCCGGCACCGTGAACCCCACGGTCAATTCCGGCCGTCTCTACATCAACCTCAAGCCGCGCGACAGACGCCAGGCCAGCGCCAGCCAGATCATCGACCGGCTGCGGGCCGCCACTGACTCGGTCGAGGGCATTTCCCTCTTCATGCAGGCAGCCCAGGATGTGCAGATTGACAGCCGCATCAGCCGCACTCAGTATCAATACACCCTGACCGACGCCGACGTGCTGGAGCTGTCAGAATGGGCGCCGAGACTTCTGAACGTGCTGCGCAACAAGCCGGAACTGACTGATGTTGCCTCAGACCAACAGTCCGGCGGCCTGCAAGTCAGCGTGGAAGTGGACCGCGAGAGGGCCTCGCGCCTGAATGTCCGCACCCAGGCCATCGACGACACACTTTATGACGCGTTCGGGCAGCGCCAGGTCTCCACGATTTTCACCCAGCTCAATCAATATCGGGTCATCCTCGAGGTCGATCCGCAGCACCAGCTCAACCCCGAGTCCTTGAACCGGATTTACGTCAAGTCCAGCACCGGGCAGATGGTGCCCCTCAACGCCTTTGCCACCGTGAAAGTGGCCACCGCTCCGCTCACCATCGTCCACCAGGGCCAGTTTCCCGCCGTGACACTCTCCTTCAACCTGCAGCCCGGCAGCTCGCTGGGCGAGGCTGTAAAGGCGATCCAGCAGGCGGAGAAGGAAATCGGCTTGCCAGACACGGTTGTGGCGACGTTTTCCGGCAGTGCCGCGGAATTCCAATCCTCGCTTAAGAGCGAACCGTTCTTGATCCTGGCCGCCATCATCGTGATCTACATCGTTCTGGGTGTGCTCTATGAGAGCTACGTCCATCCCATCACGATCCTGTCGAGCCTGCCATCGGCGGGCGTCGGCGCGCTGCTGGCGTTGCTGCTGTGCGGCGAGAACCTTTCGCTGGTGGCACTGATCGGCATCATCCTGTTAATCGGCATCGTCCAGAAGAACGCCATCATGATGATCGACTTCGCGCTCGATGCCGAACGCACGACCGGTTTGCCGCCGGAGAAGTCAATTTACCAGGCCTGCCTGCTGCGGTTTCGTCCGATCATGATGACCACGATGGCGGCGTTGCTCGGCGCGCTGCCGCTGGCGCTGCAGCGGGGCACCGGCTCCGAGCTGCGCCGCCCGCTGGGCATCTCCATCGTCGGCGGTCTCCTGCTCTCCCAGCTTATCACGCTCTACACCACTCCGGTCGTTTACCTGTACCTGGACCGCCTCGGCCGCTGGGTCCGGCGCGGGCGGCCGGCCCTCGGCGTGAAGGGAGAAGCCGGAACCATCCCCGCGAATGTCGAAGCTTGAAAACATGAACGTCTCAGGCTCTTCCCATTTTCTTCCCCTCCCGGTCTTCATCGCAGCCTCGGTCCTGATTCACCAGGCTGTGTTATTCGGATTTCGGTTTTCCTTTGAATTTCCGTATTCGGATTTCGTATTTCCGCCAGCATGAACGTCTGCGCGCCATTCATTCGGCGTCCGGTAGGCACCTCGTTGCTGGCCATCGGCTTGTTCCTGGCCGGCATTATCGCGTATCACTTCATGCCGGTGGCGGCCATTCCGCGCGTGGATTTTCCGATGATCAGTGTGTCGGCCTCGTTGCCCGGCGCCGACCCGGCGACGGTCGCTTCTTCCCTGGCTGCACCACTGGAACGTCGCCTGGCCCAAATCGCCGGCGTCACGGAAATCACCTCCGTCAGCACGTTGGGCGGATGCTCGGTCACCGTGCAGTTTGATCTGGACCGAAACGTGGACGGTGCGGCGCGCGACGTGCAGGCCGCCATCAACGCCGCCGCCGGTGATTTGCCCATCAATCTGCCAAACCCGCCGACCTATCGCAAAATCAACCCGGCCGATGCCCCCATCATGATCCTGGCGATGCAGTCGGACATCCTGCCACCCGTGCAGGTTTTTGAATACGGCGACTCCATTATTGGGCAGCGGCTGAGCCAGGTTGAAGGGGTCAGCCAGGCCATTATCAGCGGAGCCGATAAATCGGCGGTGCGCGTCCAGGTCAACCCGGGGGCGCTGGCTTCGACCGGCATGAGCCTGGAAGATGTCCGCTCCCTGCTCAGCCAGGTGAACGTGGATTCGCCCAAGGGAAGTTTTGACGGCGACCAACTTTCCTACACGCTGGCCAGCAATGACCAATTGTTGGAGGGCAAGGGTTACCAGAACCTGATTTTGACGCAACGCAGCAACGCGCCTGTCAGGCTCAGCGCCCTGGGCCGGGCCTTCGATGGCACTGAAAACACGCGGGTGGCGGGTTGGTCCGGCACCAATCGCGCTGTGCTCGTTATCATCTTCAAACAGTCTGATGCCAACGTGATCGAGACCGTGGACCGGATTCGCGCCGTGCTGCCGCAGCTCCAACTGTGGATTCCCCCCTCGGTGAAGATTCGTGAGATTAGCGACCGGACGATGACGATCCGCGCCTCGGTCCACGACGTGCAGTTCTCGCTTCTGCTCAGCATCGCGCTGGTGGTGATGGTCATCTTCCTTTTCCTGCGGCGGTTCTGGCCGACGTTCATCGCCAGCATCACCGTGCCGCTGGCGCTGGCCGGCACCTTCGCCTTCATGTACTTGTGCCACTACAGCATCGATAATCTCTCTCTGATGGCTGTCACCATCTCCGTCGGGTTCGTGGTGGACGATGCCATTGTGGTGATCGAGAACATCCATCGTTTCATCGAAAACGGCGACACGCCGATGGAGGCGGCCTTTAAGGGGGCGCGGCAGATCAGCTTCACGGTGATCTCGATGAGCACGTCGTTGGTGGCGGTGTTCATTCCGCTGCTGTTTATGGGCGGGCTGATCGGACGGCTGTTCCACGAATTCGCCGTGACCGTGAGCCTCGCCATTCTGGTTTCGGGCGTCATTTCGCTGACGCTCACGCCGATGCTCTGTTCCCGCTTCCTGAAACCAGAAGCGGCTTACCGCAAACCCGGCGTCTTCATTCGCGCCTGCGAGCAGTCCTTTAACTGGCTGCTGGGCCATTATGAAACCGGACTGCGTTGGGTATTGCTCCATCACAGCTTCATGCTGGCGGTGGCCTTCCTGACGCTGGTGGCCACGGTCGTTCTTTACCGGGCGATCCCAAAGGGCTTCTTCCCCCAGCAAGATACCGGCATCATTATGGGCGCAACCGACGCCGCCCAGGACATCTCCTTTACCGCAATGGCCGAACTGCAGCAGAAGGTCGCCCGGATTGTTCTCAGCGACCCGGCGGTCGCCTCCCTGGCTTCCTTTATCGGGGCCGGCGGGGGCGCTTCGACGGTCAACAACGGCCGCATGTTCATTACTCTCAAGCCGGAGGCGGAACGGAAAGTCAGCGCGGACCAAGTCATCGCCCGCCTGCGCAAGAAATTGAGCGAGGTCAGCGGCATCAATCTATTCCTCCAGGCCTCGCAAGACATCCGCATCGGCGGGCGGATGAGCCGGGCGCAGTTTCAGTATGCGCTGCAGTCGGGCGACCTCGATGAACTCAACCGCTGGTCCACGCTCCTGGTGGACCGGTTGCGACGCTCGCCGGAACTGCGCGACGTCAGCAGCGACCAGCAGACGCGAGGCCTCCAAACCATGGTGGTCGTTGATCGCGACGCAGCGGCGCGTCTGGGCATCTCGCCCATCGCCATTGACAACACCCTCTACGACGCGTTTGGCCAGCGGCAAGTTTCGACCATGTACCGGCAATACAACCAGTTCCACGTCATCCTCGAAGTCGAGCCCAGTTACCTGCTCGACCCGTCTGCGCTCAACCAGATTTACGTCCGGTCCACCAACGGGTTCCAGGTGCCGCTCGCCGCCGTCGCCCAATTCAAACCGTCCAACACGTTCCTGTCGGTCAATCACCAGGGGCAGTTTCCCGCCGTCACCATTTCCTTCAACCTGGCGCCGGGCATCGCGCTCGGACAGGCCACCGATGTCGTCGAGCGAGCGGTCGAGAAATTGAAGATGCCGTCCAGCGTGTTGGGCAGTTTCCAGGGCACCGCCCAGGTCTTTCGCGCATCCATGTCCAATACGCCCCTGCTGGTTGCCGCCGCTCTGCTCACCGTTTATGTGGTTTTGGGCATGCTTTACGAAAGCCTGATTCACCCAATCACCATCATCTCGACCCTCCCGTCGGCGGGCGTCGGCGCCCTGCTTGCGCTGATGTTCTTCGGATTCGACCTGTCGCTGGTCTCGTTCATCGGTATCATTCTGCTCATGGGCATCGTCAAGAAGAACGCCATCATGATGATCGATTTTGCCCTCGAAGCCGAGCGCCACGAGGGGCTGAGCCCGCGTGACGCGATCTACAAGGCTTGTGTCATTCGCTTCCGGCCCATCATGATGACCACCATGGCCGCGCTGTTCGGCGCGCTGCCCCTGGCCATCGGCATGGGTACCGGCTCGGAACTGCGCCAGCCGCTGGGCATCGCGGTCGTCGGCGGCTTGTTGCTTTCGCAAACCCTGACGCTTTACACCACGCCGGTGGTCTATCTAACCTTCGAGAGCCTCGGGCAGCGCGTTAAAGCATGGCGTCGGCAGCGAAAGGTCCAGTTGGCCCCCGCGTGATGAATGAATATGAAATCCGAACTCCAAACTCCAAACTCTGGAATAAGTCGAATGTCCAAGCTCCTTAGCCATCTCTATTCGGTCGGAGCACGCGCAATGGAACCGCGGAGATGCGATGAGCGCAGAGAAAAGAGCAAAGGAAGGGATTCTCAAACGACTCACTATGCTGTGACAAATCTTCAGGCGGCTGAACCTTGTCTTCCTCGGCGTCCATGGCGCCTCTGGGGTTTTCGGATGTTGCCCTTGCTCCTCGCCGGCTGCGCCGTCGGCCCCAATTATCACCGCCCACCCGCACTCGGCACCAACGCGGTGCCGCCCGCCTTTTCCGGCCCTATCCCCACCAACGCGGCAATCTGGAAGCCGGCCGAACCCTCCGCCCACCTCGCTCGAGGCGCCTGGTGGGACATCTTCGGCGATCCTGAGTTGAACCGTCTCGAAACACTGGCCAATGCGAACAACCAGCAGCTCGCCGCCGCGTTCGCCAACCTCCAGCAGGCTCGCGCCATGGTCGGCGTCGCCCGGGCTGATTTCTTTCCGCAGCTCGCCGCGACCCCCGATGTCATCCGTCAGCGCACCAGCGGAAACGGTTCTCCCGGCGCCGGTTCCTCGAGCCGAAGCTTCACCTACAACAACTTCGCCGTGCCGCTCGACGCCAGTTGGGAAGTTGACCTCTGGGGCCGGGTCCGCCGCACGGTCGAAAGTGCTCGCGCCAGCCTCACCGCCTCCGCCGATGACCTCGAATCCTTCAGGCTCTCCATTCAGGCCCAAGTGGCGATCTTCTATATCACCCTCTGCTCGCTCGATGCCCAAAATCGTGTGCTGGCGGAGACGACCGTCGCTTTTCGCCGTTCGCTCGAACTGACCCAGAACCGCCGCAGAGGCGGCATCGCCACCGATCTGGACGTGTCGCAAGCCGAAACCCAGCTCACCAGCACCGAAGCGGAAATTCCCGCGGTCGAGTTGCAACGCGCCAAGGTTCTCCACGCCCTGGCGACCCTGTGTGGCCAACCTGCCATCTACTTCGCTGTCAACGTTCCGACAAACGTCCCCCTGGCCGGTCCAGGCATCCCCCTCGGAATCCCCAGCGAGTTGCTCGAACGCCGTCCTGACATTGCCGCCGCCGAACGCCGCGTCGCAGCCGCCAACGCGGATGTCGGCATCGCCTGCGCCGCTTTTTATCCGCGCGTTATGCTCAACGGAATGGCCGGGTTCCAATCCATTGATGCCAGCACGCTTTTCAATTGGGAAAACCGCGTCTGGTCCGTTGGCCCGTCACTTTCGCTGCCACTCTTCACCGGCGGCCGCAACCGTGCCCAGCTTGCTTTCGCCCGCGCCAATTACGACGCCACCGTCGCCAACTACCGTCAGACTGTGCTCGGTGCTTTCCAGGAAGTCGAAGACCAGCTCGCCGCCCAACGCCTGCTCACGCAGCAATTCGAAAAGCAGAGTGCCGCCCTAAAGTCGGCCCGCCGCACGCTGGAAATCTCGCTCACCAAGTACAAAGGCGGCGTCATTACTTTTCTTGAGGTCGCCATCGCCCAAGGCTCCGCGCTATCACACGAACAAACCGTCGTGCTGTTGGACGCAGAACGCCTCGCCGCCACCGTCTCCTTGATCAAAGCCCTCGGCGCCGGATGGGATCCCTCCACCCAACTCCACTGAGCCTTGGTGCGGTCCCGCAATGGCGATAAGAAGTTCACTGTTTCCCAGAGCACACACTCCGGAACCAACAAGGGTTCATCGATGAGCCGCGACCAAGCCACCGCCCTGGAGTGGAGCGCGTCCCTGGGTTTTGCCAGCGCAATTAGGTAGCCACTGTCGGCCAGGATCATGGGCGTTTCGGGAGGCCGTAGAGATAATGGTCGTGTTGAGCCGCGCCATCGGTGGGCGCATCCGGGTTGTCCGGAAGTTCCTCAAGCAGTTTGACCAACTTCATGAGCGGACGGTCCTCGGCAGCAAGTGGGACGCGCTTCTGCAGCGGTTGCACGCGCACCTCCAAGGCACAATCCACTGGCAGACTCACCGGTTCGTCCGGGATGATCACTTTGCCGTCGAAATGGGCGGTTAAGGTTGTCATACGTTGCGAAGGTAGCCGTTCGCGGAGAAGGATGCGAGCAGGAAAGTTTAGCCCCGCAGGGGCGGCATGTCTATAGACCGGGCGTAACTATTCATGTCAAAAGTCAAATCAACCAAGCGCCTTGGCCGGGAGTGTGGTGTGGCGGGCAGGTTTGGCGGACAAACCTGCCTATTTGCGAGCGATCGTGCAAGGCGCGCCGTGCCGCCGGTTTACCGATTCATGGACCGGAAGCGGGGACATTGGCCATGAATACCTGGCCGATCACCGCCTGATAGCAAGCTTCCCAAATGTTGCGGCCCTGTTTGCGGCAGGTGGGCAGATAGGGTGGCGGCGTCCCAGCCGATGTACCGATCACGAGCCTTGCACTGCCAGGCAGTCGCGCCAAAGAGAATGCATGCCAGCGGACGCCCATACCGGTCCCGGGCCAAATATTGCATATTTTCGCCGACCCCGCTGCGATGGCTCAGATAATGGTAATGGTGGAGCAAAGCGTCAAAGAGCGCACGCTGCCCCGGCTGTTTTTGGATGCTGACCTCGCACAGAGTCAAGGGAAGCAAATCAGACAACGACCTGGCAATGGGCTGTGAGGGTTCAATCTGGAAGGGCGCGGTGATTTGTTTTGCGCGCATGCGGTTGATGGGAACTTGCCGCCGGGCGGGCAGTTGAACCAATCCGCGCTGTTCGAGCTTGAGCAGAAGTGTGCGCGCAGCCATGTCTTTGAGCTGGCCTGCGGGGTTGCGCTAGTCCAAGAGCCGGGCCAGATGCTGGCTTCTGCGACGGCGGCTCCAGTCCGGATGCCCAACCAAAAGCTCGCGCACTTTGGCCAGTTCAGCCGGGCAGATTGACCGGCCTTGAATGATCGAATGCTCGAACATGGGCGCGAGTATGCACAAGAGAAGGCGCGGAGTCTGGCGCAAGCTGAAGAAATATTACGCGCCCGACAACACGCCACAAATCGCGCCTGAAATCATCTAACAAATGCCCTTGCACTAATAACCGCAAGCTGCTGCTACCTTGCTTCGAGATGGACCTGAATAGTTACTTATTTATGTTTCAAAACATGAAGATAAAGAAGAAGTGAACTTTGGTTATTCTTGATCTATAGTATCTGTATGAAAACTGTGCGGTATATATACTGGCAAGACGAAAATATGTGGTTAGGGTACTTGGAAGAATTTCCAGACTATATGAGTCAGGGTGAATCTCCTGAAGAATTACAGGAACATCTTAAGGATATCCATCAAGAACTCACCAGCGGACACATTCCTGGTGTCCGCAAAGTTGCGGAGTTCCAGCTCGCATGAAGCGTATCGATCTTATCCGGCAACTTGAGCAAGGTGGATCTGTCTTCATCCGTCACGGCGGGAGACATGACATGATTGGTATCAAAACCCCAAGACTGGAGCCTGTCAGCCAGTTCCAAGACACCGTGAAATCAAAGACCATCTCGCCCGCCACATTCTCCGCAAAATGAAAGACTGACCCAACCAGTTTTCTACCCCCGTAGCGTCAGTAGGGTCAAGTAGGTGTTGAACGGCGTCAATGCGACCCAGCCCGTGTGGCCAGTGGCCGAGCAAAAACTCATTTGCACGCTCAGCGGCGTAAGCCACATCTACTTCCCGGCTTCAATCAAATCAAACCGGCGGCTGAACTCGGCCAGCGGCAGCCCGCCATCTTCGATGCTCGCCCATCCGTCATAATTTATATCGTCGAGCGCGCGGCGCACAGTCGGCCAGTCAATGCTGCCATCGCGCGGATGGACGAACTTGCCACCGTGGCCATCCGGGTTGAGTTGGAAATCTTTGATGTGCAGTTTCGCGATGAGGCCGTCGAGCGTTTTGATCCAATCCTGCGGTGGCGCGTACTTCACATGATTGCCAATATCGAAGTAGGCCTTTACCCAGGGGCTGTCAAACGACGCGACAAACTGCCGGAAAAGAGCCGGTTTCACCCAAAGATTGTTCCACACGTTTTCCAGGGCGATGACGACCTTCAACTGCTGGGCAAGCGGAATGAGCTTTTGAACCGCCTCGCGTGAGGTATCAGTCGCGTGGTTTTGCGCCTTGATGTACGTCTCGAATCGGGCGTTGTCTCCCGCCACTACCCGCGTGACGTGGCCTGTTTTCTCGTCGAAGGCAATATCAAACTCCCACGCCTCCGGCATCGGCATACCGTCGATGCGGCACGGAACCAGCAGAATGGCATCCGCGCCATAACCGCTGGCAGCCCGCAGCGCCAGGCGGGTCTTCTCCAGAGACTCTTCCACTTTCTTCGGGTCGGAGCTGTTGAACTCCATCCAGCCGCGCAGGACAGAATGCACCCTCATACCGAGCTTCTCGGCCACGGCGCGTCCCTGTGCTGCTTCGGCCTCCGGGCAAATGTAAGTCGTCTCCACGCCTTCGAAACCGGCATCCTTCAGCGGTTGCAGCGCGGCTTCGGTCACCTTATCGACGATCATGGCCTTGTGAATCCGCTTGCGAGCAGTTGCCGCCGGGAGCGGCAGTGCAGGAATCAATGCGAACGCGGTAGCGGCGGCGACGTGACTCAGAAACTGACGACGGGTGAAGCGCATAGTTTTTTGGATATGATGATCCCGCCCGCAGAGAAGGTCAATTGCGCATGTACCACCCAAATGGGCGCATTCGCGAGGTCCTCGCAGATCAGTCCCGCTCGCCGAAGCCAAATGCAAATTCGGTTTTGGTTGACGAATTGGCGTCTTTCCCGGACGGACAAGAGGTTTTTGCTGGCTCTCGCGGCGAGCTTGCGGCACAAGGAGCAGGATATGGCTGGCAACGAATTTATTTCGGGCGGCGGACAAAACTTCGCGCCCAATCCCTTCGCGGGACTCGACAGCGCCGGACTACCACCGGGCCCGGAAGAGAGGGCCACCCGCGGCGCAGGGCCGAGGAAAAACCGCGGCCGGGTGGACATCATCCGGCAGAAGGCTGGCCGCGGCGGCAAGACCGTGACCGTCGTCACCCACTTCGTCGGCATCGGCCTGCCCGAAAAGGAAATGCTGGCCAAAAAGATGCAGAAAGCCTGCGGCACCGGCGGGACGGTCAAGGAAGGTCAGATCGAGATTCAAGGCGACAAACGCGCCGAGGTTGCCCGCATCCTCGAAGAGGCCGGTTTCCGGCCCGTATTTGCGGGCGGGTGACTCTGGATCCCGTGCTGTCTTGTGGCCGCGATGTTCGGACAAAGCCCGAACATTGCACTTATTTCTTCCTGGCAGCAGCCGGCGCTGTGGCCGGTTGGGAACCTGTCAGCGCGGGCGTCCGCCCTGCTGCCGGGAGGGCGGCAAAGCCCTTGGCAAGCAGTTCCGCCGCCTTGGCGTCACGCACTTTCAGGGCTGTGCTGTCGAACACGATGACGATGACGCGTTGGCCATGCCGCGCCGCGGTGACCGCAATCGAGAATCCCGATTGCGTAATGTAACCAGTCTTGAGTCCGTCGCAGCCGTCCACGTGTCCGAGCAGATGGTTGTGGGTGCGCATGATCACCGTCTTGCCGGCAACATCGGGACGAAACGGCCGCTCGCGGGTGGAGGTGTAACGCAAGGTGTCGGGGTGTTTGAGCACCTCGCGGCAAAGGATCGACAAGTCACGCGCCGTGGTGACGTCATTTTCCTGTCCCTTTCCTGCCGGCAATCCATGCACGGAGTGAAACACGGTGCTGGCCATGCCCAGTTCCTTGGCTCGCTGGTTCATGAGATCAACGAACGCCTCCGTGGTGCCGGCGACCTTTTCGGCGAGCGCCACCGCGGCGTCGTTGGCCGACTGGACCATCAGCGCGTACAGCATCTCGTCAACCGTGAACGATTCCTTGTCCGCAAGCCATACCTGCGAACCGCCGGTGTGGGAAGCTTTGGAGCTGACGACCACCTGTTCCTGAAGTGAAAGTTGTTTCTGCTCGATCTTTTCCAGGATGATCAGCAGGTCCATCAGTTTAAGCACGCTGGCCGGGTAGCCCTTCGCGTCGGCCTGATCTTCGTACAGCACCTTGCCGGTGGCGGCGTCCACTACGATGGCCCCCAGCCAGGGGTCACGCGCAATGGCCTTGCGGCTCGCGGATTTGCCCGCCGTCGAGGCGGCGGCGGATTTGGCGGTTTTCGCAGCGGCAGCCTCGGCTGCCGGATGGCCTGCCGCCAGCAACAAGAGCAGCCCGGGGATCAACCAGGTCATTGGCTTCATAATCGTTTTCAAAGCTGAAATCAAAACGGACGTTAGCTTCTTCGCCGCAGGCGCGCCGGTCAAGCGTTCAGCGATGTTTTTGTTGATTTTTGATGTTTGGGCTTGAATTCATCGCCTTTTCACGGCACTCGGATACGACTGACGAGCCAAATCGTGAAATGATGAACCAGATTATGCAATTGCTTCGGGTCACTCCGCTCTGTTTGCTGCTGTTGGCCCTTGCGGCGTCCATGCTCACCTCCGGATGCCGATCTACCAAACCGCCGGTGTCCAACCGCATGGCATCCATCGTCGTCACCAACCAGTCGTCCGAGCAGATTGACGCCGCCATCCGCGCCGTGTTCACGCACCGCGGTTATGAGGAAAGCAAGGCTGAGGACGCCGAAATCGTTTTCCAGAAGCCGGGCTCGTTCATGAACGGCGTGGTTTACAGCGATTGGTATAACGGCGGCGTATGGGAGCGCATCAAGATTTACCAGCGCGAACTCCACCCCACGGAGACCGTCGTTGAATGCGATGGCTACATGGTCTCGGGCCACGATGATCCTTTGTTCCAAAAGGAGAAAAGGGAGTACGGAACCAAAAAGGGCCACTGCCAGAAGCTCATGAACGAAGTCGCCCAGGAGCTAAAGCATCCGGCAGACCCGGCATCGCGGCAGGGTGAAAAGTGATCAAAGCGGCTTCCCGATGAGAAGTTAAATCCATAATTCCCTTGAACGCATTTTCTGGTTTTTGTGTCCATCGGAAAGTAATATTCACAGAATAATGAACACTGGGATTAGCGCTATCAACGAAGCAGTGCAGGAAGCGGGCGCCTTTACGCGCACCCTCTTCAATGAGTTAGGCAAAGTCATCATCGGCCAGACCTACCTGGTCGAGCGGTTGGTGGTCGGGTTGCTGGCCAACGGCCATGTCTTGCTGGAAGGGGTGCCTGGCCTGGCCAAGACGCTCTCGGTCAAGTCGCTGGCGAACTGTCTAAGCGTGAAGTTCTCGCGGCTGCAGTTCACGCCGGACATGCTGCCGGCTGACGTCATCGGCACACAGGTCTATAATCCGCAATCGGGAGCGTTCACGACCCGCCGGGGCCCGATCTTCGCCAACCTCGTGTTGGCGGACGAAATCAACCGGGCGCCGGCCAAAGTGCAAAGCGCCTTGCTGGAAGCGATGCAGGAGAAGCAGGTCACTATCGGCGACCAGACCTTCAAGCTCGAGGAACCGTTCCTCGTGTTGGCGACGCAGAACCCCATCGAGCAGGAGGGCACTTACCCGCTGCCCGAGGCGCAGGTTGATCGCTTCATGCTCAAACTCAAGATCGGTTACCCGTCGCGCGCCGAGGAGCGGCAGATTCTCGATGTGATGGCCCGGACCTCCGGCACCCCCGTGACCAGCGCGGTCGTGGAGCCGAAGCAGATTCTTCGGGCGCGCGAGGTCATCAACGACATCTATGTGGATGACAAAGTGAAGGATTATATCGTCGATCTGGTCTGCGCGACGCGCGAGCCGGATGTGTATAAAATCCAGGTGAAGGAGTTTATCCAGCTCGGGGCATCCCCGCGGGCGACGATCAATCTCACGCTCGCGGCCAAGGCTTATGCGTTTCTCAAGGGACGCGGCTACGTCACGCCCCAGGATGTAAAGAGCATCGGGATGGACGTGCTGCGCCACCGTGTCGCCATCACCTACGAGGCCGAGGCGGAAGAGAAAACGAGCGAGATCATCGTGCAGAAGATTTTTGATGAGCTGCCGGTGCCCTAGCCGCAACAATTCAGCATACCCACAGATGGAAACGTGTTGGTTGCATGATTCCACGCGAAATCCTTAAGAAGATCCGGCAGATCGAGATTCGCACGAACCGGCTCGTGAGCGAAACGCTGGCGGGCCAGTACCACAGCGTCTTCAAGGGCCAGGGGATGAATTTCGACGAGGTGCGCGAGTACCAGCCGGGAGATGAGGTCCGCTCGATTGACTGGAACGTCACGGCGCGGATGAATCATCCGTTCGTCAAGAAGTTCGTCGAGGAGCGCGAGTTGACCTTGATGCTGGTGGTGGATGTCAGCGGCTCGGGGCTGTTCGGATCGCACGCGCAATCCAAACGGGAACTCGCGGCGGAGATCGCGTCGGTCCTGGCGTTCTCGGCCATCCGCAACAACGACAAAGTCGGCCTGATTCTTTTCACCGATGAAGTCGAGAAATTTATCCCCCCGCGCAAAGGGCGCCGGCATGTGCTGCGGGTGATTCGCGAGGTGCTGTTTTTTGAGCCGGAGCGGCGTGGCACCGATTTGAACGAGGCGCTGGAGTTCCTCATGCGCGTGACCCCGCATCGCGCCATCGCGGTCGTTGTTTCCGACTTTATTGGTTCGCCCGCGGTGTCGGCCGGCCGCCGCCGTGGGAAGTTGCGGCCCCAGATGATGCTGCTGGAATCCCTGGCCCAGGCTTCTTTTGCAATGTTGCGGCAGGCCAATCGGCGTCACGATGTCGTCGCGGTGCAAATTGCCGACCGCTACGAGCTGGAGCTTCCGGCCCTCGGGCGGCTTGTGCTGCACGATGCCGAGACCGGAGAAGTCGTGGAGATCAACACGGGCGACGAACGCAAGCGCGCCGCTTTCGCCGAACGCCAGGCCCGCACCCAAACCGACTTGGCCCGGCTGTTCCGTTCCGCCGGCATCGACGCCATCCGCCTCCGCACGGACCAGCCCTATGGAGTGGAATTGGGCAAATTCTTTGAAACTCGCGAGAGGCGGAGGATGCGAGGATGACCGTGAGTGCGACGAATCTCCATGCCCAGTCTGTCATGACAAACGCGGGCACCAACATCCTGCGCGACATCAAGCCTCCGCTGGTGATCCCCAGCGGCTGGGCGTGGCTCTGGTGGGTGGCCGGAGCGGTTGCAGTCGGGGCGTTGCTCTTCTGGGCCTGGCGCTGGTGGCAGAAGCGACGCGCTGCAATTGCGCTGGTCCCGGTTATTCCGCCCCACATTCGGGCGAAGCAAAAACTGCAAGAGGCGCTCGCATTGATCAGCCAGCCCCGCGAGTTTTGCATTCTGGTTTCGGACACCATCCGGCAATATCTGGAGGAACGGTTCACCTTCCACGCGCCAGACCGAACCACGGAAGAATTCCTCCATGAACTGCGCGAGACCGATTTGCTTACTCGGGATCAAAAGGACAGCCTGGGGGAATTCCTCGAACGCTGCGATCTCGTCAAGTTCGCCAAATACGAGCCCGGTGAACCGGAATTGCGCGACCTGCACCAATCCGCATTGAGACTGGTGGAAGAGACTGAGCCGATAATGACCGCGCTGGAAGCTGTAAAGGCAGGAGCAGCATCATGAAATCCGAAATCCGAAATCCGAGGCCCGAATGTGGGTCCGACTTTGGATCCTCTTGGTTTTATGGAACTGTGGCTTGGGACTAAAGCCTCATGACCTTTGGGCGTCCATATTTTCTGTTGCTGCTGCTTCTGCTGCCGGTGGTGGCGTGGCTGAAAGGCAAGCACGGACAGCCGCCGGCGTTTGTTTATTCGTCGGTGCAACTGGTGCGCGGAATTCTCAATATCAGCCGAACCCGTTCAGGCGCTTTTCTCGCTGCGTTGCGATGGCTGACCCTCGCCATCCTCATCATTGCCCTCGCCCAGCCGCGGCTCACCCGGAGCGAAACCAAAATCACCGCCAGCGGCGTGGACATTGTGGCTGCGTTGGACATGTCCGGCAGCATGACATCGGAGGACTTTGAAGTCGGGGGTGATCGCCTAAGCCGGCTGGCCATGGCGAAGACCGTCCTGAAGAAGTTCATTGATAAACGTCCGAACGATCGCATCGGCATCGTCGTGTTTGCGACCCAGGCCTATATCGCCACGCCTCTCACGCTGGACCACGATTTCCTTCTCCAGAATCTCGAACGGTTGGAACTGGGAACTATCGATGATTCGCGCACTGCCATCGGCTCCGGCCTCAGCACAGCAATCAACCGCCTCCGCGAACTCAAGTCGAAAAGCAAAATCGTGATTCTGATGACCGATGGCCAGAACAACTCCGGCAAAGTCGCCCCGCTCACCGTCGCCGAAGCCGCCCAATCCCTGCGGGTGAAGGTATATACCATTGGCGTCGGGATGAGAGGCATGGCGCCGATGCCCCAGTTCTGGGGCGGGCGCAAAGTGGGCTACCAGATGCAGCCAGTCGATATCGATGAAGACACGCTGCAAAAGATCTCGAAAATGACCGGCGGGAAGTATTACCGTGCCGACAACTCGAAGAACTTCGAAGCCATCTACGCGGAGATCGACAAACTCGAGAAGACGGAGGCCGAGGTGAAGAAGTTTGCCCGTCATCGGGAGCTGTTTGCCTGGCTGATCCCGCCCAGCCTCGGGCTGCTGCTGCTTGAGGTTCTCTTGCTCCATACCGTTTGGCGGAGGCTGCCGTGACTTGTTGCACATGACTTTCGCAAATCCACGAATGCTCTGGCTGTTGCTGGTGATTCCGCCAGCCTTGCTCGCCTTCTTCTGGTGGTCGTCCCGGACGCGGCGACAGTTGCTGACGCAGTTTATTCAGGCGCGATTGCTGCCGACTTTGACGGTTGGCATTTCGGCCCGAAGACAGAACATTCGCATGGCTTGCCTGGTTTTGGCCGTGGCGTGCCTCATTCTGGCGTTGGCACGACCGCAATGGGGCTTCGACTGGCAGGAGGTGAAATTGCGCGGACTGGACATCGTGGTGGCAATCGACACCTCGAAAAGCATGCTGGCCGAAGACATCGCACCCAACCGCTTGGCGCGCGCGAAACTGGCGGCGCTCGATTTGATGCAACAGGCAAAATCCGACCGCCTTGGCCTGGTCGCGTTTGCCGGCAGCGCTTTCCTTCAATGTCCGTTGACCATCGACGACGCAGCTTTCCGCCAAAGTGTCGAGACGCTGGACGTGAATATCATTCCCCAAGGAGGCACCGCGCTGGCTGAAGCAATCGACACCGCGCTGACCGCTTTCAAGGAGGGGGACAATTACAAGGTGCTGGTGCTTTTCACCGATGGCGAAGACCACGATTCCGGCGCGCTGGAAGCGGCGCAGAAGGCCGCGAAAGATGGCCTGCGCATCTATACTATCGGCATCGGCACGGTGGATGGAGAGTTATTGCGCGTCAAAGATGCGCAAGGCCAATCGGATTACGTTCGCAATGAACAAGGCGAAGTCGTGAAGTCGCATCTGAACGAAACCCTGCTGCAAGAAATCGCGGGGGCAACCGAGGGCGGGTTTTACCTTCCGCTGCGCGGGGCCAAGACCATTGACACCCTTTACGAACAGGGGCTGGCAAAACTGCCGAAATCGCAGCACCAGGAGAAATTCGTCCGACAGTATCACGAGCGCTATCATTGGCCGCTGGCGATTGGGATTGCACTGTTGTTGGCGGAAATGCTCTTCCCGGAACGTAAGCGGGAACCGAAAGCAAAGAAGCCGACCACACCTCCGCTCCAGACGGCGGTCACGCTTCTGCTCTGCCTGGTTTGTCCGGCGGCCGCCTGGGCATCTCCGGGCAGTGCGCTGCGCGAATACAACGCCGGCAAATATGACGAGGCGCTCAAGGAATACGAGCGCTTGCTTGAGAAGAAGAGTGACGACCCGCGCCTGCACTTTAACGCGGGCGCCGCAGCCTATCGCGACCAGAAACTCGAGGAAGCCGCCAAACAATTCAACAATGCGCTGGCAACTCCGGACCTGAACCTGCAGCAACAGTCCTATTTCAACCGGGGCAACACGCTCTACCGGCTCGGCGAAACCAATCCCGACCCGGCCAAACGCACCGAGAACTGGGAGAAAGCGCTCAAGGATTTCGAGAGCGCCGAAAAACTCAACCGACAGGACAGTGACGCAAAGTTCAATTATGAGTTTGTGAAGCGGAGGCTGGAAGAGCTCAAGCAGCAACAACAAAAAGAGCCTAAGCAGGACAAGAAGGACAAGCAGGACAAGCAGGACCAGAAACAGAATCAAGACCAGCAGCAGCAGCAACAGCAGTCGCAGCAGGACAAGTCGGAAGAGCAAAAGAAACAAGACCAACAGCAGCAACAACAGAACGAACAGAAGGACCAGGCCAAGAAAGATCAGGAACAGAAGTCTCAAGACCAGCAAGACAAATCGGAGCAGAAAAAAGACGCCTCACAGCAAGACCAGCAGGCGCAGCAGAAGAAACAAGAAGAGCAAAAGAAACAGGGTCAGGAGCCGCAGCAGGCACAAAAATCATCCGGCCAGCCGAAGGACAAATCCGAGGACGAAAACGAGCAGGAAGCCGCGGCAGCCCAGGCGGCAGGCCAAATGACGCCCGAGCAGGCGCAGCAGTTATTGGACACGCAGAAGGGAGAGGAGAAACTGCTGCCCGTTAAGCCGGTCGGCAAACCTGTAGATCGCAGCCGGCCGTTGAAGGATTGGTAGCACCGCCCAAACAGCGGCTCGCATCAAAACTCACAATGAGTTCGGCGAGATGCTGACGGACAATTACTCGGGCTTTCCCGACTTCAGGGCTTTTTCGCTGCAGTCGGAGCCTTTTCCGTCTTTGAGCCTGCCGGTTTCTCTGGCCGGGGAGCTTTGTCAGGACGCGGGCCTCGATCACCCTTGTCGGCATAAGGCTTCTTATCGCCGACTTCGGCTTTTTGTGGAGCGCCTTCCGGCCGCCGACCGCGCTTTTCAGTTCGGTAATCTTCCTTCTTCGCTTCGCCGGCCGGAGCCGCAACCGGCACTGGCGGCAGCGTGGTGCTCTCGACGCGGACTTTGAGCGTGGTCACGACATCGGCGTGGAGCCGCAACTGGATCTCGTGATCCCCTACGGTGCGAATCGGGTGTTCAAGGTGAATCTTCCGCTTCTCGAGCGTCACGTCGAACTGAGTCTTGAGTTGGTCAGCAACCATGCCCGAGGTGACGGTGCCAAACATCTTGCCGTCTTCTCCGGTCTTGACGGCGAGAACGCAGATGAGCTTGGAAATGCTCTTGGCGAGGTCGGTCATGGTGTTGAGATCGTGAGCCTCGCGTTCAGCCCGGCGCTGTCGGAGAGACTCCAGGCGGCGCTTGTTGGAAGAGGTTAGCGGGATGGCCAGACCCTGCGGAAACAAATAATTGCGCGCATAGCCGGCCGCGACTTTCACCTGGTCGGACTCACCGCCCAGATCAATGATGTTGTGTGTGAGAATAACTTCAATTTTTGCCATAGTTTGAAATGTGATGCGTGATGCGCGATGCGTGATGCGTGATGCGTGATGCGTGATGCATGGACGGAATGACCACTCCTTAACGGATCATGGCACTACGGATCATACCACTAGAAAGGCACATCGTCTTCTTCGGGTTGTGGAC
>Ga0194039_1000632_pt1 | contig 20523 bp, 16 predicted proteins | sample JunL228m_MetaG_FD_148679 | JGI IMG/M metagenome (GOLD analysis project Ga0194039, IMG submission 148679) | Anoxic zone freshwater microbial communities from boreal shield lake in IISD Experimental Lakes Area, Ontario, Canada - Jun2016-L227-8m | ecosystem: Environmental > Aquatic > Freshwater >... | reverse complement strand
GTGGGCTGTGCGCCGGAAACGGTGGGACCGTCCCACGGGGTCATGGAGGGAGCGTAATAACTGCGGGTCATAAAGGGCTCGGCGAAAAAGCCGGCGTTGCCGTAGTAGGGCAGCCAAGCCGCCAGAGCAAGCGTCTGGCTTTGGGTCGCCAGCGCGTTGGTTCGCGTCTTCGAGACGAAGTCCGTCCGGCAAAGCGGCACCGCTCGGCGCATGGACTCAAGGTCGTTGCGCCGTCCGCCTGACGCGCAGGAATCGATGAATAGGCCCGGATGACGCAGGCGCAACTGGTCCCAAAACGCAAGATGCCCCTGGACGTAAAGGTTCTCGGTCATGCCTTGGCGGTCAGAGACGTCGTGCTTGCGGCAGGCCGGCAGTGGTCCGCCCCCATTCATGTCCTCGCGATACCAGTCGATTCCTTCGGACCGAATCATCCCACTGACATGGTTGATGAGCCACTGCAGCGCTTCGGGGTTGCCCAGGTTCAGCAACGCACCGTGCGAGGTGCCGGGCAGCAGCCAGTCCGGGCGGTCCCGCGCGAGCCAGGAGTTGGTGTCCCCGACGCGTTCAGGTTCAAACCACAGAATGAATTGTTTGCCATTGGCATGGAGCTTTTCGGTAAACTCACTGAATCCGTTCGGCAGACGGACCGGATCAGGGATCCAAGTCCCGGTGTTCAGCCAGCGGTCGCTCCCGGCGTAGGTTCCGTTGTCGCAAGGGTACCAACCGGCATCGACCCACAAGGCGGTGAGTTTGGATCCGGGCGCGGCGATGATTTCCGTCACGGCCCGGCAGTTGACCTCTGACTGCTCCGCCAGCGGGGAGGGGCAAGTGGAAATCATCGGCGGCGGCAATTTCCCCCTTGCACGCGGCATGTTGTGCGCCACGAACCAACGCCGCCAGAGATTCTGTGCCTGCACCAAGTCGTCTCCTGAATAAAACACCATCGCGATCAACGGCGTGCGGATCTCTTCCCCGGGCTTGAGCGAAAGATGCGTGGTCTGCTGGCCGGCGACGATTCTCAAACTGTTCGCGTCCCCGCGCTTAAATGAACTGGCCCATTGACCCGGCCAGCCAATCGCCAGGATCAAACCCCCTCCCGGCATCTGGAGATTGTAATAAGGCCAACCCCGCGGCCCGTCGCAGGATTTTCCCGATGCATCCGGGGGGCCAAACTTCTGCTCCAAACCTGGAGTCAAAGACACCTGGTAGGGTTCGTAGCTGTCCATGGCGCAGAAATCGCCTTTGTTGCAGTGCAACAGAAACTCGCCATTGCCGGACTTTTCAAAACGCGTGTCCAAACCCTGAATCTCTTTCAGGATCAGGGTGTCCTTAATTCCGGTGTTCCGAAAGTAAACGATCCACTCCACAGCCGGATAGTCCGTGTACTCTACCGATTCGCAGCGCACCACCATGCCTGTCGCGGGATCGCTCCAAGTCATGCTGCGCTCGGTACGGCCAGCCCCCGGGTTTCTGCTGCGAACTCTCAATTTCCACTGGCTCAGCAGTTCCCCGGAATCCCGACCGCCGTAGATGAACGAAAAGGGAAGGACAGGTTTTTCTCCAAGAATATGTTGTTGCGACCATCGATCCCGCTCCTGGACGGCCGCCGGCGTTACGAGTTCGGAATCGGCAGTAAGCGTCTCGCGAAACAAAAAAAACGCCACGACCGAGGACCACACCACGCCCGTGAGTCGCAGTTTTCGGCGCATACAAGGGCCGCCCATGCTGGCAACCCCCATAAAATCACTCAGACGAGTTTTGCATTTGGCAGCTTTCATATCTTCATGGGTTGAAGGAATGGCGCTTGAGATTACTCGCAGGCTTAAAATCTCACTTCAGTTTCCGGTACATTATAAGTGTGGCTTCGGGTTGAGACTTCAGAGACACGGCCAGGCCTTCTGTGCTCAAAGCCTTTCCGGTCATTTCCATCGGTTTGGATGTATCAACATTCGTGAGCTCATAACGGGCGGTTTCATCCAGACCCCGCAGCGCGAATCTCATTTCGGTTACACCGCACTTGGGCCGGCGGAAAACTTGAATCATGCCCAGACCCGCTTCCGGTCGATCGAATTGCCAAGCCATCCACACGTCATTGTCCGTGCGATAAGTGGTCAGGGGATAGAAGTCCCCGTAGTAATTGTCCGCAGCCTGGCGCCACTGGGCGGTAAGCCGGCGCAGAAGGTCGTAATCGAGGTCCTTGCGGCGCACATCCCACACACAAGAGATGGCTGGAGCCATTTGACTGCGGAAGTTGTAGTGGTCGAGCGCATTCACACCCGTGCCAAAAAACGGTATCCAATAGGACATGCCATAGGTCATGTTTTGCATGCCGCTTGCCTCGTAGGCGTAATCGCTGCGCCAGAGCGGCACCGCGCGCCGCAACAACTCAAGTTCGTTCCGCCCTCCGCCCCCGCAGCAGATATCGATGCGCAGGCCTGGATGCCGATGGCGCAATTCATCCAGGAATTCCAACAGACCTTGTATGTGCCGGATTTCGAGCATCCCTACCCGATCCGGGGTGTCGTTGCTGCGCCACACCGGGTAGGGCGGATCGCCGTCCATGCGGAACAGGTCCACTCCCTGCTCAGTGATCACCTTATCGTAGAACTCGAGCGCCCAGGCGCGGGCCTTTGGATCCGCGAAATTAAACATCGGTTTCCGCCCCTCGGGCTGCATGTGTTGCGCAGCCCAGTCCTCCAGTGATCGAGCCCCGCGTTCGAGGAAAAACTCGGGGTGCTGTTCGTAAGTCCAGGATTCCGGGACCGCCCATTCCGGGGCGAACCAAAGAATTGCTTTGCCGCCTTTCGACCGCGCATAGTCGGTCACCGGCCGCAATCCGCGCGGGAACTTTTTCGGGTCGGGCTTCCAACTGCCCAGCGCGCCCCAAAAGCCGTTGAACTTTTCCGCCACTTCGTACCAGCCGGCATCCATCCACCAGTAGTCGAACCGGATGTTTTCCTGGACATAGCGGTCGATGAACTCGATTTGATTCCGCTCGTTGGCTTCTCCCATTTCGATGTGCTGGGAGGCGCTGCTGGCGGCTAATTGCGGCGGTGGCAGTTTGCCTTCCGCCCTTGGCAAGTTGTGCGCAATCATCCAACGCCGCCACAGGTTCTGGCTGCGGGTCGTATCGCCCTTCGCGAACATCATCGCGATGAGCGGAGTGCGGATTTCCTCTCCGCGCAACAACCGGAGATGAACAAATTCCTGCCCAGCCTCGATCGACAAGCCGTTGCCCTGGTCGCGTCTAAGCCATGCTTTCCATTGCCCGGGCCATCCGATCGCCAGCATCACGCCGCCGCCGGGCGCGTCCATGTGAAAGAACGGAAGGTCGCCCCCGGCCGGCAAGCCGTCTACCGCCGCCAGGATCTTTTGGGTTCCGGGGCCAAGCCGTGTTTCCAACGGCCCATACTGTGTCGGGGCCATCATCACCAGGCCCGAGTGACCTGCGCCATTGGCATGGCGCAGGTTGAACTCGCCGTCGCCATTGCGCTCCCACCGGATGTCCAGAGGGCGCACCAATTCCAGGATCGGCAGGCTCTTGTCGCTCGTGTTTTTCAAGTAGAGCACCCATTCCACGACGGGGAAATCGGCATATTCAATTCCAACGCAACGAGCGTCGAGTCCGCTCGCTGGATCTCGAAAGCTGCGCGTGTGTTCGGTGCGGTTTTCGTCCAGCTTTCGGCTGACGCATTTCTGCTCCCAGGATTTGAGTAGGTCAGTAGAAGGCCGCCCGCCGTAAACGAAAGAAAAAGGCACTTCCGCGGAGAAAGGAGAACGGAGTGGCCCGACCGGCAGTTCGTCGAGCCAGATCACTTTTTCGTCCGCCATCATGACCCGGGCTTCAGCCCAGTCGGCTTGGTTGAAGTTGATCCGCTGGACCATGCCTCCGCCGGCATCGATCAGCCGAAGGGTGAACTCGCTCGCACCTTTGAGGTCAACTTTCACGGGGATCGCCGCCATGCCTTCCAGCAAGGTTTCCGAGCGGTAAACTTCCTCTCCCGCAACTTCCAGAATCCCGACTGCGCGCCCACGCCCAGCGTTTGAGGGATAGGCCATCACTCGATTGCTATCGACGCCAAGCTTGGCTTCGAAGGAACGGGCGGGACGGCCAAGGCGCACGACCACCCTGACTTCCGAAGGACAGTGCAGGCCGCGCTCGTAACGCTTGTCCGCGATGAGCAACTCGCAAGTGGTTAGCGGGTAAAGTCCGTAGCCCTGGATCGTTACCTTGTTTTTCTCCAATGGCCCGGCACTCAAGTAAACCATCAGGCAGGGTTCGGAGGCGGGCGGCTCACCTTGCCCTTGGAATTTTGCGGCCACCCACCGGCGTGCCTCGGACATTTCGCCCGCGCTGGCAAAGGGAGCGGAGTGCGCCCGCAGCCAGAGCAGCAAAACCGTGAGAACGAAGGAAGCTCTAACCTGCATATTTCATACTGTTTCTAGCCGGCCCCCCACGAACACCAATAGCGGCGGGGCTCCGAGGCGGTTTTTCGACATCCGTTTATTTCAACACACTGTCGGAAGCCACTTTTTGGTTTGTGCATGAAACACCTGTAAACATTGAGTTTAATCGGTTTTGGCACCAAGTGTGAAATATCCGGGCTAAGGAGGGCATTGGCGTACAGCGAGGGATGCACCCCGTCGTAAGCCAGCGCGGTGGAACCCTGCGCGACGCGGAATTGCGCTTCCAAGGGTGCAAGATCAGTGTCTGGCTACCAGTAGAAACCGAAGGCACCCCCAAAGAACTGCTTGGCCTTGTCCAACCCTGTCACGGCGTTGGTGTATTGTCTCCAACTCATTCCCTCAGAATGTCCGTCCATGAAGGCGAGATTGCCAACGTCGCCGTGGTACTTTGTTCCGAGATGATCCGTACCTTCTGGATTCTCGGCCAGGAAGAGGGTCATCCCATTGTCGTACTGCGAGTTGTCCGGTTCGAAGACCAGTAAAGTTCGCGATGGCGAACTGCGGAGCGAGCTCAACTTTAGGTCGAGAAGCGTCTGGTTTCCAGGCGCCGGAGGGTAAATAGACATCGCGGCCTGGCCATTGATCGTGTAACTCCAAGAAGGATACGTTAGGGGAGGTGCCGTGATATTGAAGCCCCAGAATCTGAGATTAGGTTGTCCGTCGGGAAGCAATGGCTTGCGCATAGCGTAAGTGGGGCAACGAAATACGCCAACGGACTTCCCCACATAGCTCCACAGCAGACCGGTGGCAAGGTCCCCTTGTTTTTCCGCGCCCTGGAGACGCCGGTCGGCTGGCCAGGCATAATCGGGATCGTGAAACTCCCAACCCCAGCCGGGGATATAGTCCTTGTAATCATTGGCATACATCATGAACCCAAGGCCAATTTGCTTCAAGTTGCTACGGCAGCCTATGGATTGTGCTTTCGCCTTGGCCTTGCTCAAGGCGGGCAAAAGCAGCGCCGCCAGAATCGCGATGATCGCGATTACCACCAGCAGTTCAATGAGAGTGAAGGCTCTTTTTCCCTGTTTCCAGAATGCTGTTTCGATCATGAGGGAACAATCTTCGAAGTGGGACATTTCCACGACTCTTGTCTTACATTGAATAGGCGATTCGACCTGCCAACCGATTAGTTGCGGTCTGCATCGCAGGGGTGTTGCCACCCCCGCGTGCAGGCGTCAAGGCTGCTTCAATTATTGCATCAGGCGATAGTATTTGCTGAGTCCAAGCGCAGTAACGGGGCGCGGACTCGTTGCGCCAACCACTTCTGTCCACGAACCGGCGAGGCTATCAGCCGACATAAGCTTCCAACCGGGAGCATCCCAAGTCAGCGAAACCGCACCTCCTGGATTCTGGATGTAGAGGAGCACCGGGATGCCAGTGATGTAGGCCTGTGAACTGGGGGCAATCGAAGTGCCCGCCCAGTTCTTCACTCCATTCACCGTCAGTATGTAAACCGGGCCATCGGTCAGCGGTGATGTGGTCAACTGGACCGTTCGATAATCCACGATTGACACTGCACTGACGGTGCGTCCATGGTCAACCGCGTAGTTGGCAGCGTTGGTTGCGGAGGTGACGTCGAGCGCATCCGAGAATACGACCGTCACGGTGGTGTTGTTCGCGGCACTGCTACTCGGTGCTGCCAGAGTCGGAGGTGTAGCCGAAGGGCTGAAGTATTTGCTGCCGATGTAACGCTGTATCGCTGCATCCTGAGATGCCGACACGGACGAGTAAATCAGAACTTCGGCGATGTTCCCGACCAGAGCTTGAACAACACTGTTATCGAAGAGCGACCCCAAGGCGAGTCCGCGCGCCGCAGAATAATCAATCGGGGCAGTCCCGACGTAGGTGTTCCTCAACCGACCGTTGACCGACAAGGTCTTGTTTCCGGGGTTGGCAAACGTGCCCACGATGTAGGCGGGCACCATGCTCTGCAGTGCGGACCCGGATTCGAGAGGACGATAAATGCCGCCCGCTTCCATATTCGACCATTTGATGGCGGTGGGGTCGCCGTCGGCAGTGCCGAGCACCCAGCCCTCCCAGTTGCCCAACCAATCACGCGCCGGGTTTGACGTATTCACCGCGCCAACCAGATAGACCGTGAAATTCTGGATATCGAAATCAGGCTGGTTCTGCAAGACGAGCAGGCAACTGCCATCAAAGTTCACCACAGGGTGGATACCATTGGGAAAAGCAGCCAGTCCCGGCTTTGCGTTTCCAGTGCCAGGCTGTCCGTTGTGAGTGTTCGCGGCTCCCGCCATATCCTGCCAGTCATACACGCCGACGGAGTCCGCCATCACGTTTGTATCTCCCGCCAGCCAAAGGAGCCGGTTGGCCGAAGGGGGCGCTTCGGCAACAACGGGCACGAAGATAGTCGCCTGAGCAGCACTCGGGTTACCGCCACGATCTTGCACTCCGGTCACCGTCAGTGTCTTTTGGGAAGTAATCGGGCTGGTGGTAAGGACGACGCTGAACACGTAATTCGACCAGATCGCGTTGCTGGTCTGCGGAATGGCCACGACTGAGATCACTGTAGCCCCGCCGCTAATGCTGTAATTGGCAGCATTCGTTGCGCTGGCCGGGTTTACAAGCTCCGAGAATGTGACAGTCACTTCGGTGTTCATGACGACATTCAGCAACGCCGATACGACCGTCGGGCCATTGGTGTCCGGAATTACGGTCAAGAAAGCCGCCTGACTGTTCGTAAACCCTGCTACGTTGGTAATTGCAACACTGTAAAAACCTTGGTGGCCCAATCCGACGTTGGGAATGGTGTATGAATTTGCGTTGGCTCCCGGGATGGGTGAGCCGCCCTGATACCACTGGTAAGTGAACGGCGGAGTTCCATCCACCACCACGTTGAAACTGGCAGAATTAAATTGATTCACTTGCTGGGATTGGGGTTGAGTTGTGACGTTTGGAGCCCCCGGCTTCAGGAAGTATTTGACCAGCAAATCGGTTTGGAGGCTGCCGAGTTCCGCGCTGCTCAGGCTGCGATTGTAAAGCGCAAGTTCGGCAACAGCCCCGGCAAACCGTTCGTAGGTGCCGTTGCCCCAGGGATTGTTGGCGTCACCGCCGGCTCCTTGGGTGTGAAATCCGATGGTAAAAGGAGTGCCGGCCGCCGAGCCGCCACGGGCAACGCCGGTTTGAGTGTTGGCGCTCCACCCGCCTTGGGATGCGTAGTACTCGGTCCACGTCATCGATCCATCGGATGTGAGGTTCATGATGACGATTGCCCATTCTGGCGTCTGCGGGATGGCAAGGCCCGACGGATAAAGCACAGATCCCGCGTACGTGATAAACTCGTGCTCGGGAGTGGCCCCCTTCAAGCCAAACGAGTAAGGACAGGCACTCGGCCCACGCTTGGTAAAGATAGCCTGGTCAGGTCCAAGCCACATGGCCGGTGCATTGTTCAAGTAAACCGCGATCAGCGTGATGTCGGAAGCAGGCTCAATGAGCGTTGGATCCGTGGCATCCAGCTTGTTGGTTTGCCAAAGCCGGTCGGCATAATGCCCCACCGCATTCAACGGGTCATTGGCTTGCCGAAAGTTTACCGCGTTGAAGGTCACCCCATTGTTATTGGCTGTAACCAGTAATGGCGTGTGACTATCGGGGTCGTTTTGCAAATCACCAGGAGGCAGAGCGGGAGCCGCCAAGACGATACCATTCGTGCTGCTGTCCAACCAGACTGGCACATTCGTTCCGGTCAGCGTGCTGGCCTTGAGCCAGAGCCGGAGTGAGGGATCATTCGGGTTGATCTGCGCATAAGCGGCGCAGGTAATCAGAATCAACAGGGCTTGGATGCCAATCCATTTCATGGCCCGGCCATTGAAATACAGAGTCGGTGATGTTATCATGTTGTTATGTTATTTGTTTTTATTTAGTTTGCTACTCACGGGTTTAGCCGGCGACGAAGCTGGCTTTCAGTACAAGTACAATTACAATGCTTACCTTTCGGTAATCATAATTACATAGACCTGTTCGCGAATCGTTACCTCCTTTTTTCGACGTAAAGAATCCTCTTTTTGGATCATCTGGCGAGTTTGCGCCTGGGAGGGGCAGGGCGGAGGAATGAAGAATGAGGAACGGTGTCTGGGAAGGGCAGGGGACAGCAGGGGAGATTTAGGGGGGAAAGCAACACAACGCGAGCCGATGCAGTTTGCCGGTTTCCAGCCCACTCGTTAGATTTCCGGCTGGTGGGAAAATCGAGCTGAGGGATCACGTCATGATGCGCACTTCAACACGAGGTGTTGGCTTTTGACCCGGAGCGATTGCGCGGCGAACTCCAGGCAGGCCAGCACATCCTCAATGGCGTCCCCACCAGCGAGGTATTGCAGCAGGGTCTCCACCGGATACCGCAGGTTACGGATGGCCGGCTTGCCATGGCAAATGTCCGGATTGATCGTGATGCGCGACAGCAACGAGTTCATGCGCAATCAACGTAGCGTCGAGCGTCAGCACTGCAAAGGAGATTGTGGTCAGAGCTTCATCGACCTTGCGCCGACGTTCATCGAAGTGGCCGGATTGAAATGGTCTGAAACCTGGATGGCCGAATCGTCGGGGTGCAGCCTCGCCGACATTTTCCGATCGGACAAATCCGACCTGGTGAACCCGGCGCGCGATCACGTGCTCATCGGCAAGGAACGCACCGACGTCGGACTCCCGCACGACTGGGGCTATCCGACCCGCGGCATCGAGAACCGCAACCGAGAGGTTCGATCTGAACTCGTGGAGTTGGCGCGGTAGAAAGTCGTCATAAATGCACGTTTTTTGACCGAAAAACGGAGGCAGCCTCGTTCGCACATCATTAATTTTCGACAAATGCAAAATGAACATTGCTAGATCATGTTTTGCTAGTTTCCGCCGCCTCCCGTCGGCTGGCTGCCGACAATGGGCTGGCACGCGCCAGGAATCGATCATGCCTGGCTTGATCTGGAACGTACTTATACCATAAATCAGCATGAAATGGGGCAATGACTCGAAAACCGGACAAAACGGCAGGGGAATCCTTGCGTTTACCTTGATTGAACTGTTGGTGGTCATAGCCATCATTGCGATTCTTGCAGCCTTGCTCCTGCCCGCGTTGAGCCGGGCTAAAGGGAAGGCGCAAGCGATGGGCTGCCTCAGCAATCTGCGGCAGATCGGCATTGGTTTCACGATGTACGCGAATGATTTCAAGGATACGATTCCCTGCTGGGGATGGCAGTTTCACGATCCTGCCTATGCCGGTCCGCCCGATCGGCAGATTCAGGGGACGGAGAAACAGGCGGATTTCAGCACGGGCCTCCTGTGGAACTATGTGGCACGTTCTGCCGCGGTCTTTCGCTGCCCGACTTACACTATTCGTCAGCCAACCTCGCCGAGGTTTTGGGGGTTCAATTCCACCACCCCTCCGTTGCCATATCCCCTGTGGGACTATTCTATCAATGGCCAGGCAGGCTACTCGTGCATCTCACCGGCACTCGTCAACAGCACCCTCGATCTCAAACTGAGCAGCCTCCATACGCCGCCAGCCAAAACACTCCTGGTAATGGAGCCGGATAATATGGCGTACGATAACGGCGTCACCCTTTTTGACGGCACGCTGGATCCCCTGAACCAGGATCATCTTGGAACTCGCTTCCATGCCGATGTTGGTTCCCTTACGTTTATGGATGGACACGCAAACAGCATGAAATGGAGAACCTACACCAACTCCACCTCGGGGCTGGAAAACGCCAAGCAGTTCTTTGGCGGCAGCTTCAATTTCTTCTGGTAATCCACTCGGGCAGGTGTTTTCCACGGTTTGACTTCTGAAAATTTGTCTGGTGGGGGCGCAGGGAAGCGGATCAGGGACCATTCAAGTGCGAAGCGGGCGTTGGCAGCCACTGAGCGTCATCATGAAAACGAATACCTGTGGGCAATTGGTTTTGGGCACCAACAAGCGCACTCCGTGTTTGGAGTTGTACCAGAAACTGTCCGGGGAGACGTTGCGGCCCTTGAAATGACGACTATTCTCCAAGCTGAGTTTTGATTGTGCTCCGAGGTTTCCGGTCAAAGCGTGTTTCTTTGCTATTGCTGGATTTTGACCCGCAACAATTCAGTCGGGTGATTCATCTGCCCGGTCCAGCTTGTGACCCCGCTCAAGCCGGGGAGGTTGGTAGCCACGGATGCCCAGGAAACCTCCTGCAGCAGGTTCGTGCAGCCCTCGATCGCATAGACTCTGCCGTTGGCACTTTGCCAGGTGAGCGCAAACCGGTTGCCCGGCAAGAGCGCCATTTGCGTCACCTGGAATGGCGGCGCGGGAATGGCCAATACCGGACCATAGCTGGTGAACGCCGCGCTGGAAGCCGCGCTCACCCACTCGGCCCACACCCAGTTGGCGGACCGGGCAACATTCGAAATCCGCACTTCATTCAGGCTCCCGTCAAAGTCATACGTGCGGTTGGTCGTGTGGTAGGTCGGGAGGGCGGCTAAACTCAGTTCATCCAGCGCGGTGTTGATCTGGCTTTGGCCCGTGGCGGCATTGTTCAGGCTGCCATCATAGTAAAGCTGCACCCCGCTCAAGTCACTCTGTCCGCTGGGCAAGACTGCCGCCAACTGGTGCCACTGCCCATCCGAAGTCCAGGGAAAGGTCCGGCTTGCGCCGCAGTTCTCCACCCCCAACGCGTTGGCCGCACCATTGCCCCCGATCCATAGCCCAAAACGCTGGCCGGTCGTGTTGTTGCCATACCCAATAATCTCTTTGCCGGGAGACGCCGTCGCCGCCGCATTCTTCTTGAACCACGCCGAAACCGTGCGCGGGTTCGACCCGCCGGGCAGCGTCGCGCCGCTGCAACTGACGTAGCCGCCACTAAAACCGCAAGCGTTGGCAATCTCCCCGGCCACACCCCGCGTGCAAGCCCCGTAGGTGGTGTAAACCACTCCCACCGTGAGATTTGGGCTGGAATCGCGCGCAAATCCCCGCGCTTCGCTCAAATGCCATACGCTCACGTACCCGTTGGCCCACGTCGCGCCGTTGGTCAGGCAGGGAGCCGGCACGCTCGCCCGGTTGGTGTCGCCCCAGCAAGCCCAGATGGTCATGTTGGTCGCCAGTTGCGGCACCTGCACCCAAATATACGAATTGCCATACGGATTCCAGCTCTCGATTTCGTAGTTCAATTCCTGCGTGAACGTGGCATCGAGGAACAACAGGTCCCAGCCGTTGGTCGAGGCAAACTGGTTGTAACCAAACCCATTGCCCAATAGATTGGGACCAAACACCACCAGGGTCGGAAAGTTGGTTAAGGTCTCAACCCGGTTGTAGCCGGGGAAGGTGAGCTGCATTTTCTGCAGGGGAGCGTAGGCGCTGATGGCGATTCGGGCCGTGGCGGTGTTGCTGCTAATATCCTGCACCGTGATCTGGGCAGTGTAGCGGCCACTGGCGGTGTAGGTGTGGGTTGGATTCTGGTTGGTGGAAGAGCCGCCGTCGCCAAAGGTCCAGGCATACCGGAGCGAACCACCGTTGGTGGAAGTGCCCGTAGCCGAGAATTGCACGGCCAGCGGCGCAAGCCCCCTTGGAGGACTGGCGCTGGCCCAGACGGCTACTGGCGGAGTGGTGTAGTAAAGAATGGCTGATTGCTGAGGAGCCAACTGCACGAGCAAACCGGTGGTCATTAACTGGCTTCCGGTGTAGAGGCCCAGGGCACCACGATCAAAATCCTGCACGTCATAAAGCTGGGCCGAGTTCAAGCCCTGCAACGGGAACTGCATCGAAGCAACGGGGCTATTGGTCCGCCGAAAAATCTGCACCACGCCCTGGCCGGTATCCGGCCGGTCGAATTGCCAAGCCATCCAAACCGTGTTCGTCAGGCTGTATGGCGTCAACGGATAATAATCGCCCAAAAGCATGCACGGCGCGACCTTCTGGCACTCGCCATAGGCCTGCTGCTGTGCGGCGGTGTTGCCTGGCGAGAGCCCAAATGCCATCGCGAACGACGGCAGGTAGAAGCTGCGGAAAGAATACACGTCAAGAAAGTACGAACCGGAGCCATTAAAGGGCAGCCACGAGGAGAGGCCATAGGTTTGACACTGGTTCCCATCGACCACATTCGCCATCGAGGGCGATTGAAAATCACTGCGCGTGAGCGGCACGGCGCGGCGCATCGTCTCGAGGTCGTTGCGCCGGCCGCCCGAGGCGCAGGAGTCGATGCGCAAGCCGGGATTCATGGCCCGCAGCGCATCCCAATAGGCGAGGTGGTTTTGCACATAGTAGAAATAAAACATTCCGGAATAGGTTATGTTGCTCTAATCGTGTCGGGCGGCGTCGGCTTGCTCCTGCGGGCAAGGACGGTGTGCGACACAACCCACCAAACATAAAACTGAAATAAGAATAGATGAAAACCAATCCGTGCCTCTCAACATTCGTGGTAAAACTGTGTCTGGCGACCGCCGTAGCGGCCGTGGCCATCGGCACAGCTTCCGCCCAAATCAACGGCTCCGATCCTTCCCTTAGGATCTGGCTGAAATCCGACACGCTTTCCGGCACCGTTGTGTCCAATTGGCTGGACAGCAGCAGTTGGGGGACCCTGATGCAGCCCCCACCGCTGCCCGCCGCCGATACCTGGAATGACGCCTCGAACCATATACCTCAGGTTGTCGAAGTTAACAATAACGGTCTGACATCTTTGTGCCGGTCGTAACCGCTATACCCCCGAAGGGTAATCTGCTGCTCTGGCTGGCTGCGGATACAAACGCGCTGACTTTTGGCAGCGGCGACTTGGCGAATTCGGTTTATGAATGGGACGACATGTCCGGCACGGCCCACAACGCGATGCCACCCAACAATGGCGCCGAAGCGTTGCCCATTCTGGGAGCGGCACCGTTCCCCAATGCGGTTCACCCGGTGCTCCACTTCTACGGCAACAACGCCCTCCAGCCGGTGAATTCCCCGGACTTTTATGTGCAGAATTTCACCGTCTATCTGGTAGGCAGTGTGGATAACACCAAGGCGTCCCGGGATTGGATTGGCAGTTGGGAAGGCTGGTGCCTCGGAACGAGCGACGGCAGCGCCGGCGTCATTAAATGGGTAACCCACACCACCGCGGGGGATTTCAGCATGGAACCGGCGGCAAGCTTCATGCCCTTTATGGTGCCTGCTTTTATCGCTGGGACGTTCTCCAATCCTGGCAATAAGACCTTGGCCGTTAACGGTGCGGTGCTCGGTGTCCAATCGAACACAGCGCCGATTAATTACAGCACGGATCGAGGGGTGGCCATAGGGTCGCTCTTTTTTGACTCTTTGACCCAGCCCTTGGTTGGAGACATCGCCGAGATTCTGATCTACACCAACGTCTCGGCGGCCCAGGATGCGGGGGTGCAAGCGTATATCGCCAGCAAGTATTTCACGCCGTCAACGGTCGCTCCCAAGCTGTCGTCTGCGTCCAGCAGCGCTGCTCAGAATACCACCGTCAGGGTCGTATTCTCGGGGAATGTCAGCGCAACCACGGCCGGCAACCCGGCGAACTATGCAATTGACCACGGCGTGAGCGTGAGTGCCGCCACGGTGGTTAATGGAACCACGGTGAATCTCACCACATCCGTCCTGAATTCGGGTCCGGTCTATAATCTGACGGTGAACGGCGTCGCGGATTGGGCAGGCAACGCCCTGGCGGCCAACTCCAAGATCGCGGTCAGCGGTATTCCGGTGCTGCTCGACATCCAAAAACAGGGGACAGCAATCTCGATTAAGTGGGATGCACCGGGCTGGAAGCTCCAGTCAAGCGGCCCCCTCGGGGGATCGTGGTCCAATGTGACGGGGGCATCGAGTCCTTATCCGGTCACGCCGACGGGGACGCCTACGTTCTATCGACTCAGTGAGTAGAATCTGAGCTGTGCAAACCTGCATCGTGGCGGGAACTCGCCGCGATGCAGGAATAGTTTTTTGACCATCTTGCGGCATGCAAGCACTTAAGAAAAGGAAAGTAGCACCGCAAGGTGGTATGTGGAAGGGTACATTAGTATGAGAGGCCAAAAGAAAACGGGCAGGGTCGCACTTGCCTTTACGCTAATTGAATTGCTGGTGGTCATCGCTATCATCGCCATCCTCGCGGCCTTGCTCCTCCCGGCCTTGAGCAAGGCCAAAGGCAAAGCGCAATCGGTGGCGTGCCGCAGCAATATGCGCCAAATCGGCATCGGCTTCATGATGTACGCGCAGGACTTCAAAGATTATATCCCGGGCTGGGGATGGCAGTTCCACGAACCGAGCTATGCTGATCCGCCCGATCGGCGGATTCAAGGCGCGGAACATCAGGCCGACCTTACGACGGGTGTCTTATGGAATTACGTAGGGAAGTCCGCTGGCGTATTTCGCTGCCCCGCTTACGCATTGCGCAAGCCCAGCACGCAGCGTTTTTGGGGGTTCAATTCCACGACCCCTCCTCTAGCATACCCACAGTGGAGCTATGTGGAAAACGGGCAGGCGGGCCTGTCGTGCCGCGGACTGAATCCACCCAACAACAGTATTGACGTGAAAATGTCTGGCCTTCATACCCCACCAGCCACAACCTGCCTGGTCATCGAGTGCGAGGATGGCCAGATGGACAATGGCATCGTCCTCTTCGATGGCAATGCAAGTCCCATGGACCAGGACCATCTTGGAACCAAATATCACAGTGAGAATGGCAGTATCGCATTCATGGATGGGCACGCCGTCGGCATGAAATGGAGACAATATACCAATGCCGTGATGGGGTTGGAGAATTGCAAGCAGTTCTTTGGCGGGAGTTACGGCTTTTATTGGTAATTGTGGATTGGGGTTGAAGTTGTCACGGGGCTCCGGCTCCGTGGCTTTTCTATTGGCTAGCGAAGAGAAGCACAGCCGGGATGGGGACGCGGGGGGGCTTACTGCGCCCCAGGAAGTTCGAGCAATCTTCGGGGCAAGTCACGCTCAACCGCATCGAGGTAACGATCAGCCACTTCCCAGCCCGCCTTGGTCAGATACCAATCGAACTGGCGCTCAACATCGGCAATGAAATCGTCCGCCTTCTCCACAACCGCAAGGCGTCAGACGGCAGATTGGTCCGGCCTACCCTGCGAGGCGCGCTTCTGGGATTCAATTATTCCATGCATTCTAACCGATCTCCGTGGAGGCGCAAATGCTAAATGGCGCTGTAGTGCTTGGTATTTCTGGGCTTTTTTGCATGCCCGGTTTCCAGCCAAAAAGATGTGGGTAAAGATCAGAGGTGGTTTGGGGGGAAACCGCTTAATTCGAAAGTCTCTTCTGAGTTTCTGCGGTGATCAACGCGCCGAGCAATGCATTGCCATACACCGAAGGGTGTACTCCGTCATAGGCGAACGCGGTAGCTCCTTGGCCGACGCGAAATCCGCTTTCGAGCGGGGCTAGATCGATCAGATATACTCGTTGGTCTCCGGCCTGGTTGCGGGCCGAGACGGCTGAGCGCACTTCGGCCATGTGCCAGCCCAAAGGCGGTACCACACAGAAAACGGCAGCCCGGCCACAGGCCTTGCGCAGCGCTATCAACCAGCGGATGTAATCAGCCGTGATATCGATTCCCGGGTCATTGGTCCCCAGCGCGCAAAATACGTAATCCGGTTCGGGCGAAAGCAAGCCATTGACTAATCTCGAGGTGGTGGCATCGTAAAGATCCCAGATCTGGTGCATGGGCGGCAGTTCCAGTTTGGCATTGCTCATCCCCCAGCCGCCCGAGCCAAGTTGGCCGTATTCGCAATCGAGGGCTGCGCAGACCAGCGGGAACCAGGTCGCGCGAGCATTGTTAACGTCAATGATGCTTCACGAAGTGCCTTGGACCGCCGCCTTGAGGTAGGCCCCGGGCATGGTCGCCTCGACCTGGACGGTTGACTTGGTCTGCAAGCGCTTCCAGACGTAGGGTGCAAGAAAGAGGTTCGGGTGGGCGCAGTCGATGATTTTGCAGGCCTTTGCGTCCGTACTGGCCGCGGCCGCGGACGAAGAAAGCATTGAAGCCATTGGAAGCAGGACAATCATTTTCACAGCATGTTGGCAGACTCGCATTGAGCGTGACCACACGCCCCTCAGATTCCCTGAACTAATATTATCGGTTTTCATTACTCGTGTTTCGGTCAGCCGTTATTTTTCTACCAATCGCAGCTTCTCCTGCTCACTTCGGTTCATAAAACAGCAGCCGGGAGCCGGGCGCGGTCGCTACTTTCACGAACAAGGTCTGCAGCTCTTTACCCTGGATATCTCGGGTCTCCCCGGTCTCCTGGTCCGTCAGGCGATACGTCTTTGCCAAATGAATGGCAGGTCGGCGTCGGAGGAACGTCCGCCGTGGCCGCCAAAGGTGTGGCGGGAGTTGGGTGTCAGCAGGGTGTCGATGGAAGTAAAATCGTCGCTCCAGGCGCGGCTGCCGCGCGAATGGCGCAGGATGAACTCGCGTTTTTCAGATTCGGGCTTGAGAAAACGGTCATCCAATACCTGCAGATCCTCCAGCAGAGGAGACTCCTTCCCGCTGCGATTCGTCACTCGCACCACCCAATCCACGGCGGGAGAACGCTCAAACAAAGTGGCTTCGCAGGTCAGCTCCAGCCCGGTCTTTGGGTCGGTGGCGGTGATGGTCCGCTTGCGTGTACCCTCACCGACAATCGTTTCCGTGTGGGTAAACTTCCACTTCCGCAGCAGCCGGGACGAGGGCTGGTCATCGAGTGTGAAGGAAACGGGCATCGTCTGGTTCTGGAAGTGATGGGCAAGCCATCCTTCGACATCGCTCATCTCATCGGGCGCGCCCTTTTCAGTCGGGGCGAAGCCGGCCAAATCGCGCACGGACGCGGGGTCCTCGCGCACGACTCTGAAGCCATTGAAACTGAAGCAACCTTTGGTGTCCGAGGTGCCGTAGCGTCGTGAGCAAGTGTGAAATGACAGTGGGTGATAGGCACATACCGGCCCGTTTGTTGCTCGATCGGCGCAAATGCCAGGTTCACCAGCGTGCCCCAGGAAGTGTCGTCTGCATGCGACGCGTCCTTTGGTACAATGAAGGTCCCGTCCAATTTGACCCCGCCGCAGTCATTGAGGAACTCGCAATACTCCTGGGCCGTGACCATGTGGGGCGACAGCCAGTAACGGCTCAGGGTGACCGGATGGGCCGGTTGCTCATCTTGGCGTCCGCCCCCGGTGCCGTCGCCCATGAGGAAAACCTGAGCGGGAATCCAGCCGGGGGCGTCGCACTTGGTCTCAACCGCCTCAGCCGATGAGCCAGCCCCAAGCAGCAGAGTTGCCATGAGCCATATACAGAATCCAGAATCTGAAGCTCGAAACATCTTCACTGAGGTCATACGAATGCGCGCCGCTCGGAGAGCAATATCACGTTTTGGAAACCTTCTCCGGCCGTTTGGTGCCTAAACGCTTTTCCCAGCCTTTCTGCGTAGTGTCAAAAAATGCGGCTGGGTCATAAGGATGTTCTTTCACCAGGGTCAGGTTCAGGTCAATCCCCAAACCAGGAGCGGTGGGGAATGAGAGATGGCCATTTTTCGGATCCAGTTTGGGGGACCAGGTAACCAAATCGCTCGTCCAGGGTTCATTGAAGGCATCAAAATGTTCCTGGATCAGGAAATTTGGGATGCACGCCGCCAATTGCAGACACACCGCCGTTGCCACCGGTCCGCCACTCTGGTGGGGGGCAATCCAGGCGCCATTGGCTTCGGCGAGATGCGCCACCGCCATGGTATTCATGATGCCACCCATGGACATCGGTTCTGGTTGCCAAATGCTGACGCCGCCACCTTGTGCCAAGGTAAAAAACCTGCCGAGCTTATCGAATTGCTCGCCGGTGGCGACACGGATGGGGCTCTGGCGCGCGACTTCATTGGTCAGGCACTCCTGTTCCGCCGTGGTAGGTTCCTCCCACCAAAAGATGTCGAGATCCTGCATTCGTCGGGCAATGCGGACGGCTTCGGCCGGGACGAAGCGACAATGCACATCGATCATGATCTTCAGCTCCGGGCCGAACCGCTGCCGGATTGCTTTGAGGATGTTGCAAGCCTCCTGCAGTTCGGCTTCGCTCAGAAAATCTCGCGACACGCCGAACGGGTCGAGTTTCAGCGCGTGAAAGCCTTTGTTGACAACGTTCTCGGCGGCTTTGACGAACGCTTCCGGCGTGCGCTCGGCGCGATACCAGCCGTTGGCATACGCCAGGACACTGTCGCGCACCTTGCCGCCAAGGAGTTGGTAGATCGGCACGTTCAGGGTCTTGCCCAGAATGTCCCAACAGGCAACTTCAACCGCCGCCATTGTCAGGCGGTGGATGTGGCCCGCATCCTGGATAGTGCTGATGATTTTGCGCGCAATGGCGGTGACTTGGCGGGGGTCTCTGCCGATGGCAAAATGCTTCAGCTCATGGACCGCGGCCTCGGTCGTTTTAATAAAGCCATTAATTGTTGCTTCACCGATGCCGTAAAACTCGCTATCGGTGCAAACCTTGACGAAGAGCCAGTTTTTCCATCCGGCGCTTACGGTATAAGTGAGAATGTCGGTTATTTTCATGGTTGGAGTAGCTCGCGTTTGTTGTGTTGGTCTATTTGTCGTCTTTCGCATACGAGATGATCGCGGAGCCCGGCGCCGATGGCAGGTTGATCACCAGGCCCTTTTCCATCAACTCACTGCCAGAGGCGGTGGTGTTGCCGGAAACATCAAAGTTGGTGAGGATGTATGTTGCTTTCGGCTCCAAACCGCGCAATTTGAAGGTCATGCTCGGAATATTGTTCGACGCGCGGCGGAACGCTTGCACCAGGCCCTTGGCCAAATCCGGCGCATCCCATTGCCAGGCCATCCATCGGTCCGACTTCGTGCTGTGCTCGGTCAGCGGATAATAATCTTTGAGGAAGAAGGGTTGAACCTTGCGGAACTCCTCGATCCGTTGCGCCAGGGGCGCCCAGAACGGCGCATCCTGCTTGTAAAAATCGAAAGCATAGACGACGCAAGTCTCCATGCCGCTGCGAAAGTCGTAGGGATCGAGCGAGACGCCGCCGTGACCGCTGATCGGCACCCACAAGGAGAGCGCCCATGTGAAGCACTGGGCGCCAACCGGATCCCAGAGGTAATCCGAGCGCAGCAGCGGCACGCTGCGGCGCATCATCTCGAAATCAATCCGGCGTCCGCCGCTGGCGCAATCGTCCAGCAGCAGCCCGGGGTTTTCGCGCTGGAAAAAGTCGAGATAATCATAGAGGCCCGTAATGTGGCCGATCTCGTTCATGCCCTGACGGTCTTCGGCTTCGCCGGAACGCCAGTAATAAAGCGGGTGCATATTGAAATCGAGGCGGTAAACCCCGAGGCCCAATTCGCGAATATAGTCGCCGAATGTGCGCTTCAGCCAGGCCAACGCTTCGGGGTTGCCCTGGTTCAATAGCCGCCAATCGTGCTGATAGGCCATCGGCGCCGGCAGATTGGTTGGCGTCAACAACCAATCCGGATGTGTCGTGCGCAGCCATGTCTTCGGCATGACCCGCTCCGGCTCGAACCAGACGAGGAATTTCAGTCCCGCCTCATGGACCTTGTCCGCCACGGGCTTCAATCCGCGTGGAAATCGCGTTGGCTCCGGATCCCAGTTGCCCATGCCTTCAGCGAAACCGCCGCGCGACCAACCGGCGTCGATCCAGTAATAATTCACCGGCAGCTTATGGGCGGCGATGTTGGCGACCGCCTGAATCTGATTCGTCTCGCTGACGTTGTTGAAACCGAGCGCCGCACCCGACGCCGCAACCACCGGCTCCAACTCTTTGCCATTCGGATGCGGGGTGTAATACTTCAACATCAGCCGCCGAAACTGGTTGTGCCCCGAGATCGTGTCTCCGCTATAGCCCATCACCAGAATTGCCGGCGTGCGAATTCGCTCACCCGGGTGCAGGCGCAAATGCGTCTGCTCCATCCCGGCACGCACCATCAACCGGCCATCTTCCACCCGCGCAAACGATGCCGCCCATTGACCCGACCATCCGACGGCGAAGAACAGCCCGCCGCCCTCGGGTGAAGCCAGGTTGAAGAAAGGCATCACGCCGTCCGACGAACGCCCGCCGATCGGCCCGAGTTTCAGGGTAATGCCGGAACTGAGT
>Ga0194039_1000629_pt1 | contig 20578 bp, 20 predicted proteins | sample JunL228m_MetaG_FD_148679 | JGI IMG/M metagenome (GOLD analysis project Ga0194039, IMG submission 148679) | Anoxic zone freshwater microbial communities from boreal shield lake in IISD Experimental Lakes Area, Ontario, Canada - Jun2016-L227-8m | ecosystem: Environmental > Aquatic > Freshwater >... | reverse complement strand
GGCAATATTGCCGCAACATGGGCCAGGTATGCAAACTATGACCCCAACCAGCCTCTTGCACCCGAAACGAATTCAGGAGTTGCCCCACTCATCATCCATAACTGGGACCAGGGCTTTCCCTATAATATCTATTGCCCCTTAGACCCGGCCGGACCCGGCAACCACCCATGGGCTGGTTGCGTCGCTACGGCGATGAGCCAGATAATGTACTATTACCGTTTTCCCCAAACAGGCAACGGCCAGCATTGTTACAACCCCAGCGGCTATCCCCAGCAATGCGCCAATTACGGAACCTCTACCTATGACTGGAACGCTATGGTCAACACCTTATCAGGGACCAGGCTGCATAGCGACAGTGCCGTAGCACTTCTGATCTGGCATGCCGGCGTATCAGTCGACATGATGTACAGCCCAAGCGGTTCAGGAGCGTATTCAGAAGATGCAAGAAATGCACTGGTGAGTAATTTCCGCTACAGTCCCGGTGCAACATATCTGCAGCGCGATAATTATTCAATCACTGTATGGGAAGGTATGCTCAGGGATAACCTTGATAAAAAAATGCCCATTTATTATGATGGTTACGGCCCCCAGGGCGGGCATGCTTTCAACTGCGACGGCTACCAGGATGTCTTTTATTATCATTTCAACTGGGGATGGAGCGGTACGGCCAATGGCTATTATTACCTTGACAACCTCAATCCGGGAGGTGATAATTTCTCCCAGGGCGAAGGGGCTATTCTGAATATCTTCCCCGATACCCTTGCCAATACATATCCATACCCCTGCCAGGTTGCAACACCCCTGACATCGATTAGCGGTACGTTTGGGGACGGCAGCGGCCCTGTCATGAATTACAAGAGGAACAGCCAGTGTTCATGGCTGCTGGCTCCACAGAGCGCCGAAGACTCTGTTAAAAATATCACCCTCACTTTTAATTCCTTCAGCACTGTTGCGGATGACGGTATTTTAAGGATTTATAAAGGCATCAATACCGATGACTCACTTGTAGGCCAGTATTCCGGCAATGGACTGCCCCCAAATGTCACTATCAACGGGTCCAGGGCCTTTATTACATTCTCATCAGGCTCATCGGCCACAGCTCCCGGCTTCCTTATTTCCTATTCGGGCCAGGTTATGGACTGGTGCAAGGATGCAATAACAATCGGTGATGCAAACGGAACCATATCCGACGGAAGCCTGCACTTCAACTACCATAACGGGACCACTTGCCGCTGGAGGATAGTACCTCAGGTCAACTCAGGCCCCCTGAGCCTTTCATTCACATCGTTCAGGACACAGCATAATAAGGATGTGGTGAGTATCTATGACAATGTTTCAGGTGTGCTCCTTGGAGAATATTCCGGAATTTATTCCGGGACAACTATGCCTCCCTCTGTAATTGCACCAAGCGGCCAGATGTTCATCATTTTCTCGACCGACGCCAGCGTTACTGATTCCGGCTGGGAAGCTATGTTCTCCTCCGGTGTTGGAATAAGTGAACCCGACTATGCATCGTCAATAGAGGTTTATCCCAACCCCGCAAACCGCTATTTATTTGTCAAAACAACCCGTGAAATCACAACAGGCCTGCAGCTGGAATTAAATGACATAAACGGTAGGACCGTTCTAAGCCGGAAGGCAGCGGCCGGTGTAAATCAGGTTACAATTGACATTTCAGGTATCCGGGGGGGGCTTTACTTCCTGAAGATAATTACCGACAGCCACAGCGTGGTGAAGAAGGTAGTTGTCGAATAGAGTGACTAGTGAACAGTGAATAGTGACTGGTGACTAAAGACAATTCACTGTTCACTATTCACTGTTCACTGTTCACTTTTTGTACAACAGATCGATTTCCCCTTTCTTCTCGATACATTCAAGGAGCTTTGATTTCAGTTTCCAGCAGGTCATCTGCCGTTTCTCAAGCTGGCGCGATAACTCATAGGATGAAATGCCGGGGTCATGGCATACCATGTATACCATACGCAAGGCTTCAGTAATAGGAATATGGCAACGGTGAAAAATAGTATTTGCAGTTGCTGATTCTTCCGATTTGCAACGTGTGCACCTGCGGGAAAATTCCGTTTTGCCTTTGCAGAAATTAGTATGCCCGCATTTCTTACAGAAAAATCCTTCAGACCATTTTTGTTCAGAAATAAACTTAAGACAGTTTTCCTCCGTGGAAAAAAGGCTCTCAAATTGACTAATATTCAGTTTCTTAATTTCCAGCATCAATAGTAAATTCCTTATAAAATCCTGTCTCGGAAGTAATTAATAGGGTGCAACAGCCTCCTGATTTGCAAAATTAAAATAAATAGTGATACTTATGCGATTTATGAAAAAATAATTTGTAATTTTGCAGCAGAAATATAATCCACTGTAAAAAAGATCATGAAAAGATTCGTTTTTCTCTTAAGCCTGCTTGCTGCATTCAGCCTGAATGCCTGCAGCGGAACTCCTGCGGTAAACCTGGCAAATGCTGCGTCCAAAAAAGCAGTTATCGATGAAAGCTCCCTGGGTAAGGTAGTTCATCTCGACCAGGTACTTTTCAGGGAGGTTGTTTGGAATTATAAGAAAAACTCAAATGCCTGGGTCTTTGAAGGGGATATTCCTGTGATCGTCGACTTTTATGCCGACTGGTGCCGTCCTTGCAGGGCCCTTGGTCCTACTATGGATGAACTGGCAATGGAATACAAGGGAAAGATCCGCATTTTAAAGGTGAATACCGATGAGAACAAAGAAATATCAGGGATCCTGGGGATCAGTTCCATCCCGGCCCTCCTGTTTGTTCCGAAATCAGGAAAACCGACTTTTTCGCTTGGCGCCATCCCCAAGGACAGGCTCAAAACGATGATAGATGAAACATTATTAAACCAGAAAAAACGATAACCGACATTTTATGGCAACAGAGCACTTGACCAAAGCAACCTTCACCGAGAAGGTGTTCAATTTTGAAGCTAACCAGGATTGGAAATTTGAAGGCAAACTTCCATGCATCATCGATTTTTATGCCGACTGGTGCGGCCCGTGTAAGATGGTTGCCCCCATCCTGGAGGAACTCTCGGCCGAATACGCCGGCAAGGTTAACATTTACAAAATTGATACTGAAGCCGAGCAGGAACTTGCCGGTGTTTTCGGTATCAGGAGCATCCCTTCCATGCTGTTCTGCCCTGTTTACGGACAGCCGCAGATGGCCGTAGGCGCACTGCCCAAAGACTCACTGATCAAAGCTATTGACGACGTCCTGCTGAACAAGCCGGCCAACTGATCTTCAGCGTATGGCCGGTGAAACCATCATCGTCTCTACCTCATACCTTCCTCCTTTAGGCTATGTTTCCTCCCTCCTCAAAGCAGGTGAAACTGTAATTGACCTGGGTGAAACTTACCCTAAACAAACATGCCGGAACCACGCCAATATTTATGGTCCGACCGGCAAACAAACATTAAGCATCCCTGTAAACAAGCCTGGGGGCAACCATACGAAAACCATGGATGTCAGGATCTCGTATGCCCTCCCCTGGCAAAAGACCCATTGGCGGGCTATAGAGGCCGCTTACAACAACTCGCCGTATTTCCTGTATTACCAGGACTATTTCAGGCCTTTCTTTGAAAATGAATATAATTATCTTGCGGATTTCAATTCTGAAATACTTGAAACCTTGTACCGGCTATTGCGAATATCAGGGCAGATCAGGGTTACAGAAACTTACGCCAGGAATCCCGAAGGCATGCGCGACTTGAGGAATGAGTTAACGTCGAAGCATGCCGGGGCAATCTGCCCACCTTATACCCAGACATTTTCCGAGAAACACGGGTTCATTCCCAACCTCAGCATCATTGACCTTATTTTCAATTTAGGCGAAGAAGCCGCGGAATACCTGCAATCAGTAATATTGAATTGACGTACAGCGAACTTCTGCAGAAGTACTGCAGAGGTTCGCTGTTACTGAAATATTTTTATAAACCTCACAAAATTTTGCAGGTATTCCGCAATTTTTCGTACCTTTGTGTTAATTTAATCTAAATTAATTGTCCACACTCTTTGACCTCAGGGAAGGCGAACGCGGTCTCATCACGAAAGTCCGCGGAAGAGGTGCATTCCGTAAACGGATCACCGAGATGGGATTCGTGCGCGGCAAGGAGGTCAGCGTTGTCAAATCGGCACCCCTGCTTGATCCCGTGGAATACAAGATCCTTGGATACAACGTATCCCTGCGCCAATCTGAGGCCCGCCTTATTGAGATCATCCCCAGCGGGACCGAAGCCGATGCGACATCCGCCGACACAGAAAAAAAGCAATATAACGGCACCATAGAGGAAGAAACCCTCAGGGAACAGGATGGCGACAGGGGAAAGTCAATCGACATAGCCCTGGTCGGGAATCCTAACTGCGGCAAAACCACCCTGTTTAATTTCGCTTCCGGTTCACATGAAAGAGTGGGAAACTTCGGGGGTGTGACAGTCGACAGCAAAACCGCAAAGTTCAGGCAGAAGGGCTATACTTTTAATATTACCGACCTCCCGGGGACTTATTCCCTTACCGCATACTCCCCCGAGGAGCTTTATGTGAGGAAGCATATCACCGATAACATCCCCGATATCGTTGTAAATATTATAGATTCGTCGAATCTCGAAAGAAACCTTTACCTGACCACCCAACTCATCGATATGGACATCAGGGTGGTGATCGCTCTGAACATGTACGACGAGTTTGGAAAAAAAGGGCATATACTGGATTACAAATCCCTTGAACAGCTCCTCGGGATCCCTGTTATCCCGACCATTAGCTCCAAAGGCGAAGGCATAAGGGAACTCTTCGACAGGGTGATCGAAGTCTTCGAGGACAGGGACCCGGTGATCCGCCATGTTCATATCAATTACGGGGATGAACTGGAACGCTCGATACGCCGCATACAGGAAGTGATCAGGAAGGATGATGCCCTGTCGGTCAGGGTGTCAACGCGTTATTACAGCATAAAACTTCTTGAAAAAGACGATGAAGCAAGGAAAGGCCTGGTACATTCCGACCACTACAAAGCAATTACAGCCATTGCCGACAAGGAAGTCAAACGGCTCGAGGACAATTTTTACGAAGACAGCGCCACCCTGATCACTGATGCACGATATGGTTTTATCTCCGGGGCCCTTCGTGAAACCATGAGTGCCAACGAACAGGCCTTTACAGGTAAGACTTTAAGCGAACGCATCGACAATATCATTACACATAAATATTTAGGTTTCCCCGTTTTCCTGTTCTTTTTATGGGTTATGTTCCAGACCACCTTTTCACTGGGCGAATACCCTAAACACTGGATTGACATGCTGGTAAGCACCTTCGGGAGCATCTCGGGAAGCTTCCTTCCGGCCGGCCCGGTCAAAGACCTGCTTGTCGACGGCATTATCAGCGGGGTCGGGAGCGTGATCGTCTTCCTGCCGAACATACTTATACTGTTTTTCTTCATCTCCCTGATGGAGGATTCGGGTTATATGTCGAGGGCCGCATTCATCATGGACAAGCTGATGCACAAGATGGGGTTGCACGGGCAGTCTTTTATACCCCTCATCATGGGCTTCGGCTGTAACGTCCCGGCCATCATGGTCACCCGCACGCTGAAAGACCGCAACGACCGCCTTCTTACCATGCTCATCAACCCCTTCATGTCGTGCAGCGCCCGGCTTCCGGTATACCTGCTGATCACCGGCGCGATATTCCCAAGGCATGCGGGAACTGTGATCTTCATGGTCTATATGACCGGTGTTATCCTGGCCGTGCTCATCTCGGTAATTTTTAAAAAATTCCTGTTCAAAAATAAAGAAGCGCCTTTTGTGATGGAGCTCCCCCCCTATCGCATGCCCACAGTAAGGGTGATCATGAGGCATATGTGGGAGAAAGCCCAGCAATACCTGAAAAAAATGGGAGGCATTATCCTCATTGCAGTGATCATCATATGGGCCCTGGAATATTTTCCCGGCGGCAGCCGCATGGGTAAGGCCGAACGCCTGCAACATTCCTATATCGGGAAGATAGGCAAAGTGATAGAGCCTGTGATAGCACCTCTCGGTTTCGACTGGAGGATGGGCGTAAGCCTGATTACCGGGGCAGCTGCAAAGGAAGTCGTTGTTAGTACCATGGGTGTCCTTTATGGTACCTCTTCGGCGGATGAGGTCAGCCCCAAGGCCGATCTTACAGCGAAACTGCAAGCCGTAACTTATGAAAGCGGACCCATGCAAGGGAAGAAAGTATTTACACCCCTCGTGGGTTTTTCCTATATCCTGTTTATCCTTATATACATGCCCTGTATAGCGGTCATCGCGACGGTCAAGCGTGAATCAGGCCACTGGAAATGGGCCCTGTTCCTGATAGTTTATACAACAGTGCTGGCCTGGTCAGTCTCCTTCCTTGTTTACCAGCTTGGCTCCTTATTCCTCTGAAATATGACGGTTCAATATATCATTGTCGGTTTTATCATAGCCTTTGCCCTTGGAAGCGTGGTTTTCAAGCTGATCCGTTCTATAGTAAAACCGGTCAGCAAATGCGACGGATGCGCCTCCGGCTGCGGGGGATGTGCCATAAGTGAACTGAAAACAAAAAAAACAATATGAAAATAAATCCGGCAGGCTTAACATTTTCAAAATGATTCATTATATTTGATATGTTGTTTTATGGTTTAAAGCCGTCCGATGTTACTAAAACCTGCGATAAGTTTCGAGCAATATCTTAAACGTCGCGATTATACCTTTTTATCGTTCGACCAGGCCATTTTTAAAACAATCAGGAAAAGTTTCTCTCAAAAAAGTTTTTGCGGTTTCTGGAGGATGTGGAACCCCTATTCAGGCTACGTTTTCTTTCTTCTGTATTCATTGATGGGCGGTAACAGGAAAAGGCCGTTAGCCATTTCTTTCATTTTCATTACAAGCGGCTTTGTTTTTCATGACCTGGTCCTCCTTCTGGTGACCGGGAGTATCTCTATCGTGTTCACAGTTACGTTTGCAATTTATTCCATGATCTTTAATATTGAACACAGGATGCTGGCCCTGGGAAAAGGAGTCAACTCTTACATCTCCCGCAAAAATCTCTTCCCCCTTAAATTTCATGTCATGGTTAACATGACCTTACTGGCCTTACCCCTGGCTGCAGGGTTCTTTATTAATTTTCTTGTTTTCCCCCATTCTGTAATAAGCAGGTTATTCCATTGAAACTGAGGCGAAGAGTAAATGACCTGAAATGAAACCTGCTGCCTGTAACCCCTTATTAATATTGCTTCTCCTGTTTTGCAGCCTTTGTATCCAGGCACAAACCTGGGATTATATCAAAGAAAAGAACGGTATTAAAATTTATACACGCACCCCCGAATATTCAAGCTTTAAATGTTTTAAAGGCGAGACCATACTCCATGCCACAATGCAGGAAACAGGCATGTATGTAGGCAATGTAAAGAACTTCAACTGGTGGGATAAAAACATCAGGGACCTTAAGGTCATTGAGTCGGAGTCTGATAAACATGTAAAATACTATTTTATTTATGATGTTCCCTGGCCACTGAACGACAGGGATATCTGTGTGGAGGTCTTCATTACGATCGACACTGCCTCGGGAGTGAAAGTAGTTTATGCCAAACCTTTGCCGGGAGTTATCCCGGAGCGTGACGATATCGTGAGAATAAAGAATTACTGGCAGAAGTGGACTTTGACGCCCATCGACAAAAACTCGGTGCATGCCGTGCTGGAAGGGTTTGTTGATCCAGCCGGAAGTGTTCCTGCATGGCTGTATAATATGGTTATCGTTGAAACTCCCCTGAAAGTCATGGGGGGAATCAAGCAAAGAGTTGAGGACGCTCACAAGGATTAACAGCTTAAGGTCAAAGGCAGCTCCGGCTGAAACAGTAATAAGAGATTTCACCATCTCACCATTTCACTATTTTCTATCTTTGCTACCTAAACCATAAACCCATGTCACACGGCATTTGCCTCCTTAGCATAGTCCCGGTTCGAACAGGACCTTCTCATAAAGCTGAAATGTGCACCCAGCTTCTTTTCGGCGAATTATACACTGTTCTTCAATCTGAGAATGAATGGTTGAGAATAAGCCTCGAATACGATGGTTATGAAGGCTGGATCAGCGTAAAAGGCCATGCTGCAATTACTGTAAATGAGTTCGATTCATTAACGGAGACCAACGCCCGCGCTGCTATTGACCTCGTTCAGCTGGTCACCAATGAAACCAAAAAGGAACAGTTCCCGATATTATACGGAAGTTCCCTTCCCGGGATAGAAGAGTTCAGGATGCAACTGGCCGATCAAACCTTTATTTACGACGGACAAGTTTCGATGGTATCAGATTTTGAAGAAGGAGACGAAGATGGCCCCGAAGACCTGATGGAACTCAAACACGACCTGGTGCATGACAGCATGCAGTTCCTTGGTGCGCCCTATCTCTGGGGGGGACGTTCGCTTTTCGGTATTGACTGCTCCGGGTTTGTCCAGATGGCATATAAACTGAAAAATATCCGGCTTAAAAGGGATGCCTCACAGCAGGCTGAACAGGGAGAACCGGTTAACAGCCTTGAAGAAGCCCAGCCAGGCGACCTGGCCTTCTTCGAGAACGAAGAAGGAAACATCTGCCATGTTGGAATACTAGCCGACCGCCAGAAAATACTTCATTGCTCAGGCAAAGTAAGGCTTGATATCATCGACCAGCAGGGCATCTTTCATAACGACCTGCATGAGTATACCCATAAGCTGAAGATGATACGGCGGGTGATATAAGAGAATGATTCAGGATGCATCCCGCATCATTCTCTTTCTTCCCCTTACAGTTCAACCCATAAATTCAACAATTCACCGGTTTTCTTCTTTCGTATCGTTTCTGATTGGAGGTATTTTGCCTGAAAAAAGCAAATACTATGAAAGGCACAATCACTATTCTGACTTTTCTGATCATCATCAGCACTTATAAAAATGATTACGCACAGAACCCAAACCAGGTGATCCACGGAACAGTGGTCGACAAACAATCACAGATGACCCTGCCTGGAGCCAACGTTGTCATTCTCAACACAAATCCGCCGAAAGGCGCTTCCACCGGGACCGACGGAACATTTAAAATAACAGGGGTGCTTCCCGGGCGATATGATCTGCAGGCTACATTTCTGGGATATAAGACTGTTTATATTTCCAATGTAGTAGTCACGGCAGGCAAGGAAGTGGTCCTGGAAATAGGGATGGAGGAAAATGTCAACTCCCTGCAGGAAGTTGTCGTTTCGGGCATGAAAAAGAGTGATCCTATCAACCAGATGGCTCCGGTAAGTGCAAGATCTTTTTCAATGGAGGAAGTTAACAGGTACGCAGGCGGCAGGTATGATCCGTCGAGGCTTGTAGCAAACTATGCAGGGGTGAGCACCCCGAACGACGCACGTAACGACATTGTAATCCGCGGAAATTCTCCCACTGGGGTTTTATGGCAGATTGAGGGATTGACTGTGCCCAATCCAAATCATTTTGCCACTCTTGGAACTACCGGAGGACCGGTTAGCGCACTCAACCCGAACGCTCTCTCCAATTCAGATTTCTTCACTTCCGCCTTCCCGGCCGACTATGGCAATGCTACAGCCGGTGTTTTTGACATACATTTAAGGACAGGCAATGCCGACAGGAATGAGGAAATGGTGCAGATGGGAGCTCTCACAGGGCTTGAAGCAATGGCGGAAGGGCCTTTTAAAAAAGGTGGCAAAGCTTCCTACCTCGTCGCATACAGGTATTCCTTCACAAGCCTGGCCCAGAACCTGGGGATCTCAATAGGCACTGCGGCCACTCCTCACTACCAGGATATCACCTTCAAGATCAATTCGGGGGAAACCGGTATTGGCCGTTTCACTTTTTTCGGCCTGGGCGGTATCAGTCATATCGATTTTCTGCATAACCAGATCGATTCCACCGACATATACTCCATCCCCGGGCAGGATGCCTATTCGAGAAGTAAAATCGGCGTTCTTGGTTTGAAACATTTTATCCGCCTGAATACTAAGATCTACCTGAATACAGTTCTTGGCGTTACATACTCCGAAAACGGTTATTCGCTCGACACCATTGCCGGATCCCAGGACCCTGTGAGAGTGAGAGATTCAAAAGATGTGGAGATCCGCTATGAGATCAACTCCTTCATCGACTACAAAGTAAACTCGCATCTCATGCTCAAAGCGGGTATACAGTGTGAATTCCTGAGCCTGAACCTGCGACTCCAGGACCGGCAGTTCTCAAAAGAATGGATCAACAAATGGGCTTACACGGGAAATACCTCACTGCCTGCAGCATACATAGAAGCCAAGTACCGCATCAACGAAAAATTCACCCTCGATGCCGGGTTCCGCAGCCAGCTCCTGACACTCAACAATTCAATTTCTTTTGAACCCCGGCTGGGCCTCAAGTATCATGTAAATCCTACAAATACCCTCGCCATTGGATTCGGGCATCACAGCCAGATCCAGCCTCTCTCGGTTTACTACTACAGGTACCTTCAGCCCGATAATACCTATGATGAATCGAACAGGAAACTGGGATTCACAAACAGCCTGCATTTTGTGGCTTCCTACGAAGTATTGCCTTTCAAGGACTGGCGAATCAAAACAGAAGTATACTACCAGGCCATTTATAATGTTCCTGTTTCGCAGGTCTCAAACAGTTTTTCCATGCTTAACGAGGGCTCTTCCTACGCTCCGACACAGGAGGGAAACCTCGTTAATAACGGGACCGGCACAAACTATGGCATTGAACTCACCCTTGAAAAATTTTTCTCACACGGGTATTACGGCTTGCTGACCGGCTCTCTTTACCAGGCAAAATATAAACCGAGCGACGGGATAGAAAGGAATACCGCTTTTAACGGAGGCTATGTTTACAATTTCCTAGCCGGCAAGGAATTCAAAGTGGGAAAAGCAAAGAGAAATGCCATTTCCATCGACATTAAATTCACCCAGGCAGGAGGCCGTTACTATACCCCGATTGATCTCGCTGCATCCAGGGCCGCAAGGCAGGAAGTCCTGATGGGCGATGCATATGCCTTTTCGGAACGCTATCCCGACTTTTACCGTCTCGATGTTAAAGCCGGCTTTACTCTCAACAGTAAAAAACTCAGGCTCTCACAGTCGGTATTCATTGACATCCAGAATGTGACAGGACATAAAAATGTCTTCGCCCAGCAATACAATCCATATACACAACAAATCAACACCTTGTACCAGATCGGGTTCTATCCGAATTTCGTGTACAAAATCCAGTTTTAACCAACATCTTACAATCTTTATTGTTCCAAAAATCCCCCTAAAATGAAAAAGACAATCTTATTAATCTCCTTAGGCATTTTATCAGCATGGTCAGTCAGTGCAATGTCTAAAAAAGCTATCATCCCTTTAACCACCCAGGTCGTAGTTGAAGACACCTATACCATCATCTGGAACGGGACCAGCATTGCCTATCATTTCGTTGATGGTAATTGGGAAAGAGCTGCAAATTATGATTATCAGTTCAGTGTGATGCAGAAACGGTACGACAACCTCTGGAAGTCGGTAAAAACGCTTCATCGCATGCATCCCGATTATGATTGGAAAGCAGGCGAACGGGACCAAACCATGTATTTCGAATTGGCTTTCAGCTCAAGGAATGATTCTGTAATTTCAGATCTTACTTCTTCCCTTGGAAAAGGAAAAGGGTTCACCGATAAGGAGTTCAGGAAACAAACCATTGAATTTAAAGTTGATGACCTCAGCAGTTTCGTGCCTTATGACCATATGCGCATAACTCAGGAATACAAATATGAAGAAGGCGTGCTGTCAGAAACCGTATTTTTGTTCAAGTTAAAGGACGGGAAAGAAATTCCATTCATGAAAAATGAGGAAAAGGCATACTTTTATATGAAAGGGAAATTGGACAAAGCCCCTACGACCTTCAACAACAAAGTTTCAAAACCGTAAACAAACTTTAAGCCAACAACAATACTCAATCTGTCATGAAAAAGATCCTTATAATAAACGCTCATCCAAACAAAGACAGTTTCAACTTTGCCCTTGCAGATGCATATAAACAAGGTGCATTAAAAGCAGGGGCTGAAATAAAGGAAATCACTATTGCTGAATTAAAGTTCAACCCCAACCTGCATGCCGGGTACCAGAAAAGGACAGAACTGGAGCCTGACCTGCTCGAAGCATGGGAAAAGATTAAATGGGCCGAACACATGGTTTGGGTCCACCCGGTTTGGTGGGGCGGGCTTCCTGCAATCACCAAAGGGTTCATTGACCGGGTTTTCCTGCCGGGTTTTGCATTCCAGTACCGCGAGAATTCTCTGTGGTGGGACAAACTGTTAAAAGGCAAAACGGCACATATACTAACTACACTGGACCAGCCCGGCTGGTATTACCGTATTATGTATGGCAAGCCCAGTGTCAACCAGTTAAAGAAATCAACACTCGAATTCTGCGGAGTAAAGCCTGTGAAAGTTTCGTATTTTGGCCCCATGAAAAGCTCGGTTGAAACATCAAGGAAAAAATGGCTGGAGCAGGCAGAAAACCATGGCAGGCAAAGCGCCGGATGAAATCCGGCAGAAAAATAAATCAACTGATCTGATAAAACACGAATGAAGTCAATCTGCAATAATCATGCGGCATAAAAAAATAAGATTTCTATACATGGTCCTGCTCGGGACCCTTATTACCCTGGGCCTGAACCTGTTCATCCCGGGTAAATCGGGGGAAATAATACACTTCTATGATTTTCTCATATCCATTCTCATTACCATCCTGGTTTGGGAAGGGAACCTCCGCATCGACGAATGGTTAAACCTGAGATATCCCTGGATTTCAGGGCCGGGAAAAAGGATACTGGTCCACCTTGCCCTGAGCGTGGGATACAGCGCACTGACCATTTTTATCGCGGCCTTCCTGTTCAACTGCTTTTCAAATGAATTGCCTTTCAACGGAAAGGAATTTATCAGGGTAACCCTGATCATTCTTGGTGTTCTGGTGTTGATGTCGATTATCCTTCTCACGTTTGAAATCAGTTCCCAGTTCTTCAAACACTGGAAAAATTCACTGGTCGAGATTGAAAAGTACCGGGCTGAAAGCCTTCAGGCCCAGCTTCAGAACCTGAAAAACCAGATCAATCCCCATTTCCTGTTCAACAACCTGAGCGTTCTCTCTTCACTGGTGTATAAAGACCAGGACAAGGCGGTGGAGTTCATAAGCCAGCTGTCAAAAGTTTACCGTTACCTTCTCGACAACCAGAACAATGAGCTTGTAACGGTTGATCAGGAACTTCTGTTTATCAGCTCCTATACTTTTTTACTGCGGATAAGATTCGGGGCAAATCTCATCATTAATACTGAGATCCGGAAGGAGGACCTCTCCGGGCTAATTCCGCCGATGGCGCTCCAGATCCTTATAGAGAATGCGATCAAGCATAATGAACTGTCATCTGATCATCCGCTTTCAATATCTTTAGAATCGGCCAATGAGAACCTCGTGGTTTCGAATAACCTGCAGTTAAAACCACAGCACGAACCTGGTTCTCAGACCGGGCTGAACAACATCAGGGCCAGGTATAAATTTTTCACTGAACGGCCAGTGGAGGTCATTCAGGATTCAGGATCTTTCATTGTTAAAATCCCTCTATTATCTTCGAGATGAAAGCAGTTATTATTGAAGACGAAAAACTCTCGGCCGAGCATCTCGTCAACCTTCTCAACAAGGTCGATAAAAACATAAAGGTCCTTCATGTCTTCGACAGCGTAAGGACAAGTATCAAAGCCTTTAAAGACGGACTAAAGGCCGACATCCTTTTTGTGGATATCCAGCTGGCCGACGGGCTGAGTTTCGAAATATTCAGCGAAATATCAATCGATACGCCTATCATCTTCACAACTGCTTACGACGAATTTGCAATCCGCGCATTCAAACTGAACAGTGTTGATTATCTGTTGAAACCGGTGGGTATCGATGAATTAAGAACCGCCGTGGAGAAATTTAAAAAATTCAGCAGGGACGATTATTCCAAAATGATTGACAATATCGTCAACTCATACCAGGTCATGAACAGGCAGTATAAAAGCCGCTTTATGATTAAAATGGGTGAAACTATTGTATCGGTGAAAACCGAGAACATCTCTCATTTTATCTTCGAAGACGGGCTTGTGATGTCAGCAACAAATACAAACCGTCAATACCCGGTCGATTTCACCCTCGACCAGCTGGAATCACTGCTTGATCCCTCACAGTTTTTCAGGATCAACAGGAAGGTTATCATCAATATTAACAGCATTCAAAAAACCGGGACTTACTTTAACAGCCGTCTCAAAATAACAGCCCCCGGGCTCCTTGAAGATAACGCAATAGTAAGCAGGGAGAGGGTAAATGACTTTAAGGAATGGTTGGGGAGATAGAGTAGTTTTTTTTACTCATAAGGCAGATCGCAGCTTCATCCTGTCCAGCTATCCAGTTATCAAGCTATCCAGTTATCCCGCATCAATTAACCACTTCTCCCTCTCCTTTGGCTTTCTTGCGTTTGCCCGGGAGTTCCTGTTTGAAAATATAGGTGAGGCGTAAACTGATGAGATTGTTGTACTGGTCGCGGTCCCAGGTATCACCTGCAATATTTGGGTTGGTAAAAGTTACGGTTCTGAGACTTAATATTGAGTACTGATAACGCACATTGATCCAGAAACGGTTCCATATCCTCACGGAAACTTCGCCCAGGGCCGAAAAATCATAAGGGAGGAAATTTGCATGGGGAGTCACGACATACAGCTGTGATTCCGACTTGCCTATAAGCTGGCCGTAACAAACCCCGACACCTGCCGAAATTATTTTTTTATCGGTAAAATGGATCATTACAGGGATATCGATATAATCGAGATTAAGCCTGTAATAGGTTGAATCGGTGCTTCCTTTGTGATAGCTTCCTTTTTGCGAGTAAAGGAGTTCCATGCTTACCGACCAGTTTTTATTTTTCCCGAACGGAAGTATGACCATAGGCCCGAAATTTAATCCGACTTTACGAAAGCCATAAAACTGGTCCCCGTCGACCTGGCAGAAATTGGCGCCGACCGATATTCCCCCGAGTATCTTCTGGGCATGGGCAGGGCGCATTGCAAAAATCATCAGGATGAGCAGTAAAGGAAGTAAAACTTGTTTTTTCATCGGATGGTCTAAGTGATCATACTGTGAACAAAGGTAAAGAAATTAAAACGCTTAGTTTTTCGATTTATTTTGGGACTTCATTGAGAGCTGGATACGTTTGCGGGGGATGTCGATATCCACAACCTCAACCATCACTTTCTGGTTAAGCTTCACCACCTCATTAGGATCACGTATAAACCTGTCGGCAAGCTGGCTTACATGGACCAGGCCATCCTGGTGTACGCCTATATCTACGAAAGCCCCGAAATTCGTAATATTTGTGACTATCCCCGGCAATTTCATGCCAGGCCTGAGATCGTTGATTGAATGAACTTCTTTGGAGAATTCAAACATTTCGAATTTCTGGCGGGGATCCCGGCCGGGTTTGGCCAGTTCCTGCATTATGTCCTGCAAGGTCGGCAAACCGGTCTTTGTATCAATAAAGTCATCCAGCTTTATTTTTGACCTGCATACTGCATCCAGCATCAGATCCTTCACCGAACAGCCCAGGCTTTTCGCCATCTTATCCACCACATGATAACTTTCGGGGTGGACCGAGCTGGAATCAAGGGGGTTTTCAGCGTCCCTGATGCGTAGAAAACCTGCAGCCTGTTCAAAAGCTTTTTCCCCGAAGCGGGTGACTTTCCTGAACTGTTCGCGGGTTTTAAAAGGGCCTTTGTCGTTGCGATAAGTTATAATGTTCTTTGCAAGCCCCTGTCCAACCCCCGAAACATAGGTAAGAAGCTCCTCGCTGGCTGTATTCACCTCCACACCAACCATGTTAACACAACTTACCACGGTATCTTCAAGGCTTTTCTGGAGTGCAGGCTGGTCCACATCATGCTGGTACTGTCCCACACCTATGGATTTGGGATCTATCTTCACCAGTTCGGCAAGGGGGTCCATCAGGCGGCGGCCGATCGAAACAGCTCCTCTCACAGTCACATCATAATCGGGAAACTCTTTACGGGCAATGGCCGATGCGGAATACACAGAGGCTCCGCTTTCGTTTACAACCAGCGCCAGGATATCCTTGTCGAAGGGAATGGCACGGATCAGCTTTTCAGTCTCGCGTCCTGCCGTACCGTTACCTATGGCAACGGCCTCGATTTTATAGGCATTGACAAGGCTTTTTATCTTATGGATGGCATCTTTGACTTCGTTCTGGGGTGGATGGGGATAAATGGTTTCGTTATGCAACAGCTCCCCCTGCCTTCCAAGGCACACAAGTTTGCAACCACTCCTGAAACCCGGGTCGATAGCCAAAACATTCTTCTGTCCCAGGGGCGGTGCAAGTAAGAGCTGGCGAAGGTTCTCGGTAAAGACACGGATAGCTTCCGAATCGGATCTTTCCTTGGCCCATCCCCGGGCTTCAGTCTCCATCGACGGCAGCAGCAACCTCTTGCAACTGTCTTTAATGGCATCCCTGACGAGTTTCGCTGAAGCATTTTCTGATTTAATGAAGATCCTGTCGAGGATTTCTTCAGCCTTATCATCCGGCACATCTACCGACACCCTGAGAAATCCCTCATGTTCCCCTCTCAGCATTGCCAGCACCCTGTGAGACGGAGCCTTGGAGAGAAGCTCGTGGCAGTCAAAATATATGGCATAGTTTGCCCCTTCCTCTTCTTTCCCTTTGATGACTTTTGAACTGATGACCGCTTCCTTTTCAAAAAGCTGGCGAATGCGCTTCCTTCCGTAGGTATGTTCATTTACCCATTCTGCTATAATGTCTTCAGCTCCGCGGATGGCATCCTCCACAGACTTCACTCCTTTTTCCTCATCGATGAACTTTTCGGCCTGGCTTTCGGGATCATCATATTTCTGCGAGATGATGATCTTTGCAAGAGGCTCAAGCCCCTTCTCCCGGGCGATGGCTGCCCTGGTCTTGCGTTTGGGTTTATAGGGAAGGTAGATATCCTCAAGCTCGGCCATGGTGGAGGCTTTCATTACAGCTTCCTCCAGTTCCGGGCTAAGTTTCTCCAGTTCCTTAAGGCTTTTCAATATAGCTTCACGGCGGGAATCGAGGTCTTTCAGCTGGATTAGCCTGTCCCTGACCCTGCCTATCACCACTTCATCCATACTGCCTGTCATTTCCTTACGGTAACGGGCAATAAACGGGATGGTAGCCCCGCTCTCAAGCAATGTGAGTGTATTAAAAACAGAAGCTTTATTGATGCCCAGCTCCGACGAAATTATCGCGGTATATTTTTCGAGGTCCATGAAAATGAAATGCTGTTTTATAATATAAATTGATCACTTCACCAGCCGGAGGCAAGCACATCCACAATATGGATCGTCTTGATGGGGAGGTTATGTTTGTCAATATAAGCCTGCTGGTGCATCAGGCAGGATGAATCGGTGGAAACAATATACTCTGCTCCTGATTCGAGGGCGTTATTGATTTTCTGTTCAGCCATTGCCGTGGAAATGGGCTCAAATTTGACAGAAAAGGTGCCGCCAAATCCGCAGCAAACTTCATTGTCTTTCATTTCCCTCAGCTCAAGCCCCTTGACCTTTGCAAGCAGCCTCCGCGGCTCGTCCTTAAGACCATACTCCCTTAAAGCCGCACAGGAATCATGAAATGTGACCACATGCGGAAATTCGGCCCCGACGTCTTCCACATTCATGACATTGACAAGAAAATCGGTGATCTCGTATACGTTCTTTTTTACCTGCTTGTATTCATAATGCAGGCCTGTATTGTGAAAAAGCCATGGATAATAATTGCGGATAAAACCGATGCAGGAAGCCGAAGCGCCGATGATCGGCCTGTCGTTAGGGAAATCCTTCATGAACTTCTCTCCCATTTTTTTTGTCTCGTCCCAGGCCCCGCTGTTGAATGTCATCTGTCCGCAGCAGGTCTGGTTTGGATTGTAAAACACATCCACACCGAGTTTTTCAAGTATTTTCACCATGTTCATCCCCGTCTCGGGGTAAACCTGGTCAATGAAACAGGGAATAAACAGATCGACTAGCATCTTAAAAACTGAAAGTCAAAAATAAACATTTCTTTTCAAGATAAGCAGATGAAGTTAAAAATTCAGTTGCTGGACGGGAGGTATCTGTCGAAAGACCATTTGATGATCTCTTTGAAAGAACATTTTCGATGATTGCAATTTATTCAATTATGAAGTATCTTTGCAGATACAGAAGAAAAAAATGGCAACAGATACAATCATATTAAAAATTAAGGATAAAAAGAAAATCTCTTTCCTGGTCAAACTTTTAGAACAACTTGGTTTTGTAGACTTTGCCTATAACCCCGGAAAAAAAACCAACTCAAAGCACGACTTTTTTAAGAGCGCCGGCTTTTTGGAAAACCGAAATCTGAACGCCAGGGAACTCAGAGAACAGGCATGGAGCAGAAACAGATGATACTCTGTGATACGGATGTAATCATTGAATTTTATCGCAATAATCCTAAGATTGTTCGTGAATTAAAACGCATTGGTCAAAAACATCTCTGATCGCTGCTACTGCAATAGAAAATAACCTTGAATTATTCACACTGAACACGAAAGACTTCAAATACATCTCCGACTTGAGTCTTTATACCATAAAATAAATTTATCCATCGTTTAATCCTGTTACGTATTTTTCCTTATAAATTCTGCGCGCAGCGATGTCTTGTGCAGTGAGCAGTGATGAAGATTTGTTTTAGCTATTTCTTCCATCCAAAAACTATTTAAACTCATTTAATGATGAACAATGAATGATGGAAAAGAGGGTGTTAATCTTTGCTATATTTCTACTCTGCATGCCAGCAGTATTTGCAGTAACTGCAAATAATTGTTACATGATTGCAACAGGAAATTGTGCAGCAGGATATACCGCAGTCGGACATGTAAGCAGCGACGGACATTTCACAACTGATTCAACGCTTAACAATTTTCCATATGATTTATGCTGCATAAACTACGGCATTAATTCAGGTGCAGTTTCATTCAAGTACGCAAGAGATCCATCCGGAAGTACAGGTCAAGGCGCTGTATCTGTAAATAGTTCAGTTACAAATTTTGCAGGCAGCATCAAACTAGGTTTTCAAAATTCTTGTTACTTAAAACAAACCGCGTGCGACAATAGCGCGTCAGAAGTTTGCGTGTTCAAAGTCAGCAACTCGAGCGATAGTGTTCCATCTAAATGGAAATCCGTTGCAGATAGTTCCCATATCGCTGATTGTACAACACCGAACACACCAAATGCAAATTCATATCCAAACTACGTCTGCTGTAAACTCTCAGAAATCTGCGACAACGGCATCGATGACGATGGAGATGGAGCGATTGATTGTGCAGATATAGATTGCAACCATGCAGATAATCCAACTATTTCTCCTGAGTTCTGTACAGGCTCAATTTACAACTCGAGTACGTGCGCATACGTTGTAAGATATCCAAATGGGGTGCCTCCTCCAACAATAGTATACAACATCAATTGTACAGGTCAGGTCCCATATAACAATAATCATTATTACTGTAGTTACGGAAGATTCAACCAATACTCTACAGGACTTTGTTGTCCACAAGGAAAATATGCATCTTATGATACTGGTACTGGTTTGTGGAGTTGTCAAATTGCGGCAAAATGCGGTATTGATAATACATTTCCTTGTAATTATGATTTTGATTCTAATAATGCTCAATGGTTGGCTAGTCAGTATAATGGTAATGATTTTTGGTGCCAGAGTAAAATGCCTTATTTGTATTCTCCTCAAATAACTCCGACTATGGATACTGCTTGTTGCTTCATAGCACAGAATGGTGCTGTTGGTTATTATACGGATGCAGGTAATGTTAAAATACTAGGTTATCAACCTGTGTGTGGAGATGGAATATTAGATTCTCAATCACCGTATAATGAACAATGCGATGGTTCAGTACCTGCAAGTGCAACTTGTGTTGGGCATATTAATTGTCAGGGTGGACTGGTTCCTATGGGTAATCCAACGTGTAGTGCGGGTTGTCAGATAGTTTATACGAGTTGTTATTGTGGGAATGGCAATAGTAATGGTTAATCGTTAAGAATTCTGTAAATCAATTTTTAACATAAGTGCTTGTAATATTGAAAAATAAGATAAAAATTTAATAGTATTTCGTATCTAGATTTAGAAGATAAATTGTTCTTAGCATTTTTTTTCCAAGATCTGATGATGTGTGGTTTTGCTGAGACCAAACATATGCTGCAGCAGTAGGGCCTGAGTTAGGATCTCCGACAGAGGCAGATAAATCGAAATACTCTCCGAATATAACTCCATCTGTATCTCCTGTACCATACACAGCAAAGCCCCAACTTTCTCTAACTGTGTTGTTATAAGTATAATTATTTTTGTAGAAGACAGAATTTCCAGGAAGAACATTGCCGAAAGCTATTCTTGTGTATTGGTCTCCGCCATTACTTCCTCTTGTTTGGCATTGAAC
>Ga0194039_1000628_pt1 | contig 20583 bp, 19 predicted proteins | sample JunL228m_MetaG_FD_148679 | JGI IMG/M metagenome (GOLD analysis project Ga0194039, IMG submission 148679) | Anoxic zone freshwater microbial communities from boreal shield lake in IISD Experimental Lakes Area, Ontario, Canada - Jun2016-L227-8m | ecosystem: Environmental > Aquatic > Freshwater >... | reverse complement strand
GTTTACAGTTATTTAATCTCACTATTATAATTGTATATCTGATTTCTAAAATAAAGTATATTTTTAGTGATAAAGTAATAAGATTTACATTACATGTAAAATATTAGTCATTATGCGTCTAACAGATATTCAGTAAGACAAAAGGTGCCATGACAAACTCTGCACAATATGCAAAAATTCGAAAATCATTTAGTTAAAGGTATAATTAGACATATCTCGTAAAATAACATAATAAGTACCTAATATAATAGGGATAGATTCATATGGGACTTCATATCGATAAACTCAGATCCATTCGCAAGCGTAAAAAAATTACTCTAAGTGAATTAGCAGTTAAGATGGGGATTACCAGACCTACTCTTAGCTATTGGGAGAATGCCAAAATATTTCCCTCAGAAATTAAAATTAGAATGCTGGCAAAGGTTTTGGATGTTCCTGTCAATGAAATCTCGGATTTAAACCCTATTAAATCTCTATCAGAAAGTTCTCTTGCGCCTTTTGAGTCAACCATTGAATCTCTTCTGGAAAGAAGGAATGAGAAAGATTTAATCGAAGTTCAGGCTACTTGCTCAAACATTATGAATATGTTCAAGGCAATTACTGATGCAAAATTGGTCGTTGAAGCAATTTTTTCATCTCTGCCTATACCTTTTTATATAAAAGATAGCACAAATACTTATATCACTGTTAATCGATCATTTCTCTATGCTCTTTCATTAAATAAAAACTACATTGTAAAAGGCAAAAAAGACTCTGATTTCTTTACTAAAAATGAGGCTAAGGAGAATTCTGAAGCAGATATGGATGTTATTAACACAAGTAAGAGCATTTTAAATAAAGAAGATTATATCCCAGGAACTAGGAAGTCTAGATGGGGACTTGTTTCGAAAATCCCTTTATTTGATTCGGAAGGAAAAACTGAAGGATTGATTGCTTATTTTATAGATATTACAAAAGTTAAAGAAACAGAAAGTGATCTCCTTAAAGAACGCAAGAGGCTTAGCAACGCTATACGAGGTAGCAATATAGGTACTTGGGACTGGAATGTGCAGACTGGTAAAACAATATTTAACGAACGCTGGGCTGAAATCATTGGATATAGACTTGAAGAAATATCACCAGTCTCTATAGAAACATGGGAAAAATATACACACCCTGATGATCTCAAAGCTAGTATGAGAAAATTGGATCTGCACTTTAAGAAACAGCTGGATTACTATGAATGCGAATGCAGGATGAAGCACAAAAATGGGCAATGGGTATGGGTTTTGGATCGAGGAACAGTCTCAGAGTGGACTTCCGACGGAAAACCGCTGATTATGTACGGCACTCATCAGGATATTACTGAACGGAAAGCATCTGAGATTAAACTTGCGCAGAGCGAGAGCAATTTCCGGACATTTATTGAAATACTCGATAACATTGTATTAATTGCAAATCAGGAAGGAAGAATTATCTATTCAAATCCTGTTGCATCTTTAGCCTTGGGCTATTCCTCCGACGAACTAAAAGGAATGCAAGTACTTGATTTGCATCCGTCACACTTTCATAAAGAAGCTCAGTCAATATTGTCTGATATGATCAATGGCAATCAAAAACTATGCAGCATTCCTCTTTTGCATAAGGACAAAAGAATAATTCCTGTTGAAACCCGTGTCTCACTCGGAAGATGGAATGGGAGCGACTGCATGTTTGGTATTTCAAAAATCATTATCTAAACCAAGGTTGATATGTTTTTATGGCAAGTTGTCAGATGTTGTAAAACTTATACAGCAGCCCCCATACAGATCTAATAGTAATCTCTTTCATATTATCAGGATATTCCTTCTCTTCATCTACAAATTGAAGCCAATTGGAGAGATGCAATACCTTATTGCCAGGTGTTTTTATTACTGCTTTGGAGCGCTTAAGTTTTCTGCTGAAGGAGACAAGAGCCTCACTGCCTTTTCCGTTTCCGACATAGAGCACAGCTCCACTTTAGTTCTTTCCAGAGACTTTGTTATTCTTGCTTTCGGCGTTGGAAGAAATGAAATGTTCTCGATTGAGTCCTTCTTGCAGTCAAAACAATATATTCTGTGAATTGCTACATTAAGCAGAAGATTCAGCCTGCAGATATTGCCTGCGCTTATAACTCTCTCTTTCAGCATCCTGACAGAAACATTTGGAGAAGAGCAGTTGTTGCATCTGAAGTTCTTGCTGATAATATTCCATATAGTAAAGCCGTTGGAATATCTTGCAGATGCATATTGATAATCTCTGATATTTAATGCCTGGAACAGTAAACTTGTTGACATGGTGGGATCCTCATAAATTTAAAAGGAATATGCCGCCAGTCTGTATTTGTATAGTGTTATAAATTTTCCTTTTGCTTCAAAATGTATTAAGAGAGGGTTCCTGAGGATGTCAAGGAAGCAAACGGAATAAAAGGGAGTCCCGACCGGTTATGCCGGATTGCCCTTGATCACCGCAAGGGTTCCGCTACATTCTCTATCAAGCAAAAGAAAATTGAACTTCTTGTTTACTGTTCATTTTGGAGAAGAACCTAATAATCCTGTGCATTATGGGATATTAGCAAAAAGCTTTGCATCATTTTTTGATCTCTGGCGTTCCTTTTGTATTCAAGTACTTTCCTTATGTGTTCGGGATTTTCAAAATCCTGGTTCTTGTCATAGGAGCGCCTATGCTCGGCTATCAGGTTATTGTCAAAATAAAACAAAAGCCGTTCAGGATATATTTTTGCAACCAGTACCGTTGAAACATAATCAGAAGGTACAGAATAACGGTTGCTTTCAAAGTGCTTTTATGTATTCTTACATTTGCAGTGTTCTCCATCCAGTACCTGGCTGCATTGTTAAGCGCTTCGATGCTCGTAATCTCATCTCTGCCGTTCAGAAAATTTTTCTTTACATAATCAACAGCTTTTTCCACCTGGCCCTTTTCGTTAGGCCGCCGTACACCGCAGGCTTTAATCTTAAAACCGTAATGCCTGGAGAAGTCCAGGTAATGAGGGTTTAGCTTTATATCGCCGTAATGGCTATGTTCCAGCACTGCAACTTTCCAATTGTCAACCATTACCGATTCCGGCACACCTCCAAAATATTCAAAGGCATTACGCTGGCACTGCAGGAAAAGCTCCTGGTTCTGCCTATAGATAAATTCCACATACATCATCCTGCTGTAGCATAATGTCATGATAAACGCGTAAATCTTTCTTCTGGTATGTTCAAGCTGTATCTGTGAGCAACAGGCAAAATCTACCTGGCAACATTCGCCAGCTTCATAATTCAGTGTAAGATAACTTGTCTTTGCCGGAGGCCTTACATCTGATATGTAATGGGAGATCGTACTGTATGAACCATTATACCCTTTCTCTTTTAAAATGCCGAATATTTGTTCTGCCGTATATGGATGCCTGTCAAGAAGAAGATGTATCTGTTTTTTATATTCTTCCAGTATTGATCCTCTGACATTTCCCTTGCTTTTTATAAAGCGGTCCCTCCTTATCCACCTGGCCGCTGTTTTTTCATCTATTTTCAGAACTTTGCCTATCTGGCTGAAATTAAGTTTTTCCTCAGAATAGAGCCTCTTTATTTCACAGAACATATGGTAATCAACCATTTTTCATCCCTCCGAGTATGCTCGATAAAACATCGCTCACTTTACAGACAGATGTAAAAGTTCCTTTGTGCTCTTCTTTTATTTCATGCTGCAGCCCAAGAACCTGATAGATGCCGTCCTTGTATGCTATAAGCCCCGCAGAAATAAGCTCATTGCGTAAAGGCGAAACAGTCGCTCTGGTGTTGAGCTCTTCTGCTATCCGTTTGTCCCCATAGTAACTTAATCCTTCAGAGTCGGATACTCCCGAAGAAAAAGATAGAAGCCCAGAGCCTCTACGGAACATTTCCTGACATACCCGTCTCTGACAACGCGGTGGTCAACCCATGTAAAGTGCGAAGGGATGGTGCGCCTTCGGCTATGATCGATTAGTACTTTGTGTTTCATATGCGCCTTTATTTTTTTGATGATATTATCTTTCTGGCATTACTGTGCCGGAAACTTCTCTGCCCCTATCATAAAGGCGTTTTATTACAGCTCCAATGTTATCCCGTAAGACCTCTCCTGTCATATATGAGATAAGTCCATTAATAACAGTATTATGTGAAATAGCGAAATCCCGTAAGACTCTTATGTCTTCAGCCTTGCTTCCTACCTGAGCGAGATCCCGTAAGACTTCTGTTGCAACATCTTTTTTTCTGCTTTTTTTATACTTCTTCCAGTAATCGGGATTATTTTTCTGGTATTGCTTTACGCGTTCGCTCTCTTTTCTGCGGAATTCCAGATTGAGGGACTGCTTCCTATTGTGCTTGGCTTTAGATGCTTTTCTGCTTGCTCTCCGGCACTCAGATTCGCTGCAATAATATTGATGGTAATGGTTGTAGTTGTCCGGCATAAACTGCCTGCCGCAGTTCCGGCATTTCCTCTTCTTCCTTTTCATAGGCTCTATATCAAATTGTTAAGAAAAAAGGAAGAAGATAGTTTTATTGAACTATTTTCGGAAGAAAATGAAGAAAATTATCTCAAAAGAACTTTTAAGAAGATCAGGGAAGAATATTCCCCGGCATTTCAACTTGTTACGCTAACGCCGTTTAAAATTGCTGCCGTCACGGCCTTCGACAGGCTCCTGACCGAGCGCTTCCCGGCGAGGTTTCTCATTATGTTCTGGGGCGAGCATTTCCACTACGGCAGGAACGGGAAGAACGAAGTTGTCGCCTCGCTGCCCAAAACAGAAAAGATCGCAGATTTGCCTCCTAACGAGATGATAGATATTCCTAGCACAACTGTGACCGGACCCGACCAGGGCGATACAACAGACACTCCCACAACAACCACAACTAAGACAATGGCAACAATACCTTCGGTCTCGTCAAAAATAGCGGGCCGAAAATCCGGCTGGCTGAACCTTTTTCACAAAATTGTTAATAAACCGTCCAAAAAATAAAAAAGCCTTTGATGAAGTAATGGATATTATTTAACGCTTTTCCAAGTTTCTGAATGAATCATCAAATCTATTTCATTATCCATAATATTTACACCATGAGAATAAGGTTTATCTAAAGTAAAATGTATCAACCCAAGTGATATATCCTCAGCGTAATAACACTCTAATAGAAGCAGTTTACGGTAGGCATTTAGCTGCAATGAATATTGAGTGTAGTTATTATCGGGGAGATGAGTAACTGGATGATAAGCAAATTTGCCAAACTTGTTCTCTTTGCTTATTTCACTGCTCGTTTTGAAGTCAAGTAAATAGAGGCGATTTGTTTTCTTGTGCCGTAGTATAATATCAGCTGTCCCGCAAAGTTTAAGTCTTTCCGAAAATATTATTTTTTCAGATGCTTCTAGATTAAAAACCTTTACCAGTTCTTCAAGTTTTGCTTTTGCGACTGTTATATAACTTTCGGCCTTTTTATTTATCGGAGCAGGGAGGGGGTTCCCTAAAAAGAATGCTTCGCAGTATTCATGTATATTGCTTCCTAGTTCCTGACTGTTGGTTTTCTTCCTGTCCCAATCTGCCAGGACTTCTTTTTGTGAAAGATTATATTTTCTGGCATAGGCAAGGCTTATTTTTTCGGAATCAAAAGCTTCAAAGAACTTTTGAACAAAATTAGTGACGGATGTAAAATCCTTAACTTTATCAGTGAAATATTCATGTTTGATATCATCAAAATATATTCTGACTCCTTTAGGATTAGTGTCAGATTTCAATTTTTCCATTAATGATCCTTTGTGTTCTCAACTATTAATTTATATGAGTAATGCGTTTTTTGAAGGGATGTATTTTATAGGAGGCTTTGGTGGGTTTGTTTGATATAAGGGTTTTAGCTATTACAAAAATTGTCCCAACTTCCGCCGATTAAAAACTTACCTTCTTCAGGTTCTTTCTTTCCAATAATCAGGATCTCTATGAAGATTCATCAAAGCAACGATAAATTATTCATCAGATTACATGAAACTTCTTCAAGTGGAATGGCCTTAACTTTTCCAGATTTTATTTCTTCTAATCTTTTTTTTGCTAATTTTAGCCATTTAATTTGGATGTCTATTTTTGAAGAATACATACTCATGAGAATGGAATCAATAAATTTTGCTTTCCCATCTATTGGAAGTGATATCGCCTCATTAATAAGCTCTTTAGTTGTAATCATGAAAATCCTTTTTGATGCTTAAAAATAATAAATTTAGTCACTTAGTCGCATTTACATTGTATATCATCTTACAGGACGATAACTGTCCCATATACAAGATATTATAGTTCATCATCTGTAGATTTTCTCTGGTGCAAATTCTTTAGGATAAATTAGGGCAGGGGATGTTCCTTAAATTATTGCTCTCGGTAAGCAAAACATCAACAAATGTTTGCTATGATAAAATCTTTTCCGGCATAGAGACATATCTGTAAAAAGTAGCACGGGAAATATTCAAAGAGCCGCATATCTTTTCAATGCTCATGCCATGATCTTTGTGCATACGCTTTGCCATTTGAACTTTTGGAGCAGAGCAGGGGATAGGGCGTCGACCACCACTTCTACCTCTTGCCCTTGCAGCTTTTAGTCCGGCTATTGTCCTTTCCTGTATCAGCCGCCTTTCAAATTGTGCCAGCGATGAAAAGATATTAAAAATTAATTCTCCTGATGCAGTTGTGGTATCAATAACACCGTCACAGAGAGACCTGAACTTAATTCCCCTTTTAAAAAGATCTTCAATTAACCTGACAAGGTGAACCATTGATCTGCCTAACCTGTCAAGCCTCCATACCAGTAAAGTATCTCCCGGAACAAGAGTTTTTAAACATTCATCCAGTCCGGGCCTTTCCTCTTTTGATCCGGAGATTTTATCAATATAAATAGATTTTTCACGACATCCAGCTTTCTTCAATGCGTCGAGCTGCATTCTGATATCCTGTTCGGTAGTGCTTACCCTGGCATAGCCGATTAAAGTACTCATTTTGAAAAAATCTCATTAAATGTTGATATTTTTAATTAATAATACTATAATTGATGAGACGGTCAAATGATATATATAAAGGATTTAAATTTTAAACTTTTTAATTGTCTTATCAAACGACCGTATAATGAGACTTTACACTTATGCAGGAAATTCTTAAATACTGGGAAACGGACAAAAGGTTTTACAAAGCTTTTCTTTGCCAGGATCTTTTCGGCGACTGGATCGTTGAAAGAAATTGGGGAAGCAAATATTCCCGCAGGGCAGGGGGCAAGTCGGATTTTTGTTCTTCCTATCAGGAAGGTTTGGAAAAACTAAAGGATATTCACAAGATAAGGATAAGACATAGCTATAAGGACATTCCTTAATTTTCCCATTTTAATAAACTTACCAATTATACAGTTCAGACCTTATGCGACATTTTTTCTTTAGCTTCATTTCGCAACCCTCTATTTCACCCCAACATTCTCTGAGGTAGCTCGTGCGATATCTAAACTATTGCTCCAAAATGATTTTTATGGGCGTTGCACTTCGTGCCGCTATGTTGTCCTGGCGGACGGAGCCATAGTCTCCACCCTGATGGGCTTCCAGCGCTAACGCAAAAGGCGTGATTTCCCTCCGGTCGGTTTTCTAGTTTTAAATTATAATTGTCGCTTGGCACATGTATGGAGACAAGGTGATTTTACCCGAAAACAGCGAGCAAATATCGCTTTGAGAGCTGCAAAATTTGATATTTTTTCCTAGTTAGCCCAGGCAAGGACGCATTTTGTCCCTGTGGCAAAGGTATTAGTATTGCATACAATATTAATAAACAGGAGAGGAAACTATGGAAATGAACAAAATGACGCTTGCCGAATTCATCGAAAACTATGACAAGGAAGGTTCGATAGTCCTGCTTGAGGGCAAGAGGGAAGTCTGGGAGGGACACAAGGCAAAATGTGTCGCCCTTGGTAAACTTCTTGCTGAAAAAACTAAGCATATCATGTTTCGTAGCGGAAATGCCGAGGGTTCGGACGCTCTCTTTTCTGAGGGAGTTGTCTCTGTTGACCCGAAGAAACTTCAAGTAATAACTCCATATTCCGGACACAGAAAGAAGAATAATATTGCCTATGAGACATATTCGCTTGACGATATGAACTTGAACTTAAAATCTGAGGCTGTTATACAATCTGAGAAACACGGTTCCATGCCGGGACTTGTCTCTGGTTATATAAAAGGTCAGAAAAACAAAAACACCATGAAAGCTCCCTATATCATCAGAGATACTGTCAAGGTGATTGGCGGCGGTGCTATCAAAGGTGCTACATTTGCGATTTTCTATGTTGATCCGTTAAAACCAGATTCCGGCGGGACTGGCCATACTAGGAATATCTGCATCGTGAACAATGTATCCTTCCTTGACCAGCGCTGCTGGCTCAAGTGGCTTGTTTGAAATTAGAAGAACTTTATATTGTTATTTTTATTCACTCTCTTAAAGTGAGCTTTGGTTATGAATAACTAAACTTGAGAAGGTATTGTGCCAATCGTCAAAAGCATTAAATAAGAACTCTTTCAATTCACGACCGCATTGCCCTTTTAAATCAATATCTGAACTAGAGGTATCAAATTTTGCTTCAACATATACTTCAAGTGCTGGAAACCTTTGAATTCTTCTGGTGTTATCTGGATAGGTAAATTCTTGCCAGCAACATTTTTTATTACTTCCTTTATATAGTAACTTACAGATTCTCTGAGACACTTTGTTTGTTATTCCAGAACCGACAGTTATTAAGGAAAATGTTTTTACAACAATAGAAATTGGTTCGTGATATTTAGAATCACTCCATTTGCTAAAATTACGAATAAGTGTGCCGTTAACTTCAATATGAAAAGAAGGTATTGCAGGATAAAAATTGGTGCTTTTTCCTGTAGATCGCTCAAATATTGTTGGATAAATATCATAACTGAAAAAACCTTGTCCTCCTGCTGGATTTTTCTTTAATTTGTACTGAGGATGTTGTGTACGAATCTCCTCAGCAATATCCCCTATAAAGTAATAAAATTTATCTCGGTTCAGTTTCCTGTCATTGGCATCTAACCTGTCAAGAATTGCACCATCGAGCTCAAATGAGTGAAAACATTCGCAAACTTCCTCGCGTATTTTGCATGGTAGCTCATCCAGAATTTTATAAATGTCTTTCCAGTAAAAATGCTTTAATGTAATTCCATTTGGAATCTCAAATGATTTCTTTTCTTTTTCTTCTTCAAATTTATATCTGGTTATGACTATCAAATAGCCTTTTTCTCTTAATTGGTTAGCGTAGTTTTTTAATTGGTTAGGGGGGAAATCTGCTGCAATCTTATTTTCGACTATCATAAAATACGGTTTTTTGAAATCATCGTTATTTTCTCCAGCAATCATATCATATCGTTCTTCTCCGTTTTCTACTTCTGCTTGAAACCTTAAATTCGTCGAAATATCCCTGCTAATTTCTGAGAGGAACTTTTTTTTAAATGCAGTACATTTTGAGCTATTTAATAACCAGCAAAATACTTGAGTAATAAACTCTTCTTCTGAACGCAAATGACTGGTCATTGGAGCATTTTTATCGTTAGACCGTTCGTCGCGAAAATATTCTGGAACAGGGTTAATTAATCTTTGAAACTTTTCATTGTAGCCGTAAAGATTTAGATTATTAAGCGCCCATACTTTTTCCAACCAATGCTCACTCATGATTCTCTCCTATGATAGTTTTTCTACTCTTTATTATAAACTTTCAATATATTCTCAGCCATTTTGATTATATCTACTCTAAGAGATTCCGGCTTGATAACTTTGATATTTCCGGCTTCTCCTAAAATCCAGCGAGTCAGAGTGAACGAGGTCAAAGATTTGATATAGAGATTGAGCGAACCGTCAGGATTAAGCTTGTAAGTCTGGTTATCTGGGCAATTTCTTTCCATTATGTAGCATGCTATTTCAGGGGAGCACCAGAGTTCGATGTCCTTAATTCCTTCATCATTGAATGGGACTCCCTGAGGATTTTTCAGCACTTCTTTTGGGACTTCATAAGTATAATCTGTAAGCTCGGCACTTTTAATTCTATGAACGGCAAAAGTCCTAATGCCGTCTCTAAGATGGCAGAAGGCTTTTACATACCATGCGCCTCCATAGAAGCTTATAATGTAAGGATCAACTACTCTTATAGTTTTTTCTACTTTGGGATCAGGCTGATAAGTTATCTTTACACTTCTATGTTTCTGCCATGCAGTAAAGATAGCCTTAAATACATCAGGGTTGATTTTAACCTTTGTATGCGAATAAGTCATAAAGGTATTCAGCGCTGCAGTCTCCAGGAATTCAGGATTATTTGCGGTTAATTGCATGTTGACAGCTTTTCTTATTTCGGACTTGAGAGGTTCAGGAAAGGTGTCTTCAGCTATTTTTGCGCCGAAAATAGATGGCATAAGCATATTGTCAGGGATAACCGGATAATTGAAATCCCATCCGTGATGTTTGAGATAATAGCCTTGCCTCTCAAAGTCATAACCGATAGGGGCGCCAAACTCTTCTTTCAGAGCTTTGATATCTCTTTGGATGGTTTTGTAACAGCATTCTATGCTTGTTTCTTCATAGAGATCAGATTCTTTGAGTTTCTTGGCAAAAGTTTTACTATTGGGATATCTGTTCTCCTTTAGCTCCCCGACAAGTTTTATAAGTCTAAGCAACCTGTTCTTATTTAGTCCCATGGCATTTCCTTTTGTTGATTAATTGATAATTAAATTCCTTATACCTCAAATCTAGCCTGATAACAAGGACAAAATATGTTCCTGTTAAAAATCTCTCTTTTTATTTTGCTAGAAACAACAGGAACACTCCATGTCCCTGTCTCGGGTATATCAAGTATAGAAAGCGAATGAATATGTGAAAATGACAAGGCAATAAGAATTTGAAAAATAGAAATTCCTGACTGATATAGGAAACAAAGCATAAAGATGACTACAAGCTTGCTTCAAGGATTTACAATTTATTTTTTTGATAATGAAATAGGAGGATTTTAGTTATGAGAAGGCACGGCACTAGTAAACTGCTCAATATAGACAGTTATCTTCAGTCCAAAGCATACGAGTATATAGCGAACTTCATGGACAGTAGATTTTTCAAGGATGGGATGTATGACTGCGAAGAAATGATGAACTTCCTCTATAGCTACATCAGCGAATCCAAGTTGGAAAAGATTTTGGGCCCTGTTAGTTCTGAAGACAACGACTCATTAGATCCTTATAGCTGCAGAATAAAATTTGGAAAACACAATAAGCCGTCCAATTTTAGCGCGTTGTATGAATCGAAAGATAAAATTCAGACAATTCTTTTTGAAGAATCTAGACTTTCCAGGAAGTTGGACGAGTCATCTATACTCAATAACCTAATGGAACTCTCTGTTACATTCTCGTTGAATGATAATGACCTTGAAGTGATTACTTTTTTCTATATTTACGAAACATGTAGCCCGATTAAATCAATTTGGAATGATTTTGACAATCCTCAGGGACATGTGGCTCTAATGAAGAGCATATTTGGAAACAATCCAAAGTTATCGAATAGTTTTCCAAGAAGCATCCAGACATTAAAGAAATTAAGGCTGTTAGATGACTACTTTAACCTTGAGAACAACATTAAGCATTTTATCTGCGGACTTTCCGGGCAATCTCTGTCTGCCAACTATTTCAGTATATCAGATAAAGAACCGCTTCCTCTAGAATACTTTGATTCTTATCAGAAGCACATCGAAACACTTAAAGCATTGATTCTGAAAAGAAAACCAGGAGAAGGAGTGAATATCCTTTTCTACGGGATTCCTGGCACAGGGAAGACTGAATTTACCAGGCTTCTATCCAAGTCCCTAAATTATAAACTTTATGATATAAAAAGCCTTGATGACGAAGGAAATCCAAATTATATCCATAAGAGATTTACAGGAATTAAAGCCGCTATGAATCTATCCAATCCTGATTCATCAATAATAATGATTGATGAAGCTGATGAAATGCTAAATGGAAGCATAAGTTTTTTCGGATGGCGAGGAGACTGTAGTATAAAGAATATAATCAATACCTGTCTTGACGATTCTAGACATATCTGTATCTGGATCACAAACAGGTTTGAAAGTATTGATGATTCTACTCGCAGAAGGTTTAACTATTCAATTGAATTTCAAAATCTGTCGGTAAGTTCCAGAATCAGGATATGGGAAAATACTCTCAAAACCAATAATCTGGAAAATATTTTTACAAAGGATGAAATCATATACCTTGCCAAGAAATACGAAACCAATGCCGGCAGTATAAATGTATCAGTAAGCAATTTTGTAAAAATAACTGACGGAGAGAGAACTAGAAATCTTGAGATAATAGAAGAGATATTAAATTCTCATCTCAATATCGCTGGAATAAAAGTCAACCAATTAGACAAGGAATCAAAATACTCTCTTGAAGGTTTAAATATAAACAGCGGTATCCCTATCAAGACCATAGTCTCTACCGTTCGTAAATTCAGCGACTCCCTCACAGTCAAAAAGAATAGAGCTATAAAGAACATGAACCTTCTTCTTTATGGCCCATCAGGGACAGGGAAAACTGAATTTGCCAAATATATTGCAAGAGAACTCGATAAAGAACTTCTCGTAAAGAGGGGCAGCGACCTGCTTGATATGTATGTAGGCGGAACAGAAAAGAATATAAGGAGTGCCTTCAAGAAGGCGGAAACTGATAAGGCCATCCTCTTTATAGATGAATTTGAGGGACTTATAGGAGCCAGGGAAAAAGCTGTCAGAAACTGGGAACTTACTCAGGTCAATGAACTTCTTGCCCAGATGGAAGAATTTAAGGGTATCCTTATATGTGCTTCTAACCACAAGGAGATGATTGATTCTGCCGCTATAAGGAGATTTAACTTCAAACTTGATTTTGACTACCTTAATAATGACGGAAAATTGCTGTTTTATAAACTCCTTCTTACTGGTCTTACGGATAAGAATCTTGATGTGTCTGAAGAAAAGCAACTTTTGTCATTAGATTGCCTTACTCCTGGCGACTTCAAAGTCGTCCTACAGAAACACTCTTTTTTTGACAAGGGTGAAGTTGCAAATTCTATGCTCCTCGATGCTCTGAAAGAAGAAGTTAATCACAAAAGTCAGGCAAAAAGAAAAGCTATCGGATTTTAGTAATATGAACTAAAAATACGGTTTCTAGCAAACAATCATTAGGAGAACGAAAATGATGGCAAAGAATGACGGCAAGATGATGTGGCACCTTGAGAAAGAGGAGCAATCAGTACCGATATTAGTAGAGGACGAGTATATTGACGATGGATTCGAGATAACACGATTCAAGTATATGAAGGGATTGAAGTGCCGGAAGCTTTTATGGATATTATGCAACGAATCCCGTAAAATCCCGCCCTATTACGACTGTAGCAAAGGGCTTCCTTACGATGAGGAGGCAGTTTTGGAACTTGCGCATGCACTGTGTCCAGACATTATATCTTTTTGCGCCGATGACAATTTAGAGAAGATTCTGTTGAAAAGAAAGCCGATTTTCAGGGGCGTAGTCAGCTGTAACAACATTTCGGCAACTATTGATATCCTCAGACCGACCAATGACGGCAAATGGGATATTGTTCAAATCAGTCTTAATTGCAAACAGAGCATTAGGTCAAACAAAGCCTTGAATCGTTTGGAGCAACTCAAGCGGCGTAAGCACATACAGGATATCACCTTCCAGCGGTATTGTTGCGAAATGTCAAATGTCTCTATCAGAGGCTGCTATCTTGCGCAGTTAAATGGGAACTATGTCCGCAAAGGAGTACTCGACGAGAGAATACTGATAATAGATAACTTGACCGCAGAGGTTGATGTAGAATGTTCGGCACTAGCTCCACGAATAAATGCGTTCTTGAGAGTGGCTGAATTGCCTGAATGTCCAACCTTTAAGATGTTTGATGGTGAGACTGATTGCCTGTCCCACTCTCACCTGACTGAATTGCATTGCCCTATAATCGAAGAGTGTCGGGAAGAGGTGGATGGCAAAAGACAACCTTTGCCGAAAGTGGATGTTGCTGATTTCGATATGTCGGCGGCAAAGGATATCTTTGAGCGAATCATATATCCACTTCATATCGTGGAAGTGAGGTTTATTCGTCGCGCCATTCCACTTGAAGGAGGTCAACCTTATGAACTATTGCCATTTGCACTTTCTGTGCTTTCCGTAATAGATCTTGATTATGAGCCTACATACAATGCCTGGTTATGGGATGGTAAAGAAGACCCCTTTGGAGCGATGCTTGACTGTCTTATGAAGTGGACCAGCGGATCAGGGGCGATATTGTGCGAATTCGGAAAGAGCACCACTGATAACATCATGGAGGTCGCCAAAAGAAATCCTGAGCATTTGTCCATCTTGCAGACTATGGTGTCCCAAACATTTGAACTCGAACAAACCATTAAGCAAGTGAAAAGGGCTGAACTAGCCTTCAACGGAGTTTACTATTTGGACTTTGTTTTTCCGGAGAGCTGCAAAGGAGTTTCATCTGATGATGACGATATCGAAAGATGGATGTTTATAAAGAGCCTTTGTGGTAATTTCTGTCTCAACTTCGAGGAGATTCGACTAACAATTAGCAAAACCGGAGATAGCAAGACGAGGCGGGTATTATCCTATCTGCTCAAACTGTCGGAGGTATGTTATAATGATTGAGAAAATCTCGGGACACATTAGTAACAGATATGAAGGAAGAGGTAATAGCTGTATTTTTACTGATAAGGCGGGAGGTGAGATATGAAGGTTGTTGGCATATACAGTCTGGATAAGATTCGCCAAAAATTTCGTGCAGGGGAACTCCTACAGAACTGGGTTGTCTCCATTAGCGATTTGGCAGACGAGGGTCTCGTCCTTGGCAATTGCAAAGGCATCATGCATTCTAAGTTTGACGATATCATAGAACCATGGAAGGGGCGAAAACTGGCAAAATCTAAAGACATAAGCCGCATCCTGGACTGGTGCAGAGATAAAGATGGCATAGTCGTTCACTGTTACGCTGGAGTTTCGAGAAGCGCCGCAGTGGCCTATCTTATTGAGTGCCTGATGACGCCGCCCGAAATAGCTCTTGGAATCCTCGATATCAATCAGCACTGTCCTAACATGCATGTCGTTCGACTGGGAGCAAAAATCCTGAGCAATCCCGAAATAGTAACTCATGCCGAGCGCTGGAAGCAGTCTATAGGATAAGCAAAGAATTATCCTGTTAGAATTTCTCAGTTTTCTTTCACCTGAAAAACTATAGGAACACTCCATGTCCCTGTCTCGGGTATATCTAGTATAAAAAGCGGATGATTATAATTATAATGGAGGAAAAATGACTAAAGTAGAAAAAACATCTAATGGTTACCAGATATTCCTGTCCCAGAACAACTATCTCAATGGTCTGAAGTGCCTGAAGTATGCCTGGCACTATAAACACCGCAGAGATGCTATGCCCGCGTATCCCCAGGCAACCGAAAAAGTCTTCGATTACGGGCACATGATCGGGGCAAAAGCCAGAGAGTTGTATCCCGATGGAATACTTGCCTGCGAAAAAGAAAAACCATTTGGCGAACAGCTCGAATATTGCAAGGGATTGTTGAGCAAGCGACTGCCCTTATTTGAGTGCGGTCTTATCTTCGACAATGCTTACGCCCAGTCGGACATACTGGTGCCTGTTGAAAATGATAGTTGGGAGTTCATCGAAGTTAAATCAGGCAGAGGCATCGCTGAGGTCAACTACCATGATGTCGCCTTCCAGCGATATGTTTACTGCAAAGCAGGATTGAACATAGTTCGCTCCTATATCATGCATGTTACTCCTGGCTTAAAGGCCGGACATGACTGTGATCCGAAAAAAATATTCACAAAAGTGGATGTTACGGAATCTCTGACTGAATATTCAGCGATTGTCGAGGACAAAATCAAGGAGATTCGAAATGCCCTTAAAATGAAGGAATCGCCTGAAATACTCCCTGGCAAACAATGCAGCTATCCTTATCGCTGCAAGATGTTCGATGTCTGCAACAATGCTACAGAGGTGGCGAAGTGAAGATAACAGTCTTAGGCAGCGGCAGCAGGGGCAATTCAATTGTCGTGCAGCATGGGAAAAGTTTGATAATGATAGATGCTGGATTTAAGTTTGACGATATGCTTCAGAGGCTGGAGCAGGCCAATATATCTGCAAGTTCGATCCAGGCTCTATTCGTTACCCACGGACATTCCGATCACACGGATGGAGTCGCGGACTTAAGCCGTCATGCTTCAATCCCCGTCTTTCTGACCGAAGAACTGTTCATTTGGGCAGCTGAATCCAGCAGAAATGGAAAAGCCTTGTCTAACTTAAGCAGGAACAATGTCAAATTCTTTACCGTACAGGACAAACTTCATATAGAGAGTTTTGAAGTCATGCCTATTCCTGTGTCTCATGATTCCATCTCTCCCGTCGGATTCGTCATTGAGGCTGATGGAATTAAACTTTCCATCGTAACAGATGCCGGAGACATACCAAGCCAGAGCAAGGATGCGATGAAAGATAGCAATGTAATAATGCTTGAAAGCAGCTATGACAACGACATGCTGTGGGCTTCAAAGAGGCATTATCTATTGAAAAAGAGAATAGCCGGATCAACAGGGCACCTCAGCAATGAAAAGAGCGCAGAGATAGTCTCAGAGATACTGTCCGGCAGGACAAGTGATGTATTGCTCCTGCACTTGAGCCAGGAATGCAATACCCCTGAATTGGCCAGGAAGGCAGCACTTGAAAAGAATCCAAATTTGAAAGACGGCTCCGTTAATCTCCATGTCGCCAGTCAGGATGAACCGTTGTCATTCTGTATTGAACGATGCATTAAATACTAATATTCAAATATATCAAAAAGTAATGAGGTGATAATATGGATAAGAATAAAGTTGAAAAACAATCCCAGAAACAGAAAAATAAAACTGAATATCAAGAAATTATAAGATTAGCCGACTGTATAAGCTTAAAGCTCAACAATGATGAATGGGCTTACTTCCAAAACGATAAAACAATGCAAAAAAAATTCATAAAAAGATTATCTAAATCACGCGCTGTAAAACAATTAATAGACTCCAAATCCAGCTTCAATATCAATTCTCTGACTGAGCCTGACATAGAAGTAATAAAGAATGCTGTTAGCTTGCTACAGGAAGATCTATTTGACGCAATGCCTTGATGAAAATAATGAGCAAGAAGTAAATCCCATTAATATCTCAAAAAAGCCGGATATTGTCGAAAGAAATGTAGCATCATTTTATCAATTATGCTTTTAGAATAACATTTCTTTGAGAAATTAAAGACTTATGAATATTTTTACTTTAACCATATGGAGTAACAAACATGAAAAACAATAACAATAAATTAGATACTTCTGAACTAAAACGCTTCATTGATGCAAGTGATAGAAAATCCTTCAAAAATAGTAATGAATACTATCGTTTCCTTGCAATCAATATCATGGCGAAACTCCGGGGTAAAGAGCTGACTAGAGATATGTATATGAAAGCAGAAGAGGAAGCGAAAGATTTTTGGGATTATTTAGACCTTGCAGACTCTGTTAAAACCATACTCAACGACAGTGAATGGAGCAAGATTCTTTATAGGGAAGCAGAAGAGGAAGCAGAAGATTGTTGGAGTTATCTAAACCTTGCAGGTTCTGTAATAACCATACTTAATGACAATGGATGGAGCAGGATTCTTTATAAGAAGGCTGAAAATAAAGCTGAAACCTGTTGGGAATATCTAAAACTTGCAGAATTTGCAATAACCACACTCCAAGACAATGAAAAAGGCAGAACTTTTTATAAAAAGGTTGAAGAGGAAGCTAAAAGTTGTTGGGATTATCAAATTCTTGCGGAATTTTTAATAACCACACTTCGAGACAATGAAAAGGGCAAGATTCATTATAAAAAGGCTGAAGAGAAAGCTGAAGATTGTAAAGACTATAGGTGGCTTGCGAGTTCTGTGATAAGAACCCTTCAGGACAGAAAATGGGCAAAATCTTTATACAAGAAGGGGGTAGAGAAGGTTTCCTCTAGTGCTGACTATACGCATCTTGCATCCTCTGTAAAAACTATACTTCAAGACAATGAGTGGAGCAGGATTCTTTATAAGAAGGCTAAAAAGAAGGCTAAATCTAGTTGTGACTATAAGTGCCTTGCAGACTTTGTGATAACCAAACTTCAGGACAATGAAAGAGGCATGATTCTTTTTAAGAAAGCAGAAGAGAAAGCAAAAGATTGTTGGGATTATCAAAAGCTTGCCAAATCTATTAAAGAGACGCTAAAGGACAAAGAATGGGCAAAATCTTTGTACGAAAAAGCAGAAGAGAAAGCTGAAAGTTGTAGTGACTATAGGTGGATTGCTGAGTCTGTGATAGAAACCCTAAAGGACAAGAAAATGGCTAAAATTCTTTTTACGAAAGCTAAAAAGAAAGCAAAATATTGGTGGGATTATCAAGAGCTTGCCAAATCTATTAAAGAGACGCTAAAGGACAAAGAATGGGCAAAATCTTTGTACGAGAAGGCTGAAGAGAAAGCTGAAAGTTGTAATGACTATATGTGGATTGCTGAGTCTGTGATAGATAAATTTCAAGACAATGAATGGGGTAGAATTCTATATAAAAAAGCTACAGAAAAGTCGAATGATATTGATGATTATCTTAGACTTGCAGACTCTGTGATATGCAAACTCCATGATAAAGTGCTGGCCACAACTTTGTATAATAAAGCTCAAGAGAAGGCCGAAGATCAAAATGAAGAAGTTAAAAGATTAGCCGACGGGATCAGAATGAAGCTTAACGATGATAAATGATGCTATTGCAATAACAATCTTTTCAGAACTGCAAAACTCAAGAAAATTTTAACTTTAAGGATAGGGAATAAAAACATGAAAAACAAAATAAAGAGATTATCTGTTTCTGATCTAGACTGTGGCGCTAATACAAAAAAAATAAAATCCTTCAAAAAGGCTGAACAGAAGGCTAAAAGCAGCGAGGAGTATCGATGTCTTGCAGCGGCTATTATAAATGAACTCAATGATAAAGAATGGGGCAAACTTATTTTTAAAAGAGCTGAAGAAAAGGCATCAAGTAGTGAAGATTATCAAGACCTCGCATCCTCTGTGATATATCATCTCAAGAACGAAGAATGGGCTAAAGCTCTGTATAAAAAAGCCGAAGAAAAGGCTAAATATTTTAAGAATTATCTATCCCTTGCAGGGTCTGTAATAGACCATCTTGAAGACAAAGAGTGGGGTAAGTTTCTTTTTAAAAAAGCTGAAGAGAAGGCTGAGGTTTATTTAGAGTATCTGGTACTAGGATTTCGTATAATAAGCATACTCCATGATAAAGGATGGGGGCGATCTTCTTTTGAGAAAGCTGAAAAGAAAGCTGAGAATACTGATAATTATCGATACCTTGCAGAGTCTGTTATAAATCATTTAGATGACAAAGCATGGGGCAAAGTTCTTTTTAAAAAAGCTGAAGAGAAGGCTGAAGTTCGTATGTGTTATCTAAAACTTGCAGCCTCTGTAATAGACTCCATCCAGGACAAAGAGTGGGCTGAGACTCTCTATAAGAAATTTGAAGAGAAGGCTAAGCGTAGTGATGAATATCGAAACCTTGCGGAGTCTATCATAGACAAATTCAAGGATAAAGAACGGGCTACGGTTTTGTATAAGAAAGCCGAAGAGAAAGCTGAGGATAGTCGTGATTATGAACTCCTTGCAGCCTCTGTAATAGACTCCATCCAGGACAAAGAGTGGGCTGAGGCTCTCTATAAGAAAGTTGAAGAGAAGACTAAGAATTGTTATGATTATCTATACCTTTTAGACTGCTTTACGATATACAAACTCCAGAATGAAGAGCGGGCTAAGTATCTGTTTAAGAAAGCTGAAGAGATGGCTGAGAATAGTTTTGATTATCGAAACCTTGCAGACTTTGCAGACGAACTCAAGTACAATGATTGGGCTGAGCCTCTTTATAAGAAAGCTGAAGAGGTGACTAAGAATAGTAATAATTATCGAGACCTTGCAGACTCTGTAATAGACAAGTTCCAGGACAAAGAATGGGCTAAGTCTCTGTATAATAAAGCCGAAGAGAAAGTTGAGATAACTTACGATTATATAAACCTTGCAAACTCGTTGATAGACAAACTCAAGGATAAAGAGTGGGCTATGGCTCTCTATAAAAATGCTGAAGAGATGGCTGAGGATAGTGGTGATTATCAATACCTTGCAGAGTCTGTAATAGACTCCCTCAAGGATAAAAAATGGACTAAGTCTCTTTATAAGAAAGCTGAAGAGAAAGCTGAAAATAGTGGTAATTATCAATACCTTGCAAACTCTTTGATAGAAAAACTCGAGGATAAAAAGTGGGCGAAGTCTCTTTATAAGAAGGCTGAAGATATTGCTGAGAATAGTACGGATTATCGAGACATTGCAGACTCTGTAATAGACAAGTTCCAAGACAAAGAGTGGGCTATGGCTCTCTATAAGAA
>Ga0194039_1000626_pt1 | contig 20599 bp, 19 predicted proteins | sample JunL228m_MetaG_FD_148679 | JGI IMG/M metagenome (GOLD analysis project Ga0194039, IMG submission 148679) | Anoxic zone freshwater microbial communities from boreal shield lake in IISD Experimental Lakes Area, Ontario, Canada - Jun2016-L227-8m | ecosystem: Environmental > Aquatic > Freshwater >... | reverse complement strand
TGTGAGATCTCAAATACTAGGTTTAAATATGTGCGAACGCCGAGAATAAAACTGGAAAAAAAGATTGTTGATGAAACGATTCAAAGTAAGGTGATTGCATTAACCCTGTTGGTGAGTAATAAGTTAGTTGAGCCTGAACTTTTAGAAAAGATTTGGAAGGAGGTTGCTATGTTAAACATTTTTAAATATGCGGAAGAAAAAGGGGAAAAAAAAGGAATTGAGATAGGGCTTGTGAAAGGAAGAGAGCAAGGTCTTGAAAAAGGAAGGGAGCAGGGTCTTTTAAAAGGCAGAATCGAAGAAAAGCGGCTTCTTGTTGAGAGACTTCTCATTAAAAAAATTGGCATGCTCCCGATGGATATGCGTGAGCAGATTCACCAGATGGATAGTGCAGTGCTCGATCTGCTCAGTTATGAGCTTCTGGATTTTCAAACGGTTGAGGATCTCAGGCAATTTCTGAATAAAATGAAACTATTGTGATTTATTTTATATGTCCGGTACTGTTTCCGGGTGTCATCGGGAGGGATGGTGCCGGGGTTGAAGGTACGGACCCTTTGGCTGTCGAGGGGTAAACCAACCGCTTTTATGAGACCTTATGGGAACCGTGTCCCTCATTGAGTCCGGGCACTCTGCTGCCAGAGAGGTTCTCCGTCGTGTGGTAGGGTGATCTCTGGGGGGTTTTATGCTGGCCGTAGGGGTATTAGGTTGCAAAAAAGGGGGAATTCCGTCACACGGTTTTGGAGAGCCGCCATTTTGGGGTGATTTGAGGCAAACCGGCGAAGATAACGGGATTAAAATGTACGCTAATGGACGCTATTGGGAGGCAGATCGTCACTCAGATGACCCATGGGTCATTGGGATCGGAAAAACAGGGTTTTTATCCTGATCCCCTGATACGGGTATTACCTTTGGATCCCATGGGAGGAGATGAGGTGCCGATCTCCGGGATTCTGCCGGGCATTTCCTCATCGGTGATTTGTTATACTTCAAGGGATGAATTATTACTTCCGCAGATAGGGCATACAATATATCAACGGAATCGGGTTTTAATTTGAACGAAGATGCAGAAAATCAGAACACCCCCTCAGCACGGATAGACGAAGTTGCAAAATATTTGTTTGAGATTTCAGATCCGATTCTTATCGATTTTTTGAACGGGGTGTTTCATCTCCATCTTAACAGGGAACATACCACGGTTATTTCGTGCAAAAATGAGTACCCGGATACTGATTTTTCATTGAAAAAAGCAGACATCGTGCTCAAAATTATCGAACAGTCAACTGATATCGAGAAATTTCATGTTGAAATTCAGCTTAATAACGACAGTCAGATTGAGATGCGGCTTTTTGAATATGGATACCGCATCGCCGGGGTAACTGCTACAAAGGATGCTTGCGGAGTCTATGAATTAAACTTTCCCCGGCAAGTAGTGATATTTATCGAAGAGAACAGGAAAATTGGAGATTTTCTGATGTTCCGGATAATTACTCCCGACCGGCAGCGAGTGGAATATCAGATTCCGGTGATCCGGATCTGGGATTATGATATTCATTCCATGATTAAGGATGGGTTTTTCCTCCTCCTCCCCTTTAAGATATTCAGATTCCGAAAGATACTCAACAGCCTTTCAGAAGCCCGTGGCCTTACACCCGAAAAGAAGAGAGCAATCTCTGATGAACTTATGGCAGAAATGCAGATTTTGGTTTCTGAGATCAACCTCCTTGCCCAAAAAGGGATGATTGATGATAAGGGAAACTTTATTCTCATTTCAGCAACAAATGAGTTGATTAATTATCTGAATCAAAAATTTTTACCCGAGTGCAGGAATGAAAAAAAGGTGGAGCAAATGTTTGTAGGCGTGACAGAAAAAGCAATGCAAAAAGGTGTCCTACAAGGAATACAGCAGGGCATCCAACAAGGAAGAGAGCAAGGTATTGAACAAGGCAGAATCGAAGAAAAACGACTTCTTGTTGAGAGACAACTCATAAAAAAATTTGGTACGCTCCCGATGGATATGCGTGAGCAGATTCACCAGATGGATAGTGCAGTGCTCGATATGCTCAGTTATGAGCTTCTGGATTTTCAAACGGTTGAGGATCTCAGGCAATTTCTGAATAAAATGAAATTATTGTAATTCATTTTTTTTCCAAATGATAGTAATGATCCGGATTGGGATAATAAAATAAGATTATTCTATACTATGCGCTGCGGGGGATACTTTAAGGATAATCAATAATTGAATAAATTGATAACAAAAAAAGGATACTATATGCAAAAAAAGAATGTCCCAAAGAAAATCTTACATGACATTATACAGCGAATTGTCGAGGTAGCACATCCGGATCGGATCATCATGTTTGGTTCTGCAGCTCGTGGAGAGATGGGACCCCACAGTGATATCGATCTTCTTGTGATAAAAAAAGGTGTCAGAAAACCCCGGGACGTAGCAGCAAAGATCTATATGCGACTTTATGGTGTAGGCAAAGCAGTGGATATTATCGTTGTTTCACCAAAACAGGTTGAAAAATATCGTGATTCTCCGTATCTGGTAATTTATCCTGCTACACGGGAGGGTGTTGTGATCTATGACGCGGAAAAGATTGCAACCGGATAATCCAGTTGAATGGCTGAATCGTAAAAAAGAGCAGTCTCTCTCTGGCAAAACAGCGTTCCAGAGAAATTTACTCTGAAGATCTTTGTTTCCAGGCGCAACAGGCAGCAGAAAAAGCGATAAAGGCGGTATACATCTCAAAGAAAGTGGTATTTCCCTATATTCATGATATATCGCAGCTTTTGGCAGCTCTTGAAAAAGAAGGGGTTATCATTCCCAGTGATATAAAAACTGCGTCAACGCTCACGTTGTATGCAGCTCAAACACGATATCCCGGATTGGAAGGTCCGGTCAGTGATGAAAAATATCACGAAGCTCTAATGTTGGCAGAACGTGTTGTTGTTTGGGCAGAAAAAGCAATGAAACCATCTCATTGAAAAATTAACGTGATATAATTATGACATTGGATACCACACACTATACAATAAATCTTCATGCATAGGAAATGTTCATAAAAAATCGAGCCTTCTTAAAAAAAAAAGGATTCCATTGATCACCGGGGTTTACTATCAATGAAAACTATTATTGCAGGTACCATTCATGTCTTCTGACAACATCGCCATCCGCGTCCGAGGGCTCGGCAAGAAATACACCCTCGACAAACCGCAGGAAAATTACCTCACCCTCCGCGATGCAATTGTCAATTCCGTGAAGGCGCCGTTCGTTTGCTGTGAAGAGATCTGGCATACGATGAAACCGGGTTTGTTCCTACGGGGTGACATCAATGCCTGATAACAACGATTCCAACTGGACCATGGAAATCCGTTCACATAGTGGATGGTTTGACATTAATTTATCAGAACTCTGGCGATACCGGGATTTGATCCTCCTTTTTGTGCGACGGGATTTTGTTGCCTACTATAAGCAGACCATTCTGGGGCCGCTATGGTTTTTGCTGCAACCGCTCTTTACGACCGTAGTCTTTACCATAATCTTCAGCAGGATTGCTCAAATCCCAACCGATGGTTTACCCCCGTTTTTATTCTATATGTCAGGTACTGTTGCCTGGACGTATTTTGCGAGTTGCATGACCCAGACCTCTAATACATTCATCACCAATGCGGGCATATTTGGCAAGGTATATTTCCCACGCCTTGTTGTTCCCATTGCAGTAGTGATATCAAATCTTATCGCGTTTGCCATTCAGTTCGGATTATTTTTAGCCTTCCTGTGCTATTTTTATCTGACCGGAGCAGATATTCACCCAAATGGATGGCTTTTACTCGTACCCCTGTTGCTGGTCCAGATGGCAGCGCTCGGACTCGGTATGGGGATCCTGATCTCCAGCATGACAACCAAATACCGGGACCTGGCGTTTGCCTTGGGATTCGGAGTCCAGCTCTGGATGTATGCAACCCCAATTGTCTATCCATTATCCCAGATCCCGGCACAATGGCAATGGTTGTTTGCCCTTAATCCCATGACTGCGATCATCGAGACGTTCCGGTATGCGTTTCTCGGTTCCGGGGCGATACAACCCTGGGTATTGGGAGTCAGTCTCACTATGACCATTCTGATATTAGCCACTGGAATTGTGATGTTCAGCCGTGTTGAAAAAACATTCATGGATACAATTTGATTGAGGAGAACCAGTCCTATGAGCGATGTCGTGATTCGTGTAGAAAACCTGAGTAAGGAATATCGCCTCGGTACTATCAGCCATGGTACATTAAAGCATGACTTACAAAGCGGCTGGGCAAAACTCCGGGGAACCGAAGATCCCAACGCAAGGATAGGCGCAGTCAACCGGGAGCAGCTGAACAGTACCAACGACCGGTTTTGTGCATTGAACAATGTTTCATTTGATGTCCGGCAGGGAGAAGTTCTGGGCATTATCGGTCGCAATGGTGCTGGCAAGTCGACCCTGCTGAAGATTATTTCACGGGTGACTGCACCAACAAGTGGCACCATCAAAATCAAGGGTCGGGTCGCTAGCCTGCTGGAGGTGGGAACCGGGTTTCACCCGGAACTTACCGGCAGGGAGAATGTTTTTCTGAACGGCGCAATCCTGGGAATGCGGAAGGGGGAAATCGAACAAAAATTCGATGAAATTATCAGGTTTGCCGAGATTGACAAGTTCATTGATACCCCGGTGAAGCGGTATTCGAGCGGGATGTATGTGCGGCTCGCATTTGCGGTAGCGGCGCATCTGGAGCCGGAGATTCTTGTTGTGGATGAGGTGCTGGCGGTCGGGGATGCCGGATTCCAAAAGAAGTGTTTGGGGAAGATGGGGGATGTGGCGAAGGAAGGGAGGACGGTGCTGTTTGTGAGTCATAATCTGACAGCAGTAAAATCGTTATGTTGCCGGGGCATTGTTATCGAGACCGGACATATACTTTTTGACGGGGACACCGACAAATCTGTAGATTTCTATTTAAGCAGCAATAATTTGTCTCAAGATAACAATATTTCTCTTGCGGAACAAAAGCGGGAACGATATTGTTCCCTCCGCGCAAAAATTATGGATATATCAGTAATATCCGATGACCAAAGAAATCCAAAAATAATTGATCCTTTTAAACCAATCATAGTTCAGTTAAAAGTGGAATCAAATTATGAGGTGCGGTGTTCCGCAACGCTCTATATAGCAGACGAAATGCAAAACTTTTGTATGTTTGATACCAGACTGATTCATGGAGAGGATCTATCCTTAAAACCGGGTCTGAATTCTGTTGAGTGTCATATAAGTCCTCTAAATCTCTATTCTGGAAATTATTTGATTAAATGCGGTCTTAATGTTCACGGCCAAGAAATTATTGATCGTCTGGAAAATGCATATTCATTTTCTGTTGATGTTTGTGATCCGAATAAAACCGGATATAATCTTTCAAAGGGGTATCATGGGATTTTTTATGTTAAACATGATTGGAAGTAGTAAAAATATTTCGGTATATAGATTCATAGGCATTTGATTATTTTGGGTTAATTCTGACAAGTTCTTAATTGAACTCCAAAAAAAATACAAATGAATAGAACCAAAAATACACAAGAATGCCTAATATTAAAAAATGCACTTCATCACGCCCCAATTTTCTTGTCATTGGTGCCGGGTCTATTGGCAGGAGACATGCAAAAAATTTACAGGAACTCGGGGCAGTTGTGCACATTTTTGATGTTAATACAGAATTATTATCCAACATATGCCGTGAAAAAGGATTCACATCCTGTGGGGATATTGACAAGGCTTTTGAAACAACACTTTTTGATGGGGCAATAGTCTGTACACCCACGCATTTGCATATACCGGCTGCGAAGAAAGTCGCAGAACATGGGGTCAATCTCTTTATCGAAAAACCACTTTCTCATACTCTTGAGGGTGTTGACGATCTCATAACACTTATCGAAAATAAACATTGTATTGCAATGGTTGGGTTTATGCTCCGTTTTGAACCCGGACTGCAATACCTTAAGACCCGGATTGAAAAAGATAACGTGGCATTTGGCCAGGTAGAATTTGGGTCTCATATGCCCCTCTGGCGAAAAGATGTAGATTACCGCAAAGTCTATAGTGCAAACCGTTCGATGGGGGGGGGTACAATTCTCGATGATGTCCATGAACTTGATTACGTCTGTTGGTTGTTTGGATATCCGGAATCCGTGTCAAGTGTTTTTGGAAAATTCAGTTCTTTTGACATAGATGTAGAGGATACTGCAATGATAAATTTTGAATATCCGGATAAAATCGTCAGTATTCACTCAGATTATCTCCAAAGAAAATATTCTCGAAAATGTAAAATTTGCGATAGGGAGGGATATACCTATGAATGGATATTTGGAAACTCTGTGCATGTTCAGGGAGAAAACGGGGAACAGGTGTTCTCTTATGCTGACACCTTCGATGTAAATCAATTATATATTGACGAAATGCGATATTTTCTCGATTGCATTGAAAAAAATATCCAACCCGAATCCGGTTTACAGAATGGAAAGAAAATTATGGAAATTGCACTCGCGGCAAAGCATGAGTATCAGATATGATTGCTGCAATTATCCAGGCCCGCATGGGTTCGACAAGACTGCCAGGAAAAGTCCTGATGGATCTATCAGGAAAACCGGTTTTATGGCATGTTGTTGACCGGGTTTCTCAGGCAACCCTGGTAGATTATGTGATAGTAGCCACCACATCCGGGAAAGAAGATGACGTAATTGAAACATTTTGTCGTGATAATAATATCACGGTTTTCCGGGGGCCTTCAGAAGATGTCCTGAAACGGTATGCGGATGCTGCCCATATGGTCAATGAAAAAATATATGATCTAAAACAAATTGTAAGAATAACCTCTGACTGCCCGCTTATAGATCCTGATATTATCGATGAAGTAATACATCAGATGAACCAAGGCGATTATGATTATGTAAGTAATACTCTTGAACCGACTTATCCAGATGGTCTTGATGTGGAAGTATGTTCCCTGTCTGCCCTGCTTGATGCAGATTTAAACGCCCGTCTCCCCTCTGAAAGAGAGCATGTTACTTCCTATCTTAAAACAACCCCTGGGTTCAGGAAGTGTAACGTGATAAATCATCTTAACCTTTCTTCAATGCGGTGGACCCTCGATCAGCAGGACGATTATAAATTTATCAATGAGGTATATAAAAATCTGTATAACCCTAATAAATCATTTAAAATGAATGATATTCTTGAATTGTTGACAAGGCAGCCGGAATTACTTCTGTTTAATAATACAATTGACCGGGACGAGGGTTATAAAAAATCTCTAAAAGAGGATGCAGAATTTATCAAGAGGCAAAAAAATGTCTGAATCTCATGGAAATAAGCTCTGGATAAAAGCCAAACAAATTATCCCGGGCGGAAACCAGCTTTTATCGAAACGGAGTGAACAGTTCCTCCCGGAACACTGGCCGTCTTATTATAAAAAAGCAAAAGGCATCGAAATATGGGATCTCGATAACCATCGATATACTGACATGTCAATTGTGGGTATTGGTGCATGTACACTCGGATATGCTGATGATGATGTCAATGCAGCTGTAATCGATGCAGTGCAAAATGGATCCATGAGTACTCTCAATTGTCCGGAAGAAATTGAACTCGCAGAAATAATGATAAGACTGCATCCCTGGGCAGATATGGTACGATTTGCTCGAACCGGTGGAGAAGCTGCTGCAATAGCAGTCAGGATTGCAAGAGCTTATACTAGTAAGGACCGAGTAGCATTTTGCGGATACCATGGCTGGCATGATTGGTACCTGGCAGCAAATCTGGCAGATGATTCAAATCTTGATGGGCATCTTTTACCGGGACTGTCCCCAAAAGGGGTTCCAAGAGGGCTGAAGGGGACTGCACTTCCATTCCGGTACAATCACGCCGAAGAACTCGAAGCACTGTTTTCACAGTATCCCGATGAGATTGGTACTGTTATAATGGAACCCATAAGGAATCGGGAACCTGAACATGATTTCCTGCATAAAGTGCGAAAAATTGTTGACGAGCAGGGCGCCATATTAATCTTTGATGAGATTACCTCTGGCTGGCGAATGAATGTGGGAGGAATCCACCTTCGTTATCAGGTAACTCCGGATATTGCAATATTTGGAAAGGCAATGAGTAATGGGTATCCAATTTCTGCAATAATTGGTAAAGAAGAGGTAATGGATACTGCACAGGATACTTTTATCAGCAGCACATACTGGACGGAACGGGTTGGATTTTCTGCGGCAATTGCTACAATTGAAAAAATGCAGAGACTTGATGTTCCAGGACAAATTACCTTGATTGGTCGATATATTGGTCAGGAATGGCAGAAACTCATCGAATGTTATGACTTCCCTTTCATAATTGAGGATGGAATTCCCTCTCTTATCCATCTGGGGTTTAATCATCCGGATGCACTCACAATACAGACATATATCACACAAGAAATGCTCAAATCAAATTATCTCGCACGTGAGAGTGTATACGTTTCGTATCCCCATACAAAAGATGTTGTTGATCAGTATCTTCAGGTTTTGAATCCGGTATTCCGTAAAATCAGCAATGAATTAGAAAAGGGTAACCTTAACAAATGTCTGGATGGACCATTGGCCTTTTCAGGTTTTAAACGTCTTACCTGATATTAATAAAAAAATTCCACCTCAAATCCGCAATCCGTAATTAATCGGAGAAACTGAATATTTTGGATTATTGAGGAGATAATCACAAAAAATTACATAAATGATAAATTTTTCATTTCTGATACACTCAACCATGTATCATTCGTATCACTTGAATAACGGAAGTCTTCATGAGGGATTTTTCCGCCAATTATTGCAGTTTTATCCCAGAATTCCAATTCTGGCTCTATTATAAAATAATTATCAAACTCGCGTGAATGGCGGGATTCATCCTCTGTGAGAAGAACTTCATGTAATTTTTCACCGGGCCGAATTCCGATGTAATTAATCTTGGCATCCGGGGCAATAGCCTTTGCAAGATCGGTTACTTTCATACTGGGAATTTTCGGTATAAAAATTTCACCGCCCCGCATTTGTCCAATACAATTGATTACGAATTCTACACCTTGCTCAAGCGTAAGCCAGAACCGGGTCATTCTCTCATCAGTTATTGTGATGGTTCCGGTCTTTTTCTGATCCATAAATAACGGGATTACGCTGCCCCGGCTACCCGCAACATTTCCGTATCGAACACATGAAAATTTCGTCGCTTTTTCACCAGAGTAATAATTTCCCTGGACTAAAAGTTTCTCTGCTACCATTTTAGTGGCACCATAAAGATTTACGGGATGTACAGCCTTATCTGTGCTCAATCCAATAACTCGGTCGACACCGTTGTCGATTGCTGTATCGATTATATTTTTTGTACCCTCAATATTCGTCTTGACAGCTTCCAAAGGATTATATTCACACGCCGGAACATGTTTTAATGCGGCAGCATGAACAACAATATCGACACCATTCATTGCCCGTGAAAGTCGATCCTTGTCCCGTACATCCCCGATAAAAAATCTTATGTGATCATCAGAAAATTTTTTCTCCATTTCATATTGCAGGAGTTCGCCGCGGGAATAGATCCTGATTCTTTCGGGATTATATTTTTTCAGGGCAATTTCAGTAAATTTTCGACCGAATGAACCGGTTCCCCCAGTAAGGAGAATAATTTTTCCATCCAGGTGATGAGTCATTGTAATAAAATACAGTTGTGAAGATGTTAATTTTTTGGAATTTTTTAATTTAAATAAGATCAAATCAATACTATCTTGGCGTAACCAGTCTTCGCTTATACCTGACAATCATTAATAATTCTCTAGATCAAAAATATCGTTATGTGATTTGTTCGCAGTAACAAATCCAAGGTAACACACATAATGCCGGATAGTCATGGGGGAATTTCATGAAAATTGTGGCTACAATTGAAGCGAGGATGACCTCGAGCAGGCTTCCCGGAAAGATTCTCCTACCCATTTTAGGTAAACCCACATTGGAGCTATTGATAGAGCGGTTGTCCAGGGTCCGGCAAATCGACCAGATTGTTGTTGCAACTACATCAAATCGTTCTGACGATATTGTTGAAGAATTAACACATCACCTCGGTGTTGGTTGTTACCGGGGGAGTGAAGATGATGTTCTTGACCGCGTCCTGAAAGCTGCGCAATCCTATACTGCAGATAATATCGTTGAGATCACCGGGGACTGCCCTCTCATCGATCCTGATGTGATCGATCATCTCATCGATATCTATTTGCACAACTCATACGATTATGTCAGCAATACTCTGAAAATGACGTATCCCAACGGCCTTGATGCCCAAGTATTTTCTGTCAAGACACTCGCAGAAGTCAATCGCCTGACCCGAGATCCCACTGATCACGAGCACGTCTCGTTGTATATTTATGAGCACCCAGAGAGGTATTCGCTCTATAATCTAGAGAGTGGTCTTCCAGAAAAATACTGGAATATGCGTCTGACGGTGGACACCTTGGAGGATTTCGAACTCATCCGCACCATTTACGAAGAACTCTATCCTCATAACCCTGCCTTCGCCTTACAGGATATCATCAGTCTACTGGAACGGAAACCGGAACTAATTACTATCAATAAACATATCCAGCAAAAAGCGGTGCATTGATGAAATACCGGGCTGCAATTATAGGATGTGGTAAGATCGGAAGTGAATTTGCAGACGATCCCCGTATCAAGGGTATTTTTAGTCACGCAGGCGCGTATGTTGCATGTCCCGAAACGGAACTGGTTGCAATATGCGATTCTGAGCATGAAAAAAGGGAAATCTGCATGAAAAGATGGAATCTGGACCGGGCGTATTCCGACTATAAAGAGATGCTTCAATGTGAAAAACCTGATATAGTGAGTGTCTGTACCCCGGATCATACGCATGCAAAGATCATTACCGATCTCCTTAAATCGCGGGGAATAAAGGCAATCATTGCAGAGAAACCCCTGACAACAGATCTGAAAAGTGCTGACGCGATTGTCCGTGAGGCGTCTGCAAAAAAGATCATTCTTGCCGTCAATTACACCCGGAGGTTTGACCCTGCCCATCAGAAGATACAGGATCTAATCCAAAGCGGCAAGATCGGGACAGTCCAAACAATCAATGCTTTTTATTCCAAAGGAACACTACATAACGGAACCCATATCTTTGATCTTGCCCGGTTCCTTGGAGGGGAGATCACGGCAGTCCGTGGTCTCGGAACCCTGGATGATTATGGCATCGATCCGACGATCAGTATATTCTGCTCTTTCCAATCCGGGGCAACCGGTTTCTTCCATGCCTGCGATGAACGTGCTTTTACTATATTTGAGATGGATATCATTGGCAGCAAAGGACGGATACGAATCCTAGAGTCCGGTAACATTATTGAGATATTCAGCGTTGTGGATGATCCGTTCTACTCAGGATATCAGGGACTTTGTGTCTTTTCAAAACTGGAAGGTATGACTGATGTCCTGTTGCATGTTGTGGAAGATGTTGTTGATTCCATTACCCACAAACGCGAACCCCGGTGCACTGGGGAAGATGCAGTCCGTGCATTGCGAATCGCCATTGCTGCACGAAACTCCGTCAGGAGAAACGGGCGGTTAACCGCTGTCTCTCACTGATATGTGTGCTGTTGTTGAACAGTTTTGTCAAAGGCCAGAGTAGAATGGAAACGGGAACTGCAAAGGGAAAATGGCGTATTGCTGTCATCTGCGGTGATGCCGGAGGGGTGAATGCGATCATTCCGGTCATCCGCCTCCTGATGGATGACCCGCTGATTTACCTGACTATTTTCTCCTACCGGGAAAGCAGAAAGATCCTCCGGGACAAAGGAATCCAGTACACCGAACTAGAGGAAACAATTGATTCTGATGAAGCAGCAAAAATACTTCGTACCTGTCGGGCAGATCTCCTCTTTTTGGATACATCTCTAAATTCCCTTGCTCATACCTCAATGGAACTTGAAAAGTTGTTCATCTTTGCTGCACGGAACCTTGGCATTCCCTCGTTTTCGGTATTGGACTACTGGTCGAATTATACCATCCGGTTCAGTGATAATAAAAAGAATCTCATCTACCTCCCAGATAAAATTGCTATAATGGATAAACTGGCCTTTGATGAGATGATCTCTGAAAAATTTCCTCCGGAAACCCTCATCATCACCGGACAGCCTGCATTTACCGAACTTGCTGAATGGAGAACAAGTTTTACACAAACTAGGAAGGACCGGATTTTTAGATCGCACGCCATTAATCTCGATGACGTCTTGGTAGTTTTCGCATCAGAACCGGTCTTTTCTGGTCATCCACTCCATACGCAATATCCCGGGTATACGGAAGAAACCGTCCTGACATCCCTGATAGGGGCTCTTGAAACGATCCAGTCTGAGATATCAACCCATATCGTACTAGTTATTAGGCCACATCCGAAAGAGGACCCGGAAAAATTCAAGGGGGTCACGAGCAACCGTATCAGGATTATTATCTCTACGGAAGAACCTACCCGCGATGTCGTTATGTCAGCGCATCTAGTTACGGGAATCACGTCTACAATCCTGATCGAAGCTGCCATGCTGGGATGTATTGTTGCCAGTCTCCAGCCGGGACTTATAACAAAAGATATTCTGCCCACAAACCGGACACGTATTACACAACCGGTTTACCGCAACGAGGAGATGCCGGTTATTCTCAAAAAACTTCTCCTGGATCACGGAATCAGGGAAAAAATATCTGTAACTGTCAAGGCAGACAACAACGAGAAAAACTCTGCGCGGAAGGTACTTGATGTAATATATTCAATGTTACCACACTAGAAGCATGATAGATACACCCTGTGCATCACACAATCTATGATATGGGGATAAATCCAACTGGTATCCGGGAACCATCAAGGATGAAACATGCCTGATCTGAATACATCAACACTTCTCTCAACACCGGTCAATCAGCTGACTGCTGAAGCTGATGATTTATTACAACGTCTCTTCCCGTTATGCCGGAGTCTTACAGGAAACGATGTAAGGAAAACCTTAAAAATTTTACAGGAAACCGCAGTATTTGATATCACTGAAATCCCGTCGGGAACGAAATGTTATGATTGGATTGTCCCGGAAGAATGGAATATCCGTGACGCCTATGTCCTCGATTCTTCGGGAAAGAAGATAATTGATTTTAAAAAAAATAATCTGCATGTTGTAAATTACAGTGTTCCTTTTGAAGGATCCCTTTCGTTTCCTGAATTAAAAAGCCACCTTTTCACACTCCCCGATCTTCCGGATGCGATTCCTTATCGTACCAGTTATTACAATCGCACTTGGGGTTTTTGTATATCACATCGTGAATTTCTCGCAATGGATCCTGCAGAACACTATCAGGTAAAAATTGATTCCAGCTTGCACCCGGGTTCGCTAACACTTGGCGACACAACCATCCAAGGTACATCTGGATATGAATTCCTAATATCCACCTACTGCTGCCACCCCTCGTTAGCAAATGATAACTTATCCGGTATTGTTTTATGGGCTCTTCTGTTACGAGAGTTAAAAAGGAAAAAAACGCGCCATTCATATCGTTTTGTCATCCTTCCGGAGACCATCGGGTCGATCGCGTATCTCTCAATGAACGAAAATATCATGAAACAAATCGAAGGCGGACTGGTAATTACTACAGTTGCCGGCCCAGGCCCGGTCGGGTATAAACAATCCTTCCATGAGAATAGTCTCATCGATCGGGCTGTATACCAGATGTTTAAGGAATTCAACATTGATTTCCTGTCCTACCCCTTCGATATCAACGGAAGTGATGAACGGCAATATTCATCTCCATTCTTCAAAATTCCGATCGGGACGATTTGTAAAGATAAGTATTACGAGTATCCTTATTATCATACCTCGCTCGATAATCTTGAATTTATAAGTGCTGCAAATCTCGTCCAAGTACTGATGATGTACCTTCATACCATTGAAAACCTTGACATGAATAAAACATATCTCTCATTAAATCCTCAATGCGAGCCTCAATTGGGAAAACGGGGATTGTACCCCATACTCGGAGGCCAGATTAAACAACAAACGACAAAGATATCCCCCTGTCAGGAAAAACATTATCCGTTGAATGATGACGAGGCAATTTCGCAAAAGGATCTTGATCTGATCGGGTGGCTTATGTTCGATTGTGATGGAAAAAACTCGCTTCTGGATATCGCTGAAAAAAGAAATTTCCTGATCCGTGATCTTTATCAGACTGCAGAGAAACTTACCCGTCACAATCTGATCCGGGAGAGCATAACCAAAGGAGAAGTCAGCAAATGAAAATTCTGTTTCTTGGGGGAACCCACCAGCGGCACCTGTACATAGCAAATAGAATCGCGGAACAATTCGACCTTGCAGCCGCAATTCTGGAACAGCGGGAGACGATGATCCCGCAACCCCCTGAGGGGATATCCGCTACCGATAAGAAAAATTTCATAAAACATTTCCGGAACCGCGATGAAGCTGAGACCCGGCACTTTAGGGAACAGGAGATACCGGATTGTGAGGTATTCAATGCCACGCAGGAAACGGTCAATACCTCTGAAACAGCAGAGTATGTGAAGTCTCTTAATGCTGATGTTGGAATTATTTTCGGGACGGGGCTGATCAAGGAACCCCTATATTCGGCATTACCAAGGAAAACCATCAATCTGCACCTTGGCCTATCCCCAAAATACCGAGGAGCTGCCACGCTATTCTGGCCTTTTTATTTCCTGGAGCCCACGTTTGCCGGGAGTACATTCCACTACATCATTGCTGAACCGGATGCTGGCGAAGTTATCCATCAGACGACTCCGTCCCTTGATAGAAACGATGGCATACATGATGTTGCCGCCAAAACGGTCATCCAGTCCGGTGAGGATCTGATGCACCTCCTCGAACTGGCCGGAGCGCGAAAACCTTGGCGGACATTTTCGCAGAAAGGGACAGGAAAAAATTTCCTTTCATCAGATTTCCGGCCAGAGCACTTAAGAGTAATTTATAATCTATATAAAAACGATATTGTGAGAAGATATCTTGATGGGGATCTGAAGTGTCCGATTCCCGGCCTGCAGCGCCAGTTCGAATGATTTTTCAAAAAAATGCCAGCAACCGGAAAGACATGTCTGTATAAAATACGGTGAGTACCATGCCAAAACTTGCAATTAACGGTGGATTACCAGTCAGAGGCCGTCCATTTCCCGTTCCCTACCAGAATATCGGAAACGAAGAGAAGGAAGCTGTAATGAAAGTACTAGATAAAAAAGTGCTTTCGCAATTTCTTGGGGAATGGTCACCTGATTTTTATGGGGGGGAGAATGTTCAGCAGCTTGAGAAGGACTGGTCCCGGTATTTCAAGATAAAACATTCTGTGAGTGTGAATTCTGCAACATCGGGATTGAATATCGCAGTTGGTGCTGCAGGAATCAGTCCCGGAGATGAGGTCATTGTATCTCCCTATACCATGACCGCATCAGCAACCGCAGCACTCGTATATGGTGGTATACCGGTATTTGCAGATATTGACCCTGAAATTTTCTGCATAACCCCGGAGTCGATACGTGCGTGCATAACACCGTGTACCAGAGCAATCATTGTTGTAGACCTCTTTGGGCACCCGGCGGATATGAAAGAGATAATGGAGATCGCAAGAGAACATGACCTCGTTGTCATCGAAGATGCTGCGCAGGCACCGGGTGCAACGTATGACGGGCGGTATGCCGGGACACTTGGCGATATCGGCGTGTACAGCCTTAATGTCCATAAAACGATTCAGTGCGGGGAAGGGGGAATAGTTGTAACAGACAATGATGACTTCGCAGAGCGGCTGCAACTGATCAGAAATCATGCTGAAGTTGTCGTTAAGGAAAAAGGCGTTAAGAATCTCGTGAATATGGTGGGGTTTAATTACCGAATGACCGAGATTGAGGCAGCAATTTCCCGCGAGCAGCTTAAAAAACTTGAAAGCCTTCATAAACCCCGTATCTATGCTGCCGCCTACCTTACGAAAAACCTCAGCACTATTGAGGGTATTACGACCCCCGTCACGAAGAAGAATGTAAGACACGGGTTCTATGTTTTTGCTATCCGGTATAACCAAACCCTCCACAAACTCAGCCGGAATAAAATTGTTGCCGCTCTGAAAGCAGAAGGTGTTCCCATAGATGGGGGGTATGTAGAACCAATTTATCTCGAACCCCTTTATCAGAACAAGATTGCATTTGGAAAGGACGGTTTTCCATTTACGTACGAGGGATATAAGGGGACATTAAAATATAACAAGGGCCTCTGCCCGGTAACTGAACGCATGCACTACAATGAAGTTATGACCACGAATATTTGTCATGCAAATATTTCACGGGAAGATCTAGACGATGTTCTGAATGCATTCGAAAAAGTTTTTAATAATCTCGAGGAGTTAAAATAAATTATGAAAAATGAGGTCAAGATGGCCATTATCGAAAATTATCGAAATTTGTTTTCGAAGTATAGTGGAAACAGCCCTGAAGCGGTTCAAATGAGTTCGGAGGGGCAACGCTTCCGTTTTGAGAAACTAACTGAAATTGCTAACTTAAAAGGACTTCGGGTTCTCGATCTTGGGTGTGGAACAGGGGATATGTACCCATTCTTGATGAATCGTTTTGGCGATATTGATTATACCGGAATTGATATTACACCTGATTCAGTTGCTTATGCTACAGAAAAATACCCTCATGCCCGGTTTCTTTGTTGTGATATTCTCAATGAAGATATTGATGAAATATTTGATTATGTACTGCTTTCAGCCGTATTCAACAATGCAATTCCGAATAGTACAGAATTCCTCGAAGAATTAATTACAGTGGCATTCAGGCATTGTTCATTAGGGTTGGGATTTAATTTTATTTCCAAATTTGTCAACATCACCGATTCGCAATTAGCGTATCATAATCCCGTGGAGATCTTTGATTTTTGTTTAAGAGAACTTACTCATAATGTGATTGTACATCATCATTATGAAAGATGCGATGTGGTTGTTTTTGCATATCGGTGATTACTAATGCCATTCACCCTGACATGGTGTAAAGACAAAGAGAAATGGGATCAATTCGTAGTATCTTCTCCACAAGGCAGCGTATTTTGTAGCACTCCATTTCTGGATGCCTTAAATGAAGATTATGATCTTCTTCTTGTCGAGGATAACGGCACTCCCCAAATTGGGACTGTTGTTATGAAACAAAATGGAAAACCTATCTATGCTCCTCATCAATTTACTGAATATCAAGGTATTCTTTTTGGGATCTCAAAAATAAACATGTCCAAACATTCACAAATTCGATGGGGGCTTGAAGTTACAGATTTCCTTCTATCCGAAATGGAAAAACATTATGACCGGATCTCATTTTGCCTTCATTATACGATGGAAGACATACGAAGTATTCAATGGTTTCATTATCATGAGCCTCAAAAGGGTCTGTTTAATGTGGCATTATATTATTCTGCAATCCTTGACCTTCAATTGATAAATAATTTTAATGACTATCTATATGCAATCAGAAAAGTACGTAGATATGAGTATCGACTGGCCTGCTCAGAAGGATTAATGTTTGAAGTATCGGATGACATAAATGTTTTAAATCAACTTCACAAACGAACATTTGAACGGCAAGGTATCAGACGTAGCTCGGAAGAAGAATGCTTATTATTTTCTATATCTCAAGCAGCTATTTCTCAAAATTTCGGACAACTGCTTGTATGTAGGAACAAATCCGGAATAGAAATCGCAGCTACACTTTTTTTATATGATACTAAATGCGGTTATTATTTATTCGGAGCTAATGATCCTGATTATCGAAATAATTTTGGGAGTACATATCTCTTACTGGAAAATATTCGCCAATGTAAAAAAAGAGGTTTATGCTTGGTAGATTTTGTCGGAATAAATTCACCAAATCGCGGGGATTTCAAAACAAGTTTCAATACAAAGCCTGTACCATATTTCGTAACAACCTGGGAAAAAGAGATGAAATCGTAATGAGATTGGTATGTTTAGAAATATATCAATAATTGTAAAAAACTTAAGTATTAAAAAATGGGATGATTATGAAAAAAATACTTTTAATTCGAGTTCCTGAAATCGAATATAATACACAATCAACCGATGTTCGAAATGTTGGAGTGGCAAGTCTTACAATTCCATTAGGGGTTACATATTTAGCAGCTGTGATTATTCGACATGGTCATCATGATGTAAAAATTTTAGATCTATATGCTGAATACTATCTTGATTTCATATCAGAACACAATGAAGATTCAAAAAAAGTCCTAAATATTTCCAATAAAAAAATTACTGAATATATCTCTCAATACCAACCCGACATTGTAGGATTTTCCGCACTTTTCCTATTTCAACACAGTTTGACAAAAGAACTTATTGCCAATGTTAAGAAGAATTTTCCATACATAAAAATTCACTTGGGGGGATATCCAACCATTATCCCCGAAATTGTTTTAAAGGATATCCCTGAGGTAGATGTTTTGTTTTTAGGGGAGTCCGAAAATTCAATAATTCAGGTTTTAGATTCTGAAACAAAGGGTAATAATTTATATTTGGTTGATGGAATCGCATTTAGAGACGGGAAAAAAGTTCAAATAAATAAATCCCTGAACTTAGTAAAAGATTTGGATACATTACCCTTTCCGGCTTTTGATTTATTGCCTCTTGAAAAATACAAAAAAATTTTAGGAAAAAATGAATTCCCTCTCATGACAACACGAGGATGTCCTTTCTCCTGTGCATTTTGCTCATCGAAATTGTATTCGAAACGGGGCTTGCGAGTACGTTCTGTAACCAATTTGGTAGAAGAAATGCAAATGATGAAAAACAAGTATGCTATCGATTTTTTGTATATTCGGGATGACAACTTTATCGTCAATAAAAATCGCACAAAGAAGTTTTTACATGCGCTAATTGAAAGAAAATTAGCGATTCCTTGGCTGGATTCCAGCGGTTTTCATGTAAATAGCGTTGATGAAGAATTATTAGATCTGTGCAAAGCCACAGGATGTAATGAAATCATTTTTGCTATTGAATCTGGATCTCTCCGGGTATTAAAAGAAATTATGAATAAAAAAGTCAATTTGGAACATGCGAAAAAAATGGCAGAGTATTGTCGAAAAATCGATCTTTTAGTCCAGTGCTACTTCGTGATTGGAAACCCAGGAGAAACAAAAGAAGAAATTATTCAGACAATAGAGTTTGCAAAAGAGATACAGGTTGATCACTGCACATTTTCATTGGCAACACCGTTCCCTGGGACGCAGTATTATGATATTGCAATAAAAAATAATTACTTAATTCACGTTCCTGAGTACATATTAGGAATGAAGTATATGGAAGCAAATATGGAAACGGAAAACTTTACCTCAAAGTGGCTAAAAGACGCTCAATATGACGGGAATATCAAAGTAAATTTTTTAGAGAATCCCCATTTATCCGGTAATAAAAAAATCCAAAAACGATCTTTAAAATTTTTTAATGAGGTATATCAACAGTATAATTTCCATGCTATCGCTCATTTAATAGAAGGGTATCTCGAAGGTACTTTAGGAAATATTGATCGACAAGGTTTTATTTTTAAAGAAGTGAGCGATATGTTAAAGGATGAAAACATTAACAAAGCATATTCCAAATACATTGACTGGGATACAGCCCCCACTAATTGCTACCGAAAGTGGATTCAATCACAGAATGATTGAAGGAACAATTAATTCAGATTGGAACCCCCTGACTGAATTCAATACATCAGAAAAAGTTAAAATTTTGAAGTATCTATCATTTCGGCTGGTGACTTGCCCTCAGTGGTTAGAATTACTCTCATTTTTCAGGGTTCTGTTATTGTTCGGAAATGTCAATATTAAACAGAACCAAAGAATTGTCAATCACTGATTTATATATTCTGGTGGAAGAGAAAATGAAAGCAAACCATATAATTTTTGTAGAAAACCGAAATCAGGTATTATGGATCAAGGAAACCACCTTCTATGATTCGGATATGATGCTCGTTGCGTTAACTGCCGATGCATTGCAGGCTCTTGAGGAATTTCAATATCCATGTTATTCAATATCCGAAATCACAGATACATATGCGTTAGTTCAGGAAGAAGACAAATATATATCTGAATTATTAAGGTTGACAGAAGAAATTGAAACATATCTCGGGGAACATTATCCATCAGCTCAATTTGAAGGTCCTGGTTTTCTTAGTGGGGATTATTATACCCTCCAATATTCAATATCGGCCATTGCGAAGCGTGCTTATTTAATGCGGGAAGCAATCCGTTTTTTCTGCCCGAATCGTGTTACTGCATTTCAGGGAGAGGTTATTGATTGGTTTGTGGATGACGGATATATAGCAAATCCTTGGGATGAAATTTTAGATTTTTTTGCAAAAGAATATAATTTTAAAATAAATTTTATCCTAATAAATCCCGAAAAAAATTCAGAAATTAATCCCGAAAAAAGAAAACGTCCAATATCCCGAAA
>Ga0194039_1000624_pt1 | contig 20641 bp, 16 predicted proteins | sample JunL228m_MetaG_FD_148679 | JGI IMG/M metagenome (GOLD analysis project Ga0194039, IMG submission 148679) | Anoxic zone freshwater microbial communities from boreal shield lake in IISD Experimental Lakes Area, Ontario, Canada - Jun2016-L227-8m | ecosystem: Environmental > Aquatic > Freshwater >... | reverse complement strand
GGTGGAGAAGGCCGTGAATCATCAGGAAATCAAGAGATTCCTTTAAACTGGCGCCGGAGCTTTCTCCTTCACTCATTGCTGTCTCGACGGAAATGATGATATCCCCCAACAACTGGGGATTAACATTGCCATAAGCCCCTTCGGACATGGCAAAGGAGATGACGTTAGTCGGATAATCCCTGCCGAGATAGAGACGGTTTAATTCTCGCATCTCCTCGTTGTCCACCACCAGCAGGCTCAGCTCGCGGTCTTCGAGGCCAAGGCGCTTGAGCAGCCGGACGAGGCTACTGCGAATCTGCCTGCGGTTTAAGGTGATTTTTTTCTGCCGGTTTTCGATCAGGATAGTCATAGACGGATTTGATTTTGTTGTTACTGGTTTGACCATTTATGTCATCGTAGTAAGTCACACGGTGGTGAAAAACCCCATTTAGTACCCTCACAAAGCTTTCTTGAATTAGATTAAGATCTTTTAATGTCAAAGCACATTCGTCAAGTTGTCCGTCCATAAATACCTTATCGATCCTGTCTCGGACAAGATTTTGTATCCTCGACGGTGTCGGCTGGACAAGGGTTCTGGAAGACGCCTCGATCACATCTCCAAGCAGAACGAGGCCCGCTTCCTTTGTTTGCGGGCGCGGCCCAGGATAGCGGAAATGGCTCTCCGGCAAGTCCCGGATGGATGGTTCTTTATCACGCTTGGCCTTTTCATAAAAATACCCCACCAAGCTTGTCCCGTGATGCTGGCGAATAATATCGGTTATCTTCCTGCCAAGTTTGCAGGTTGCCGCGAGTTCGCATCCATCCTTGACATGGGAAATGATTACCAGCGAACTCATCCGGGGGGAAAGCTTATCGTGCCTGTTTTCTCCCTTGCTTTGGTTCTCGATGAAATAGAGTGGTTTTTTAATTTTGCCGATGTCATGGTAATAGGCGCTGACCTTGCAGAGAATGGAATCGGCGCCAATAGCCTCCGCTGCGGCTTCAACCATCGAACCGACAATGATGGAATGATGATAGCTGCCCGGTGCTTCGATAATCATTCGCTGAAATATAGGCTGATTGAGGTTGGCGAGCTCCAGGAGCCTGATATCGGTCATAAATCCGAATAAGGATTCAAAGATGGGACCAACGCCGGCAACGATAATACCGCTAATGACGCCTCCTGTGAAACCGGCAATCAATTTCAAGAGCGTATCGAACGACGCCTGTTGACCAGTAAGGAGAGAGAGGGCAAGGATAGTCAGCATGTTCATGAGGCCCAGGAAAATTCCAATTTTTATGAAGGCCGTGCGCCTTCGATAGTGATCTCCCTTGTAGATAACGATAATGAAGCCCAAAAAGGCAAATAGAGGAAGGTATGTCTGTTGTGATGGAATCATGAGAGAGATCAGAAAACATATGAAAATTGAGAAGAACAGGGCAACCTGGCGATTGAAGAGATATCCGGTCAACAGCGTGCCGGTAGCAAAGGGAATTGCATAAAGACTAATTTCTGTTGATAAAAGCGGAAGCGCTTGATGAATGGCTCCCGAAATGAAGATCACCGCCTTTATCAATATAAACTGAAAAGCCATTATGAGCGTGAGGCACAAAAGAAGTCGGTTCTGAGAGGCGGGATATCCCGGCGCGGAGAAATATTTCTGAGAAAGAAACAGCAGGGCCATGGCGAAGGAAAAAATCAACAAAAACATTCCGGTAAATCCGGCCAGCAGAGATTTTTTCTCTTGGCTTCGCTGTTTGAAGAAGGCGTTGATCTTATCCAGATCGTTTATGGTAATCTTTTCACCCTCCCGCACAATCATTTCATTTTTTTGAACTTCGAAAGAGACGGGTTTGACCGCATCCATGGCTGCTCGCCGACTTATATCCGTTGCCTCACGGTTGTACGTCAGGTTAGGTTGCAACAGTTTAGCGGCAAGTGAAGTTGCGGTCTTCCTCAACTCGGGATCTGACGCCGGAAATATTGATTTTGCCCTTTCTTTCAGGAGCTGATGGACATCCTGTATTTTGATAATTTGAGATAGTTTATTCTCATGCGATTCCATCATTGTGCCAATATTTTTAACGAGGATACCCCGTTCATATTCTGATGGAGAAAACATGACGTTGGTAATCATCCGGTCCCGGTAAACATCCATGATCAAAGAAGAGATCTTTTCTGCCAGAGCTGAGGAGAATTCACGCTGCTCCAAAACCGACAGCTCTTCATCGGAAAGCCTGATTTCGAGGGATTTTTCAAATATTCCCGGTCTTCCATCTTTCGTGACCGACATGATACCTGCTGAACCCTCTTCATCATCAGTGGTTGTCCTTTGTCTGCTCTCCTGAACGGCAAGGAAGGCTTTCATAAGGCTGCCGCGGATCTGCGTTGCCTTGTGATCATTATAATCATAAACAGAGGGTACTGCTTTTGCCGCCTCGATCCTTTTCAAATCTGTTGCTGCCCTCTCTTCGACCAGAAAATCGCGGTCCGCCTTGATATCCTTATTGGCAATCCCACCGATCTTATATTCCGGTCGCGATAATGAAACCATTGGTAACAGAAAGAAAGTCAGCGTCAGACTTAATAAGACAAGGAGGCTCCAACGATGGAGGCGGGGGTTTTTGATAAACGCGGGGATATTATCCGGATGAGCAAACCACTTCTTCCATGCCGGCAAATGCTTTTCAGTGATTGCCTTCAGGAAAGTCATGGCGAGGTACCTCTCTCTCGGACGCCTTTTCGCGTGCGGTCGAGATGATTGTAGGCCCTGATGACCTCCTGAACGAGGGGATGTCTAACGACATCGAGCTCGGAGAAATTAACGAAACCGATGCTATCGGTTTTACGGAGGATATTTTCCGCTTCGACCAGGCCGGATGTCTTTTCCGGGGGCAGATCGATCTGGGTAATATCGCCGGTGATGACCGCTTTGGAACCGAAGCCGAGGCGGGTCAGAAACATCTTCATCTGCTCGGAAGTCGTGTTCTGGGCCTCATCGAGGATAACGAAAGCGTCATTCAAAGTTCGACCACGCATAAAAGCCAGGGGCGCCACCTCGATGATTCCCTTATGCATAAGCGCGGTAGCTTTGTCGACGTCCATCATATCAAACAAGGCGTCATACAAGGGTCTGAGGTAAGGATTGACTTTTTCGGCAAGGTCGCCGGGCAGGAAGCCAAGCTTTTCACCCGCTTCCACGGCTGGTCTGGCGAGGACAATACGGGATACTTTCTTTTCCATGAGGGCTGCCACGGCCATTGCCATCGCCAGGTATGTTTTACCGGTTCCGGCGGGTCCGATCCCGAATACCATGTCATAATTTCTGATGGCGTCGATATATAGTTTCTGGGCGATACTCTTGGGAGTGATAAGTCTCTTTTTAGAGGATATGAAAACCTTGTCGAGGAAGATCTTTTCTAGGCTGACGCTACCGTCTTCGGAAAGAATACGGTGGGCGTAATCGATATCCTGGGCAAAAAGGGGATAGCCCTTCTCTAAAAGGGCGTATAACTGGACGATGAGATTCTTGACCAGATGGACCGCCGTCGCTTCTCCGGTTAGGGATAGCACGTTCCCTCTGGCCACGGCGCGAACGGTTGCAAGTTTCTCTATCTGCTTGAGATGCTTGTCATGCTCTCCGAGCATATTCCTGAGGAGGGCATTGTCGGAAAAATGGAGATCCTCTGTGTTTGTAGCCTGAGTCTTCGCTTTCAAGTTATCTCTTATATTTCTAGCGTGTTATGCAAAGCCTTCTCAAAATTGGCGCTTATGCTATCACGTCCACAAACCAAATGCAAACCATCCTTCTTTCTGTATGCGCCATGTTTTACTTCTCCCTTTCGGCTCACTTTTGCAGGAAAAGATGGGCAAACACTTTCGCGTTGCCGATCATGTTGGCAATCAGGCAGTTTTCATTAGGCTGATGGGCGGTTGGTGTCGTTCTGCACCAGACGGCGACAGGATAACCTTCCCGGCGCAGATAGGCGGCAACCGTCCCGGCCCCGATGCCCTGGGGGGTTGCCTGAACACAATATACCCTGTCAATTGCTTGCTGTAGGGCAGTAACAATAGGACTTTGAGGATCTGTCGCCTCCGGGGCCTGCACCTCCTGCACCGAAGAGATCTCGATGATCACCCCGAATTCCTTCTCGATTGCTTCCGCCACTTCCCGCATGGTATTTTTGACCGCGGAAAGATCATAGAGGGGTAATACCCGACAATCCATATAAAAGTGATCCTCTCCGGGGATGGTATTCACATTCGGGACATTTGCGTCTTTTCGCGTTGGCTCGAAGGTGCTCAAGGGGGGATCAAAGAGGGGATCGCTCTTCGTGAAACGTTCATGTAGGTCCTTGTACAGACGCACCGCCAGGTGCGAGGCGGCCAGAAAGGCGTTTATTCCCAGATATGGTTTGCTTCCGTGGCATTGTTTTCCCAGGGTCCGAAAGCGAACCCAGAGGATGCTTTTTTCGGCGATTTCAAGCAATGTTCCATCTTCATTTCCCGAATCAGGAACGCAGATCAGGTCTGTTTTCCGAAATGGATTCTGTTTGTGTTGGAGGAGATAGGCCAGTCCCCAGCGGCTTGCCGTTTCTTCATCGGATACGAAGACCAGTCCGGGAGATCTTACCGGCTGTATGCCTTCATCGAGGCATGCCTTTAATGCGTAAAGGGAGGCGACCAGGTCCTGCTGATTATCCACGACGCCCCGGCCGATAATATAGCCGTCCTGCACATAAGCGTGATAAGGATTCTGATTCCAGAGCCCCAATTCCCCCGGGGGAACTATATCCATGTGGCTGATGATCCACGTTTGTTCTGTGGATAAAGCGGCAGCCCCGGGGTAACGAACAATTATATTGGGGCGGCGCCCTGAAGATACACGCTCGTCGGGGGCGTCAATGAGCTCCAAATCCGTCATGTCGAGGCGCGTCAGGACATCCCAAAGAAAGATGGCTTTCTTCATTTCCCCATCCCCGCCGCTTTCCGGGGCGATGGCCGGTATGGCAGTCATCTCGATCTGCAGATCGACCATGTCCTTTTCATAGGCTTCAATGCGCCGGGCGACGCGGTCAAAAAGCTGCTCGTCAATCATAATTAATCATTATCCTCTTTAAATCAGGGTATATTTCCTTTATTTGCCGATAACCTGCTTCGCTTCCCAGGATCAAAGTGATTGTATCTTTCGGGGCGAGGACATTGCCGGCGGTTTTACTTATCTCAATGGGCGTCAGCGAGATTATCCGCTGACGGTATTGCTGAAGGAAATCATTAGGCAACTTGTCAAAAGCCAGCAAGGCCTGCTGAGTGACAATTTGGTGCGGGGAATCGAACTGAAAGATAAAGCTGTTCAGGATCGCCTTTTTTGCTCCATCAATCTCCTCCCGTGTCAGGCCGTCTTGTTTGACCTTACCCATAATATCCCGAATAACCTGGAGGGCTGTCGGAGCAGACGCCGATTTGGTCATGGCATAAGCCCCGAAAACTCCGTAATCGCGCCTGGCCCGGTAGAAACTACCGGTAGAGTAAGCAAGGCCCCTGTTGGTGCGCACTTCCTGAAAGATAAGAGAACGGAAGCCCCCGCTCCCCAGAACGAAATCGATGACATCGAAGGCGTAATAGGCGTCAGAGCCTTTTTTGGGTGCGGCTTGGCCGGTAACAATCACCGTTTGCGGCGTTTCCTTGACAAGATAGTAGCTGCCCGGGGAAAATGACTTGAATGGCGCTGCCACAGGTACTACCTGCCCTTTGGCATTCCAGTTTCCAAAGGTTTTACGGATGAGTATTTCCGCTTCCTCCCGGCGAATATCACCTGATAAGGCCATGATCATGTTTTCCGGGGCATAGTGACGTCGGTGACATTCAACCAGATCGCTCTTTTGTATATTCTTGATCGTCGAGAGGGTAGGGAGCCTTCCCCGTGGATTTCCCTGGTAAAGTAAACGGTTGAACTCCTTAAAAGCCCAGTTTTGTGGATCATCGGGAAGGCGGCGGATTTCCTCGCTTTTGAGATCTTTGCCGAGCTTTAAGCGACCCTCATCAAAAAGCGGTTCCTGAAGAATCTGGGAAAAAATTCCCAATACCTTTTCAAAGTCCTTCTTTAAGGAAAAGAGAGACCACTGTGTCTGTTCGAGCCCTGTTCCCGGTTCGATGGTCGCGGCATAGTAATCAAGAGTCTCATCGAGGGCTTGCGGGGTCATTTTCAAGGTTCCCCCGGTGCGCATGACGGATGCCGTCAGCTCCGAGACGCCTTCTTTCCTGTGGGGATCGTACATGGTTCCTGATTTGACGATGAGCGTTATCTTGACGATCGGCAACTCATGATTCTCAATGACATAGGCGGTAAGGCCATTGGGCATGGTGAATCGAAATGGCTGGGGCGGATCGAAATTGAGGGGGCCGTAAGTGAGTTTAGCGGGATCAGGAAGGGCGAACGGAGCGGCATTTAATGTCCCAGATTGGCCAAAAATACAGCCAAAAATAAACGTGATAAGGAAAATAATTATAATGCGCGGGAACGAATGCTTGTTCATCAGTCCTTTTTCATGATCGCGATGGTGCGGTTATCCTGGCTCAGATAGCGGTTTGCCGCTTCTCTGAGTTCCTCGGGAGTAATTTTTTCGATGTTTTTTTCATAGTTCACAATATAGCGCCAGTCGCCCATAAGCGTTTCATAATAGGACAGTATACTGGCAAGCCCCTCATTGGAATTTTGACGGTTGATAAAATCTGCTTGCAGTTGGTTCTTTACTTTGCGGAGTTCCCAGTCCGTTACAGGAGTCTTCTTCAGATCATCGATCATGCTGTCGATAGTCCCGCTGAGCTTATCCACCTTATGGGGATTGCGAACCGTGGCAAAAATGGCAAACAGGTTCGGATATCTTGATCCCGGCAAACCATTAACAGCGCTCACGCTTTCCGCAATCCCCTGGGTTTCGACTAGGATTTTATAGAAGCGCGAAGTCCGACCCCGTGAAAGAATCGCTTCAATCAGGTCGAATCGATAGTCGTCCGGGGAGGGAAGGGCAGGTTTGTGGTAACCGATCGCAAGTTGCTCACTGGCGTCGAAGCGGACGGTAATCCGTTTTTCTCCCGTTTGCGGCGGTTCCAGGGTTTCATGGCGAGCAGGGGAGGGGCGAATAGGAATGCGGCCAAAATATATCTCGATCAAGCGGCGGATCTTTGCCGTCTCGACATCACCCACCACGGTAATAACTATATTATGAGGGGCATGGGTCCATAAAAAAAATTGTTCCATATCCGTCATGCTTAGAAAGGAAATATCATTCGCCCAGCCGATAACGGGGCGACGATACGGATGCACCATAAAGGCTGCGGCGGCAAACTTTTCATACAACTGTCCATCCGGATCCGAATCGGTCCGTTGTCTTCTCTCTTCCATGACCACATCGCGTTCCTGGTAAAATTCCCTAAAAACCGGGTTACTCATGCGGTCCGATTCGATCCTTGCCCAAAGTTCGGCTTTGTTTGCGGGCAGGCTGACGTGATAGGTGATCATGTCCTGTCCTGTTGAAGCGTTGATACGAACAGCGCCATGTTCGTTATAGATCCTGTCGATTTCATTGGATCGATACGATAGGCGATGGCTTTTCTGCAAAGCTGCCAGCCGCTCTTTAAGCTTGTGAATAAGGTCTTTGTCCGCCTGATCTCCCTTTGCCCGCTCCTGGTCCAGGCGGTCGCCGGTTTTTCTGATTTCGGAAAGATACTTCCGTTCCTTGCGGTAAATAGTCGCACCAATGGTTTTTGTTCCCTTGAACATCATGTGCTCCAGGAGATGGGCAAGGCCTGTCTTGCCTTCGATTTCATCCACCGCCCCGGCTTTAACGCGGATATAGAAGGAGACGGTCGGGCTGATATGCCTTTCCAGGATGAGAACGCGGATACCGTTTTTCATGGTGAATGAGCGGACACGCTTATCCAGATCTGTTCCTTCCTGGGCGAACGAAGAGGGTATTCTAAAGAAGATCAGGAGGAGAAGAAGCAGAGGGAGAAAAGAGAGAAGAAATATTTTATCTTTTCTATTCTTAAGCGTTATCGTCATCTTTGAGGACCGCATGTATTCGACATGCGGGATATATAAGTCCGGTTAAACCCAGCAGGATCATGAAGGAAGCAGAAAAGAAAAGCATAATGAATTCAAGCGGGTTTTTGAGAAGATAGGCGCCAAGGAGGGTGTTTATTCCCAGCAACAGCAAGAGAAGAGAAACTCCCCCGATCACAAGGAGCTTCAACCACCATAACCACGAGACCGCAAGCTGTTTCGAATCCATGGTGGGATCCTACAATTTTAAAGTGACTTAATCAAGAAACATTCGCAAAAACCCATTATTCCCCTTTCCCTCCATTACCTGTGTGGGCGCAGTGATTGCCAACGCTGTTTTTGAAGCTACGGGGGTCCGGCTCTTCCAGATGCCGATGACACCGGTCCGGGTTAAAGAGGCCCTGATAAAGGTCAAGTCAGAGAAATAGGAGGCTTATCAATTCTCCGGATTGCCCTCCTTAGAATGATTGCTTAACCTAACAAGCCTCCCCCGAACCAGATCGACATGTTCTTTAAGCCTATAGACCTCACTAAAAAAAGCTAAAGGCACCGAGAGGCTGTTGATCGTTTCTTCAATCCAGTTAATCTTTTCATGATAAGCGGATATATCTTCGGGCTCAGAACTTCCCATCATCTCAAGTTCCAGATTTTTCAGTTCTCTATACAAGTGAAAGAATTTGCGGCGCTGCCGCCAAGAGTATAGCCAGGGTATGCTGCGGATTAAAGGGATCAAGATGATAGCTGCGGGGATTATAATAAACATTGTACGGTCAACAAACGCAGCTATCCCAAAGGGAAGATAGTCAAGTAAAAAAGGCCGTCCCGATTTATAAAATCTTTCCGCATAATGGGAGGAGGGGAAGCTCAGTTCCCTTGGTGAGGGAAACTCCCCCTTCTTGTTCACCCAACCTGCGTTGTTATGAATCTCAACAGCAGCGTCCAGAAGCAGATATATTAAAGCAGGGTGTAGGTCTTTCCGAACAATGAGACTTGTTGTTGCTGCCAGAAGATGAACCTCTTGGTCGGGCATTCTCTTTGAAACTTCCAGTATGCCTTGGGGCAACACGACGTGCGATAAAGCTGGGACCAGCCGGGTGTATGCTTCAGCTTGCCTAAAATTCATCAGCTTCACATGGTGGGCATACAGAAGTTCCTTCACGAGGGTATTATCCTCTGCCCCGAATATCATTACCGCATCTATGGTCCCTGTCAATAAAGCTTTATTAGCAGCCGCGCTTGAAAGATTGAGTAGCGTGGTTGGTGGGGTTATACTATTGCTCAATTTAAGCAAATCGATGGCAAATTTGCGCACCCCGCTTCCCTCCGGTCCGATGGCAATTCTCTTCCCCTTGAGTTCGGATAGGTCGTTAAACGTCTCTTCGCTTCGATAAAAAACCCAAAGGGGAGCGTAGCCTATGGCTCCCAGAGAAACGAGATTTTTAGCCTCTGAGGGCGAATTTGTACCATCCTGTACAAAACCGGCATCTACATGGAAAGATTTGTCGTTAAGGCGCTTGAGATTTTCTACTGAACCTGAAGAGGGAAGCAACTTAAGATGAATTTTCTCACGCGCCAGAATCTGCCGGTAGCGCTCACCAAAACTTGCATAAGCCCCACTTTCAAATCCGGTGGTCATCGTTAAATTGTCGGGAGGCGTGAAATGATATGCGAGGGTAATCGATATGATGGTGACGAATAAAAACGAAGCTAAGATAACCAGAAGGCCGCGATTAGATATTGAAGAATTGATTCTGTGTCTAATCTTTGTTTTTATGACCATGCAGCCTCCAGCGAATAATATTTGCGATGATTTATAACTATCACGTTTTACGGAAGAAATCTATATGGTGCAATATGATCAACTCTCAATGCCGCCGACCCCAGTCCCTTTGCCATCTACTCTTCCGTCACTTCATCTATTGCGGATGGGGTGGAAGAGAACGGTCATTTATCAGCGATGGCACAGGGGCCGGTGCCGGTGATGCGGGCGCAAGGTATGCTCCCCCGTGGTTCGCGCAGAATATGGTCGGCTGGGTCCCCACGATATAGAATTCCTCCTGTTTTTTCGGACAGTTCGGAGTGGCCAGATTGCCCGTCGTAGGATCGATCAGGACGGATACGACCGAATCGGACTTTGGAAAATCGACGACCGGTTTGTCGGCCAGGGCCAAGCGCATGAACCGTCCCCAGATGGGCGCGCAGATCGCCCCTCCGGTGAAACCTCTCCCCATGGGTTTGGGTTTGTCGTAACCGGACCAGACGCCGGTGATCATCTGAGGCGTATAGCCGATAAACCAGGCATCCCGGTAATCATCGGTGGTTCCGGTTTTCCCTGCTGCCGGGCGTTCCCGGCTGAAGCCGCGAAGCGATTTGGCGGTGCCGTAAGCCAGGACGTCCTTGAGCATCGAGGTCGTGATATAGGCAATGGCCGGGGAAAGGACCGGGTTGACCGCGGGGGGAATCTCCGTCCAGTTATTTCGGTACCGCTCATAAATACGGATGATGGTCCTGGGTTCGGGCCGTGTACCGCCGTTGGCCAGGGGGGCGTACGCAAGCATCAGTTCGCTCAGAGTGACCTCATCGGTTCCCAGGGCCAGGGAAAGGTCGTTCGGTAATCGTAGGGAGAGCCCCAGCGTTCCGGAAAAACGAACGAAATCGGGAACCCCGACGGCCTCCAGCAATTTGACCGTGATGATGTTGTCCGAATAAGCCAAGGACTGCCGGAGAGTCAGATTCCCGTAATGCTCATTCCCGTAGTTCCGAGGTTTCCAGTTTTCGTGCTCATTTTGGGGGTAGGCGACCGGGTCGTCATTCCAGATGCTGCCGGCGGTAAACCCTTTTCCCAGGGCAGCGGCATAAATCAGGGGCTTGATGGTTGAGCCGGGCTGTCGCTTAGCAAAAAGGGCGCGGTTATAGGAACTCCGATTGAAATCGGTCCCCCCTGCCACCGCCAGAACATCTCCGGTATGAGGGTCCAATGATAACAGTGCGCCCTCGAGCTGGGAGGAAATACGTCCGACGCCCTCCCGCAGGACCCGCTCGGCCAGCCTCTGTAGTTTGAGATCCATGGCCGCGATGACGTCCAGTCCTCCCTGTTCGATGATTTCCGCTCCATACCTGTTGATCAATTTGTTGCGAATATGGGCCAGGTAATAAGGGGCTTCCCCGGGTTGCACAACGGCTATGGGCTGAGCTCGCAGCTGTTTTTCCCGTCCGGGGGTGATCATCTTGAGTTCGGTCATGCGCTTGAGGATGAGGTTTTTCCGTTCACGGGTGGACGTGGGTTTATCCAGAGGGTTGTAACGGGACGGGGCTTTGGGAACCCCCGCCAGCAGGGCGCATTCGGCGTCGGTAAGTTCCTGTGGATACTTGTCGAAATAAAGGCGGGCGGCCTGGACGATACCCCAGGCCCCTTTCCCGAAGTAGACTTCATTGAAATACATCTCCAGAATTTGCTGCTTGGTGTATTTGCGTTCATACTCCATGGCCAGGAGACCTTCCCTGACCTTCCGTTCGATGGTTTTTTTGCCGGAAAAATATTTATTCTTGATCAACTGCTGGGTGATCGTCGAACCCCCCTCGGCCATTCTCCCTTTGATCACGTCCTTGACCAAGGCGCGGGTTATACCGCGCAGGTCGATCCCCATATGTTCGTAAAAACGTGCATCTTCTATGGCTACCAGGGCCTTTTGCAGGAAGATGGGAATTTGGTCGATTGGGGCCCAATACCTTTTCTCGGGCAGGATCCGGCCCACAAATCGATCATGGCTGTCGAAGATCTTGATGGAAATGTAGCCGGGCACAAAGGGAGGATACGTGGCTATTTTTTCCTGGGCCTGAACCGTTGTGCCGGGACATAATAAAAGGAGAAGCCCCAGGATGGCAAAGACTTGTTTTAAAGCTCCCATAGATTCCCCATCATTCCTTCATCCGCTCGGGATAGCAAAGATCCGTGTCTCTCATGACGATCCGTATCGACATTTTTTACCTCTTGATCGTGGATCTTTATCATGTCCCAATCCATGTTACCCATACTTTTTTTAGCGAGGATCCAAAATATAATTGTGCATTACAGCATGTTATTGTTGAATAACATACCAAAAAAATGCTTGATTTCATTCTTGCCATATGAAAGAATTAATGCAAACGTATTATCTGTAGTTTATATTATCCAGTGTTATGGATCGCGCTTTTCATCATTGGCTGGAAAACACAATTAGCAATGGTGCCGCATAGTACGAGGAGTCAACAATGAGCTGGAAAAAAATCATGAAAGAGAATTGGAAGATTATCGTGTTTTTATTATTGATGTTTTTGATTAAGGATAATCCGGCTTTTTGTCAAGGTGAAAAAATATCTGTCGAAAGTAATGGGTTGATTCAAAAATCAGCATTCGGTTTCGATGTTGACAGAAAATCCGCAATCATTGCAGCATTAAGAGAAGCCGTAGAAAAAGCTTGCGGAGTATCGATACAGAGCAAAACACAAGTTGAGGATTTTGTTGTGGTCAAAGATGTTATCAATACAGAATTATCCAATCGAAATAGTGAGTTGACAATGTCTGACTATCGCATAGTTTTTGAACCCAGAGGTTATACAAGGATTGATAATAGTGAGATGTTAGAAGTTAAGTTGGAAGTGAGTTTCAAGAAAAGAAATGAATCAAGCTCTACTGCTATCCCCTCGAAAAAACAAAAAATTAAGCAAGAAGATAATAATCATCCTCATCAGGAAAGCAATTCCCCTCCCTCTCAACAGATTCCTCGACCTGCAACTCCATCACAGCTCTATTGTTGCGATGTGTATGGAATTGCTCGATGTCCTATGGTTCTACCCGGACAGGTAGGCACCTCATGCTTTTGTCCTGGGCAAGGGTGGGGTATTATTTGCGTGAAATAAGGTGGGGTGGCTTTGCAGCGCTCATCTATTTTCCCAAAAGGTAAAAATCCAAAAAAGTTACTGTGTCCTGGCGAGGCGGAATCCCAAGCGGTAGTTCCTGAAGTCCGGGGTGTAACCGCCGCGATTCGCTGCGCGGCAGCTCCTGACATCGTTGTTCCAGCTGCCGCCACGATTGACCCGGTACGAGCCAGATGATGGTCCTGTTGGGTCAGTCACACTACCGGCGGGGTAATCACCCTTCCAGTCCTGCACCCACTCCCAGACGTTGCCGTGCATATCGTACAAACCCCAGGAGTTGGGAGTCTTTTGGCCTACAGGGTGCGTCCTCGATCTGGAATTACCACACCACCCGGCGCGGGACAAATCATCGTCATTGTCTCCCGAATAAAATCGCTTCGTCGTCCCTGCCCGTGCCGTATACTCCCACTCGGCCTCCGTGGGCAACCGATATTTGTCCGTCCCTTCCTGCCGGTTTAGCCTTCTGATAAAATCGTGGACGTCATTCCAGTTAACATTTTCCACGGGGCAGTCGTCACCGCAACTGTTGAAATGCGATGCATTGTTCCCCATCACACGTTGCCACTCCCCCTGGGTCACCTCCGTCGTCTGTACATAGAAAGATTGGCTGATCGTCACCCGGCGCTGGGGACTCTCGTCGTTGAACCGTCCCAGCTCACCGCTGGGCGAACCCATCGTGAATGTCCCGGCAGGGATGAGAACAAATTTCGCCCCCAACGTGGGGCTGGTGAAGGTATTTGATCCTTTCTCTTGGGATATTGAGTAAGGTACGAAACAAACTATGGTTAAAGATATAACAACTAGCATGAGTACAAAATTCTTCTTAATCATTTATCAATTCTTCCAGTATGTTGTGATGCTCAATATTATCCTCGGTTTGGACATCATATTTCTATGATATGTGCTTTTTCCACATATTTCGTATACCAAGTAATCTTCTCCCCGCTTCTTTAAGCGTTTCAGTTTTTTTTGCAAAATGGAATCGAATGAGATGATGGGTGGGTTCGTGGAAAAAACTTGATCCCGGCACGGCCGCAACTCCTAAATATTGCGTGAGCCATTCGCAAAAAGCTATGTCATCGTTTACATTGAATTCCGAAATGTCAACAAGCACATAATAGGCACCTTGTGGAATTACATAGGCCAGCTCTGCCTCGTCGAGTGATTTCAGGAAGACGCCACGTTTTTCTGTATAAGTATCGAGTAGCGAACGGTAATATGATTCAGGAAATTCGAGGGCAATCACAGCTGCTTCCTGCAACGGTGCAGCAGCACCAACAGTAAGGAAATCGTGTACTTTTTTAACGGCATCAGCCACTTCAGGTGGTGCAACGACATAGCCCAGACGCCATCCCGTAATAGAGTATGTTTTCGACAAGGAGCTGCAGGATATCGTCCGCTCAAACATATCGGGTAACGAAGCTATATAGATGTGATGGTAAGGTTCATATACAATGTGTTCATATACTTCATCCGTAATCACAAACGCATCGAATTCCTGAGAGAGTAAGGCAATATATTCGAGTTCATCACGTGTAAATACTCTCCCCGTGGGATTAGAAGGATTGCAGAGGATAATTGCTTTGGGCCTTTGTTTAAAAGCCTTTCTTAGTTCACTCGGATCGAAAGTAAACAGGGGAGGTCTCAATTCAACATAGATTGGCTGTGCACTGCTCAGAATTGCATCAGCCCCATAATTTTCATAAAATGGTGAAAATACAATAACCTTATCCATGGGATTGCAGACCGCCAGCAGGGCTGCCATCATTGCTTCGGTACTGCCACAAGTTACAACGATATTCTCATCTTCGTCGATCGGAAGCCCCATGAAGTGGGAAACTTTTTTGGCAAGGGCATGTCTAAAATTCGGTGCACCCCATGTTACCGCATACTGATGAGGGCCAGATTCCGCTGTTTTTCGCAGTGCTTCAAGCAGTTCGGGTGGAGGATCAAAATCAGGAAACCCCTGCGATAGATTAATGGCCCCGTAAATATTGGCAACACGTGTCATTCGCCGAATTACGGATTCGGTAAATTGGGTGGTGCGTTTACTAATTTGAGGCATTGTTTGCTCCTTCTATGAGCTTTATTTAGTGCATCTTTTTGCTAGACAAATCACGTGATCATCACTATCTTGTACCATATTTCAGTCAATAGTTTTGTATTTTCTGATGCGCCTGGCGGTAATCTCCAATAATCTTTAGAAAGGTATCGGAATATTTTTCAAGTTTTGCCATGCCTATTCCATAGATTGTGGAAAATTCTTCCCGAGTCTGCGGGTAATAAACGGCCATTTCCTTCAATGTCCGGTCATGAAAGATTGTAAAAGGAGGTAGATTCGCCAAGTCGGCGAGTTCTTTTCGTTTCTTCCGGAGAATTTCAAAGAGGACGGGATCATGGGGCCCCGATTCACCTTCGCGCTGACTGATGACTTCGCTCTTTTCTTTTTCCCCTTCTTCCCGTCTGCCCCTGACGGTTTCTTTTCCTTTCAGAACCTCCCATGCCTTTTGGGTGAGCTTGAGGGTTCCGTGGTCATAATCGTAAATCAGCAGCCCTTTCTGGATAAACTGGCGTGACATGTTGCGCCACTGCTTTGTCGAATGAGCAGTTCCGATCCCGTAGGTGGAGAGTTGATCATGGCCGAATTTTATAACCTTTTGGGAACTCGATCCTCTAAGCACATCGATGATGTATCCGGCGCCAAAAAACTCGCCGGCCCGCTTGACGCAGGAAAGAAACATCTGGGCGGGTATGGTCAGATCGACAAGATCCGTTGCCTCTACCTTGCAGTTGTCGCACATCCCGCAATTATTCGGGGTATCGTTCTCATCGAAATAATTCAAAAGAGGGATGCGGCGGCAGAGGTCGGTTTCGGCAAAACCAACGAACGTATTCAGAAGGATATTGGCAACCATTTGCTCCTGCTGGGTTTTCTGATTAATGAAGTACTTGATCTTACGGATATCCCCATAACCGAAAAGGAGAAGACAATGGGCTGGCAGACCATCCCTCCCGGCGCGCCCGATTTCTTGGTAGTAGTTATCGATACTTTTGGGCAGGTCATAATGGATGACAAAACGGACGTTGGACTTGTTGATTCCCATGCCGAAAGCGATTGTCGCCACGATGATCTGGATGTCATCCCGGATAAAGAGTTCCTGATTCTCTGTTCGCTCCCGATCCGAGAGGCCCGCATGGTAGGGTCGGACTGAATAACCCTTTCGGTGCAGAATTGCATGGAGGTCATCCGTTTGCTGGCGGGAAAAACAGTAAATGATTCCCGATTCGTTCTCATATCGCTTTAGGAATTCAAGGGTTTGTTCAATGGGTGCCGTTTTCTGGATTACCTCAAGGAAGAGGTTTGGGCGGTTGAAGCTACCGATGAATTCATTGCGATCGCTTATATTCAGTGATTTTCGTATATCCTCCCGGACCCGTGGTGTGGCCGTGGCGGTGAGGGCCACGCAGACCGCTCCGGGAAATCTCGTCCGGAACTCAGCCAATTGCCGGTATTCCGGACGAAAATCATGACCCCATTCGGAGATGCAATGTGCCTCGTCAATGGCGATGCAATCCAACTTTAAGGAGGACAGGAGGGCCATGGTCCTTGGCGTCAGCAGCGACTCTGGGGCCAGATAAAGCAGCTTGACGTGATCTGCCCGGAGCTGCGACACATGATAACGGTACTCTTCGATAGTTAGGGAACTGTTCAGGAAAACCGCCGGGATGCCGCACTCACGCACTTGGTCAACCTGGTCCTTCATCAGGGAAATCAGAGGTGAAACTACGATGGTTAATCCTCCAAAAATGATAGAAGGGATTTGATAGCAGAGGGATTTGCCGCCCCCGGTGGGCATCACGACCAGGGCATCCTTTTTTTCCAGCAGATGACCGATGACCTGTTCCTGAAGGGGCCAGAAAGTCTCATAGCCGAAAACACCCTTCAGAATATCCCTAATACGGTCGATCATCGTTATTCCTTTCGCTTCAATAAAATCTCAATAAATAGAACCGTCCCCAATTACGTCAAGGTTGCCTCGTTAGTCCTTTTAATTCATGGTAAGTTTCTGTGGTCAGAGAGGGGCTTGCACAGGGGAGCAGGGAATTATTGTGATACAGCGGTTCTTCCTCCAGGGGATAGGAAGATGCACGGCGCGCGTCGTCCCATAACAGCGTTCCGGGGATAGGAGAATACTCGGCGAGAATTGGTCTGGCCCCCCGGGCATGGACGTAAAGGATACTTTCCCTTATTTCCCGTGCTGTTTGACCAGGTAGCCCGCAGAGGAGATAGACGCCGATTTCACTTCCTGCATAACCGGCTTCTTGCAGATAGGCTGCCGCCCTTTCGAAGGCAGAGTTATCCGCCTTACCGCCCAGCTCCTGTTGTCGTTGCCCGTGAGTTGTTTCCAGCCCAAAGCGGATGGTTCTGAATCCGGACTGGTAGAGCAGGCGGGCTATTTCAGGCGTAATCTCGCGGATGTGAAGGCCATTGGGACAATGAAAATGACAGTCCAGTTTCCGGCGGATTATCTCTGTGAGCATGGGTATCGCCATTTCCCGTGGATCGCTCAGGAGGGCATCGTCATAAAAAGAGAAATTTCTCACCCCTAGTTTCTCTTGCCAGTGGACCATCTCATTGACGACCTGGATCGGATCGCGCCTGTCAAAGCAATTATTGAGCAACCTGGATGCACAATAGGTACAATGGAACGGACAGCCGCGGGAGGTGAGCAGCGGAACCTGTACCGGCGCTGGCAGCAGATCGAAAGCAGGGTAGGGGAGATGATCTAGATCATGTTCATCAGGAACATAGCGGACGGTCTCTCCAAGGATATCGTTTATAATGAAGGAGATATGCCGTTCACCAGGTCCGTGAAGGACATGATCCGCCCCGGCAAACAAGGCATGGTCGCCGCAGAGGGTCGCATAGATCCCGCCCAGGATAACCGGTACGCCGGGAAAAATATCCTTTATCATAGAAATAACGTCAAACACCCCCGGATACCAGTAAGTCATCATGGAGGTAATCAGGATGAGGTGAGGTTTTACAGCCCCCTTCAATATCCTGTTTAAGGCATGGTGAGGAAGTCCATAGCGATGATAAGGTTTGGATATGCCGGCCAGGGCTTTCGGCTTGACAACTTTTTCCTTGATAAACTTACCTTGCCCCCCTTGTTTTATTGCCGGCCTTTTGACCTCTCCGGGAGAAATAAAATCGAGAGCGCCGCTATCAAGACAGTCGATCAATTGGACGTCCAGGCCGTTTTTCTGCAGATAGGAGGCCATATAGAGCAAGCCGAGGGGCTTCATCCAGAAATCGTAGGCGGAAAAATCGTATATCCAGGGGTTGATCAGTAAGATACGTTGAGTCATCAGAGACAAACTATCAAATATTTGGCGGCATGACAATAAAAGACTTGAAGGCGATGAGCTTTACTGCTAACATCCCGCCGCATTGAAAGTCGGGAAAGTAACATGCGTGCAGTCGTCCAAAGGGTTGATCGGGCCGCCGTTGCTGTAGGCGGGAAAAATATTTCCAGTATCCAGCAAGGGCTGATTGCCTTCGTCGGGGTTGAAAAGGGAGACACGACGAAGGACGCCGATTATCTCGTTGACAAAATCATCAACCTGAGAATATTTGAAGACCCTGAGGGAAAGATGAACCTGTCCCTTCTCGATAAAAATGGGGAGTTCATGGTCATCTCGCAGTTTACCCTTCTGGGGGATTGCCGTAAAGGAAGAAGGCCCTCTTTTTATCAGGCCGAAGAGCCGATAAATGCGAAAAAGCTCTACGATTACTTCGTAGTAAAAAGCAAGGAGAAGATACATAAAGTCGGAACGGGGGAATTTCAGGCCATGATGAAGATCGATCTTCTCAACGACGGCCCCGTAACCATTTTTATTAACAGCAGAACCGGTTTCTAATAATGAGGAGAGTCTTGAAGGAGCAGGAAAGCACCCCCCCGTGCAACATCAGAATTGATAAAGAGGGCGTCTGGTATTACCAGGGCGCCGAAATGTTTCGACGGGATTTTGTTAATTATTTTTATCAGAACTTGCATCTCGATGACGAGGGGAGATATGTTATCGAACTTCCTAATGACCGTTGTTTCGTGGATGTGGAAGATTCGGCCTATATTGTTAAAGCGGTTGATTATTCAAAAACGGAAAGTGGCAATGGAATGGGAATTAACCTCCTGCTTTGCGATGAGACGACGGAAGAACTGGATCCACGCACCCTCTGGATCAGTCCTGACAATGTCATGTATTGCCAGGTAAGGGAACATTCATTCAGGGCACGCTTCTCAAGAGCTGCCTATTATCAGCTTGCCGAACATATCGAACATGATGAGGGCCAAGAGAGATTTTACTTGAGTGTTAACGGCCAACATTATAATATTGAAACTAAATCATTGCACTAATCTAAACCAATGGAGGTATCTTCATGCTGTCGGATCATATCGAAGAGGCCCTGACATTTGATGATCTGCTCCTTGTTCCTGCAGAATCATCCGTATTACCCAAAGACGTAGATACATCAACCAGTCTGACAAACAATATCACCCTTAGGATACCAATTCTGAGTGCTGCCATGGATACGGTTACGGAATCCAAAACGGCTATCTGCATGGCTCAGGAAGGTGGAATCGGGATCATTCATCGCAACATGAGCATCGAAAGGCAGATGATTGAAGTCGACAAGGTAAAGAAATCGGAAAGCGGCATGATCGTCGATCCGATAACCATTGGACCGGAACAGATGGTTCAGGATGCCCTGAATCTGATGAACGAATATCACATTTCCGGGGTTCCCGTTGTCAAAGGGAAGCGGCTGGTGGGGATATTGACTAACCGTGATCTCCGTTTCGAGACCAATCTGGAACAACCGGTCGGGAATGTGATGACCAAAGATCATCTCGTTACGGTTACCTCGAACATTTCTTTGGAAGAATCAAAGAAACTCCTTCATAAACACCGAATTGAAAAGCTCTTGGTTGTAGACGACGAATACAATCTTAAAGGCCTGATAACCATCAAAGATATTGAAAAAATACGTAAATATCCCAACGCAAGCAAAGACTCCCTGGGGCGTTTGCGCGTAGGCGCCGCTGTCGGCATCATTGACCGTGAAGAGCGGGTGCAGGCGCTTATTTCCGCAGGCGTCGATGTGATTGTAATCGATACTTCCCACGGTCATTCCAAAGGAGTTATCAATGCAATTCGGGAGACCAAGAGATTATTTCCGACCTGCGAACTTATCGCCGGTAATGTCGCCACCGTGGAAGGAGCGAAAGCATTGATCGAGGCCGGGGTGGATGCGGTTAAAGTAGGGGTCGGCCCCGGTTCTATCTGTACCACGAGGATTGTCGCCGGTGTGGGCGTTCCGCAGATGACCGCAATCCGCGAAACTCATAAGTATTGTTCACAAAAAGGGATTCCCGTTATTTCCGACGGCGGCATCAAGTTCTCCGGCGATATCGCCAAGGCCCTTGGGGCGGGGGCCAGTACGGTCATGATCGGGGGGCTCTTTGCCGGCACCGAGGAAAGTCCCGGTGAAACCATCCTTTTTCAGGGTCGCAGTTACAAAGTTTATCGTGGCATGGGCTCCCTCGAGGCCATGAAATCAGGCAGTCGGGACCGTTATTACCAGGATGACATTGAAAGCAATCTTAAAATGG
>Ga0194039_1000623_pt1 | contig 20687 bp, 12 predicted proteins | sample JunL228m_MetaG_FD_148679 | JGI IMG/M metagenome (GOLD analysis project Ga0194039, IMG submission 148679) | Anoxic zone freshwater microbial communities from boreal shield lake in IISD Experimental Lakes Area, Ontario, Canada - Jun2016-L227-8m | ecosystem: Environmental > Aquatic > Freshwater >... | reverse complement strand
ATCGGAAATTTTGGGTTCTTGAGCATCCGCCAAAGAACGTATGGCCCTACATATTAGGAACTTTCAGCTTGTGAAAACTGTCCACTTTTGAACAGGCGAGAATTCCACTTTTGAACCGTCGCCGACACTTGCTTTTAAGAGCCTCGATTTGCCCGTCCTTTTCCAGTAGGCGCTCCACCGCCTTCCCGTGCATCCGCTTGTAATAATGCGCATCCTTCCGGTCCGTGATCGCCCGCGCCCGCCAAGCCCCGCTTTCCTCCCGCAGCCGGACATTTTCGCAAAGCAAGCTCGCCACATAGGCCGGAGAAAAGTCTCCCCGCATCGGCTCCTGCGTGTCGGAATTTTCTGCCAGTGGCGGTTCGGTGGGCGGCATTCGCTTCGCACCATAGCGAGCGGAATTCCGCGTGTCCCGCAAAAAATCACTTCACCCCAAACTTTTTTTCACACGGGGTTCACCGAATATTTACGAATATTTCACCTGTTTTTCATCGCTCATGCGGAAAATATACAAGCAAAATCATCTCGTTGGTAAGCTTCATGAATAGACAGCCTGTTTGATGCGCGTAAAGATACTGTCCTATGAAAACTCGAAATTACGCCCCCGGAGGGCCGAAAGCGATTTCCTATCAGCAACCTATGACAAGACGAACCAATCTTCAGGTCTGGACGCTCGTAACGCTCGCGGCGACAGCGTTCGCAACGCAAACGGCAACAGCCAAGGAGTTACACACAATGGACAAGATCGTGTTCGACTGGACGAGGTTGAACGCCCAGGCGCAGGAGGAGGCGTTAAAGCCGATCAGGCCCGGAGTGCCAGGAGAAGCCCCCTTCTGGAACGTTCATGCGAGACAGTTTACCTATGTCCCGGCCTTTGACTTCAAACCCGTGGAGGGCGCAACCGCGTACCGCTTTGATTGCACGGTGGCGGCCACGGGAAAGAAGTTCTCCTGTACGCTGCCGCGGCCCTATGATCCCATCGTCCCCTTGTGGAAAGAGCTGCCCCAGGCTTCGACGGTCGACCTGAAGGTGCTGGCGCTCGACGCCCAGGGGACGGTGATCAAGGAAGTGGGTTCGCGGGCGTTCATGCGATGGGCCTGGTTCCACGGGCCATACACCCCGGGGAAAAACGCCTACGCAGACTGTTGCTTCAAGTCGTTGCGCCACGTTTTTAAGGAGTCCTATGTCCAGGAACTGGGAAGGACTGGCGTCCCTGACGTTGGAAAATATCGTTATTTCTGTTATCCGTCAAAAATGCTTTCCGCAATCGTTTCCGGTCTCTGCGTCTATGCGGCTAACGCGCCGGACGATCGAGAGAAAGCCTTGCAGATCGCCAGGAAGGCTGCCGACTGGCTGATTGGAGCCAGTCTTCCCGCCGGCACGCCCTTCGAATACCTGCCGCCCACCTACCTGGGAGAGAATGCGACGGCCAAAGACCGGAACCATGTGCTGATGATGATCTATCCCATCGACGTCGCGAAAAGCTATCTGTACCTCTACGAAGCCGTCCATGACGCGAAATACCTGAAGGCCGCCGAACGAATTGTGGCGACCTACCGGCGGCTCCAGACGCCGGCTGGCAGTTGGCCCCTCCTTTGCGACAGCCGCGCGGGAAAACCGCTCGGGGGTAATGTGATCGTTCCCGACACGTACCTCTTCCTCTGTGACATGCTGGAGAAAGCCGGCTCGGACGCCGCCGGGGATTCCAAGGCCAGAGCGTTGGCCTGGCTCCAGGAAAACCCGCTCAAGACCTTCAATTGGGAAGGACAGTTCGAGGACACGTCCGCCAGCGAACGGTATCGGAATTTGAGCAAGGGGCAGGCCTGCTCGGTGGCGCGCTACCTCCTCGCCCATAGGAAAGACGCCCCTTCCTACCTCAAACAGGCGGAAGAGTTGCTGCGCTACGCGGAGGATCAGTTCGTCATGTGGGAGGATTGCGTTGTCCCCCCGGCCAGGATGGTGGAAATGTTTGGCAAAAAGGAGACGGTTGGTCGCCGTGGAGGTTCCTTGTATCCCTGCGCCTTGGAGCAGTATGGATGGATGATGCCCATCGGCGCTAGTGCCTCCGACTTGATTGGGGGTTGGGCCAAAATGTACGAAGCCACCGGCGACAGACTCTGGCTAGCGAAGGCCATGGCGCTTGGCGACTCCATGACCCGCTCGCAACACCCCGACGGGTTCCTTCCCACTTACTGGTACAATGGAGCCAGCGGAGGCGATGACTGGTTGAATTGCGAGATAGTGTCCGCGGTGACGATGAACGACCTCGACGCGGCATGTGATGCGGAGGCCGTTCAGAAATAGTCGGGTGAACCTATGACAAGACGAACCAATCTTCAGGTCTGGATGCTCGTAACGCTCGCGGCAACAGCGTTCGCAACGCAAACGGTAACCGCCAAGGAACTTCTTGCCTATGACTTCGAAACGCAGTCGCAGATCGACGCTTCCGCTGCGGCCATCGGGAAGAACTGCGAGGCCGTTCCCACTGACAAGGAAGTCCATTCCGGCAAGCAGGCGCGCAAAGAGGCCCTCCTTCGTGGCAATGTTGCGGAGGTGGAAACCGCTTTGGGCTACTTCGCCAACAACGTGTCGCGCATGCAATACGGCACCTTCCGGGCCAAAAATTACTTCATCGGCTCCGGGGTCGTCGAAGCCGGCTGCCGCTCACTCATCGGAAAACGATGCAAGCAATCGGGCATGTTCTGGGGCGAGCCAGGCGCGGATAAAATCCTCGCCTTCCGCTGCATCCATGCCAGCCGCAGGATGGACTCGTTCTGGAAACACCACCTCAACTCACGCGCCGCTGAGAACGACACGCTCCCTCTCGCTGCATGATTGAAGATTATTGTCCTGCACCCATCAAACAGGCTGTCTATTCGTGAAGCTTGCCAACGAGATGATTTTGCTTGTATATTTTCCGCATGAGCGATGAAAAACAGTGGTCTCTATCCCTCCTTGAGCAGGTTGAAATCAACCCTCGTATTGCCTATTGCGGCCAGCCCGACTTGGCGTGGTGCGACTGCGAACGGACGCTACAGCATTTTACTTGGTGGGAAGTCCGCAGCGGTTGCGCACAAGTTACGACGACGCATGGCACGGTGATCGTCGAGGCCGGCGAGTGGCTTCTTATACCTCATGGTGTTTGGCGGCATCAGGTTTTGAAAAAAGGAACACACTTAACTTCGTTGAATTTTCAAGCCGTTTGGCCGAACGGAAGACCGGTGTTAACATTATTGAATCCGATAACAGGTCCCAATCGGAACAAGTTGGCAACATTGGCTCGTTCGGTCTGCAGAGTTGTCAATCGGACTGAAGCGAATCGCGCGAAACCACTCCTTGATCGAGAAGTGTCTTTGTCGGATTGGTTAAGCTTTCGCTCACTTCTCCTATCGTTCTTCAACGAACTTGTAAAATGTGCCATGTCAAAGGGAGGGGCTCTTTTGGGACCGTCTTCAGGGGATTCCCGATTAGATACTATTCTGAGTGAACTCCGTCGTGATTTATACGCTGGTCCGCTTCCGTATACAGGTTGGGGCGCTCGTCTGGGCGTGGGGCGCTCTCAAATTGATCGTCTGGCCCAGCGATATTTGGGATGCGGACTCAAAACGATACGAGATGCTTTTTTGCAAGATGAAATACGTCACCACTTTGCACTTGGAAAACTTTCGGCAAAAGAATTGGCGGCTAAATTTCATTTTTCAGATGCGGCTCATTTTAGCCGATGGGTTCAGAGAGCGACCGGCCATTCTCCTAAAGACCTTCGCCATATGACAATTGAAAACAGAACACAGACATTTCATAGCACGTGGGCATGAGCTGTCGATCCACTGGTCGTCGTCGAGTTCGGTGGGGGTGAAGACCGACGGATCGGGGGTATACCCCCATTGGTTTCGAAATTCATAGCCGGACTCGAAGACCTGGACATCGAGTTGAATGATAACACCGACGCCGCGTTCAAGCCATTCGACCTAAGCCGGCGTGGGTAATACGAGATTTTTTCGATGCGACATATTTTTATAATTGAGTGAATTGGACAGTCAGTTCGCTTGAGATCCAAGCGCTTCGACGTATTTTCTCATTTCTTGGATGAGAAGATCCTTCGTCGTGGCATTCTCTTTTTTCGCCTGTTCTACCAGCATCTCATACTCGTCGATCCGCATGAAGGAATCGACAAAGTTGTTGATGCCTGCGGGCATGCTGGTGAGTTTGTTCCAATCCTTGCGGTAGCCCTTGATCGCCTCTGTGCCAACGCCCAGGCTCTCCAGGACAGTCGCTGCCAGAAGTTGGTTCCCATACCCGTTCATATGAACGCCATCGACGGTGAGCTGCAATCCCTTCTCTCCTGCGCCGCGTTTGAGCTCGCTGCGCATCTGCTCGTCGTTGTCTGCAAAGGGCAGCTTCCGATCCCGGACCAGTTCGCGAAGGAACTGGTTAAATGGCTCGATGTCCCTGTTGGCAACGCTGTTCAAGTCCTCATTTCGCACGGCCGCGCTCAGATGATGTTCTTGACGAATTCCAAACTTGTCTTGAGATCCACGAGGGGATCGCGCAGATGGTTGTCGTGTTCAATATGAATCCAGCCTTCCCATCCTACTTTCAGAAGCATTTCAATGACCCCGGCATTGCTGAATCCGTTGTTGCCGGCGCCAAGCTCGCAGAAACGGTATTCCTGGCTGCCGTCCTGGCGGTCCTTGCGTGTGCCGCCTGTGAGAAACACGTCCTTAAGATGCATGACCGAGATGCGCTGATGATATTTCTTGACGATTTCAACCGGATCTCCGCCTGCCATGCTGAGATGTCCGGTATCAAATACAATGCCGGTATCGGGGCAGGCTTTAAGAAAAGCTTCAAGTTCCTTCTGGTTTTCAATACGTGAATCCATATGGTTGTGAATGGATGCGGTCACTCCCCAGCGGCGGCAAGCTTTGGCCATGGCGTTACACCTGCGGCAATAGACTTTGAAATCAACCACGCGATCTCCCTGTCCGGGAGAAAGCCAGACATAGTTCTTGCCAAGCGCTGCGGTCCACTCGGTCGAAACCTGGACACTTGGGCCGCGGCATGTGCTGAAATCCATTCCGAGCTTGCGGTACAATGCCGCCTTGTAAAGCGCATCCGACGGGCTCACCGCCTCAAGCCGCTCCGTCCCGTTGAATCCCAGTTTTTTCAGATCCTGCAGGCGGTCCTCAATATCGTAAAGACCGCCATGCCAAACGTTCATCCCGTAATCGGCAACTCCATATTTCATCATATGACTCTCCTTTGTTTTAGTTCTACGCATAATATCGTGATTCTGTGAAGGCATTTTCAGGCCTTTGCTTTTTTGTTGATTCTTCATATTTTAGTCTCCGTCCTCGTTCTATCTCATGCGGAAGGTGCGAAGGGGCTTCCTTCTCTGATGCGGTCAAGGACAACATACGTCGCAAGCGCGCTTTCCGGTTCCACGAGCAATCGGCCCCTTTTTCTGACGGCGGCATACAGGTTGTCGTAGTAGGTCTGATACTGCCCTTCGGGCTTGATGTCCACCTCTGACTCTTCCCAAGGAATGGTTTCCGCCGGGATCACACCATACTGCCGTCCAATGGCGTAGTGCAGATCGTTGATAGCGATTGGCGGAAGCTTTGCGGGGTTGAAGCGCTTGACAGAAAGCTTGCCGTTGAGGATCCACAGGGTGCCGTACGCTCCCATCACGCACCAGGAGGGTTCGGGTGCCGCGCAGACGGACGTCATGTCGATGTCGAGCGTCATCCCGCTTTCCCCTCGGATGATCGCCTTGATGTCGTCCTCGGCGTCGCCGGGATTGAAGACATGTTTGACGTCTCCCCAGACGTCCTTGATCGGGGAATCGAGGAGTTGGAGGCATTGGTCCACCAGGTGGATGCCCCAGTTGCCGGTCATGCCGCCCCCGTATTTCCGCAACGTCTGCCAGTCGTTCCTGCGGCCGAAGCCTTGGGCGCGCCGCTTGATCCGGAACACGCGGCCAAGGACGCCGCTCTTGATGATCTCGCGGACATGGAGGAACTCGGGGTTGAGACGGTAGTTGTGATGCATGGTGAGGAGCGCGCCCGACTTGCGCGCTGCGGCGATCATCCGTCTGATGCCCTTCGCCGTCTGGGCGGACGGTTTCTCGCACAGGACGTGCTTGCCCGCCTTGAGTGCCTTGATCGCCATCGGCTCGTGATCGACCGACTGCGTTGCCACGACCACCAGTTCCACCGTCTTGTCGTCGAGGAGATCCTCAATGCGGCCATAGGTGGCGCACCCAGTCGCCTCGCGCGCCTCGCCTCGCCGCGCCTCCTCCAAGTCGCAGACCGCAGCCAGTTCGAACCCGCCGTGCTGCCTGATGGTCTCGCAGTGGTGGCACCAGCCTATCCTGCCAAGCCCAACCACGCCGCAGCGGATTGGATTCGACACCTTCTTCGTAAATCCCACATCAAAGGCTGGATTGCCATCTGGAGCTTTCACCTTTACAGAGGCTGATCGTTTCATTGTTTTAAGTCTTTTTTTCATTTGATCAGATGCCGTGGAGGCTTTTAGCTTTTCACTTTTTTAGATTTCTTGCAAATGTGGACCTTCTTGCTATTTCGCAATTGGGACCAAGCTGATCCCATGCACGTCCGAGAAATTGGCTTTGGTGACCCGGAAGACAATCCGATTCTCGCCCTCAGCCAGCCGCAGGCGGCCGATCTGCCGACTGGCAGGCAAGCCGTAATGCTCGGTCAGCCAGGTGCCCCCGCGGATAGCTGACTCGCCGCAGGAGAGCTCGAATTCTCCCTTCGCCTGATCCTTGGCGGTCCCGAAGCTGGCATAGACCTCGAACTCCCGCGCCTCGGGCGAATTGATGCGCCACGAGATGGTATCGCCGTTCTTGTGCAGAAGCCCGATGGATATGTTGCCAGTGGCGAAACGATTGATATGAGGCGAGACCACACCGTAAGCGGCGGGACCGTCGAGCTCGGCATCAAGCGGTGACAGGAAGACCGGTTCCCCGGGCGCGGGTTTCAGCACGCGGGTGACCGGCTTGTCAGTAAGAGCAACCGGGGGCGCCTCGAATTCCAGGGTCACGATCCACGGCGCGTGCCCGGGAGGCGGGAGGTCAGGAAGGCCTCTCACCAGAATGCCGCGCGCCTCCGCGCTCGCGGTGAGGAGGCTGTCCCCCTGTATTCCGGCCGCGCGCGGCACCCCGCCCGCCCGCACCAGCACTTCGTCCGCGACCGGCCAATCATGCAGGTGCAGATAGAGTGTGTTTCCGGATTGGGTTGCAACGCCCAGCCGTGGCTCGTGCTCCTGATTCGGATCGGTGGGAATAAGATCGGAGGGGCCGGCAGAGATCGCTGAGCGGTTCTTGTCCAGCCATGCGCCGAGTCCCTTGGCCCGGGCAACGCATTCCGGCCGAATCGTCCCGTCGGGAGCAGGCTCGACGTTCAACAGGTATTTATACCCTCGTGAGATACAAAGACTGGCTCGCTTCGCCAGTTCGATCGTTGACCAGAAGGCCTCCTCGTTGTGGTATCCCCAGGACTTGACCCCCATCGCGTCGCAACACTCGATGATCATGTTCTTATTGTCGGGGTGGCGCGGAGGCAGGGTGCGCTCCGTCGAGATATAGTCGAATTTGCCCCGCGCAATATCTATGCCGCTGCGGTTGTTGACCAGGCAGTCGGGCTGGAGCTTTTTGATATGTTCAACGATGCGCTCCATGATGGGCCCCGGGGTCAGTGTCCCGCCGCAGTGGTCGAACCAGACGATCCCAATCGGGCCGTAGTTTGTCAGGAGCTCGGTCAGTTGGCCTTCCATGTACTCGGTGTAGCTCATGCCCTTCTCATTCCAAATGTCGGCGCCTTCATTGAGCCACGTCTCAAAGTTGAAATAGACGCAAAATTTCACGCCCTTCCTGGCGCACGATGCTGCCAGCTCGGCGATGAGATCGCGCCCGCAGGGAGTGTTGGTCGATTTGTTGCGGGTGAGCTGGCTGTCCCAGAGGCAGAAGCCCTCCGCATGCCGGGAGGTGGGCATGATGTATTGCGCACCCATCGAGACGGCGCAGTCCACCCAGGCGTCGGCATCAAATTGCTCGGCGGTGAACTTCTCCATCAACCGGCGGTAGTCGGCTTTGCTGGTGGTGCTGCGAATAACGTTCTCGTTCCCCCCGAGAAGAGTGTAGAGGCCGAAGTGATAGAACATGCCGACTTGGGCTTGCGAGAACCATTTTGGAAGTTGTAATTTCATAACTTTTGTATTTTGTTGTTTGATGTTGTGAGAGCTGGCTGAGTGTTGATCGGACATTTTATTGGGTGGTGATGATATTCTGTGCAATAGGCAAGATGCTTCTATTCCACCCCTGCAGGGGCTGCAAGGATCAACGTGATCCCATGCACATCGGAAAAGGCTTCGTGAGGAGCATCGGTGACGCGCAGGACGATCCGGTTTTCTCCACAGGCGAGCCGCAACCGGCCGACCGGTTTGCGAACCGGCAAGCTCCAATGCCCGGTCAACCAAGTGCGCCCGGTGAGGGCAGACAGACCGCTGGAAAGTTCGAACTCGGCATCGGCCTGGGACTGGACAGAACCAAGGTTCATGTAGACTTCATACTCGCCTCCGGCAGGCGAATTCACATGCCAGGTTAGCGTGTCGCCGACCCGATGCAGGCTGCCGATGGAAATATTGCCGTTGGCGAAACGGTTGATCTTCGGAAAGACGACGCCATTGGCGGCATCGAGGGCGGCATCGAGTGGCAACAGCGCGAGCGATTCGCCCTCGACGGCTTCAATGACTTTGCAAGGCGCTTCGGGCATCGCCGCAGGTGCGGAGGAAAACTCGACGGTGACGATCCACGGCGCGTTGCCCGCAGGCATATCGGCGGGGAGACCTCCGATGCGGATGCCTTTATCATCGGCGTTCACCGAAAGCCTTTGCCCATCGATGCTGGCGGAAAGCGGCTTCCCCGACGCCTTGACGAGCACTTCGTCGGCGGTCGGCCACAGGTGCAGATGAAGATGGAGCGTGTTCCCGGCGAGCGTCGAGACGCCAACCGGAGGCTGGTGTTCGATGTGATCGAGCGGCACCAGCATGCAACGCCCGGCATCCACAGCCGACCTGTTTTTGGCGATCCAATCGCCCAGGCCGCGCGCCCGCAGGACGCATTCGGGCCGGATGTTCCCCTCGGAGGTCGGCTCGACGTTGAGGAGGTAGTTGTAGCCCTCGGAGCGGCAGCGGCTCACGCGCTTGGCGAGTTCGCTGGTGGACCAGAACGTCTCGCCGTTAAAGAAGCCCCACGAATGGACGCCCATGGCATCGCAGCATTCCACAAATTCCTTGTTCGCATCGGTGCTGTGTGGGATGAGGCGTTCGGGGGTGATGAAGTCGCCGATGTAATGGGCGTTCACGTGAATGCCACGGTTGTTGACGAGGCAGCCGGGTTGAAGCCGCTTGATCGTGGCAATGATTTGGCGCATCCGCTCCGGAGGGATTTCGGGGTGAACGTGGTCGAACCAGATGAGTCCAACGGGTCCATACCCGGTGAGCAACTCGGTGAGCTGCGCCTCAAAGAAATCGGCGTAGCCCATCCCCCGGCGGTTCCAGATGTCGTCACCGTCGTTAAGCCACGTCTCCATGTTGAAGTAAAAGCAGAACTGAACCCCTTTTTTCGCGCAGGACGCCGAGAGTTCGGCGATGATGTCGCGGCCGAACGGCGTGTTGGTCGATTTGATGTCGGTCAGCTTGCTGTCCCAGAGGCAAAAGCCCTCGGCGTGCTTGGCTGTCGGGACAATGTAGCGGGCCCCCATGGATACGGCACACTCGACCCACTCGTCAGCGTTGAAGCGCGTGGGGTTGAACTGGCCGAGCAGCTTGCGGTAGCTCTCTTTGCCTTCGGTCTGCCGGACCTGGTTTTCGTTTCCGCCCAAAAGCGTGTAGAGGCCAAAGTGATAGAACATGCCGACTTTCGCTTGCGCGAACCATTCGGGAATTTGTGAGCTCATAAAAATATTTGTGTGGTGGTGGGTGGGTCTATGCGCCGGCCGGAACAAGCGTGATCCCATGCACGTCGGAGAAGGCGCCCGAAGGAATCTCGGTGACGCGCAGGATAACCTGGTTTTCGCCTTTGGAGAGCCTCACCCTACCGATAGATTTGCAAACCGGAAGGCTGTAGTGCTCAGTCAGCCAAGTGCGACCTTTCAGGGCCGAAGGTCCACAGACCAGCTCGAAGGAGGCGTCGGCCTGGCCCTTGATGGAACCGAGACTGAGATGGACGTCAAATTCGCCTTCGGAGGGGGCGTCGACCCACCAGGTCAGCGAGTCGTTTACGTGAGCGAGGCTACCCATCGAGATGTTGCCATTAGGAAAGCGGTTGATGCACGGCAGGCCGAAAACGCCGCTGACGCAATGCGGCTCCGCGGCGACCGGCGAGAGGTAGAATTCGTTCTCGCGCATCGGGATCACCGTTTTCGGTTCCGGCAGGGCTTGCGGCGCGCCGTCAAATTCCACGGCGACGATCCAAGGCGCGTATCCGGCGGGCGGGACGAGCGGGAGGGCGCTCATGCGGAGCCCGTTTTTGTCCACCTTTATCCGGAGCGGCTTGCCTGCGATGGTTGCCTTGGTGGGAAGGCCCGTGACTTTGACAAAGATTTCGTCGGTCATCGGCCACTGGTGCAGATGGAGGTGGAGCGTGTTCCCGGCAATGGTCGAAACGCCCAGAGACGGTTCATAAGGCGCGACCGAATCGAGCGGTTCGATCCGGCAGCGCCCGGCGTCCACGGCGGCCTGGTTGGCCCGGGTCCAAGCGCCGAGCTCACGGGCCAGGGTCATGCATTCCGGGCGGATGGTCCCGTCGGGCATCGGTTCGACGTTGATAAGGAAATTGTACCCCTTGGAACGGCAGAGGCTCAGCCGTTTCGCCATTTCGCTGGCGGAAAAGAAAACGTCGTCTGTGAAGTAGCCCCAGGATCTGGCACCCATCGAGTCGCACGCCTCGACGAACCAATCATTGGAAGGATCGACATCGGGAATCCGGCGCTCCGGGGTGATGTAGTCGCCCATCAACGGCGTATGATTGGGGATGCCCCGGTCGTTAACGAGGCACTCCGGCTGGAGGCGTTTGATGGTGGCGATGATCTGCTGAAACCGATCCCGGGGAAGCTCGGGATGGAGATGGTCAAACCAGATGAGTCCGATGGGGCCGTAGCCGGTAAGCAGCTCGGTGAGCTGCGCCTCGAAGAAATCGGCGTAGCCCATCCCTTGGCGGTTCCAGACGTCGTTGCCGTCGTTGAGCCAAGTTTCGAGATTGAAATAGAGGCAGAATTTAATCCCTTTTTTCGCCGCAGCCGCTGAAAGCTCGGCGATAATGTCGCGTCCAAACGGCGTGGCGGTCGATTTGAGGTCGGTTAGCTTGCTGTCCCAGAGACAGAAGCCTTCCGCGTGTTTAGCGGTCGGGACGATGTACCGCGCGCCCATCGAGATGGCGCAGTCGACCCACTCGTCGGCGTTGAAGCGCGTCGGGTTGAACTCGGCAAATTTCTTGCGATATTCGTCCTTGGGCGTGATCTGCCTGAGCTCATTCTCGTTGGTGTTTGCGAGGAGCGTGTAGAGCCCGAAGTGATAGAACATGCCGACTTTCGCTTGCGCGAACCATTGCGGAACTTGTGGGGTAGTCATATTTTTTTCAGAATTAAACGTAAGTGAAGAGAAGTAAAGCGCAGGTTGCGCTCCAGGCAATGGACGCGTCGCGGACCCCTTTCCCTGTATCGCCCCGGTAGTTTTCAAAGTTCCCTTGGCGGTCGATCAGCTCGAGATAGCTTCGGGCCAAGGAAGAGGCTTCACCCATCTCGCCATTCACATGGAAGGCCTCGGCAAAAATAAATACCGTTACCGGCCACATGGCTCCGCGCCAGTAACCGTCCGGGTCGAAATGCGGGCTGTCCTTCGGCTCGCTCAGGATTCCAAAATCGGTCCGGTAGCGTTGCCCGGCCCGGATGCCGTCGAGACACCAGTGCCGCGCTGCGACGGGCAGGCGATTACCGAGGATGAGCGGGATGCGCAGCAGCAGGCTCTCCGACTCGACGGTCTCGTGGGTTCCGCTCAAGCGGGCGACAAAACGATGACCTGTCCAAAAATGTTCAAGCAACTTCCCCTGCAAAGTTTTTGCGCCCTCTTCCCACCGCCGGGCATCGGCATCCAAGCCGAGACGGCGGGCGGTTTTTGCGAGCCATTCCTGCTGTAAAACGAGCCAGGCCGAGAGATCGGGGGTCTCGATCGGCGAGCCCGCATCGAAGACTGTGGCATTGTCCCAACCACTGTCACACCCATGAAGATAATGCGGAACGCCGTCTCCGTCCTCATCGCATTCGTGAAGCCAGAACCCGGTGAACTTTGCCAGAGGCCCATAAATCTCGCGACGATGGGAGTCATTAAACCAAGGGGCCTTCTCCTCCAGCAAGCCGAGCATCCAGCCGTGAACCGGCGGCTTGACATGCCCCCAGCAAACCTGGTTGGCGCAAAACATATCAGGGAGAGCGCCGGTCACATCCTGGTGATCAAAAACCGACATCAAATTATTCCAAGCCAGCTCTGGGCTGACAGATGCCGTACCCAACATGTGCCAGCAATGATCCCAGGACCAGAGCCCGACGAGCGACCCTTTGGAAACCAGGGTGACTTCGCGGCGAACGTTGCCCAGCGGACCGACGGTCAGGTTCCAGAGCGTGTTCAATTCCCTCTCGCGCAAGGCGGCAAACTCGACCGGGGCAGGCGGGAAGGCCAAGTGCCAGGCTTGCAGATCCGCACGTTGCCCCGCCACACACTGATCAAAAGTTCCGGTTGCGACTGGAGTCAGCCCTCCCGTTGCGACTCGTTTCACGATCACTTCAGCCGCCTGACTTTCACCATTCAATCGAAGGCACCACCGCTCGCCTCTCTTTTCGATCGCCAGGCTCCCTTCGACTGCCGCGAGCAACAGCCAGCTTTGCGATCCCGCCTGGACCCGCCAGCCGTTTTGTCCCAATCGAGAGACATTCCGGCATGAATCGAGGACCAACGTCACCCCCTCCGCCCGCAAGCGCGCATGGGCGGCATCTTGAAAAGCGATTTGCACCCAGCCCTTGCCATCGGCAGCGTCGAGCGTCAAAACTTCTGGCCGGAGATTTTCCGTCCAGGGAATCAGTGCCCCCTCGCGCTCCAACTCGATATCAACTACTTCAGCCGCCTCCCAGAGTGTTCCAGCCAGAATGCGCAGGCTCAGCGGCGCCGAAGCGTTGCCGCCAGCCAGTCCCGGGTTTTTGCGAAAAAAACTAAACCAGGAACCCTTGCAGCTAAAGGGCACTTGGTGGGTCACAATGGAATCTGTAGATAATGCGGCGGGATTCATAACGGCTTTTTATATTTGAAATGGAGTCCCTTCGCATCCTTGATGAAGCGGTTGGCGTTTACGCGAAACTTATGATTAGTGTTGCCGGCGCGCCCTCCGGAATCCGCACCCAGAAAAGCCCGTTTTGAGAGGAAACCTTCACCGGGGACTCATTCCAAGTCGCTGCGGTTTCGCCTCTCCGCTCGCTGCACCAGCCAATGCGCCCGCCGTCCGCGAGAACAAGCTCCAATGCGTTAGGTGAAAGCCAGCGCATAGACACCAGCGCCCGCGAGCCGTTAAATTTATCGATCAGGCCAAACAAGGCGATGCCATCCACCAGCGGGGAAACAGTGACGAGTTCATAGCCGAGCGGCTGCAATTTCATAGGAAATCGGTCCGACGAACCCGCGACAATCGTCAGGCCGCTGGTGTGATGATAGAGCGCAAAACGCGAGCCGGAAATGCAAGAAATATCGGCAGCGGAATAGTCGCCACTCACCTCCTCAGGCCCGGCCTCGCTGTAGAAGCAATTGAAAAGTCCGAGGACCCCGATCGCCTGTCCGCCTACCTCGTTAAAATTCACAATCTTGGTGACGCGCGGGAGCGCCCGTCCATCCTCAAAAAGTGATTCTCGTGCCGGCAGCGCAGGCTGCTGGCAGCGAAGGATTTTTCCGTCGCTCATCATGAGCTTTGCGAGCAATCCAAAATTGTGATGTCCGGGTTTGTCACTGACGTAAATCGGCCCGCCGCTGATAGCGCGTGAGGCGGCATGGAATGCCCCGGCGGGATGGTCGCTCTGGAACATGTCCCAATCTGGCAGAGCAAACGTCTGCACCCAAATGGAATTGATTGCGTTGTCGAAAATGTGAAGCGCCTGCGTTTCCGGTTTCATCGGAAAAAAGTCCTGGGAGCTGCGCCACACGGATGCCGATTTGAGCGAATAGGCTGCATCGGTGGTGTTGCTCATGCAGTGCAGGCTTTCCCCGTGGAAATAAACCTGCTCCGCATCCTGCAAGGCCATTTGGTAGGCAAGCATGGTGGCGGTGGGCGGGACCTCGCGGTTGCAAAAGTGATCCAGGCTTGCCTGGTTATCCACCTTTACCATATCTACACCCTGGCTCCGCAATATGCGGTAATAGTCATTATAGAAGCGGGTAATATCTGAGGGGTGCACCATGCTTCGCTTAAGGAAGGCAGAGTTTGGACAATTATAGGCAACCCCCTCCGATGCCGCGAGATGGTATTCCCCTGCAAGCTCCCCATCGGGATGGACTCCATTCCAGTATCCTTCCAAGGCATGCCATACCCCGAAAAGCTTGACCCCATATTCCGTCCGGGCTTGATCCACCAGCGGCTTCAGCCCGTGAGGGAAACGCTGCGCGTGCGTGCGGAACGACCAAAGCTGCCCCTCCTTCTCGTCTTGCCAGCCATCATCAAGGATGAGGAACCTCGGCGAAAAACCCCCAGCCTTGAAGGAAGCCAGCCCATCCAAGACCTTTTCAGCAGTCACTCCCGGTCCAAAGGCATCCCACGTACACCACCCCAAATAATCCACCCACTCGGGGGGAGCCTTCTCGGTCCGCATTTGAAACGTTCCCATCCGTTCTGAGATTTTCCGAACCGCCCATGGAACGAGTTCCAACGGATCTGCTCCCATCGCGATAAACAGGAGAGTGCTAAAATCCGGGCGGGGATCATTCTCCGGAACTTGGACAGTCAGTCCGCCCGTTGCACCATTAAGTATGCCGCGGACATCCCCATCAACCAAAGGAAGGGCCACTCCGTATCCCCCCGCCTCGCGTTCCCAAAGGATCAAAAGGAATTCGCCGTCCAATTCGACCTTGCCGCTGCCAAAGACCGGACGGGGCCACCACGGAACATAGCGCTCAAGCGCCATCCAGCGTAAAGGCCGAACAAGCTCAAAGGCCGCGCCTCCAGATGAATGCAGGGCGCTTTCGGGAATCGTGACAAATTCTCCTGAAAGGCCCGGCGCCGCAACCTGCGATCTGACACACCCCTCGGGAAGACCGGAAATCATAGTATTCATAACAGGGAATTCTTATTTGAGAGGTGGCGAGTAAACCCTCACGGCTTTGATCGCGAGGTCGCCGTCGCCGTTTGGAAGGATTTCCAGGGTGTGTTCGGTGTTCGGCAATCCCTGCGCGAGGGTGCAGGCATTTTCGATCGACGGGTCTTTGTTTTCGGCCGGGTTCCATGTGTCGAGACCGTGCGCGACGACGCTCCACTTGACCTCGAAGCCGATCATGTCTCCGCGCTTCTTCTGGAGGTTGTAGAACGGGTGGAGGTCGTTTCCAGCCAGACGGATGCGGCCGGACTTGGACACGAACGCTTCCTTGCGGCTCCCCTTGCCATCGGGGCCGGTGACACTGCCGATGACTTCGTAGTCGAAATCCCGGCAATCATCGCTCACGCCGGTGATCCGCAGCGTCCAGTCTTCCGCAATGGCATTTTCGCCCAGCGTGACCCGCTTGATGGCCGGACGAAGTTTGATGATATCGATCGAAGACCGGGTGGCGGCGTAAATGCCTGGAAAAGCGGAGGGCGCCTGCCCGTCGATGAGGATTTTGGCGGTTCCGAGCTTCCCCTTGAATTGCGAGGGGACGACGACATCGACCCGGTTGCCTCGGAACGGGAGCTTGATCGACTCGCCCGCCTTGCCGCCAACAACACCGAATTCCTTGGGTTTCCAGCTCGTGCCGTCGAACTTCATCTCGTCGCCGCGCTCTTCGAAGAAACGGCGGGCCTCATACGTTTTGACCTGGTCATACCAGCCGCCGGGGAAAAGCGTGTTGAACTGGAGGTGCTTGAGGACGAGCTCGGCCATCAGCTTTGCTCCGGGCCGGTTGGGGTGGACGGCATCGCTCAGGAGATCGCTCCGTTGCAGGCGGTAATGGTCGAGGTAGCGCTGCCACTGCTCGCGCAGGTTGACAAACTCGAAGTTGTATTTCTGGGCGAGGGCTTTGTAGGATTCCGACTCTTCATCGTGCGGCTGGATGTCCTGGTCTCCCAGCGCGATGTGGTGCGAGAAGACCAGGACTTCGGCGGTGGTGAGTTTCCGGATGTTGTAAAAGATGCGCTCCAGTTCCCCCGTAGCCGTGCCGCCGTAAACGTTGAAGATAACCAAATCCGGATAGTAGGGATATACGTCCTGCGCGGCGCAACGCACCAGCGTCGGCGCGGTGTGCCCGCCGATCGAGAGATTCTTGACTTCGAGGTCGGCGTTGGGAAAGCGCTCGCGGAGATTTTTTTCGATGATGGCATACCAGTCGCCCGCGGTGATCGACTGCCCGTAGAAGAGGATTTTGACCTTGTTGCGGTGTGCAGAAGTGCTCGTCTGCAGGAGCGTCATCGTCCGCTGGATGCGGGAGCCGAAAAGTTCCTCGTTCGCCTCGGGCAGCGGCGGCGGGGTGCGCACGTAGGCATAGTGGTTATCGAGCGTGTTGGGATAAACCCACAATGGGGAACCTGCATCGCGGGTGATGGAGGCTTTGAGGTCCGTAAGGGGTTCGCCCTCCTTGCTGACGACCTTGCAGTAGAGGCCCATGTCGTTGCGGTAGTTATCCACGCGGACAAGAAGCGCATTGTCGCCTTTTTTGAGATCGAGCGGCACCGTGTCCTCGAGCGTGCGGGAGGAAACACCGCGTTCGTAAAACCCTGTTCCGGCCAGCTTGCCATTCAGGTAAACCCGAAACGAATCGTCGGAGCCGATGACGAGATCGGCCTTTCGCGCCTCCGGCGAATGGATCACGCAATAGGCGTAGCCCGAGGAGAAATCGAGCGGTTTGCCGCCTTTGTCCTCGTCGGCGACGAGGCTGAAATACCCATCGGTGAGGCTGACGGCGCGCCAGGGATATTCGCGGTGGTCGCGCTGAAATATTTGCCCTGCCACAGGGGCCAGCGATGCCTCTCCCGGCAGCACCTCCTGCTCCAGGGTCTTCCGCGTATCCTCGGAGCCGTTGGGGAACGGGACTTTGTCAACGTAAACCCAGAGGGGAATGCCGCCGGAGGCAGTCAGATCGCGGGTTTCGGTGATGGAAGCGGCAATGGCAAGGATCGGGGTAATCATAAGTGCGGCGGCAAGGCGGTTCGATTTCATGGCAGGGTATGTAAAACTAAAATCCAAGAGTCTTATTTGTGTTTTTCCGGAAGGCTCTTTTCGATTTCCTTGATGATTTCATCGGCCATCAACCGGGAGGCATCCGCGCCCCAATGAACGCCGTCCTTCGACGCTTTATCAAGGTTTTTTTCATGAGAATAGGTGCGGTGAAAATGAAAAAGCCTTTTAGCCCGGATCATTTGCTCCTGTCGGCATCGCCACCAGATCGGTGATGACGACATCTTGTTTCTCGGGCGCGACCAGTTCGAGTTTGACCGAACCGCTGGCTGTATCCTCGGCGGTCAGCGGAATCACCAGCCATGCTCCCTCCTTGTGCTCTTTGATTTCTCCGAGTTTGCGGCCGTTGAGCGAGACGACGGCGCTGCGGCCCTTCTTGTTGTAATCGAAGACGCGGATGTGGAGTTTCCCTGTCCATCCCTTGGGCGAGGTGAAGGTTAATTCGACGCGAGGGGAGCGCCAGAAGGTGGTCGCATTCACGTTTTTGACCTCGCAATTGGCATTGAGGCTGTAGTCGAACTCCGGTTTCTTCGTGCTGACCGCGTCGGCCGTCTGAACCCACCCTTTTTCTTTTCCGGACAGGCTCGCGCCGGAAACGACGACCAGAACCGCGCGGTGGATTCCCAGCGGTTCGGCAAGCTCGATACCGTCCGCTATAGAGGTGGAGCGGCCCAGGGCGGCGATTTCCGCGAGCGTCAGCGACTGGGCGGGCTCGAAGTTCATTCCCGCCATATAGCGCAACACACTGTAACGGAATTGCCGGGCCACGGGGCGTTTGTCGAGATCGTTCACGAGGTCAATCGAGCAGACCATCAATTTCCCGGGTCCCACCTTCGCCTCGAACAGCGTCCCGAGCTTTCGGTTGTCGATCATATTGTCAATCACCTGAACCAGCGGACGGAAGCCGGCAGGGAAGGCGTCGATGACCACCGCGCGGGAGCGCTTGTTGAGATCCCACCATTGCCAGTTGCTGTGGAACTCGGTCGGAAAGTCGGCGAATGCGGGGTGCTTGGGATCGCAAAGGATGCCCAGCGTAGCTGCCGGATTGCTATCCTTGAACATGGCGTAGCTCCAGAATCCGGTGATGAACGCACCTTCCACGGAATTCGGCACCGCCGCCGGTTTCGGCAGATAGAGCACTTTCTTTCCAGCCGCCAGGGCCTGTTCGGCTGAGGCATCCCATTTCTCGGTGATCACAATTTCGCCGGACGGCTCGGCGGGGAGTGTCTGAGGGTAGAGCCAGATCTTCCAGCTATTGCGGATCGGCGTCTGGTCGAGCGAAAGGGTGACGGTGTAAACCGCCGGAGCCGGGAGATTGGCCAGCGGCACCTCGATGTGGCCGAGGTTCGCCACGTGGCCCGTCTCGACCATTTGCGCGGGCAAGGTGCCGGAAGCGACGATTTTCCCGTCCTGCGCCTGGATCGACCATTTCATCACGGCGGCGTCTAACGCCTTTGGTCCGTAATGAGCAAGCTGCACATCCCCGGCGAACGTCTCGCCCGTGGTCCAGGTGTACTGCTTCATCCGGAGAAGCGGCACGACCGGCGCACACCATTCGCGGAACTCGTCCGGGCTGCCGTAGCCTTTCGATTCCGCCAAGGCGTTCAGAAGCCCGACCACGGCTGTCCCTTGCTCCTGCTGGTCCTGTAGATCGAGGAGTTGGAACCCGGCTAGCCCGGGCGTCCGAAGATCCGCCTCGATTTCCTCGCGGTAAAGCAGGACCTGCAATTCGCCCGAAGCCCGCAGGAAGTCGTCCGCCTGGTCGAGCATGTGGTGTTCTTCGAGGCTCTTGCGGAAGATCTCGTAATTAGTGAGCCGGACGGCCCCGGTGTATTTCGGGATTTCCTTAAAGTCCGGGTAGCTGCTGTATTGGCCGATTTCGTGGGTGATTAGCGGCCGGTCGATCTTCGGTTTGGCGTCGTCCAAAGCCTGTGTGTAGTCTTTCATCGTCGAGGGCGGATCGAAATCGATGTAGCCCCAGTTGGGAATGATCGAGCTGCCCCGCAGCGCTCCCTGGCGCATAAGATCGGGCCGGCGCCAATCCCTTGGGCCCACGCTCACGTCCACCCAGAAATCGCTGAGCGGGAAGCGCCCTCCGCCGTTGGTGCTGTGTGTGTAGAGGTGCCTGTCATCTTGGGCCTTCCACTCCGGGATCCTCTGTTGGAAAACCGACTGGGGTCCGTGGATCTCGTTGCCGCTGCTGAACATGACAAACGATGGATGGTTTCCATAAATGTCGATGAGCCGCTTGGCGTCGGCGGCGATGTAGGCGAGCACTTCGGGATCCTCGGTGCCGCCGTTGCAGCTCCCCTCGGGCTGGAGGAAAATCCCCATCTCGTCCGCCGCCTGAAACGCGGCCTCCGGCGGGCACCACGAATGGAAGCGGAAATGGTTCAATCCCCAAGATTTGGCAATGCCATACAAGCGCTTCCATTCCGCCACGTCCATCGGAGGGTAGGCGGTCTTGGGGAACATGGCGTTGTCGGTGCGCCCGCGCAGGAAGATCGGCTTGCCGTTGACGGTGAATTGCCGTCCCTGCGCCTTGAACTCGCGCATGCCGAAAGTGGCGACCGAACTGTCACGGCTTGCGCCCGCTTTCAGGCTCGCCTTGACCTGGTAGAGATCGGGCGCGAATTCGCTCCAGAGCCGGACGTTTCCCCCCATCGCCAGCTCGGTCTCGCAGACGGCGGAAGCTCCCTCAGCCTGGAATTCAGCCGTCCCCGTGGCCACAGCTTTGGCCTTCGCATCCCCGGCAAGGGAGGCTTCCAGCAGGACTTCCCCCTTCTGTGGCTGCCCGGTGGCGTTGCCCACCGTCACGCGCACTTTGGCCGTGCGTTTTTCAACATTGGGATAGACCCGGACCGACTCAACCCACACGGGATCGGTCGCCTGCAATTCGATCCGCCCGATCACTCCGTTCCAGCGCCCCTGCATCCACGACTGATGGCCGGTATTAGGCCGCATCAAGGTATCGACGGCAACGGAAATCCGGTGTTTGCCGGGCGAAAGCAGCGCCGTCAGATCATGAAGATGCGGCGTGCTGAGAAAATCCTGCGCCGGGCCCGCGCTTTGGCCGTCCACCCAAACGCGGGTTGTCCGGCTTCGTTCCAGAAAGAGCGTGATCCGTTTCCCTTTCCAGCTTGCCGGGATTTCGACTTCCTTCTGATACCACGCGGTTCCCTTATCGGTGCGGCTCCACCCCTCGGGATACCAATA
>Ga0194039_1000622_pt1 | contig 20713 bp, 23 predicted proteins | sample JunL228m_MetaG_FD_148679 | JGI IMG/M metagenome (GOLD analysis project Ga0194039, IMG submission 148679) | Anoxic zone freshwater microbial communities from boreal shield lake in IISD Experimental Lakes Area, Ontario, Canada - Jun2016-L227-8m | ecosystem: Environmental > Aquatic > Freshwater >... | reverse complement strand
TTGTGCCGGCAGCCCTTTCCGGTATCGCAGCTGCAATTATCCTTGGCATTGGCCGGGTAGTTGGAGAGACTATGGCAGTTCTGATGGTTGCCGGTAACGCAGCCATCATCCCGGACCCTATCTGGAATATTCTCTCACCGTTACGAACACTAACTGCAACGCTTGGGATTGAGATGGGCGAGGTCTCGGTTGGCAGCGAGCACTACAGCGCACTGTTTGGCATTGCCGTTGTCCTGCTGGTCATCACGCTCATCATCAATATTTCTGCAGTAGCCATACTGCGCCATCTCAATGAGGGAAGAGCAAAGGGGCCTGCGCGAAAACCGCGCTTCTCTTCTGCCACTAAAGAATCCCTTGCACGGTTTGCTGAGATCATCGGTATTACACTCTTAATGATCTTCCTGATCGCAGCCGCACCGTGGTGGCTTGCCTCCCTTGTCCTGCTCATTCTCGTGGCATGGTATTTTGGCAGGGATCGGCTCTCACAGAAACACATCCAGATGATCGCTTTTGGCCTTGTCGGCCTTGCGACAGTCATCGTGCTTGCCATTCTTGTCATCATCCTGCAGGATATTGTCATCAATGGCCTGCCGGCAATCTCGTGGGAATTTTTAACCCAACCTCCAAAGGATCTTGGCCGGGCCGGAGGAATTTTACCGGCGATCATCGGAACGCTCTATCTTGTGATGGGAGCGATTGCAATTGCGTTGCCTCTCGGTGTGGGGGCGGCAATTTATCTCGTTGAATATACGCGGGAAGGACGGATCACCCGGCTGATCCGGACCGGTGTTGATCTGCTCAACGGCACGCCGTCGATCGTCTTTGGACTCTTCGGGTTTGCGTTTATCGTGCTGTACCTCAATGTCGGCGTCTCGCTGCTGGCCGGACAGATCACTCTCGCCCTGATGGTGCTGCCAACCGTAATTCGCACCACCGAAGAAACCTTAAAAAATATCCCGCAGTCTTTGCGGGAGGGCAGTCTTGCACTCGGGGCCACCCAATGGCAGACGATCAGCCGCGTTGTCATCCCCCCGGCAGTCCCGGGAATTGTGACCGGTGCAATCCTCTCTATTGGCAGAGCAGCCGGAGAAACTGCTCCAATCATGTTCACCGCGGTAGTCTTTTCGTCCCGATTCCTGCCGACATCTGAACTTCAGCCGGTCATGGCGCTACCCTACCACCTTTTCATACTGGCAACCAATGTGCCGGGTTCATCCACCAACAAATACGGGACCGCGCTCGTACTACTCCTGCTCGTTATCGGGTTTTACTCGGTTGCGATCTTTGTAAGAACACATTTCCAGAACAAGATACGGGGATAAACAATGTCTGATGCTGCAATTATCACTACAAATAATGTAAACCTCTGGTATAACGAGAAGCAAGCACTCCAGTCTGTCTCGATAAAAATCCCGAAGAACCGGGTGACTTCCCTGATCGGCCCCTCGGGCTGCGGGAAATCCACCCTGCTGCGCTGCTTCAACCGGTTAAACGATCTCATCGACAATGTGAAGATCACTGGAGAGATCAAGCTCGATGATGAGAACATCCACGCACCCGCAACCGATGTGGTGACGCTAAGAAAGAAAGTCGGGATGGTCTTCCAGAAACCCAACCCGTTCCCAAAAACTATCTACGAAAATGTTGCGTACGGCCCACGGGTGCATGGCATTAAGGATAAAGTTCAACTCGACAAAATTGTTGAGGAGAGTCTCCGTCACGCAGCGATCTGGGACGAGGTCAAAGAGCGACTGAACGATTCTGCGCTCGGGCTTTCCGGCGGCCAGCAGCAGCGGCTCTGCATTGCCCGGACGCTCGCTGTTGAACCCGAAGTGATCCTGATGGATGAGCCATGTTCAGCGCTTGACCCGATTGCAACAGCAAAGATCGAAAACCTGATCGAGCGGCTCAAGGAAGATTATACGGTCATCATCGTGACTCACAATATGCAGCAGGCGGCACGCGTGAGCGATTACACCGGGTTCATGTATCTCGGCAAACTGATCGAATGTGGAAAGACGGGACAGATATTTGAACACCCGAAAGAAGAACTCACTGAGAATTATATCACCGGTAGGTTCGGGTAGGCATCATGGCAGAAAAATTTCATACGGAACTAGAAAAACTTAAAGCCGACACACTGGAGATGGCACACCTCGGGCGGTTCATGTTGCGGACCGCAGTCGATGCGCTCATCCGGCAGGATGCGGAACTGGCAGCATCAGTAGTTGCACAAAAAGAAGAGATTCACCGGATGGAAGTCCGTCTTGAAGAGCACTGCTACCACTTAATTGCTCTCAACCAACCGATGGCAAGGGATATGCGGTTCATTGCCTGCACGCTCAAAGTGATCACGGCCTCGCTGCGTCTCGGGCGGTACGGCAAGGTGATCGCAAATATCGTAAAAGAGATCTCGGACAAGCCACACATCGCAAACCTGATGAGCATTCCACACATGGCTGACCTCGTGATAGACATGGTCGATGATGCTGTTGCTTCGTACGGGTCTGATAATCTCCGCCTTATCGATGATTTCTCGTCTCGGGATGATACGGTCGATGCGCTCCGGCATTCTATCTTCCGCGAAGGGATCACCTACATGATGGAAGACCCAAAGAACATCTCGCGTTGCACCCACTACATCATGGTGGCCCGGTATCTCGAACGGTGCGCTGACCATGCCTGCAAGATCGCAGAAAATGTCCAGTATATGGAGACCGGCGAACGGGTGGAGATCCACTAAACTATGGAATGTCAGGATAGTATATGGAAAAGAAGACCGTGCTCTTTGTCTGCTCATTCAATTCGGCCAGATCACAGATAGCTGAAGGTCTTCTCAATGCCCGCTATCAGGATCGCTACCATGCATTTTCTGCAGGTATAGCCCCGGCAGGATTAAACCCGTATGCCATTGCGGTGATGAAAGAAGCGGGAATCGACATCTCTTTCCAGAAGTCTAAGAAACTCTCAATCTTTACCGGAACCCGGTTTGATTACGTTATCACCATGTGTGACCATGTGAAACCAGCAGTAGTCGGGTCAATTCCGGAGGGTGTAACCATGATCCACCGGGATTTTGTAAGCCCATCAGAAATCCAGAAAAACAAGGAGGAGATCCTCGCGGATTTCCGCACGCTCAGGGACGATATTGATTCGTGGCTGACCGGAATTTTTTCGGATTGTGCTCGTAAACATAGCGGGCAACACGATATAAAAAAATGACAGAACTAAAAACGTGAGAACAATCCTATGAACGAGATGGATAACATGGTTAAAAGCACGAAACAAAAACCACGGGTACTCTTCATTTGTACCCACAACTCCGCCCGTTCCCAGATGGCAGAGGGATACATGAGGGCGAGGTATGGCGATCTCTTCGATGTGAAAAGTGCTGGAACCTATGTGCGGGGAGTGCACCCAATGGCAGTGACCGTGATGGAGGAGATCGGAATTGATATTTCCGGGCACCGTTCCAAGCTCATCGATGAATTCTTTGGTTGGGGAGCAGATGTTGTTGTAACCGTCTGTGACAGTGCACACAAGGCCTGTCCGTTTTTGCCGGGCGCTAAAATAACTATTCACGCCGGGTTCCCGGACCCCTCAGCCTGCACCGGCACACCGGTGGATTGCCTTGAGGTTTTTCGCACGGTCAGAGACGATATAATCGCATGGATAGATGATTCGTTCGTTCCTACATACGAAAATAGCGCCGTAGTCCAGTGATGACTTGATCGTCTGTCCCGTTTTTAGAATTCCTGTTGATAAATCAAATATAGTTATTATGTAAAGTATATAGAGAAAATATTTTAAGTATATACTTACAGAATTGAATAGGTAACTGGGTTTTACAGTATCCGGGCCCCGTGTCCGGGAGCAGAGCCCGGCAATGGAGAAAGGAGAATGGAAACTACGCAGCAAAGAGGAGGCACGTCAATGATTGTAACAAAGACATCCGTACAACAACGGAGGTCTGAAAACAATCCCATTGAAGAAAGCCGGAACCTTGCACGTGTCCTTGCAAAAAAGATTGGAGCCTTAACCCGTGAATGCCAGTTTGAACACTATAATTTCGTGCATATCCGGACTATGGGATTAACCCTTGCAATTCTGACGGCTCTGCTCAACACGCCCGATAAAGATTTACGGGCAACGCAGACTTCAGAAATTCTTGAGGATGCCCGTGGGTTTACCTACAAGTCCGTACGGTCCTGCGATCTTGAACGTATCAGTGATAAATGATGAGGTGTATCATGCAGTTTATTCAGGAACGAGAAAACCAAAAATCCCTTAATGGAAAGCAGGCATTGGGAGATGGCATTGAAAAGAAACCCATGCACCCGGATGATTTCGCCGCACACCTTGCGTGGGTGACTGCAAAGCGGTTCCATGAGCTGGTTCTTGAGAAATCCTTTGCAGACCCGGTTTATTACCGGGGCATTGGATGATGCTTGAAACCTCTATCCCTTTCTTCCCGTAAACACAACAAACAGCCGGTTTTTGTACACCAGATCAATCTCGATAAACCCGCAGTCCGCCAACCACGTCAGCTGCACCGAGAGTTTCTCGTTCTTATCAAAAGTGTCTCTACGGTACAGCATCTGCTTCTTATCTTCAGCGGATAGCGGGCACGGCACTAAAAATTCATCCCAGTAGGCCATATAGCGACGGTTGATATTCGCAGTCTCGCCCAGCACCTGGTCAGCGTTCACAAACATACCGCCGGGATTCAGTGAATCAAAGATCTTTTTGTAGAGTCGATGCTTATCCTCGTGCACAAGATGGTGGATGGAAAGCGCTGAACAGATCAGGTCATAGCGTCCGGCAAAGTCAACGCTGCTGTAATCACCGGTAATGTACCGCACATCAGAGCGTTCGGAAAATCGCTCCTTTGCGATGCTGAGCATCGATTCGGAGAGATCAACGAGTGTGAGCAGTGCGTCCGGGAATTTCTGTAGCATAAGCGCAGAGAAAAGACCGGTACCTGCGCCTATGTCAAGGATAGCAGGACGCGGGTTTTTACACTCCGCAGCCCAGACTGCTGCGCTGTAATAGTCGTCCATCTCGGGGATGATCCATTTCCTCTGGGCATCATACCGGGATGCGGTGGCATCGAAGGCTTGCTTGATCTGCTCCAAAAAGATCACATCCTATCAGGTTTTGTGAGGGAAGGGTAATCAAACCGGGGGTTCAGGGATAATTTTCGTGAGATATTGTTGACGGACCTAAAGACTCCAAGGTTACGGGCCGAAATCCTGATGGTATCTTATCGTCACCCATGAAATCTCCTGCACCTTTCCGGTAGTACGGCCAATCCCTGCATGGCTATTATCCCGTGAAGATGAAGTGAGTATGTGAGCATACGCCGGGACTGCAGCAGCCGGTACGAGTGTCAAAGCCCCACTCCCCACTGTCCTTCAAACCCCGTGGGAAATCCATACTTAAAAAAAAGGAATAGGCACTCCGGACACATCCCCTTTGTTGAATGCATCAGGACAATTTCTTAAAAATAATATAAAATAGGGGCGACCCGTTACGGGCTGGGAATCACATGTTCAAAGGAAGGAACGGATGTGAGATCCCGGTATTCGACAGACTGTCCGTCGGGAAACCGGATGGTGAGATACCCTGATGTTCCGTCCAGCGTGATCATGTTGCCAAACCAGTACTTGTCAAGTTGTTTTCTTGCATCTGCAAGTGAGAATGCCGGTGTTTTATAACTGGTAGCGCCCGGGGTTTGGCCCACCGTCACGAGATGCTGGACCGTGAGCTGGGTCTTATCGAGAGAAACGAAATGGACCTGGATGTTTTTTCCTAAGGCCCCTGAAAGCAGGGGAAGTGCCGCAGGGTAGACGATTGCCTGCTCTACCCAGTTCAGGGAATAATCAGCTGCAATCAATGCATCCCCGTTCTCTGCAACTGTGACATCAATATGCCGGATGCTGACTGCTCCTGCCGGTATAACAAGGAGGAGCATGAGACTTATTGCCACAATAACCGGCATACTTTCACGAAGCATCATAGTAAGATATGCTTTGGGATTGTTTTCTATAAATAGTAATTGGGAAAATCTAAACCCCTCATCTCACCACGGATGTGCGGTCCCCCAAAAATCACTGACAATATAGAAGGCTGGGTGAAAGGGAATCTCTGGGGATTGATCCCAATCAAAGGCTCGGTGTTTTTGTAATGATACTGCAATACAGGAACATGATCGCATGATAACTCAGGATATTGTCAGGAAACTCTGGGATGAAGCAGGGAATGGGAATCTCGCAGTGTGGGAGAACGATTCCATAACAGTGGTGCCCGCAGATTATTGCGGTGAAACCAAAGGTAAAAAACCGCTGGTTATATTAAAGCCGATTGCGCTTGTCAACCAGTATGAACACCTCGCTTTTGCTCTCAACGATGAAGAACTGCTCATAAAAATTGAAGAAACGATCCGGGTTGCCGGAGGAAATGTGACCCGTGGTCCACGTTCATAATGCCGGAATCGTATCCGGGTGCGTGTACGCTGGATCACCACTTCCTGAAGTACCGTGGATAAACTCCTGATGAGCGGTAAATCCCTGCTCACAACAACTTTGTCTCTTCCGTTGGTTTGGGCACTTTGACAACCAGCACCCGGAAGACTGCTTTACTCTCGTTGATCCAGCGGTGCGGGATCCGAGCCGGGCTCTCGACCAGTAGATCTTTGGTCACTTCAGCCCGCTCCGTACCGATCTCCACTATGCCGGTGCCTTCCAGTACATAGAAGAAGACATCGACCGGCGTCATGTGCTTTTTCAATGATTCACCGGGCTGCAGGGTGATCACTACAGCGATCGCATTGTCTGTGTCGTAAATTTTCCGGGCATCCACATGGTGGGGGTTTGGGCCGGATGCAATCTTTGCTACATCAATAATTTTCATGGTTCTTTCACCTCGATCTTTTTAGCGTCCATCTCATGGCCCAATGCCTTATCCCCCGGATCACATATCCAGTTTCAAGCCGGACTCCGCTGTGGAAACTTAAACTTGCACGGAGGGTTAGACCGTTTTGAGATCAACGCTCATCTCTAATGTCCCCTTGGGAGTCATGATCGTTTTCTCTCCGATCTTCTTGCCGTTATTGAAGATTTCAACAGTCATAGGGAGGCCGGCTGTGTCGAGTTTTTGGATGGATATAAATACGATATCAGTACTGGCTGCTGGTATCTGGTAGAAGTTCCCCCCAGTCCCTTTCACTTCGCGCAGTCTTCCACCCACCCCGATTGTTCCGATATATTCGCCATCGTACCCAATCCTGACCCATACTCCATTACCGGAAATATTGTTCTGGGGCTGGGAACCGGATGTCTGAATCGGCGTTACTGCGGGCACTGGTGTTGGTTCTGCGGTAATTACAGCAGTTGTCACTGGCACAATGGTTGCGATTGTCGTTGGCGCTGGTGTGACCGCAGGTAGAGGCACGCTGGTCTTTGGCGACATGAAAGCCGGGTAGATAAATGCTGCACCGGCAATCAGCAGGATGACAACAATGATCGCAGCGGTTGCAATGAGTATCTTTTTACCGGACGTTGCAGGGGGTTTGCGGGAAGCGATTGAGGTTTTGCTTCTCGGGCCGGATGAAGCAGGGGGATTTTTGTCCTCTGCTTCAGCTGGTGTATTTCTGGATTCGTTTAGTTTTTTTTGTTCTTCTGCCTCATCTGCGGCAAAATCCACATATTCCTTGGTTGTGCCTTCAGGCAGAAGTTCAACTTGCTCTTTGATCTTCTGCGTCCATTCATCTCTCTCGCCGGTCCGCTGTGAACGGGGCTGCTGGGAAAATACCAGTTGCATAGGGTTTGTCCCGCCGCTCCTGGCAAAAACCGCAAGTGATATCGCCGGGTCACCGGACCCGCTCTCCATGTTTGTTACGGTCTCAATCGCAGCAAACGACATCTCCTTGTGCTGGAACCGGACATTTCCGCTATCCACAATGAGGAGGCGCCGGTTGGTCAGTATCACTTCTGAAACCGCAGCATCGATTAAAATGTTGTGCGTTGAGAGAATTATTGATTCATCGCTGTTCAGGTACGGACTTCCCATATTACCATCTCGTCTTTGTCCTTCTGGAGCATGTTTGCCTATTTAAGAACATCAGTCTTTTTGCCATTTATGATCTCTGGTAAAGGGGTCGAGAAAACCCGTGACTTTAGTCACGGGATGAATAGAACCCCATTGTGATCACTTTCACACTCCGCCCTGACTGCTTTAGATACCTACGTCAGAAATATACCTCTGACAATGATCAATGTCACCCGGTATCGAGTATATCCAACCAAAACGGTTCAGGACACGATCTTTCATCAGTTCGGGATATGTACCGATTTGAGGAATGGGTGTCTCGGAACCGGGAATTTTGATGTTCGACAATTACCGGGATTGAAGCAAACCTATCCTGCACTCAAAGATGTCCACAGCGTTGTTCTGCAAAACTTACTATTTCAGGCTAAAGATAACATCAAAACATTGGCAAAACTGAAATCGAAAGGTAAGCGGGTAGGCAGACTACGCCACAAGCCTGTCAGAACGATGGTCTACGAGCAGACGGGATACAAAATCGTCGGTAACAAATTGATTCTATCGAAAATCGGTGAGATGCGAATAGTCATCACCAGAGCAGTACCGGGAGTAATCAAGCAGGTGGTACTGAAATTCACACGGACGCAAAAGTGGTTTGTGTCGGTAATATCAAGAACGCCCGACGAATCGATCATCAGAGAAGGGACAAGAACTATTGGCATTGATATGAACCTCGTCAATTTCTCCACCGACACCGACGGCAAGGTATTTGAGCACCCGCATAACGTAAAGAAAGCGGCTCGCCAATTAGGACGGGCGCAGCGAAAAATGAGCCGTAAGCTCATGGGTAGTCACAACCGAAGAAAACAGAGATTGAAAGTTACCCGCATCCATGAAACGGTAGAAAACCGTAGAGATGATTTCCTGCATAAGTGGAGTAATCACTACATCCAGAACTATGACAGGATATCGGTTGAAAAACTGAACATCAAGGACATGCTGGAAGGACGAAAATCCCGTGGAATGAACCGCAACACTTTGGATGCGGCATGGGGAAAAGCACGAACATTCCTGGCATACAAGGCTGAAAGAGCTGGTTGTCAATTCGTTGCAGTCGATTCAGCATATACAACACAAGATTGTTTCCGGTGTGGAACCAGAGTCAAAAAGGAACTGTGGGAACGGACACATATTTGTCCGTCTTGCGGTTACACTGTAAACAGGGATTTGAATGCCGCCTTCAACATTAGAAAAAGAGCATTCTCTGTAGGGGGGGGCACACCCGAATCTACGCTCATGGAAACCAGATCCTCTGTGCCAGTCAATGTACTGAGATAAGTTCAGGTCGATGAAGTGAGAATCCCACGACTTTTGTCGTGGGAGATGTCAAGTAGCCTCGCCACATAACAGTTCATGGAAGTGCAGTATTGAAAAAGAGCGGGTTTGATGTACGGTGTGTTACGCTCCCTGCCGGCACGTTTTACAACGGGGACTGTATCAGCGGAGCAGCCCGATATATCCCTGATTGTTCAGTTGACCTTATCATCACCGATCCCCCGTATGGTATTGGCGGGGATACTCTCCATAAGCACTATAACCGCAACGAGAAGTTCGTTGTCGATGGCTATGTTGAGATTCCAAAGGAAGAGTATGGTAATTTTTCCCTACTGTGGATTCGTGAAGCTGAGCGAATCTTAAAACCCGGCGGTTCGATCTACATCATCTCAGGTTACACCAATCTCTATCACATACTTGCTGCCCTGCGGATGACAAGCCTTACCGAAGTAAACCATATCATCTGGAAGTATTCTTTTGGTGTGTTTACCCGGAGGAAATTTGTTTCGAGCCATTACCATATCCTCTTCTATGAAAAACCCGGTGGCACACGGACATTCAATATCGAATCCCGGTACGGCCTGAACGAGAAGAATGGGGATGGGCGCTCGCTCAATAATACTGATCGCGAGGATGTCTGGCAGATCAACCGCGAGTACAAGCCCGGTGTGGTGAAGAACAAGAACGAACTTCCCTCCGAACTGCTGATCAAACTGATCCAGTACAGCAGTAACAAAGGCGATCTAGTCTGCGATCTTTTCCTTGGCGGCTTTTCGACTGCAATAGCAGCTATCGGTCTCAACCGCCGGGCAATAGGATTTGAGATTTCGCCTGCGATGTTTGATGCACGGATTCTTGAAATTAAGGGAATGGAGCCAGGGTCACTTATTCCCCTGTTACGGGAACCTGCTATCGAGCCCCGGAAAAATCAGCGGAAAGCCTGGACTGATGAAGATATTCAATATATGGTTCGGGAGTTCGAGAAACGCCGGGCCAGTGGCGAGACAAAAAAAGAGATCATTGCTGCGCTCGGAGATGCACTGGGACGCGGGCGGTGGGCGATTGTAAAGGCGCTGAAGAAATCTGCCAATAACTGTGAGTAGTAATCGACTGGATATCCGGCCGGCAATTCGTACATCTGCCGGCAAAAAGAGATGAGATTTAGTGCCCTGCAAACTTCATGTCCCAGAAGATGTTCTTGCCGGATGCTTTGAGCGGGATGCCATACGCAACGCTGCATCCTTTGATCAAACCCATCTGCATTGCAATGACGCCGGCAGAGAACATTACCCGGTTGTCCACGTTATGGATGCTGGCGGTTTTTACCGCTGAACCGACTGCGATACCGAGATCCGTGAGCTTCATGACACAGTTCGGGCCCGGGTAGAGTGCCTTTTTGTTCTTTCCTGCCTTTGCCGCTTTTGCCATCTCTGCACAGGTTGCATGCCCGCATCCTCCGCAGTTTATCCCCATCACTTTCTGGCCTTCAACCCCGATTAGGAGCGTGGCATCACTTACCTTTACCTGCTCGCCATTGATCCAGAAAAAGTCCATCTTAATCTCTTTTCCAATCTTGATCATCTGGTTTGCGAGTTTCTCCTGATCCTTACCCGTCAGTACCTCGATATGGATCGAGTCCAGTCCTACTGCCTTTGGGGCGGTCCGTGCCGCAATGGCCATGAGCCCGGCTACGGACTTTACTGCATCAGATTCAACTGTCATGCACGAGTGTTGGTATGTGAGGAGAAAAAAATAGCGGATAGTAAGAACGCATCTGTGATGGATTCCGGAAATATGTTTTAACACTTGCTCACTTTTTTTTGTGACGTGGTGCTTTTTTCCGTCCGGTATTACTTTTTTACAATCAGCCGGTGCGCAGCGGTGTCAACCTTGTAATACTTCGGGCGTTCAAGTAGATCGAGTGCGTTGATTTTCATATCGATGAGCTCAGAGAAGTTAAACGACTCGGACTTCTTGACATCCTTCTCGCTCCAGAAAACAACTATGCCGTTTTCCATCTTTTTGCTGGTAACTATGTCTTGCATACTCTTCGATGGGGATGGGAGATGATGAATTTTTCTGCACCGGGATTTTTTTAAAAGTCCAAAAAGATTTTGGCGGCTCACAGAACTTACGGGAAAAAATTTACGGGTGTGCGAGAAAAACTGAAAACACTGCACAGCAGAAATATCGCTTACCCGGCTCGTCTTGTTCATTTCGTGTTATTAGGTAAGAGGCAGTTTCGTTGCCGGGAGCCCGTGACAAAGAAACAATTACTCAAGAGTCCCTTTTTCCTGGAGAGCACGGTCATTTCCGGAGTTCATGCGGTTCGAGGGGAACAAAAATAGTCAGAAAAAAATTTGATTAACCGGTCTTCATGATCCGGTGAGTGAGGTTCCGAGCAGGTTCGGGGAACCGTCCTTTAAAGAATTCGATAATAAGCTCGGTTACGTTTGTCCGCTGGGTCTGCCGGATAATATTGAGTTCATTGCCCGGAGTCGTATCTACGGTCATGTTCACGTAGGCAAGTCCGACAACTTTCTGCAGATCTTTCGCTTCGTAAACCCGCGGGCCGTACTGGTATTCGTTGTCCTGCAGCCACTTGTCAGGGTAGCCGGGCAGGGCGGTTGTTCCATTGGCAAAGTCGCTCACCATCATATTGCTGTATTTTACTACCAGTTGGTCGGAAAGTTTCCACCAGTCATTAAGGTTCGCCTGGGCATTTGCCGTGCTGTACCCTGTAAGGTACGCACGGGCTGCATCCTCTCCCTTCGAATAATAGAGTTGTCGCGCATTCTCTTCGAGAACCGGCTGATCGGCAAACTGTCGCTGCTCAATCGCCTGCTGTCGGGCTCTGATATCCCCGAACATAGCGCGATAATTGAGTGTTGCCCAGTTGGTCACGTAGTTGAATGCCCACCAGGCCTGATCCCGACTGAATGTGGACCGGTCAGTATTCGACCATTCGGCTGGAACATATGTCCCTCCTGCATAAAATGGGATATATACCGTCTCGGCAGGCTGGGCAAACCCGAACCACGCAATTCCGCCAATGGGGTCCGGGAGCCAGCTCCGGCCCTGATTAATGTAGCTGTACCCGCAGAACATCTCTGAAACAGCGCGGGGCCATGCACCCGGTTTCACTTCGCCAAAGATAATGTGGCCGTGATCATCGAACGGTCCGCGCCAGCGGTATGGATTTCCAAATGGGCCGGCTGCCGGTCCGGTGGTGAGATCCCAGACTGTTCCTTCATAGTGATTCCGGAAGAGAGCAAAGGCATCAGCAGTGGAAAGTTTCTTGTCAGGAGCTAGCGAGAACGGGTACTGCCTCGAGTACGTATCGGTGACATACGGGGTGAAGTTACGGGATGGCGCAATCCTGCTGTACAGGCTCCAGACCCGGCCAAGGGAATAGTACGGGTGCGAGTACTCTCCCTCGCTCACGGTCTTTAACCAGTCAAGGTTTCCATCAGATTCGTTCCACCACCCGTTTGCCTTTGCAGCGGGAAAGAGGCTGGCAGAATACATCTGGTCAGGATTGCCCGGCACTACATCCCGGATACGGAACGTGTTGGCGGTGACAAAGATCTCGCCGTTTGGGACTTTCTGTGCTGCCCAGAGTCCGCCTTTGCCGTCAGGTGTACCCCCGCACATCTCGATGACCCATGCTTCATTTGGGTCGCCAAAGAGGAGTGTCTCTCCGGTGCCGTAATAGCCGTACTGGTCAATGAGCTGGCCGATCAGGGTTACAGCCTCTTTTGCCGTACGGGTTCGTTCGAGCGCAATATTCGAGAGCTCTGAACTATAGAAGATCCGGTTTTTCGGGTCGGAGACGGGCTGTACTTTTGCACCCGTTGTCACTTCCCCGGCCATCAGCTGGTGTTCGTTGATGATCCCGTAACTGCCGGTGTAATACCCGTACGTGTGTTTTACTTCCGGGATGTAGGCTAAGGGTTTTGACTGCGCTTGCTTGACACTGGTGGGTTCATCGGATCCGGAGTTGGGATCATAGTTTACCGCCCGCATCGCACCTTCAGGATGATCTGCTGCAGGTACATAGATCATCTGGGAACTCTCGTTTGCTACCTTGTGCCCGACAACGCTGGAACCAAAGCCGTCATTCGTGTGACCTACATACATTGACCCGTCAGCGGATGCACCCGGTGTAATAATGAAACTGGTGCATGCCAGGACCGGAGAGCAGAGAACGGTCAGCGCTAAAACAAATGCCAAAAACCGATTTATGGATATGATCGCCATGCAACTTCTCCATGGTATGAGGAAATATATAATCAATGTCTTTCCCTCTGAACCGGAGCGGTTGCAGAGATGTGATCCGTTCCTGCACGTTTCGGGTCTGTCGGGGAAAATTTCCGGGAAGGCACCACCCGGACGGGTATGGCGGGACGGATCTGGAATGAGCGTGTATAAGAAAAGGGAATATTATGAATTAATCCGGTCGTTTTCCCTACCGGTTTTTTTGTTAGTCCATACGTTGGATCGTAAGAGTATCAATGCAAATACACCTAAAAGGACAACAATAGGAATGAATGAAACAATCGTATCTGCACCGGAAATGTATGCCCGGCCAGTATTTACGATAATGTCGGTCAGGCCATGTAACAGGACTGCAATCCATATGCTCCCGGTTTTTAGTACTGCATAGCCGAATATAACACTCATGATTATGGTATAAACAAGGTACACGATATTTGCCGGCAGGAAGGATTCACTGGGAAAATTCAAGCCCATTAGCATCATGGGAGCGTGCCATAAACACCATATCAGACCAACCAGGACAACTCCGGTATACCCTCTGAAAAGTGCAAACATCCGGTCCTGGAGGTAAAATCTCCAGCCATACTCTTCTCCGAAAAATATCGGCCATGATATGACTAATGTTACAATAGAAAAACCCACTGTCGTGAAGAACAGATTTAGGTTGAACTCCTGAAGGGGCAGGCTGAGCCCCAGGCTGTAACTGAGAACAAGTCCGATAATAAATGTCAAAGAGAAGATAACCGGCAGAATAACGTATAACAGACGGTTTTTTCCGAAGGATATTTTTGCGGATTCCAGGTTTGTCCGCCAGGTATCCTTCAGGTTCAGAATAACTACCAGCACAAGAGTTGCAAAACTGGTAACAACAGAGAGTATCGGGTAAGGACCTGCGGTCCCGAGAATTGGATAGAAAACCTGTTCAAAAATAAGAAGTCCGGCAGTGATTAAAAAACAGGTAAGAAACAGTTTTGTTTCTCTGGTCAAAGCGGTGGATTTAAAATAAACCAAACAGATTATCGCTGTTATCGCCGGGATAAACATTGCAACTGTGGGTATCCTGCTCGATAACATTTTCGAGCCGTACATGCCAATACCCGCAAATTCAAGAAGAAATGTAGCGCCGAAAACGATAATCAGAAAAAAACATAATTCTGATTTCAAGCGTTCCCGTTCTGATAGTGCTATAGCCATACTGTTACTCTCCCGGGCAATTCAATGAACAATGCGAATAAAACAAAGCAAAAAATCCCCTTTTTTTTAATGACCAGAATAGATTCTGGCTGCACTTAATCTTTTATTTTTTTACCTGTTGTTATGACACGTTTTACGGCATTGTTGCTGCAAAACTATTATCAGTGCCTGGGTTTCCTGATATGTCACTTTCGGATGAAGGTAATTATGTTATCAGGTTCCTGTTAGCGGGAAATAAGAAACACAAATCAAAGAATTAATCCATCTAAAAAAAATACAACCGTGTATGAAACTTATCGTTGTGCTTATTTTACTCTGCATGCTTACCGGTACAGCTGCTGCAATCACCCTCCCCCAGGTGGTGTCCTTCCCCCAATCGGCTGTCACGGGCGTTAAGCCCGTTGCCACGTTCGAAGGCGGGCAGCGGTTCGCTGCAGGCGATTACCCGGTCATCGTCCTTTACGGCTCCTACCGGCAGATGGGCCGGCAATACGGTGGCCTGATGAAGACCGAGCTGAACGAGGAGTACGCGTTCCTTCTCGACACCCTTGCCAAGCGGGGATATACGCAGCAACAGGTGCGGGAAGCCGGACGGGATACAACGGCATTGTATCCGCAGCGCCTAAAAGAAGTCTTTTTAGGGATGTCGGAGACTTCGGGCCTGACACCCGATGATCTCGCCGTCCTCTACTACGGGGGGGTCTTTTACCTCATTGCGCCACCCGTCCCGGCATCCTGCTCGTACCTTGCTGCTTGGGGGAACTACACAACGGACGGCTCCGTAGTGGTCTCCCGTAACTGGGACCTGGATGATACCGTCTTGCCGTTCACCAAGTGGTATGTCCTTGCCGTGTACCGCCCCTCTGATGGCAGCAACGGTGTCGCTACGTGGGGCCCCGCTGGAATGCGGCCCGAAACCCTTATGAACAGCAAAGGACTTTTCATTGCTGACGACAACTCGGGCATTGGCGGTGGCGATACCGCGGATGAGAGCCGTCCGGACATCATCATGGAATTCTTCCGGTACATGCTCGATTACTCGGACTTAAAAGGACTTGACGGAGGCATCCGTGGGACCAGCCCGGCTATGTCATGGATCATCGATGTCGCAGGACCGGACGGGGTGTATGTGTACGAGAAGATGACCAACAAGACAATACAGAGGACCGGCAGTGGAGTTATTGCAGCAGCCAACCATTTCGCCGACCCGGCCTGGAACTTTACATCTGCTCCTCCAGAGCACTCACTCACCCGCCAGAACAACCTCCTCCGGCAGGCCGGCGAAGCAAAGGGATTGATCGATGCACAGAAGATGATGCAGATCCGTGACGTGTGCTTGGAGAACGGCGGGGCAACGTTCTGTCATTCGGAACTCTTTGGCGAGAAGTACTCCTCCAACCACCAGGTCGTTTTCATGCCAAAGTCAAAGACGCTATGGATGAAGACCATGGACAAGGACTGGCAGAAGGTTGAGCTGGCTCCCCTGTTTGGTTCCTGAACGATAAGGGGAGGACCGGATCTATACAGAATGATCGTGAGCAATCCGGACTTTTTTTTAATTTTCAGACTAACCCGGTTAAATCAATCCATTCATACTGGTATCCTTAAGCAGGTAGCGGATAAGCCCCTCTCCAGGGAGATGCTGGTCGCCGTGCATGGATTTGATGGCATTGGCAATGACCCGCAGATCGTACTGGCTGGGATAGACTTCCGGTGGTTGTTTATCAAGATTGAGCAGGGTGTAGACACCCATCATTGCAGAACGTACCGAGTATTCGACAGTAAAGACACAATCTCCGGGTATCTCCACAAACTGTCCAAGGAAAGCAAGATTAACACTACCTTTGGGTACTACATCCGGCCGGTCTCCTTTGATCCGGGGCATGAACTGGCTGGTGATGTACGGCATCATGCAGGGGATAACCCTGGAGGTAGCAATGATCTCTTCTGTCTGGTCTCCGGCTCCCATATGATAGAGAAGCTCCCGCAGCAGTTCCTCCCCGGTGCAGTCTTCCATCTTCTTCTTGACGCAATCTCCCACGTTATCCGGCAGCAGGCCATAAGCCCACAGGACAATGGTGTTCTTCGGCTGATTGGTAAAATGGGGTTGCCGGTGACAGGTGACGCTCAGCAGCCATGAGGATTCGACAGCGGTCATGATTCCCCCGGTTACCAGTTTTCCCGAATAAGGATCCCTGCCGGTGAGTTTCCGGAGCAGATCAGCCATCTTGGAATCTGTACAGGTAATGGTGAAAGATTCCCACTTGGTTTTATCAATATCGCCACAGAAGACACCGGGCCTGCCAAAGGATGGGTCTTTGGCGGCGACTTTTTTCCAGAGTTCCCAGCATGCCCCGGGTCCCAGGTTCACCCTTGCCGGTGTATCCATGCCCCCCAGGGTTGAATTCTCCGTCATCGAACCGCAGGTGAAGAACACCAGGTCGTCTTTTGTCGTCTTTACAATATCGGCTTGGCCATTCTTTATCAGATGAATTGCGGTGACGGTCTTCTTATCTGGGGTGATGTCGAGGGTAAGGTCCGTAACCCGGGTGTTCTTCTGGAATGTCACGCCCTGTTCCTCCAGCCATCGTTGCAGGGGCAGGATCATGGATTCATACTGGTTGTAACGGGAAAATAAAATTCCGCGTAACCGGGAGAGGCCCGGTAGGTGATGGATGAACCGGTGCATATAGCGTTTCATTTCCACCAGACTTTGCCAGTTCTCAAAAGCAAACATTGACCGCCAGTAATACCACATATCCGTTGCAAAGAAAGAGTCGTCGAAGAATTCTTCGATTGTCATTGCCTCTAGTTCTTCTTCCCTTGCCATTACGAGTTTTTCCAGTTGTCTGATATGATGACCTTTAAGCCCGAGGGTGTCCCGTTCGATCTTTTCCCCGCACTTGTGCATCAAGCGGCAGGCTGCAACATTCGGGTCAATCATATTCACTTCCCGCAAATCCTCCAATACGGTCCGGGATGGATTCTCAAGGGTAGGAATATGGCAGAACAGATCCCAGCTGCACTCGTAATGCTCCTCCATCTCCCGCCCGCCCCGGACAAGAAAACCTTTTTGTGCATCCCCGGATCCATCCATGCTCCCGCCGAGGATCTCCAGGTTTTCAAAGACCGTGATATTTTTCCCGTCCATATGGCCATCATGGATCAGGTAAAATGCGGCAGCAAGGGATCCTATCCCGCCACCAATCAAAAATGCGTGTTTATTCCCGATTCCTTCCGGCTTTTTAGCCCTGATATTGTTATAGGTACCCATAGTGTTTATCCTCCTGTATTGTAGCCTATGCGGCATAGCACTTATTAATGAATCCCTTTTTGTCGGACACTTGAGGGAACGGAGGCCGTGACGTGGACGTATGAAGGGGGTTGTGAAGTGCTTATGGGATAGGGGGTTTGAGGTTAGCTGTAATGAGGGGGGCCATACTCAAAGTCCAGCCTTATATCGAGTATCCACAGAAAAAAAATTTTGGGATATGAAGAAGAGTTAGCCGGACAAAATCAGGCAACCTGTCCAAGGATATGCCCGATCAGCCGTTTCTCTGCTTTATGGATATGTTCCAGCAGCGTGGTTTTGTGCATACCCATCTTCTCTGCCAGTTCACCTGCGTTAATCCTTCGGGGATGATCGAAAAATCCACACCGGTACGATTCCACCAGGATCTCTTTTTGTTTTGGAGTGAGGACGTCAAAAATCCCGTTGACATGGGGATTGTAATCACAGACCGAGAGGATCTCGAGTCCCCACCCTTTCTTTGCGGCATCGGTAACGAACATATTGAGGTCCTCCGGGTTTCCAACCATGTTGAATGTCAGGCAGTCGTTCTCAAAGACAATCGGGGGCTCGAACTTTGATCCGTATGTACGGAGAAACTGGGTAATATCATCGGAAAATGTGCCCTTGACAAGACAGGTATATTCACGGCCCTTATTCTGGAGCACAACAAGATTCGAGACATAATTGCACTTAATCTGATCGACAGGGACCCCTTCCCTGATGGTAAACTTGCACACTTCGCTGTGCATGTCGTCAACCATATTAAAGAGCGAGATCACCTCGAACCGTTCGATGACCTGGCCAAAGGATTTGCAGTAATCGAAGATATCAGCGGAAAGCCTAACCATCATCTTCTTCATGACCCGATCTGGTATCCGGAACATGATAATATATATGGCCATACATGTATGGCTCAATTCATAACATTGCTGCCCTCCTTTTCATTATCAGATTTCCTGAGGTGTGAAACATGAAAATGGAAAATTGTGCTGAAATCACTGATGCAAAACGGATTGAACTGAAGAGCGGACTTACGGAACCGGAAAAACAACACCCGAACAATGGGTTCATCGTTCCTGCCGGCATCCTGATTGGCCTTGGAGCGGGACTGCTTGTCGATCACCTAGTGTGCGGCTTCCTTATCGGGCTCGGGCTCGGACTTATCGGTTCGGAACTTCTCCAATTCGTCAGGAAATCCCAAGAGGGTGAGTGCACGCAGCCGGGAGGCGCAAACGTGACGACGCTCATTATCGGAGCCTTCCTGGTCTTCATCGGGATCGGCATTGTCCTGGTGCCGGCCGCAATCTGGCCGTACTCCATTGCGGGTTTTTTAATCCTCACCGGCATCTGGGTCCTGGTACGGGGATACTACAAGATTCCATGAAGACAGTATTACAGGATAAATCCGGGGTTGACTACCATGATAGAAGCTGCTCTTGTAACTATCCTTCCCGTTGGCTTTCTGATCATTATTTTCGGCGGAGGGGCATACTTCCTCCGAAAAAAGATCGAACAGGAGGGGGAGGCTCCGATCAACAGAAACCAGTTTTATGCAAGCAAGTACTCGATTATCATCATCTGGGGGGCCATGGCCCTTGCGAGCTGGGGGATCGGATTCTCTGCTGTCGAAGTACCCCGGCTCCTGCAGCTTATTGCGCTCGCATTCTGGTTTGCCGGATTCGCTCTTCTGTATCTCGGGCGATTTAAAATGGGGGATTCCTTTCGTCTCGGAACCCCAAAGGAGGACACCAGCCTCAAAACTGACGGGTTATTTCGGCTGAGCAGGAATCCGATGTACGTAGGCGTGTATGCAACAATCGTGGCATCTTCCCTCTACACATTAAACCCGGTCGTTATTCTGCTGGGGGTGTTCGTGGTTGTCGTCCACCATTCAATCATCCTTGCGGAAGAGAAAAATATGCAAACTTTATTCAGCCGGCAATATTCGGAGTATTGCAGCCGCGTACGGCGATACGTCTAACGTTCTGCAATGGATGATTCTCTCATTAAAACGATATAATGAAAGTGATTAGAGTCTCTTATCCTTGTTTTTTTAAGTGAGTTTCATGAAGTACGCGAGCTGTCCTGTCCGAGGGACTGTTTTGGGAGGTGAAGTTGATGTAATGACCCGGTTGATCCAGCCGGGGGGTCTTATTGGGACCGATGGAAAAACAGTCCCCGGTTATTTCATCCCAGCCAGTCGTACCGCAACAGCACACGACAGCCAGCCGGCATCGGGAGTTAAGAAGTACCTGCAGGAGCCGGTTCTCTTCCGCTCCATCACATCCATATCGAAATAACTCCAGGAAAAGTCCGGACCCAGCATCGCAACGATCTCGTCCTGTGAATAAGTTGTCATCCGGTCAAGAGCGGTATAATCACGGACATGGGAAAAAATCCTGTACGGAATTGATCGCCGCTCCTCGTTTACCAGCCTGCACGGTTTGAGATGCTCAAAAACAATACTCATGTCCGTAAAAAGACCTGACAGGGATGCAAACACCCGCTCCATTGCAGGCCTTTCAATATAGTAGCTGAGCCCTTCCATGACAACGATAAGCCTTGTGG